>Ga0302308_10002418_pt1 | contig 15122 bp, 12 predicted proteins | sample III_Palsa_E3_3_FD_200531 | JGI IMG/M metagenome (GOLD analysis project Ga0302308, IMG submission 200531) | Peat permafrost microbial communities from Stordalen Mire near Abisko, Sweden - III_Palsa_E3_3 | ecosystem: Environmental > Terrestrial > Soil > Palsa > Peat permafrost | place: Sweden... | reverse complement strand
CTATATGAAACTGGCGGCTACAAACCCGCAGGCAGAGTACCTAAGCTCACAGGTGAGATGGATACATCCCTCCGGCTATGAGCGCATCATTGGCTGCCCCTGGGCGTGGCCGCAGTTTTCACGACGGATGTACGTGGCACATGTAGGCAGCATGCACCGACGCGATCTCTACAATCGCCTTGGCGTCTATGACACGTCCTACCGCAGCGCTGCAGATTATGAGTTGCTGTTACGCGCGCGCGGCCAACTCAAGGCTAGCCACATGCGCGTCACCACAGCAATAATGCAGGCCGGCGGGTTAAGTAACAGCACTGTCGCGCTGTCCGAAGAGAAACGCGCAAAAATCGCGGCGGGAGGCCGAAACAAGGCACTAGCGGAGTTGGAATTCCGCTTTGCCAAAGCAAAGTTCGTGCTTCGCCCGTTGCGCCGCGCCCTGGGAAGGATTGCGGCCCGATATGGGTTGACGTCCGTATTGTCCTCATAACCCAGTGTTATCGGGAAGGGCCGCTTTCAGAAAGCGAGTCATAAGACATTCGAACGCAACCTTTCAATGTTCGCAGAGAATGGCAACAATAGAACCAGATGAGGGGACATATTCGTGACGAAGCTGAAATCAAACGCTGAATGGAAGTTGTGGGGAAAAGACGATCCACTTTGGGGAGTCGCTTCCTGGGCAAGCAAACAGAAGGGAGGCGACTCGCCTTGGACGGAGGAAGAGTTCTATGCTCTTGGAGAGTCCGATTGGCGCGACTTCCTGTGTCATTGGCAACAATATGGACTCGATAAACGAAGTTGCCTGGAGATCGGATGTGGTGCAGGGCGGCTTACGAAGCAACTTGCGAGATCGTTTGAGCACGTTTGTGCCGTGGATGTGTCCGAACACATGATTGATCGCGCGCGAAAAGCGGTGGCGGACGTAAATGTGGAGTTTTCGGTTATCGACGGCTTGCACCTGCCGCAAAGCGACTGCTCCGTCAGCGCTATTTTTTCTGCTCACGTTCTCCAGCATCTTGACAGTGTGGATGTTGGCTTCTCTTATTTTCGAGAGTTTTTTCGCGTACTGGACGTTGGCGGAACTATAATGATTCACTTCCCGATCTATCAATTTCCCAAAGAATCGGGATTTGTTGGGAAGCTCATGGCATTTGAGTACACCGCATACCGGGCGTTCGGCAGCATTAGAGCAAACATAAATAGACACCTGGGCGTCAAGGGGATGAGGGGAACTCCATATCCCATAAAAGATCTCACTCTCTTCCTGACTGATCTCGGCTTCAGCAATATTGAATTTCGCATCTTTCCTTTGAAGAGCAATGGTGAGCCTCACCCTTTTGTCTTTGCCACCAAATAGCAAAGAAAGTCAATAATTCATGCTGCAGCTATGGTTTGTTGCTAACACGGTGCTCTGGCCCCTTACTATCATGCTTGGTACGTTTCATCTTGGGCTTAATGTGGTTGTACTCATATTGGTAGGAGCCGTGTGGCTTGGGATGAAACGGAGGGTAGCTGTAATCTCCATTGTTGTGACCGCTGCGTTTTTTGCGTATCTGGTCTTTTCCTCTCTCACCGCAGTTACTGGTCCATGCACCGATGTGTTCTCGAAATTGATGATTACAGGACCAATTTTGATGTTTCTGATACTTATCGGAACGGAGATTGGACGGAACTCTCAAAGCTACGATTGGATAAAGCTACAAAAAACGGCGGTCTGGTGTCTCCTCTTGGCGTTTTTCGCGTTTTTTGTGGAGATGGCTCTGCCGTCACACTTTCCGCTACAGGGTACTTATCGTGCCATTGGCGAGTATTCTGGTTTATTCTCTGAACCGAGCCTTGTTGCATTTTCCTTGTTTCCTTGTATTGCGGTGCTCTTGGTGGCTGAAGACAGAAAAACACGGCGGAGCGGGATGCTCGCGGTGCTGGGTCTGCTTGTATTTTCCAAATCTTCTACTTTGCTCGCGTTTATTGTGGTTTGGATTTTGTACCGTCTCTTCATTCATGGAAGGATTCGCCAGGCAGGTTTGCTGATTCTGGGATTCGCGTCGCTTATCGCATTAGCATCGGTGATCAACTACGATGCGCTTATTGCACCGACTGTAGATAGGACTGTTGGCATCTTTGCGTCGAACGAGACTGACAATCTCTCCAGCTTGGTTTATGTCCAGGGTTGGCAGGATGGCTGGGCGAATCTGGTACGCACACATGGGTTGGGACTGGGCTTCAACATGATGGGATGCCATCCGCTTCCCGATGTGCCAATCCGGGCAGTTCTAGCTTTGGAAGGGCTCGAAGATCTTAATGCTACGGATGGCTCCTTCTTATTCGGAAAAGTCGTTTCAGAGGCTGGCATATTCGGGATAATGTTTTATTTGGCAGTTATCTGGTGGTGGGTTCGGCTCGAGAAAAAAATACGGGTAACTGAAGACACCACGAGACGGTTCATAGCTTCCACGCAAGCTGCATTGATATTCTGTTTCGTGGCAACAAGCTTTATACGGAGCGCGGGTTATTTTGGTGGTGGAATGCTGCTTTGGATCGTTGCTATCAGCGGAGCCTCGAAGCCACAGCGAGAGTTGTCAAGCAACCTGAAGGAGCAACCGGAGGTGTCTTCAAACATCGGACATGAATCGACAGGGACGGCAGAATGCGCGTGATCGTGTTGAGCGACTACGGATACCTGGGTGATGCGCCACAGGTGGCCATCAGCAGCTTGTTTGGTTCCACGACGGGTCTGGATGGCACTTTTGTATCGTATTTGGAACGCGCAGCTCGCACATCGACTTCGAGAAGTACCAAACAATTCAATTTCGACAGTGGAATATGGAAGACGGTTTGAAGCCAAGCATTGTGCTATCAGGTGTGAATTTCACTGATATGGGGCCATTGACGGTCTTTAGGGAGGCCATCGCCTCGCTCGCTGAGTTGCATTCAGACAACTATAAAATTATTGCACTTGTCCACAGGAAGTCATTATTTGATATTCCCGGCGTTAAATTCATTGAATATCCGGAAATTAAGTATTCATGGTTTAAGCGTCTTCGGTTTGAGTATTATGAGTGCCGCCGTATCAGCGAAGAGATTAAGCCCTATTTGTGGTTAGCCATGCACGATATGACACCCAACGTTAGCGCTAAAATCAGGGCGGTCTATTGCCACAACCCAAGCCCATTTTACCGATTCCACATGAAGGAAGCGCTGCTCGACTGGAAGTTTGGACTTTTTACCCTTCTGTATCGTTTTCTCTACGGGATCAATATACGGTCCAATGATTTCGTTGTTGTGCAACAGAGTTGGCTTCGTTCGGAGTTCCAGTCACGTTACGATACGCAGACCGTCGTGGTTGCACATCCGTCACTAGAGAATCTATCCATTACCCCAAAGGAAGGCCCTGAAATTTATCCACACTCTCCGTATGTGTTCTTTTACCCCGCATATCCGAGAACCTTTAAGAATATGGATCAAATCCTCAATGCCGCGCGGATGCTCGAGCAGAGCGGCTTCCGAGGCTTTGAGATCTGGCTTACGCTGAGCGGAACAGAAACCGCTTACGCATCGAAACTTAGACGTGATTATGGGGAATTGAGCTCGGTACGATGGCTGGGCCTTTTGCCCCACGCTGAAGTCCTGCGACGGTACGCTGAGGCCGACTGCCTTTTGTTTCCATCCAAACTGGAGACCTGGGGAATCCCTATCACCGAATTCAAGACGACAGGCAAGCCAATTCTCGCGGCTGACCTTCCGTATGCACATGAAACTGTAGGCACGTATGATCAGGTCGCTTTCTTCGACACGGAAAGTACTGAAGCTCTGGAAGGAGCAATGCGGAAAGCGGTCCTTGGGGAGTCCGCGTTTCGATCGGTAGAGGAGAAACCCATCGCTCCACCGTTTTCGCAGAGCTGGGAAGAGCTTTGGAATATTCTGTTGCACCCTGCCCGATGAAGTTTCCATACCTCTTGCAGGACGCTAAATCTCGGATTGGTCTCTTCGGATCATAGGACGACTTGGTTCTGTGCTGCCCTCGGGTCGCCCTCAGGAGAGGCAGCGCAAGAGCCCGAAATGCTCTATTTGATTAGTTTCATTTGCTGCACAATCCAGAAACTCACAACGGTTTGTCATAAACGATACGGTGCGGATAGAATGCGCATCGGGAACGATAGCGAATGCCTTTCAACTTATTTATGCGTCTTGTAATTGGGTGGGTTTCTCGTATCATTGGCACTAGGAGTTAGTGTTGAATTCAAGAGTTCTCATCACCGGCGGAGCTGGCTTCATCGGCTCACGACTTGCCAGAAAGCTTCTATCAGCGGGCCATGAAGTCTCCATACTCGATTCCTTCAGCCCCCAGATCCACGGTGAAAATCGGGATTTGGCAAACGATATCCGTGATCACGTTAAGCTCTTTCGCGGAGACATTCGCGACGTAACACTTTGCGAGCGCGCCCTTGCGGGCCAGCAAACGCTGATACACCTCGCTGCGGAAACCGGCACTGGTCAATCTATGTACCAAGTGCGGCATTACTCCGATGTAAACATTAGCGGAACAGCAATTCTGATGGAATTGCTGCTGGCTAGCAAGCACTCTGTCCAGAACCTCATCGTGGCCTCCTCGCGTGCCATCTATGGAGAGGGTGCTGCTTTTTGCGCCGAACATGGCTTGGTGTACCCATTGGCACGTAGAACCATTGATATGAAGAGCGGCAATTTTGAGCCCCGCTGCCCACAGTGCGGCCGCTATACCACGATGGCTTCCACGACCGAAGCAGCAATATTCCATCCATCGTCTATGTATGGGCTTACGAAGCAAGTGCAGGAGCAGATGATCCTACTTTATGCTGCGACCCTCGGTATCAATGGATTTGCCTTACGCTACCAGAATGTTTATGGTCCAGGACAGTCGCTAAAGAACCCCTACACCGGGATTCTTGCTATTTTTTCAAACCAGGCGCGTGCTAACGAGCCGATCTATATCTTCGAAGACGGCAAAGAAAGCCGCGACTTTGTCTACATCGACGATGTCGTCGAAGCAACCTACCGCTGCGTAGACGCTGAGAAACAGCCTCCGGTTGCCTTGAACGTAGGCACCGGCGTGGCAGTTACGGTCAATGACGTCGTGCAGGCCATCGTTCGATACTTTGGAAGTTCGTCGAAGGTTTCGGTTAACGGCGCTTTTCGCGAAGGCGATATTCGGCATGCGTGTGCCGACATTACCAAACTCCAGCAGGTTCTCGGATTCACACCAACGCGGCCATTCAGCGAAGGCATTGGCGAATTCCTTGCATGGGCTTCCGCGGAACCGCTGGTAGCCAGCGCCTACGAAAAGTCGCTGGCTGAGCTAAAACTTCGCGGCTTGATGAGCATCGAAACGGTAGCCTAAGCATGGTCTATCTCATGGATGAATCACAACTGTTCGACCCGGAGCATCACAATGGCTAAGAAGGCCCCGCAGCTATTTTCTCTGCTTCGGGCAGACCTCTTGCGTCAAAGCATGTTGAAAGACCCTAAGGTCGAGAATCTTGGGGTTGTGCGTGCCCTTAAGGGCTGCCTGGAACCACGGTTTCATCCTGTCCTTCTGTGCAGGCTGTCACGCGCGAGCTATCTTCTGGGCATCCCACTTCTGCCGTTTGTTTTCTCGTATCTGAACCTGGTGTTGTTTGGTCTGCAAATTACCCCAAAGTGTGAAATTGGCGGCGGCCTTTTCCTGCCGCATCCTGTCGGCACTGTCCTGGGTGCATGGAGAATCGGTCAGAACGCGACGATCTTCCAGCAGGTAACATTAGGAGCGAAACATTTGGATATGGCTTTCACGCCAGATCTGCTTCCTGAGATCTTCGACAATGTCACAATCGGCGCCGGCGCGAAGGTGCTTGGTAAAGTGAAGCTTGGAGATCATGTGGTTGTTGGCGCCAATTCGGTGGTCATTCAATCTTTTGAGGCCCACTCAGTAGTCGCTGGAATACCTGCAAGAAAAATTGCTTCCTGATTTTACCTATACTGGAGTTGTCAGTGGAATTGCCGTTGGATATTACGATCATCGTCCCGAACTACAACACAAAGGCGCTTCTCCGGGAGTGTCTGGCCTCCATCTATACGCATACGGCAGGCATATCGTTTGAAGTGATCTGCGTGGATGATAACTCGTCTGACGGAAGCGCCGACATGGTTGCAAGCGAATTTCCTCAGGCGATTCTGGTCCGCAATAAAGTTGGTTTGCTCTATGCCAAGAACAACAACCTCGGCATGAAGATGTCGCGAGCGCGGTATGCCTGTTTGCTTAACAGCGATACAAACATCTCAGCCAATGCATTTGGCGCGCTCGTAGAGTTTATGGATACTCATCCAGACGCCGCCGCTTGCTCGCCCACGCTCCTGAATCCGGATGGCTCCGTGCAGTTGTCCGTGCGGCGCTATCCCGGTCTCATGGTATTGCTACTGCAATCGCTCAACTGGCACAAGCTGTTTCCGGATGGGAAGGTAGGTCGCGAGTACTACGCCAGCAATCTCGATCACGACAGGGAGCAGGTAGTCGATGCCGTCGGGAGTACCGCACTCGTTCTGCGGCGAAGCACCTGGGAGAATGCGGGTATGCTCGATGAGCGATTTCCGCTGTACTCGGTGGATCTGGCTTACTGCTACATGCTGAAGCAAAAGGGCCTGAAGCTTTATTACACGCCGGTAGCCCAGATCGTGCATCATGGCAGCCAGAGTCTGGACCAGATGCCTAAAAAAAGTTTGCGTGCCGCACATGATGGATTCCAGTCGATGAACCGGCATTATGACTATTTCGGGAAAAGTATCGTTACGAAGACACTTATCAGTTGGGCGATTGAGCTTCGCTATAGATTAAAACTGCTGGAGTGGCGCCTCAGCAAGGATAAGCGTGCCAACAGTGGACCGGGACGGCCCAAGCTAGATACTCCTTCTCCATCTTCGAAATGACGAGTTGACCCACCCTCTTTCTCGCCCATTCTAACTGGAGATTCTCATTTAGATTGTGGTCGCGAAGGAGAGAGGCCATGGACTCTCTCCCTTTTGATTTAACTTCCTAAATCAAAAGGTCAACCACGAATGGTTGACCTCTGTGTCTGTTCAATTGGGAAAGGATTGGTGCGGAGGAGGGGACTTGAACCCCTATGCCTTGCGGCGCTAGCACCTCAAGCTAGTGCGTCTGCCAATTTCGCCACCTCCGCATGGAGCCTGACACACCAGAGTGCGGCAGGAGCGACTTGCGATCCGAAGGTAAGTATAACACTGTAGGACCAGGAATTTGCACTGTGGAAACAGCCCTGTCGAGACTTGGAAATCGGCTTGATCGGGCTGCGGGGTGACCGCGTTGACGAAATGACGTTAGAAGCTGCGGAGCAAGTCTGCGAAGGTAGCCAGCTCGATAAACTTCTGGCCGGGCGGAGGGTTTTCGACGACCTCGTGCTCAAGGACCCAGGTGAAGTCGTGGGGCAGGAAGATCGCGTTCAGGCCGGCAGCCAGAGCGGGGTTGATGTCGGAACGCGGAGAGTTGCCGATCATCCACGTGTTCGGCGCATCGCAGGAGTGGCGAGCAACGAGTTCGCGGTATGCTTCCTGCTTCTTCTCGGCGAGCACTTCCACTGCAGAGAAGTATTTGCCAAGTCCTGAGCGGTTGAGTTTGTCGGTCTGCTCCTCGAAGTTGCCCTTGGTGACGAGGATGCAGCGGTGGCGTTGGCTCAGTTCGGAGAGCGTCTCGACAACGCCAGGAAGGAGCTCGATCTCCTGGGTGGAGATCGCCTCGGTGAAGGCAACGATGCGGGCGTGTTTTTCGGGAGTAATTTCTGTGTCGGTGAGCTGCTCGAAACAGGCGACAAGCGAGCGGCGAAAGCTCTGGAGGCCGTAGCCGTGCTGGGCGATGGTTGCGTGTTCGCACAGGTTGAGTCGTTCGCGGACCTCCTCGTCAGTATGGACGCGGTGATCCAGATAGGAGATGAAGGCGGCGATGGCGCGCTCGAAGTAAATGTTGTTCTCCCAGAGCGTGTCGTCGGCGTCGAAGAGAAGGGTTTGCTTTACTGGAGGCTTGGCAAAGGCGTCATTGGAGACGGAAGACATAGGCATTATGGAGATATTCTAGTTGCTATCGTTTCCGGGTGATAGGCTGACCACGATGGGTGAACACAGAGGACCATATATAAGATGGCGGGATGAGATCTGGCCTCTCGCGGTCCTTCTCCTGTTAGCGGCGTGGTATTTTTTCAGTTTTTACAACAGGTTCGCCGGGCTACGGTCAGGCGATGGAGAATTCGGGGGCGGCATGGCCTTCCTCGCAGGGCTTCGGCCTTACCGGGATTATTTCACTGCTGGGCCGCCCCTCAATCAACTCAAAGCAGCGGTGGAGCTGACTCTCTTTGGCAAGTCTCTGATTGTGAGCCGAACCCTCGGAGTTTTGGAGCGTCTATCAATAGTCGTTCTGCTGTACTGCTGGTTGCGGCGCAGCTTCAGTACCTCGGCAGCGATGCTTGCCAGCTTCATCACTATCATCGTGTCGGCCGGCGATCGCACGGATCCAATTGCTTCGTATAACCACGATGCCATCCTCTTCGCCATGATCTGCGGCTTTGCGGCAAGCCTTTCTCTGGAGGCTATCAAGCCGCGCACGGCCTTATACCTGGGAGCGCTGGCCGGAGTTGGCGCTGGACTTTCGTTCCTTACAAAACAGACGGTAGGCGCAGCTGCCATGGTGAGCGTGCTCGTCTTTGGCTCAATAGCCATCGGGAAACTCCGTGGTACTGGACGCGCCGCCGCATGGAGCGTCGCATTCTTAGCCGGTGTAGCCAGCCCTGTCCTGGCAATGGGTTTTTACCTTTGGCGGGCGGGCGTTCTTCATACATGCCTGACGATGTTGTTTGTCAGCGGTCCGGCAGCGAAGGCCTCACGGCCGTTTCTCTTTCTATCACGCGAAATAATGATTGCCGGCGACAACTGGGTATGGCTCATGCTCGGGTTGATAGCGATTATGCTCAGCGCGCGTGCTGTTTGGAGAGCGTCTACGTCTTCCACAGCCAACGTAGACCTCGGGACTCGTAGGTGGGTTGACGGGATACTCTGGTGCTCCTTTGTGGTAGTCGCTACCGCGGAGTTGCTCGCGCATACATCCTTGCCGGCTCTGGTCGATTTCGGCAAAAGTTCGGTCTATTACGTTTTGTTCGGCTGTGCCTTGCTTGGGGTAGTCGCGCTGTTTATCGGCTTGCGAGACAAGGAAAAATCACCCTCTCGCATCCTGAATATTGCACTGTTTGCGGCGTTGGCATGGTCGGTCGCGGCTGCGCTCTCCTTGTCGTGGCCCGCTTTTGAGGCAATGACACTTCCTGGCCTCGGACTATTACTGGCTGCGACAATCGACGGGACACGAGGGAAGTGGGGACAAGGATTTCTCTATCTTGTATTGGCCGCGATGGTCTTTATCCAGATTCGCGAAAAGCTGGATATGCCCTTCGGCTTCGACCATCAGGACGAAGCGGCCGTCCGGTTCGCGACCGCCCGATCGAGCCAGCCGGAATTGAGAGATATGAAGCTTTCGCCGGAGATGACACGGTTGCTGGACGACGCGCTGCTGGAGATTCGCACGAACGCAAAGCCGGACGATACGATCTTCACCTTCCCGGAGATGGGAATTTTTTACGCGCTCAGCGGTAGGCGCGCACCGACGTGGACCGATTCGCACAATATCGACGTCGTGCAGGATAGCTTCGCAAGAGCCGAGGCCGAGCGACTTCTCCGGTCGCGACCGGCGGTAATCGTCTACGCTCGCCCAACGGACACGAACATGCGGCAGGACGAGCGTGTTTGGCGCGAAGGGCGCCCGAGCGGGCAGCGCGCCATGATCGCGGCGCTGGATTCGATGCTTTCGGACTACCGGCTAGTTGGTACGTATCAGTTACTGCCGGACGACAATCCGATTCGGCTGTATGTGAGGCTGCAGAGTTCAGTTATGGGCAGATCGGCAAAGGCTGCGCTCTCGGAGGATAGCGGCGGAAACTTCGGCCACCGTCACGGTGAAATTTCACCGTAAAATTTGCTTCCGCAACCGTCCTCCGGACCGTGACGATCAGGCCTCGGACCGTCAAAAAACTGCAAAAACTCAGCCTTTCGCCTGGTTTTAATTGTTCCACGTGGAACAATTTGCCGTCCACCGTCAGGTTTCCGGCCAAAACATCAAACCCACTCCCACCGAACCCCTCACCCTTCAAACCCACTCCTCACCCATTTCCGGATTTCACCGTCAACACGGTCCGTAGGGTTTGTTCCCATCCGCGAAGAGCCCCGGGGGCGTATAGCTTTTAGAAAGTTGGCTCTAACTTGGTTCTGGCTCTATGATTTCTTGGGCCATGGTTGCAAGGAAGCGCAGTATGATGGTTCCCTTGGAACGATTGCACGAAAGTTGTATTCGTTTGTATTGCTGCTTCTCCGGGAGATGACAGATGGTCCCACGTGTGGGGCAGACAATTGGGCCGTATGAGATCCTTGGGCGGCTGGGCAGCGGTGGCATGGGCCTCGTCTTCAGCGCGTGGGACTCGCGGCTGCAACGGGATGTTGCCATCAAACTGCTTCGCGAGGAGTTCGCCACTCCCGGGATGAGGAAGCGGTTTTTGCAGGAGGCCAGGGCGGCGTCCCGGCTGAACCACGCCAATATCTGCACCATCTTCGACATCGGGGAGCAGGAGGGCGATCCCTATCTGGTGATGGAACTGCTGAAGGGTGAGACCGTCCGGTCGCGTATTGCTCGGGCGCCGGTGCCGCCTGAGGATATTCTCTGCGTTGCGATTGAGGTTGCGGATGCGCTGATCGTGGCTCATGGACGGGGGATTATCCATCGTGACATCAAGCCTGCCAACATCATCCTGGTTGAGAAGGCAGGTGGGCGCTTCCAGACGAAGGTGTTGGATTTCGGGCTGGCGAAGGTGGAGAGGGGCGACGGCGCGGAGACGAATTTTGACCTGACGAGCGCTGGGACGACCGTTGGAACCGTTGCATATATGTCTCCGGAGCAGGCTCGGGGAGAGCCTCTGGATGCCCGCTCCGACCTGTTTTCGCTGGGAATTGTGCTGTACGAGATGGCGACAGGAGAGTTGCCATTTCAGGGTGCGACAAGTGCGCTGGTGTTTGTGCAACTACTCAGCCAGCGGCCGGAGGCGGTGCGCGATTTTAATCCAGATATCCCGAAAGATCTGGAGAAGATCATCCTGACGCTGCTGGAGAAGAAGCGGTCGGATCGTTTCCAATCTGCGGCGGAGCTCGTTGAGGCGTTGCACAAGATTAGTTTGAAGCGGGGTGGAAGCAAGGGGTTATGGGGCTCGAAGCCTGGTCGGTCGTGGGGACGAAGCGACCCGCCAACACTTCCGTCAAGACCTCCGAGCAGGGACTTCGCCTCGGAGCCGATGCGACCGGCTGAGCCTGAAGCGAAGAGCCCGTCGAGCTCAAGCGATATCTTTCTCAGGCCAGTAAAGCGTATCGTCACCGGGGAGTCCTCGCGGCCATCGATAAGGCCCGCCCCGGGGCCTGATTCGAGACCGCCTTCCAGTGTGGATGCGGGGCCGTCTTCGAGTCGGGAGTCGCGCTCATCTTTGAGGCCGGAGGCGAGCCCTTCTGCGTTTTCGCTGTTCCAGGCGGCTTCTTCCGCTGCGCAGCGAACGACGCCACCCTCTTCCGCAAACCAACGATCAGTGTCACCTGCCCCTTCCGGGCGTGCGATTCCGGTGCCTCCGGGATCTTCGACCGAGAACCGCCCGGCATTCTCCTCTGGATTTCAGAGGCCGGCCCCCCGAACTTCTTCGGGAACGATTTCACCTGCCATGTCCGCTGTATCGGGAACGGAACGTTCTGCCACTACGGCTTCGTCCGGTGTGCGGGAGGCGGCGCAATTGCAGCAAACTGCCTCGGTTGCCCCAGGCTCTTCGCCCCAGGTTCCGGCAATGGACCCGGGAGACCCGGTTGCGAGAACGGCTGGAACCTCTTCCTCCAGGATTACGGCCCGTGTTCCGCCGAGGCGGATGATGACTACCGATGCAGGATATGGTTTGGAGAACACGGGCTGGGAGATCGAGGAGGCACGAGAGTCCACAGGCAGCCGGAAAGCCTCCTGGGTGCTGGTCGGCCTGCTGCTTGTGGCGGTGGCAGGATTTGGAGTTTGGTATAGGAACTCCCGCAAGATAGCGCCGCCGGCCGATGTGCCGACCTCGCTGCTTTTAGTGTCAATGACGAACCACACGGGCGACAGCACACTTGGCGGGCTCTTTGGTTCCGGAGTCTTGCTGGATCTGCAGCAGTCGCCGCATCTTTCTGTACGTGGACAGGGTTCGGTGATTTTGGGAGGCAAGGCGCTCGGAATCACCGTTGATGGAGAGCCTTCAATGGGTGATGCCCGCCGGATTGCGAGAGCTGCGGGCGCGGCCAATATCGCCTTCGGGGATATCCGTATGGAGCAGTCTTCGTATGCGCTCTCGATACGGATTTACGACGCCGCCAGTGGCTCGCGGCTAGCGGATCTGACGGAGACGGCATCGAGCCGCGAGCAGATAGGTGGGGCGATCGACCGGCTGGCAGCGGAGGTGCGATCGAATCTTGGGGAGACAGGGGATTCAATCGGTCGGGATTCGGTCCCGTTGAGCAGGGAGGCCACGTCCAACCTCGATGCGCTGCAGGCTTACGCGACCGGTGACACGCTTAAGGGCTCGGGGCAGATGGACGATGCTATGTTCGCGTTCCAGCGGGCCATTGCGCTGGATTCACGATTTACCCAAGCCTATATTGAACTAGCGGATATCTACCGGCAGCAACATGCCGAGGTGGCAGCGGCAAAGGCAGCCACGAACGCACAGGACTATACGGCAGGAGCAGGTGAGAGAACGCAGGCACTGGCACAGGCAAGCTATGCGCTGAATGCACAAGGAGACTATGCGCAAGCTATTAATGCGCTGCAACAGTTCGGTGGCAGGTATCCGGCTGACGTTGAGGCGCATATCCAGCTTGCCGTTGCGCAACGACAAGCTGGTCGCTATGCCGATTCATTGGCAACGGCCCAGAGTGTGCTCGCGCAAGCTCCTTACAATATGGCGGCCCGTATAGATGCTGAGCTTGCGATGATTGGATTGGACCAGACTGACGCAGCGAACCAGATGGAGCAGCAGAGCAGCGCGGCGGGACAGACGCATCCGGGAGTAGCCGCAATTCTGAACCTTCTGAATGCATCGAGTGCGCCGATTCTTAACTTGAGCGCGGACGGAGCCCAGATAGCAGCTAAGGCTGATATTGCAGGGGTGCTGGACGCGGCGGGGCAGTTGAACGCGGGACTGGCGACGTGGAGGGATGTTGCGGGCCATGTAACTGCGGTGCCGGAGTTGGGTTCGGCGACGGGCTATGCACTAGCGCGGGCGGCGCTGGACCGGGCGCTGACGGGAGATTGTACGGCGGCGAAAGGACTGTTGCAGGAGAGCAGCCCGCAGCCGGCGGGGGCGGATGCGAACTTTGCTGCTGGAATGGCGAGTGTGTTGTGTATGGATATTGAGGGTGCGAAGAGGAATTTGGCGGATTTAAGTAAGGGAACGCCGGTTTTTGTGGGGGCTAAGAGCTTTTATATCCCTGACTTAGCGGCTGCGATTGAATGGAAGTCCGGGAATGCTAGTGGGGCGCTGGCTAAGTTGCAGGGGATTAAAGATGATCCTACGGCGATGGGGCCGTATCTGAAGGCATTGATACACTTAGCTTCAAACCAGCCGCTGTCTGTTTTAGAAGATCTCCAGCCTTTACAGCAACATAAGGGGGTTGTTGTGTTGGGTAATCCGATGATTTACTCTTTGGTGGAGTTCCAGATGGGTAGAGCTTATGCGGCTAGCGGCGATGCGCGTAATGCTACAACGAGTTACAAGAACTTCCTCGCGTCATGGGTGAATGCTGATCCGGGTAATTCGTTGGTAGCGGAGGCGCAGGCGCACTCGAATTAAGACGGTGAAAAACACGGTGGGACAAGTGTTTTTTACGGTGACGCGAACAGTAATTACGGTGAGATTGCACACGAGTTTGCCCGTGCGGTTGTGCAGGGATTTTTTGTGGGGGAAGTGGTGGACGCGGTAGGGATCGAACCTACGACCAGTCGATTAAGAGTCGAATGCTCTACCAGCTGAGCTACGCGTCCTTGCCTTGAACCTTGCCCGGGAGGGTAAGGAGCGAACCTGGTTGGATCGCTAAGGAGTATGCAGGAGAAGATCACCGCACGAATGGTAGTTTACCACAGGGTGGTGGGTGGAACGAAGTTTGGGGCTGTGGGTTTCTTGAGGGTGCGGCGATGGTTTGCTTTTTGGCCTCAATGAAAACCCGGGTCCGGAAGTCCGGACCCGGGGCATCCAGTTTTGAGGTGGTTAGCCGACGAAGTCGACTTTGGCTTTGTGGGGGATGATGCCGCGTTCGTAGCCCATTTCCAGAAGCTTGCGGATGGCTTCGCGGCCGTCTTCGCCGTAGTTGAGGGTGCGCTCGTTGACGTACATGCCGACGAAGCGATTGGCGAGGGCCGGGTCGAGGTCGCGGGCGAACTGCATGGCGTAGTCGAGGGCGGCTTCGCGATGATCGAGCGCGTGCTGGATCGAGTCACGCAGGGCGTTGGTGGTGATTAGTTGGACTTCAGGGCCTAGCGAGCGGCGGATGGCGTTGCCGCCGAGAGGCAAGGGAAGGCCGGTCTGCTCGCGCCACCAGACGCCGAGGTCGAGGATCTTGGTGAGGCCGTCCTGGCCGTAGGTGAGCTGGCCCTCGTGGATGATGAGGCCGGCATCGTACTTGCCGGCGACGACGGCGGGGATGATCTTGTCGAACTCGACGACTTCTGTTTCAACGTCGGGGGCGAAGAGCTTGAGGGTGAGATAGGCCGTGGTGAGAGTTCCGGGTACGGCGATTTTGAGCTTCTTGACCTCGTCGAGGGTGTAGTTCTTCGAGGCGACGATCATGGGGCCATAGTCTTCGCCGACGGAGCCGCCGCAGGCCATCAGGGTGTAGTTGTCCTGTAGGTAGGGATAGGCGTGGAAGCTGATGGCGGTGACGTCGTAGAACTGCTCGTTGATGGCCTTGTGGTTGAGGGTCTCGATGTCGGTGAGGGTGTGGTTGAAACGGTAGCCGGG
>Ga0302308_10002416_pt1 | contig 15129 bp, 12 predicted proteins | sample III_Palsa_E3_3_FD_200531 | JGI IMG/M metagenome (GOLD analysis project Ga0302308, IMG submission 200531) | Peat permafrost microbial communities from Stordalen Mire near Abisko, Sweden - III_Palsa_E3_3 | ecosystem: Environmental > Terrestrial > Soil > Palsa > Peat permafrost | place: Sweden... | reverse complement strand
CGGAAGCACCTCGGCCATCCGTGCCGGGTCAGACTCGACCACCCCGGGCAGTTCAAGTCGGCCACCGGCAAGTTCGGTTTGCGCGGGACTGACCGTGAGACGCTCACGGAGCGGGGACTTTTCCGGAACCAGGATCTTGTCGCCCTGGCGGACCACCAATGGCGCGACTTCATCGGAGTGGTGATGACCGAATAAGCCGAATCCGTTGGTCAGCAAAGCCCCAACAAAGAGCAGGCCGAGCAGGGTGCCTCCCCACACAAAGGCCCGCCCGCGTGGAGTGCTTTCGTGACTATCCATTGCCATGTTCCGCCCGATCGCTTGCGTGTTATCAGGGCAAATACTGGCAGGCGCAGGTGGCGCAGCGCCACCAGCGCCGAGGGGTAATTGTCCCGTTCGTCGATGGGCCGGATGTTACCTGAAGGGGCTGACCGCTGTCCCCGGCCCCTCGGCCGCAGCGTCATCATTCTGCAATAGGGAGCCGAACTCAGCGTCTGCGGCTCATGCGCGGCCTGAGCCTAATGGACGTGGTGTGAAAGTGCCGTAAATAGATCAGGGTTCGCGGGCGGCCTGGTGCCGGAGCCGCATCGTTCGGGTTCCAGCATTACCAGGAGGAGAGGTCGGCGAGACGCCGCCCAACACGGTGACGCGTGCGGCACTGAGCGGCCGAGGCACAAGGACAGGTGGACCGCGACCCAGGTGGGTCGCGGTCACACGACCCCTCTCATCACAGTGAGCCGGGTACGATTTCCGTCAGGCTGACAACGCTACCGGCATTATTGACGACGCAACTGGCCTTCAGAACCTCAGCATGGTTCTTCGGGTTCGTCGCGGTCATCGTGTACTGAAACACGTTGGATTGCTCGAAGCCCGAAATGAAGGGCGAGGAGAGCAAACGTGTGTCCAGCACTTTGGGTGTCGGTGTGAATTTCTCGGTCAGTTTGGCTTCAAATGCCTTGAAGCATTGTTCGGCCAGTGGATTCGGCGCTGCGGCCGAAGAGAGGCTCGGGGCGAGGGCAAGAGCCGCCGCTACCGCGGTCAGGGTCATTGAGAGCTTGTTCATGTGCAGATACTCCATTGCGAGTGGGGGCTCGACAATTTCACTCTATGAACAAACAGTTCGTACTACAAACGATATAATTTTGACCTAAAGTAACTCTGGCTCAACCGGCTGTTACTGGGCAGTGCCGAAGCGTTCTGTGAGCCAGTTCACAAGCGCGCGGACCGGAGGGCGTACTGCATCCTCGGGGCGAATCAGCACGAAGTAGTCTTCGCCCGTGGTCAGTTCGTGATCGGATAGTCGCGCCAGCGTGCCCGCTGCAAAGCGCGGTGCCGATATTGGTGCAGAAACCAGCGCTACGCCCACGCCGCTCTCTGCAGCGTCGACCACTGAAGCCATGGAATCGAAGCGGATCCACTGTTTGGGCTGCAACGCCCCAATGCCGTGCATAGCGGCCCATCGATCCCACAGATCTGGTCGTTTGCTGTGCATGATTAAGGCATGTCGGTCACTCGGCTGATGAGCGTCCCGGTCCATCTCGCTCAGCAGGTGTGGTGCGCAAGCGGGCACAAAGGTCTGTGAAAAGAGCCGCGCGGCGGTCAGCTGCGGCCAGGGGCCTGAACCAACGGCCACGGAGATATCGGTATCCGCGGCATGACCTTCCTGCTCAGGCTGGCGCGTGGAGATCTGGATATCGACATCGGGATGTGCCGCACTGAATCCGGCAAGCTGCGGTACCAAGAGCTCATTGGCAAAGAACGGCGGCGCGTTAAGACGCACGACCGAGCGCGCGAAGCGCATTCGCAGCTGTTCGGTGGCCGATTCAAGACTGGCAAAGATCGCCTCCAGGCGCTGACAGAATTGCGCGCCCGCTTCGGTGAGTGTCAGTGTCCGATGGCTGCGGTCAAACAGATCGACTCCCAGATGGGATTCAAGTTCCTTCATCTGGTGACTGACGGCGGAGGCGGTGATGTACAGTTCTTCGGCCGCAGCCTTGAAGCTGCCACGTCGTGCGGCGATGTGAAAAGTTCGCAGGAACTTCAGCGACGGTAGCTGCATGCTGATGCTCCTTGGCTAATAGTGGGATCCATGAGTAATCCCAAGCAACACTCATACCATACCGCAGACAAGCTGAACGGAATGTGACTGAATTGACAAGGAATCTGCACCAATGTGGAGTTTGTTGCGGTCCGTTGTGGGGCAACGCATGTTCACGGCAACACCCGCAACGAATTGTCACCATGAAGTTACCTGAGTGCTGGCGCGCGCGACTCAAGGTGTCGCGCGCATAGGACGCAATTTGTTACACCAGCATGTCATCGAATGCGGCTGCGTCCACATGGCTGGGTGCAATGCGTGTGACATGAACATTTCGTTAAAGTTTCGGAATGCACGCTCGCGATGTGGCCTTCAGTAGCGTCTTCATCAAAGCACCGCGCAGAGCAAACCTGACCGTGAAGACTCGTGAAGTCCAATGGCCGCCCGGTATTGTTCGGATCGAACTAGCGTGATGGAGCGGTCTTGGCGGCAAGGGCCTGCGCCACGCGAGAGCCGGTGCTGCGAGCCAGCGCCTGGCAGATAAAAGCCCCCGCTGCAGCAACGCGTGCGAGCTCAGCACCGGTGCCGATACCAAATCCGTGAAGCATGTACAGCAGATCCTCAGTCGCGACATTGCCCGAGGCGCCGGCAGCGTAGGGGCAGCCACCGAGCCCCGCGACCGAGCTGTCGAAGACAGCGACTCCTGACTGGAGCGCGGCAAACACATTGGCGAGCGCCTGACCATAAGTGTCGTGAAAGTGACCGGCCAGGTGTTTCACAGGCACGTGGCTTGCGACCACCTCAAGCATTCTCTTGATCTGGCCCGGCGTACCCACGCCGATCGTGTCGCCCAACGAGATCTCGTAGCAGCCCATGTCGAACAGCGACTTGGCGACCTGTGCAACGGCCTCGGGTTTTACCTCGCCCTGGTAGGGGCAGCCCGCCACGCAGGAAACATAGCCACGCACGGCAATGTTCAGAGCGCGCGCCGCCTGCAGAATCGGCTCGAACCGCTTAAGGCTCTCGGCGATGCTGCAATTAATGTTTTTTTGCGAGAAGGCCTCTGAGGCGGCGGCGAATACCGCAACCTCCCGCGCACCTGCCGCGACCGCACCCTCGAAACCGTGCAGGTTCGGGGTTAGTACTGAATAGACGACGCCCGGCCGCGCGGGCAGCGCGCGCAGCACGGCTTCGTGATCAGCCATCTGCGGCACCCAGCGCGGCGAGACGAACGCCGTGGCCTCGATGTGGCACAAACCAGCGTCGGCCAGCATCGTGATCAAGCGCACTTTGGTTTCCGTCGAAACAGCGGCCGACTCGTTTTGCAGGCCATCGCGCGCACCCACTTCGACGATCCGCACGTACCGGGGCATGCCGTCACTCATGCTCAGCCCCGCGCTTCGAAGTTCAAGAGCTCAGCGCCTTCGCGAACCTGGTCGCCGACCTTGCAGTGAAATTCGAGTACCCGACCCGGGCCCGGTGCCCGCAAGGTGTGCTCCATCTTCATTGCCTCCATGACCAGGAGCGGCGCGCCTTTTTCAACGTCGGCACCTGCAGTCACGCCGAGTGCGATGATGGTACCGGGCATCGGCGCCAGCAGCCCGGCGTGCGCATCGACTTCCCGCTCCGCGAGCGCCAGTTTGTTATGTATGGCGATAGTCGCGTGCTTCCCCAGCAGGAACACGTGCAGCTCCTCGCCGCTGCGAACAATATCGGCCTTCAGTCGCTTGCCATTGACAGTAAAGGACAACGCGTCCACGGACTTCGACTCGATGGCGGCCGCGAAGTTATCGAGCCGGTAGCTGCCTGAGTGGTAGCGGACCGTTACTGACACGCTGCGCTTGCCCTCCCGGAACTCGAGCGGCTGGTTGAGCGTCCCATTAAGACGCCAGCCATCGGCGCAAGCCCAGGGAGAGTGCGGATCGGCGGAGCCTGCACAGCCGGCGCGCTGACGGCTGATTTCTTCACTGACCAGCCACAGGGCGGCGGCATAAAAGACCTCGGGTGCGCTCGGCGCGCTCGGCCCCAGGAGCGACTCGGATTCGCGTTCAATCAGCGTCGTGTCGACCGTGCCCTGTTGGAATGCCGGGTGCATGATCAGCCGTGCCAGGAAGGCAATGTTGTTGCCCACCCCCACGATCTGAAAATCGGCCAGTGCCTGCAGCATGCGCTGCATGGCGCATGTGCGTGTCTCGTCCCATACGATCAGTTTGGCCAGCATGGGATCGTAATGGGGACTCACCGAGTCTCCCTGCTCGACACCTGCATCAACGCGTACCTGCTCCGAAATCACCGGCGGCCGAAATCGCTCCAGGCGCCCAATGGACGGCAGGAAGCCCTTTTCGGGCTCTTCGGCATAGATGCGGGCCTCGATCGCGTGGCCGCGGCGTCGGATCTCAGACTGGTTCAAGGGCAGGCGCTCGCCAGCGGCTACCCGTAGCTGCCACTCGACCAGATCAAGACCCGTGATCATCTCGGTAACCGGGTGTTCTACCTGCAGGCGCGTATTCATCTCCATGAAGTAGAACGCGCCGCGCGCATCGGCAATGAACTCAACCGTGCCAGCGCCCACGTAGGCTACGGTGCGTGCCGCATCGCAGGCCGCGCGGCCCATGGCCTCGCGCTGCTCATCGGAGAGCTGCGGGGCCGGCGCCTCCTCGATGACCTTCTGGTGACGGCGCTGCGCAGAGCAATCGCGCTCGAACAGACTGATGATCTGGCCGTGGCTATCGCCGAATACCTGGATCTCGATGTGGCGCCCACGCTCCAGGTACTTTTCAAGGAGCACGCGCGCATCGCCGAAGCTGGCCAGGCCCGCACGCTGGCAAAAGGCGAGGGCGGCGGGGAAGTCCGCGCTCCCCTCGACTACCCGCATGCCCTTGCCTCCGCCGCCCGCCGTCGGCTTGATCAGGACCGGATAGCCAATGGCATCGGCTTCACGTTGTAGCAGCGCAGGATCCTGGTTTTCACCGTGGTAGCCCGGGACCAGCGGCACACCCGCCTGCGACATCAAGGCCTTGGCTGCCGACTTTGAACCCATGGCACGCAGCGCGCCGAGCGGCGGACCAATGAAGGTGACCTGAGCGCGGGCGCAAGCCTGCGCAAACGCTTCGCTCTCGGAGAGAAAGCCGTAGCCCGGATGAATAGCCTCAGCGCCGTGGCGTGCGGCCACCTCTACAATAGCCTCCGCGCGCAGGTAACTGTCCCGCGCAGCGGCCGGTCCGACACAATAGGCTTCATCGGCCTCGCGCACGTGGCGAGCGGCCGCGTCGGCTTCGGAATAAATGGCAATCGTGCGGATCCCGAGGCGCCGGCAGGTCCGAATGATCCGACAGGCGATTTCACCGCGATTGGCAATCAGGATTTTCTGGAACATCAGGGATTCCACGCCGGCTTGCGCTTCTCGAAGAAGGCCTGAATGCCCTCGCGCGCTTCGGCACCGGCGCGGGTGTCAGCAATTCGCGCGGAGGTATCGGCGATCAGCTGCGCGTCGACGGGCTGGCTGCCGATGTCGGCAATCAATCGCTTGCAGGCTGCCTGCGCTGCAGGGCCGCCGGCGAGCAGCGCGCTGGTCAGCTCGCCTAGCCGCACATCGAGCGCGTCTTCAGCGCAGACTTCATTGACCAATCCCAGGCGTAGCGCGCAATCGCTGTCGAAACGCTCGCCGGTCAGGAAGTAACGGTGGGCAGCCCGATCCCCGATAGCGGCGATGACGTAAGGGCTGATGGTTGCGGGGATCAATCCGATCCGCACTTCGGTCGTACCAAAACTCGCGTGGGGCGTCGCCAATGCCATGTCGCAGGCAGCCACCAGACCGGCACCTCCGCCCAGCGCCGCACCATGAACGCGCGCGACCGTGGGCTTGGAGAGCTGCGCCAGCGAGCGGTACATTTCGGCCAGGGCCGCGCCGTCCTGCAGGTTCTGCGCCTCCGAATAGGTCGCCATGCGACGCATCCACGCCAGATCAGCGCCTGCACAAAAGCTCTTGCCGCGGCCGGCGAGCACCAGCACGCGCACGCCGGGATCCGAATCGATCTGGCGCAACGTGCTCGTCAACGAGGCAATCAGCTGTTCGTCAAAGGCGTTGTGCACCTCCGGCCGATTGAGCCATACGGTGGCTACGCGCCCCAGGTGCACCACTTCGATCGCAGCGTCGCTCACGGGGCTACATCCGGAAGATGCCAAATCGCGTCGCAGCCGGCGGCGCGTTGAGCGCCGCAGACAATCCGAGTGCGAGTGCGGTGCGTGTCTGAGCCGGGTCGATGATCCCATCATCCCAAAGGCGGGCAGTGGCGTAGTACGGATCACTCTGCGCTTCGAACTGCTGACGTGTCGGCTCCATGAATGCTGTTTCCTCCTCGGCACTCCAGGACTTGCCCTGGGCCTCGATGGCCTCGCGGCGGACGGTTGCCAGTACGCGGGCAGCCTGCTCGCCGCCCATGACGCTGATGCGCGAGTTGGGCCAGGACCAGAGCAGCCGCGGACCATAGGCGCGACCGCACATGCCATAGTTGCCAGCGCCGAAGGAGCCTCCGATCAGCACCGTGAACTTGGGGACCTGGGCCGTGGCGACTGCCGTGACCATCTTGGCGCCATCTTTGGCGATCCCGCCGCTTTCGTACTTGCGTCCGACCATAAAGCCAGAAATGTTCTGCAGGAACAGCAGCGGGATCTGGCGCGTGGCGCACAGCTCGATGAAGTGCGTGCCTTTCTGGGCCGATTCGCTGAAGAGGATGCCGTTGTTGGCGACAATGCCCACCGGATAGCCGTGAATATGGGCAAAGCCTGTGACCAGCGTGCTGCCATAGCGTGTCTTGAATTCATCCAGCCGCGAGCCATCGGCCAGTCGGGCGATGACCTCGCGGACATCATAGGGCTTGCGGGTATCGGCAGGAATGACGCCATACAGCTCTGCCGGATCGCACAGCGGGTCCTCGGGCGTGCGCACATCCATCGAGCTGGACTTGATGCGATTCAGATTGGCGATGATCTGGCGCACGAGCGCGAGCGCATGATGGTCATCCTCGGCGAAATGATCGGCCACGCCCGAGACGCGCGTGTGTACATCGGCGCCGCCGAGATCCTCGGCGCTGACGATCTCGCCGGTCGCGGCCTTGACCAGCGGTGGTCCGCCCAGAAAGATCGTGCCCTGGTTCTTGACGATGACCGCTTCATCGCTCATTGCCGGCACGTAGGCGCCCCCGGCGGTGCACGAGCCCATGACGCAGGCGACCTGCGGGATGTTCTGAGCCGAGAGGTTGGCCTGATTGAAGAAGATGCGCCCAAAGTGCTCCTTGTCCGGAAACACCTCATCCTGCAGCGGCAGGAATGCGCCGCCCGAATCCACCAGATAGACGCAGGGCAGGTGATTTTCCAGCGCAATCTCCTGGGCGCGCAGGTGCTTCTTGACCGTGATCGGATAGTAAGTTCCGCCGCGGACCGTCGCATCATTGGCTACGATCATGCATTCGCGGCCGCTGATGCGGCCGATGCCCGTCACCATGCCGGCGCTGGGCACTTCATTGCGGTACAGGCCGTGCGCTGCCAGGGATGAGAGCTCCAGAAACGGGGAGGCTGGGTCTACCAGCGCATCGATCCGATCCCGCACCAGGAGTTTGCCACGAGCCTGGTGCTTGCTGCGGGCGCTCTCGGAACCGCCCAGTGCCGTCTTGGCCGTGATTTCGCGCAAGGAATCCACCAGCCGGCGCATCAGCGCCTCATTGGTGCGAAATTCCTCCGATTCGGTGCGAATCTGCGAGTGAATGACGCTCATTCCAGACCCTCATTGACCAGTTCCCGCCCGATTAGCATGCGACGGATTTCCGAGGTACCGGCACCAATTTCATACAGCTTGGCATCGCGCCACAAGCGGCCAGCCGGGTACTCATTGATATAGCCATTGCCGCCCAAAGCCTGGATCGCCTGTCCGGCCATCCAGGTCGCCTTCTCCGCCGCATACAGGATCGCACCTGCAGCATCCTTGCGCACCTTCTCGCCACGATCGCAGGCCCGGGCCACCGCGTAGACGTAGGCCCGGCAAGCGCTATAGCCCGCATACATGTCGGCAAGCTTGCCCTGCATCAGCTGGAACTCGCCGATCCGCGTGCCAAATTGCCGCCGCTCACGGACGTAGGGCAGTACCAGATCAAGGCAAGCGCCCATGATGCCGAGTGGTCCCCCGGCAAGCACCAGGCGCTCGAAATCGAGCCCCGACATCAGCACCTTGACGCCGGCGCCCTCCGTGCCGAGGACATTCTCGGCGGGCACATGGCAATTCTCGAATACCAGCTCACCGGTGTTGGATCCGCGCATGCCCAGCTTGTCGAGTTTTTGAGCCGTCGAGAAGCCCTTGAATGAGCGCTCTACAATGAAAGCCGTTATGCCGCGCGAGCCGCCTGCCGGATCCGTCTTCCCATAGACCACCAGCGTCGAGGCATCCGGACCGTTGGTGATCCACATCTTGGTCCCATTCAGCACATAGTCGTTGCCGACCCGCTCGGCGCGCAAGCGCATCGAGACGATATCGGAGCCGGCTCCGGGTTCGGACATCGCGAGCGCGCCCACGTGTTCGCCCCGGATCAGGGGCGGCAGATAGCGCTGCTTTTGCGCCTCGGTGCCGTGGCGGCTGATTTGGTTTACGCACAGGTTGGAGTGCGCGCCGTAGCTCAGACCCACGGCGGCGCAGCAACGGGAAATCTCCTCCATTGCGACCACATGAGCGAGATAGCCCAGATGCGCTCCGCCGTAGCGCTCCTCCGCGGTCATGCCGAGCAGGCCCATTTCCCCAAGCTTGAGCCAGAGCGCGCTCGGGAAGCTGTTGTCTTGATCCGCCGCGGCGGCGAGCGGTGCTATCTCCCGTTCGGCAAACTGGCGCGTGGCTTCGCGCAGCTGCTCGATGTCCTCTCCCAGGTCGAAATTGAGGGTCGATAGCATGTTGGTGATCGCCTCTGGCTAACCCATGAGATCTATCCGTGCCTGGAGTGCCAAACCGATGGCAGGCCGGATGGTTGCGGCGCTCACGGCCGTTTACAAACGATCCAGCCCACGGTACCGTGGCCCCCTAAGAAGTGAATCATAGTTCACTTAAAAAAGGAAGGTTCAGAGCATGGTTTATCGACGCACGTCGCTGATGCAGGAGCGCCTGGCCGATAACAGGAACCGCATCCTGCTGGCGGCGCGCCACCTGATTGCCCGCGGCGGCTTCCGCGAAGCCTCGATCGCGGCCGTTGCTGGCGAGGTTGGGCTCTCGATAGGCGCGATCTACCGCTACTTCCCCTCCAAGGCCGACCTGTTTGTCGAGCTGCTGACCGACGCGGTCAGCCGCGAAGTGCAGATTCTGCGTTCGATCATTGACAGTCCTGGCTCTGCGACCGAGCGACTCAGGGCGGCAGTGGAATCATTTGCCTCGCGCGCGCTCAAGGGTCCGCATCTCGCGTATGCCTTCATCGTCGAACCGACGGACACTGAAGTGGAGGCGGCACGAATCCTGGGCCGTCGGCAATTCAGTGACCTGTTTCGTGAAATCCTGCGCCAGGGGGTGCGCGCGGGTGAGTTCCCGCCCCAGTCCATTGACCTCAGCGCCGCCTGTATTGTCGGGGCCTTTACCGAAGCGCTGGTGCGTCCGGTCGCCCCCGCCGCCAAACCCGCGCACAGCCGCCAGCTCATTCGCGCCATCGCCGAGGTCTGTGTGCGCGCCGCAGGTGCCGGCGTACCAACGGCCAAAGGACGATTACGCCCTCGTCACAAGGCAGGCTAGTCGTCAAATTTTCAGTCAGCTGTCGGGCAACCGCAGCGCCGAGCATTGCGCGTCCATGAAGAGATCGACCCGCGCGAAGGCGATTGAGTAGCTACGCCTCCGCGCGGGTCGGGACTTATTGCACGGCGAGTCCCGCGCCGATCAGCAGTGCCTGTACTCAGGAGTTGCTGTGCTGGGCCTGCCATTGGGCACGACGGGCCTGTTCTGCAGCCACGATGCCCGGGATCTGGGCCTTCTGATCAGGCGTCAGCACGCCATAGATCTGGGACCAGAGGTGGGCCCGTGCCTCTACAGCGGCCGAGGCATTGGCCTGAGCGGTGGCCACCAGAGAGGCGTAACTTGAATCGGTCGGGGAGGTCGACTCAAGTGCCGCGTGGTTGGTGCGTGCCGAACTCATCAGCGAAGAGCGCTCGGATCGGTTCTGCGCCACCAGCGTGTGAATTTCGCCTTTCTGCTGCGCGGAGAGATTCAGTTTGTGCAGCAAATGCGCGAAGGGCTGCCGATGCCGAAAATGAGCGCTGCCATGAGCACTCGAGGCGCCCGGGGCAGCAGGCGTGCTCTGGGCCATAGAGAGCGTGGCGAAGGTCGCCGCCACGAGAGTGGCGGGAATCAGTAGTCGCAACTTGTTCATAACACCGTTCCTATGCAGTGAAGGGGAGATCACCGAAGCACAGGCTCCGGTGGGCTGTGCAACTAAAACTATTGCACTCAGCTCGGAGAACTCAACGCGATGAGTAGTTCCGCGTTGACGATTTGCTGTGCCGCAGCTGTCAAGAATCGTTGAGTTTTCTTTGCCGAGGCGAAGTTGCACTTAACACACTGCATTTGCCGCCGGGTGAGCCCGTTAGGGCGCCAGATGAGGTGCTTGCTGATGCGAGAGCTGAATTTGAGGCGATCTGAGCCTGCTCGTGATGGTGTGTCGCGAATCGCAGTCGAAGATTAAAATCTTAAAGAAATGTTCATGTGATGCGGGAACTCACTGCTGTAAATGGTTTCCTAGTTGATATGTGCTGATCGCCCGGTTCGCTGAAGCATCGACGTACAATCAGAAGCAGTCGTTGCGCAGACCAGGGCAATCAGTAGGTCGATTCGGCGCGCCAGCTGCTTCCTCAGCGATACAGGCGCGGGAATCTTGGCGCTGCATCAGCAGGAGATCGGCATGATTCAATTCTCGCTTCGCGCAAATCACTCTCATGGAATCGGCATCAGCTCGCTGCGGCTGCGCTCTTTGCCTCGCTACCTCAATCTCGATGATGCGGCTGAGCGCGCAATGATCGATTTCCTGGAAGACCCGCCGCTGACGGTGAGCGAGGATTGCCCGGCGCAGCGTGCACTCGATGAGATGTACCGACTTGGAGTGCGCACCTGTCTGGTGGCCCGGGATCGGGTGGTACTGGGTCTGATTTCCGCAGCGCACGTCGATGCGGCGGGCGGGCGCGAAGCGGGCGACTACGCGCTGCGAGCGAGCCTTCGAACTGCAGATGTCATGACGCCGGTGGCTGAGGCGCCCGCGATTGAATGGGATACCGTGCAGAGCTCGAGCGTGCGCGATCTGCTCGAAGTATTCGAGGGCGCCGGCGTCAGTTACCTGATGGTGCTGCAGCGCGAAGGTGCCTCGCTCACCTCAGTACGAGGCATTGTCGCAAGGGATCGGCTGGCCCGCAGCCTGCGTCTGGGAAGTCCGCACTGAAGCCACGCGCGCGTTGAGTTGGCGCGCAGGGGGCGCATTGCTCCACGCGCAGCGCTGGCCTATCGTTGCGCGATGCACACGCTCGAGGAGCTACTCGCCGACGCCCGCAGCTGTTACGCCGCCGGGAACGATGAGGCTGCCAAGGCCGCTTATCTCAAGGTCCTGAAGCTCGACCCGTGCGAGTCACGGGCATTGAGCGAACTAGGCGCACTGGCGCTGGCCACCGGCCATCGCTCTGCGGCGCGCACCGCCTATCAGCAAGCGGTGCAATGCCACCCCATTGATCCGGCGGCGCTGGTGGATCTCGGGAACCTCGAGCTCCAGGACATCAATGGAACACTCGCGCGTCAACACTTTGAGGCGGCGCTGCGCCTCGATGCGCAGTTTCCCGAAGCGCACCAGGGACTGGCCCGAGCGCTGACAGAGGCCGGCGAGCATGCTGCTGCCGCGGCGCACTTCAAGCAGGGGTTTACCGGACACGCCCTGGTGTCGTTGCCCTATCGTGGTCAGGGTGCGCCGGTCAGGGTGCTGCTGCTGGTCTCAACGCGCTATGGCAACGTCTCGACGCGGGAGTTTCTGGATAACCGGCTATTCGAGATCCTGGTGCTGTATCCGGAATATTTCGATGCCACGCAAGCGCTGCCGCCACATGACGTGGTGTTTAATGCGATCGGAGATGCGGAGCTGTGTGCCAAGGCTTTGCAGTCGGCGCAGCAGGTGCTGCAGCACTCGAGCGCCCCGCTCATCAATGCGCCGGGACAGGTACTCAAGAGCAGCCGGCTGGACAATGCGCAGCGTCTGGGCAAACTTGCAGGCGTCGTGGCGGCTGAGACCTGGCGCGTGGGGCGGGGGCAGCTGGCCGCATTCGCCGCGCAGCACGCCGCGGAGTTCCCGCTACTGCTCCGCTCACCCGGCTTCCACATGGGCAGTCATTTCATCCTCGTCGGCGACAGCCAGGAGCTGCTGTCCTCGGCCGCGGCCCTCCCGGGTAAAGAACTGCTGGCGATGGGGTTCCTGGACGGACGGGGCGCGGATGGCATGACCCGAAAGTATCGGGTCATGATCGTCGACGGCGAGCTCTATCCACTGCACCTGGCGATCTCCGCGCACTGGAAGGTGCATTACTTCAGCGCCGCGATGGCATCGGATCCGGCGCTCCGTGAGGAAGAACGGCGATTCCTGGATGACATGCCGGCGGTACTGGGCAAGACCGCCATCGAAGCGCTCCGCGGCATCGGTGCCGAATTGGGACTGGACTACGCCGGCGTTGATTTTGGGCTGAGCGCGGAAGGCTCAGTGCTGCTGTTCGAGGCCAATGCCACGATGGTCGTAGCGGCACCACCGCCTGATCCAATGTGGGACTATCGCCGCGCTGCCATCGCGCGGGCCCGTGAGGCCGCTGTCGCGCTTGTCCGTCTGCGCGCCGCGGGCACAGCCGCTGCGCGCAAAGAGTTCAAATCAAATATTGGCCGGTCCGGCTAGCCTTGCATCGGCCCAATAGCGCATCACGCCGCGGTCCTCGCGCAGCCGATGGCAGCGCTCACCGGCAGCCTGGGCGAGCGTCGCGTCGCCCGCGCGGACGGGTCGCTCTCTGTATCTCTCTGTATTAAGTACGCGCCAAGGGAACCCAGGCGGCCTGTCCGGCTCTCATGGAGCAGCTGTCGATGAATATTTGAGGTCTCGGGGAAGAGCAAGCCGGGCAGGGAATGCGACACAGTGGTTAGCGTGCCTCGTTCAGCGGGGTTGACCCGTCTCCTATACTCCTGAAAAACCTGAATTTCTGTCGATAACGATGGTAGATTAGCCGGCTTCGGCCGAAGCGGGCCGCGGTGCACTGTTGTGCCGCGCCCACCGTTGCAAGATTGCCAGGATGAGGACCAGCCATTGAAGACTGCTGTGGGCCACAGGCCGCTATTGACCGTTACGGCCTTGATTCGCTGGGGAGTTGTGGTGGCCGGCCTCGCAATGCTCGGCGCCTGCCATCACCGCACCAAAGCGCCGGTGGCGGGGACTACCGTTTACTCCATTGGCGGATCGATCAGCGGGCTCACGAGCCCGGGCATGGTCCTGAAAAACACCAGCAACACCGACGTGGTCGATGTCGCACCGGGCGCGACCTCATTCACCTTTCCAACCGATGTGGATGACGGCGCCGCCTTTGACGCCGTCATCTCCCAGCAGCCCAGTGGTCAGACCTGCCAGATTCTCTCCGGCAGCGCTTCGGGCACGGTGTCGACCTACAACATCGGTACGATCGTCATCACCTGTCTTTCGGCCTGGGTCTGGCAGGACGGCTCCACCGAAGGCAACTCGCCGGGCATTTATCCCCCGAGCGGCATGGGCAGCGGCACGCCGAGTGCCCGCGACAGCGCCGCCTCGTGGAGCGATAGCTCGGGACACTTCTGGCTCTTTGGTGGCGAGGGCACCGATTCGAGCGGCAACTACGGTTATCTGAATGACCTGTGGGAATACACGCCCGGGACTGGCTGGCTGAGCGCCGGCTGGCAGCGCATTGCGGGCGGCTCATCGACGAATGGAGCTGCGGGCACTTATGCCGCACACGGAGCCAATGCCGGCAACTGGCCGGGCGCGCGCGCCGGCGCCATTTACTGGACCGACAAGTCCGGCAATTTCTGGATGTTCGGTGGGCGGGGAGTGGATTCGACCACCAACAACACCGATCTGTATCTCAATGATCTGTGGGAATACGTTCCGGGCACAGGCTGGAGCTGGGTAGGTGGGCCCAGCACGGCCAGCGCCAGCAGCGCGAGCTATCCGGCAAGCCCAGGGCTCGTATCGGCGCAGAGCCTGCCGGGCGGCCGCGCTTTCGGGGTGTCGTGGGTTGATGCCAGTGGCAATTTCTGGCTGATGGGCGGTCGCGGGTACGATTCTCTGGCTGCTTTCGGAGCGCTGAATGATCTGTGGAAGTACGTCTCCGGATCCGGCTGGATCTGGGAGGGTGGTGCCAACACGATTAGCGCACTCGGCAGCTACGGCGCTGCGGGCACGGTGAGCAACGTGCCGGGTGCGCGCTATGACGCGGTCTCCTGGACCGATCTTTCCGGCAATCTGTGGCTGTTCGGCGGCTTTGGCCTCACGACCACGGCTACGGCCGGTGGGCTCAATGATCTGTGGGAATACCTGCCCGCGAGTGGTCAGTGGAATTTCATTAGCGGTTCGAACACGGTGGGCGCCGGCGGCGTCTATGGTATCGAAGGCACACCAGCGGCGGGCGACGTACCGGGCTCGCGTTATAGCCCGAGCAGCTGGACGGATGCTTCTGGAAACCTGTACCTGTTCGGCGGCTACGGCATGGATTCGACCAGTACGCCCGGCGGCCTGAATGATCTGTGGAAATTCGCGCCGAGCACGGGCCTGTGGACTTGGGTGAGTGGTTCGGCCTTCGCCGATGCCGAGGGCGTCTATGGCACCTTGGGCACCGACAGCATCGGGACCTCGCCAGGAGCTCGCTATGGCTCCGTGCCGTGGATCGATGCGCATGGAAACCTGTGGTTGTTCGGTGGCTATGGCATCGATGTGGCCGGCCAAGTCTTCGATCTAAACGACCTGTGGGAATTTATTCCCTGAGGTTCGATCGCGCCTGATCACAGTCGCGGAGTGGCGGATTCGAGCCGCCACTCCGTCTTT
>Ga0302308_10002415_pt1 | contig 15132 bp, 13 predicted proteins | sample III_Palsa_E3_3_FD_200531 | JGI IMG/M metagenome (GOLD analysis project Ga0302308, IMG submission 200531) | Peat permafrost microbial communities from Stordalen Mire near Abisko, Sweden - III_Palsa_E3_3 | ecosystem: Environmental > Terrestrial > Soil > Palsa > Peat permafrost | place: Sweden... | reverse complement strand
ACGCAGCTAAAAAGATCGCCCTTGAGGCTGGAGCGCCCGTCCTGCGGGGCCACGAGGGTGACGGGTCGGATGCAGATCTGCTGTCGGCCTCACATCAGATCGGCTTTCCTGTGCTCATCAAGGCAGTTGCAGGTGGTGGGGGCCGCGGAATGCGCCGCGTCGACGCGGCCGACCGCTTCCAAGCGGCGCTGGACGGCGCACGGCGTGAAGCGATGACGGCCTTCGGCGATGATCGCGTCTTGGTCGAGAAATTCCTTACCCGGTCTCGCCACGTCGAGGTTCAGATTTTCGGAGACGGCGCAGGAAATGTCGTCCACCTGTTCGAGCGGGATTGCTCGATCCAGCGCCGACACCAGAAAGTCTTCGAAGAGTGTCCCGCGCCTGGACTGTCGCCCGAAATGCGCCGAGCCGTCACCTCGGCCGCGGTCGCGATAGCCACGCGTATTGAATATCGCGGCGCTGGAACCGTCGAATTCATCGCGGACGTGTCCGAGGGCCTGAGGCCTGACCGGTTTTGGTTCATGGAGATGAATACCCGACTGCAGGTCGAACATCCTGTCACCGAAGCGGTGACCGGGCTCGATCTCGTCGAGTGGCAACTTCGGATCGCGGCTGGTGAACCGCTGCCCCGCTCGCAGTCGGAACTCTTGATCAACGGCCACGCCCTTGAGGCTCGAATCTGTGCCGAAGATCCCCGGAAAAAATACTTCCCTTCCCCCGGAACGCTCAACCACGTCGTCTTTCCCGCTGGCGATGTTCGCGTCGACACCGGCGTGGCTACGGGAAGCCAGATCCCGCCGTTTTACGATTCCTTGCTCGCGAAGCTGATCGTGCAAGCGCCGACGCGTCTGGAGGCGATCGACGGGATGCGGCGGGCTCTGGCCGGATGCCTCGTGGACGGGGTCGCCACCAACCTCGACCTGCTTCACGCGGTCTGTGGTCATGCGGCTTTCCGTGCCGGCGACGCCGATACGACCTTCCTTGAAAAGTTCGGGCCGGAGCTGATCGGCCAGTCTCGCCCGGCGGCGGACAGCATAACGGCGGCGGTCTGAATGGCCGCCTCCGGATTTCACGAGGCATAGTTATGTCCTGGCAACCCGAAGTCGACGAAATCCAGCGACGGCGCGAAGTCGCCGAAGCGATGGGCGAGCCCGAGCGGATCGACCGCCACCACGCCGCGGGCAAGCTCACCATCCGCGAACGGATCGGCGGGCTGGCGGATTCGGGCACGTTTCGGGAGATCGGAAGCATAGCCGGAGATGCTCAGTACGACGAGAACGGCGACCTTGTCCGCTATACGCCGTCCTCATTCATCTTCGGTCGCGCCGAGATCGATGGCAGGACCGTCATCATTGGCGGGAATGACTACACGATTGGAGCGGGAAGTTCCGATCCGGCCAGCGCGGTGAAGTCGCAATATGCCGAACGCATGGCGGGCGAACTGGCCATACCCATTATAAGGCTCATCGATGGCGTGGGGGGCTCGGTCAAGGGCGTCGAACGCATCGGCCGGACCTACATTCCAAACAATCCCGGTTTCGACGTGCTGCTCGAGAACCTTAACCGCGTGCCCGTTGTCTCTCTCGGGCTGGGGATCATCGCTGGCTATCAAGTCGTGAAACTTGCGACGAGCCACTATTCGATCATGGTGCGTGAGCGCTCGCACATGTTCATGGCCGGCCCCCCTGTAGTCGCCAGGCTGGGGCAAACTGTGACCAAGGAGGAGCTCGGCGGCGCCGAGTTGCAAGCCCGCGCCGGCAATGTCGACGATGTGGTCGACAGCGAGGCCGAGGCGTTCGAGCGCACACGAACCTTCCTCTCCTACCTGCCCGCCTCATGCGATGAACTTCCGGCGCGGATCGAAAGCGACGATCCGGTCAGCCGGCGCGAAGAGTGGCTGATCGACGCCGTGCCTCGGGACCGCCGGAAGGTCTACGACGCCCGGAAAGTCGCCAAGGCGATCTTCGATAAAGGCTCGTTCTTTGAGATGGGCCGCCTCTTCGGCGGCTCAGCGATCACGGCGTTTGGACGGCTTGACGGCTGGCCCGTGGCGGTCATCCTCAGCAACCCACACGTCTATGGTGGTGGATGGACGGCCGACACGTCGCAGAAAGTCGCGCGTTTCGTCGACTTCGCGCACCTCTTCCACCTGCCGATCGTCAACCTGATCGACGTCCCCGGCTTCGTGATCGGGGTGGAAGCCGAGCGTACCGGCACTATCCGCGCCGGCTGCCGCGCCATGTCGGCGGTCAGCCAAGCCCAGGTACCGGTCTGCTCAATCATCCTCCGCAAGTGCTTCGGCGTCGCCGGCGGGGCGCACACCGACCACGCAAAACTGCAATACCGGTATGCTTGGCCCTCGGGAGACTGGGGCTCGATGCCGATGGAGGGCGGCATTGAGGCTGCCTATCGCGCAGACATCGCCGCCGCGCCGGATCCCGAGGCTCGTCGGCTGGAGATTGAGGCCCGCCTCAACAAGCTTCGTTCCCCGCTTCGCACCGCCGAGACCTTTCTTGTCGAAGAAATCATCGACCCGCGATCGACCCGCGAAGTCCTCTGCGAATTCGCCAACCTGACGGCCAAGCTCCGCAAGCCAGGCCGCATAGCCGTCGGAATCCGCCCATGAGCGCGCCGCTGGAGGGAATCCGAGTTGTTGAATTCGGCGCTTTCGAGGCCGCCGCCTATTGCGGGAAGCTGTTCTCCGACTTCGGGGCCGAGGTCTTCAAGGTCGAGCCGCGCGACGGTGACCCCGCGCGCCTCTATGAACCGATGGCGGGGCCGTCTGCCGACCGTCAGAGCGGGCATTTCGCTTGGCTGAACGCCGGCAAGCATAGTTTAGTCGTCGGCCGCAACGCCGACGATGTGGCGCTCGACGCCCTACTCGCTCGCACCGACGTGGTGATCGATGCGGAGAATCCAGCCACCGCTTCTGAACGCCACGCGGCCCTGCGCACAAGGTTTACTCACCTGACGATCATGTCGCTGAGCTGGTTCGGTGAGAACGGTCCCTACGCCGAATTCGTCGGGTCCGACAGCGTCTGCCGCGCCCTTGCGGGGATGGTGAAGCTTACTGGGCCCGTCGAGGGTCCGCCTGTCATGCTGCCGGATCATCAAGCCAGCGTCCACACCGGCCTGACCGCCTTCACCGCGGCGCTAGCGGCTCTTTACTCTGACGCCCGCGGCCGCCGCTTTGAACTCAGCGCCTTCGAGGCAGTGACGGTCATCTCGGAGTTTCCGGCTGCCGTGGCCAGGCGCGAAGGCGGCGTTCAGCGGCGGCTGGGACTCAACAAGTTTACCCCGACGTTTCCGCTAGGAATCTACCAATGCCGTGAGGGCTGGCTGGGCGTAACAGTCGGCAATCTTGGCCAGTGGAAATCCTTCTGCAAGGTCTTCGGCTTCGAAGATTGGCTTGCCGAGCCGGCGCTCGAAGTTCGCACAGAACGGCTGGCGCGAATCCCAGAGATGGACGGTCGCATCGCAGAGCGCCTCACCGAGAAGACCGCGAAGGAATGGTTCGACTTGACGATGGCGCAGCGGCTGCCGGTCGTCGTCGTTCCGAGCATGTCCGAGCTTCTCAAGCAGCCGGTACATCGTGACATCGGCGCCTTCTCGAAGATCCGAGTGGGCGATGCGGAATTCGAGGGCCCCACCACGCCACTTCGCCTCTTGATGACCCCACCAACCGCCGCCGCGACGTCTCCCAAACTGGGCTCGGCGAACAAGGATTGGGCCGGCCAAGGCTCAGCAGACCAGGAGCCCCCGCGATCCCCGCCGCGCAAGCTTGTTCAAGAACGCCCTCTCGCCGGAATGCGGATCCTAGATCTTTCGATGGGCTGGGCGGGCCCGCTCGCCACGCGGCAGCTGGCGGATCTGGGCGCCAAAATTTTGAAAATCGAAGCCTGCGCCTATCCAGACTGGTTCAGGCCCACCATTACCGATCTCAGTCGGCCGCATGAACGGAGCCTGTCCTTTTCTGCCATGAATCGCGGCAAGTTCGGCGCAACCCTAGATGTCTACACCCCGAAGGGCGTGGACCAGATTAAGGCCCTGATGCGGACCGTCGACGCGGTGGTGGAAAACTATTCCGCCGACGTCATGCCGAAGGTCGGGCTGGCCTATGATCAGGTCAGAGAAATCAACCCTTCCATCGTGATGTTGTCTATGCCGGCCTTCAGCGGTTATGGGCCTTGGCGTTCCGTCCGCGCCTATGGGTCGACTCTGGAACATGCGTCAGGCCTACCCAGCGTCACAGGCAGTTCAGATCAGCCGCCGATCCTGAATCACATCGCCTATGGCGATCCGACCGGGGGCCTCAACGGCGCGGCCGCGCTGATGACGGCCTTGTTCCACCGCAAGCGCACCGGACATGGCCAGCACATCGACATGTCACAGGTCGGCGCCATGCTGCCATTAGTCGCGCCGTGGATTGTCGAGCAGTCGATCACAGGTCATGTCGAACGGAGAGGCAGTCGCCATCCCCGCTTCGTGCCGCATGGCGTCTTCCCATGCGCGGGCGACGACCAGTGGATCGTCATTGCCGCGACAACTGATACAGCCTGGATAAGCCTGTGTGCGGTGATCGGCCGGCGGGATCTCGCCGAGGATACGACCCTGAGAACAGCCGCGCAGCGGCGGCTGCGCGAAGACGAACTGGAAGGCGCGATCCAGTCCTGGACCGCAAAACAAAATCCCGAGGCAGCCATGAACGTCCTGCAAGCTGCGGGCGTATCAGCTGGCGTCGCCCGCAACCCCGGCGACCTCTATGCCGACCCCCATCTGCTCGCGCGCGCAGACTGGCAGATGGTCGAAAGGGCCTGGAGCGGCCTGCAGCCGATTTTGTCGGCACCCTTCCGAGAAGAGGGCGCGCCCTATCTGATCGAACGGCCAGCGCCGACCCTCGGCGAGCACAACCGAGAAATTCTCTGTGACCATCTCGGCCTCAGCGAGGCCGAGCTTGAGCATCTCCTTGATACCGGAGTCTCGGGGACCACAGTTCCTGGGGTCGTCTGAGCCCTACGGCAAGTTTGCACGTTCTTTCGAGGTCTTGATGTCTTTAAATATGTTTTCACTGGAAGGCCGCATCGCCCTTGTAACCGGCGGCTCGCGCGGTATCGGCAAGATGATCGCCAGGGGTTTCATCGACCATGGCGCGAAGGTCTACATTTCGTCGCGAAAACCCAGCGCATGTGACGAGACGGCCGCCGAATTGGGGCCCAACTGCATATCCATGCCGCAGGATGTATCGACCGTGGAGGGCGCCCAGTCGCTCGCCGCCCGCCTCATCTCGGCGGAGCCAAATCTTGATATCCTGGTGAATAACGCCGGCGCGGCTTGGGGCGCGCCGTTCGAGGAGTTTCCGGAGAGCGGCTGGGACAAGGTGATGAACCTGAATCTCAAGTCGCCCTTCTTCCTAACCCAGGCCCTGCACGGCGCGCTGAAATCCGCCGCCAGGCCCGACCAACCCGCAAAGGTGATCAATATCGCGTCGATCGATGGAATGACGCTGAACACCAACGAAACCTACAGTTATCACGCCTCAAAGGCGGGGCTGATCTACCTCACCCGCCGCATGGCCGCGCGCCTGGCGCCTGACGGCATTACGGTGAATGCGATCGCGCCGGGCCCGTTCGCCTCCGAAATGAACCGCGTCGCCAGGGACCAATCCGAAGCAGTGGCGCGCCGCGTGCCGTTGGGGCGGATCGGCATCGACGACGACATGGCGGCGGCGGCGATCTATCTCGCTAGTCGCGCCGGAAACTATGTGGTCGGCGCCACCATCCCGGTGGACGGCGGGATCGCCATGGCCCGCCTTCCGACCGAGTCTGTCCCGGGATGATCGTTTCCCGGCGCAGCGCATTTGCGTTCGATCTCCATCGGCAGCTGCGCCAGTCGGCCCACGAGGCCTTTCGCGCAGCGCATCACTGCGGATCGACGACGGACGCACCCGACCATGTCTGACCTAGACCCTAAGGCGGCGCCGCCCGCATTCTCGGCGAGATATGTCACTCTGGCGATGCTGGTGCTGCTGGGCGTCAACACCGTCAACTTCATGGACCGCCAGGTCCTGAACATACTGGCCGAACCGATCAAACACGATCTCAAGCTGGCCGACTGGCAGGTTGGCGCAATGAATGGGTTGGCGTTCGCCTTCCTCTACACCACCCTTGGCCTGCCGATAGCCCGACTCGCGGAACGCCGCAGCCGTCCTTTGATCATCGCTGCATGCATTATCGTCTGGAGCGGATTTACCGCATTCAGCGGCGCCACCAACTCGTTCCTCCAGCTGGTGTTCGCCCGGGTCGGGGTCGGCATCGGGGAGGCGGGGTGTACGCCCGCCGCAACCGCCCTGATCGCGGACATGGTGCCCAAACACCGACGCGCTTCAGCCATGGCGTTCTTTACGATGGCTGCACCTCTTGGCGGCGTGGTCGGCCTTGGCCTTGGTGGTGTCATCGCCGACAGCCTCGGTTGGCGGGCAAGCTTCTTCGCGATTGGCGCCCTCGGCCTTCCCCTCGGTATCCTCACAGCCCTGTTCATACGCGAGCCGCGACGCGGCATGTCCAGCGCCGAGTCGATCGCCTCCGGCGCGCCAAGCTTCGCTGAAACGGTGGCCTTTCTGCGCAAGAAGAAAACCTTTTGGCTGGTGACCGCGGCAACCGCCGGAAAGGTCTTCGTTGGCTACGGCCACGCGGCCTTCACGGCCTCTTTCCTGCTGCGCAATCATGTCGCCCAGATCGCCGAGATCGCGGCCCATTTCCACCTGAAGCCCGTAGGTCTGGTCGGCATCGCCCTTGGACTCACAACCGGTCCCGGAAACATGATCAGTGCTCTGATCGGCGGTTGGCTCGCCGACCGGTTCGGGCGCGACAATCCTCGCGCCTATGTCACGGTGCCAGCCGTGGCCATGCTCTTTCAGCTGCCGTTCTATATCCCCGCCTTTCTGGTTGGAGATGTGCGGCTGGCGCTGGTCCTTTTGACGGCCAATGCACTCTGTTCGTCGATGTATTACGGCACCACCTATGCGGCCGTTCAGGGCGTGGTTAAGCCGCAGATGCGGGCGACCGCCACCGCGATCTTCGCGATGCTCACAACCCTGGTCGGCCTAGGCTTGGGTCCGTTGATTGTGGGCGCGCTGAGCGACACGCTTGCGACCTCTGGCGGCCTCGGGTCGGGACCTGGGCTGAAGTGGGCACTGATCATCTCGCTGAGCTTCTACCCGCTGGTTTTCTTTCTCTTTTGGCGCGCCCGATCAACCATTGCCGTCGAGATGGAGGACTAGGGATGACCTCAACGGACGTTGAAGAGACGCGCTTCCGCTATACCGGACTTGATGGCGTGGCCCTCGCCGGCTTTCGCTGGCGCGCAAAGATGCCAACCCGTTACATTTTGCAGATCGCCCACGGCGCGGGCGAGCACTCGGGCCGATATCGCGATCGCCTTGCGTCGCTCGCCCAGGCGGGCGTTGTCATCTACTCGGCTGACCATCGCGGCCACGGGCTTACGTCGGGGATGAGCCATTTGGGCAATCTCGGCCCAGCCGGAGCGGCGGCCTGCGTCAGCGATATGGCGCAGTTGTCAAAGCTTGCGAGGCAAGAGACCCCAGGCCTGCCGCTCATTCTGATGGGCCACTCTATGGGCGGCATGTTTGCTCAGGCTTATGTCTTCGAACATTCCGCCCTCATTGACGGCCTAGTGCTTTCCGGGACCCGTGGCCCCGGGCCCCGCCTCGAAGGCGGATTTAACAGCCTCTATCCGAACCCTCGCACAGCCTATGACTGGCTCAGTCGTGACGATGCCGAAGTCGATCGCTACATCGCTGACCCGTTCTGCGGTATTCGGTTCGACCGGCCTTCAATGGCGTCTTTGATGCAGCTTTCACAAATCACTGATTCCCTGGAAGGCCTCTGCCGCGTCAGATCTCGGCTGCCGGTCTACGTCTTCGCCGGCGAAGAAGATCCCGTTCACAACCGAATGCAGGGCCTCCAGCCCCTCATCGACGCCTATCAGGATGCGGGCCTGCACGTCAGTTCTAAGATCTATCCGGGCGGTCGCCACGAGATGTTGCATGAAAACAACTGGCAGGAAGTGGTGGAGGATTTGCTCTGTTGGATCCTAGCGGTCAGGCCTTCGCGGGATTTGCCGCTCCCCTCCCCGATCATTGCGGCGCCCGGCGCCTAACTTTTTCCAACCAAAGGATCACTCATGTCGCGTGAAGCCGTTATCGTTTCCTATGCCCGTACGGGCCTGGCCAAGTCTGGCCGGGGCGGGTTCAACATCACCCCGCCGATGTCGATGGCCGCGCACGCGATCAAGCACGCCGTCGCCAAGTCCGGCGTCGAAGCCGACTTCGTGGAAGACGTCTATCTGGGCAACAACGCCCACGGCGCCGCCAACATCGGCCGCCAGGCGGCCCTGCTGGCCGGCATGCCGGTGACCACCGCCGGCGTCAGCGTCAACCGCTTCTGCTCCTCGGGTCTCCAGACCATCGCTATGGCCGCCAACCACATCCGTGGCGACGGCGCCGACTGCGTCGTGGCCGGCGGCGTCGAGAGCATCTCCATCCCCGGCGGCGGCATGCCCCGCGAAGCGGTCGACCCGGAACTGGTCAAGATCGCCCCGGCCATCTTCATGGCCATGATCGACACCGCCGACATCGTTGCCGAGCGCTACAAGGTCAGCCGCGAATACCAGGACGAATATTCGCTGGAATCGCAGCGCCGCATGGCCGCCGCCCAGCAAGCCAACAAGTTCAAGGACGAGATCGTCCCGATGAAGACCAAGATGAAGCAGGTCAACAAGGAGACGAAGGAAGAGACCATCGTCGACTACACGGTCGATCGCGACGAGTGCAATCGTCCGGACACCACCCTTGAAGGCCTGGCCAAGCTCGCCCCGGTCAAGGGCGAAGGCAAGTACATCACCGCCGGCAACGCTTCCCAGCTGTCCGACGGCGCCGCCGCCGTGGTGATGATGGAAGCCAAGGAAGCCGAACGCCGGGGTCTGAAGCCCCTCGGCCGCTTCGTCTCCTGGGCCATCGCCGGCTGCGAGCCCGACGAAATGGGCATCGGCCCGGTGTTCGCCGTGCCGAAGCTGCTCAAGCGCCAGGGCCTGACCGTCGATGACATCGACATCTGGGAACTGAACGAGGCCTTCGCCTCGCAATGCCTCTACAGCCGCGACAAGCTGGGCATCGACCCGGCCAAGTACAACGTCAACGGCGGCTCCATCTCCATCGGCCACCCCTTCGGCATGACCGGCGCCCGCTGCACCGGCCACATCCTGCAGGAAGGCCAACGCCGCGGCGCCAAATGGGGCGTGGTGACCATGTGCATCGGCGGCGGCCAGGGCGGCGCCGGCCTGTTCGAGATCTTCAACTGACAACGGACTTGAGCCGGGACTTGGGTCCCTGCTCTTCTTGGCCGCGATTTTGAGCGGACTTTAGCATTTGCGGGAACTGAGCATGACCGGACGACTCGAGGGTAAGGTGGCCCTGATTACTGGCGGCACGAGCGGGATTGGAGAGGCGACGGTCGAGTTGTTCGTTGCCGAAGGCGCCAAGGTGATGATCGCAGGCCGCAATGCCGAAAAAGGTCGGGAAATGACCGCGGCCCTGGGGGCATCGGCCGCCTTTGTCCAAGCCGATGTCACGCGGGAAGAAGAGATCAAGGCCGCGATCGAGGCGACCACAGCCAAGTTTGGCCGCCTCGACTGTCTGTTCAACAACGCCGGCGGCCCGACACGAGGTAATCCAGCGACGGTAAGCGGCGATGATTTCGATTATGCGATGAAATTGCTGCTCGGTAGCGTGGTCTTCGGCATTCGCCATGCCGCCCCGATCATGCAGGCTCAGGGGCGCGGGTCGATCATCAATAATTCTTCGGTTGCGGCGTTGCGAGGCCACATGGGCGGCTACCTATATTCCATCGCCAAGGCGGGGGTGAAGCGCACCACTGAGCTAGCCGGCATGGAGCTTGGGCAATATGGCGTGACGGTGAACTGCATTTCGCCGGGCGGCATCGCAACGCCAATCTTCTTTGGCGGCTCCAAAGCCTCAGCGGGTCTCGAGCCGGCGCACGCCGCAGCCAAGATGAGCAAGCTCACGCGCAACCTAGCCAAGGCGACACCGCTGCTCCGCTCCGGCATGCCACACGACATCGCCACGGCCGCCCTGTTCCTGGCCTCCGACGAGGGGGCCTACATCAACTGCCACGATCTGGTTGTGGACGGCGGAATGATCGCGGGCGGGCGAAACAACTTCGAACCGGCGCCTGCTGGTGCATCCAGCTGACGTGATCGAGCTGCAATCAAGTCGGCGACCCGCATGACCCCACCTGAAAGAGGCAAGGCGTAAGTTCATGACTGTCGAAATGGTGTCCATTGGCGAGAAGTTGAAGCTGCTCGCGTCGGAGCGTCCAGGTAGCCCCGCCGTCACCGTCGGCGCAGCCAGCCTCACTTATGCGCAGCTGCACCTGGCGAGCAACCAGGTTGCGCGAAAACTTCAAGCCAAGGGGGTGGCGACCGGAGATCTCGTGACCGTGGCGCTGCCGAATAGCGTGGAGTTTGTCACAGCGTGCTGGGCGCTCTGGAAGCTGGGCGCAACGCCGGCGCCGGTCTCCTATCGCCTTCCAAAGGGCGAACTGGAGCCTATACTTGACCTGTCGAATAGCCCCGTCGTAATCGCCGACTTCGACTACAAGATCAGTCGGCCACTGCTGACGGCGCTCGATGTGCAGCCTTCGGGTGAGGATGACGCCGACCTGCCGGACGTGACCGCGCCGATCCTGAAGGCACCCACATCCGGAGGCTCCACGGGGCGCCCCAAGCTAATCCTAGCTGGAACGCCCGGTGAAACACCGCTCCATTGGGAAGATGGCTTCACGTGGCGGATGCGCCCGGACAGCGTAGCGCTTATCCCAGCGCCACTCTACCACAACGCCGGCTTCGGGATGATGCTAGCGGCGATCAACACCGGGGCTCATCTGGTGCTGACGCCTCGGTTCGAGGCCCTCGCGACGCTTGAGGAAATTCAACGTCACAAGATCACCTGGGTCTATCTCGTACCTACGATGATGAACCGCATCTGGGAACTGGGCGATGAGCTGAGGACAGCCTTCGACGTAAAGTCGCTCGAAACGCTTTGGCACTTAGCCGCGCCCTGCCCTGCGTGGCTGAAGGAGGCATTCATCGGCTGGTTGGGTCCCGAGGTCATCCTGGAGTTATACGCCGGCACGGAATCCCAGGCGAGCACTTCCATCTCCGGGACGGAATGGCTGCTGCACAAGGGGTCGGTCGGCAAGGTCACCCGCGGTGAGATGAAGGCGTTTGATGAAGAAGGCCGACCGTTGCCGCCCCGCGAGATCGGCGAGGTATATATGCGCGCGTCTGCTGGCACGCCGGCTACCTACAAATACGTCGGCGCGACAGCGAAGACCCTGCATGGCGGCTGGGAATCCCTGGGCGACCTCGGCTGGTTCGACGAAGACGGCTATCTCTATCTGGCCGACCGCCGTAGCGACATGGTGCTGGTGGGCGGCTCCAACGTCTATCCTGCCGAAGTAGAGGCGGCGATTGAGGAGTGCGCGGGCGTTTTGTCCTGCGCCGTCATCGGCCTGCCGGATGGCGACCTCGGCAATCGTCTTCATGCGATCGTCCATGCACCGGGCGTGTCGGAAGATCTCATCCGCGCCCACCTCAAGCAGCGTCTAGTCACCTATAAGCAGCCACGCACCTTCGAGTTCACAAGCGATCCGGTTCGGGACGATGCCGGCAAGGTGCGGCGAGGCGAGCTGCGCGCTCAGCGCATCAGCTCTCCAACAGGCGTCAGCTGACGATCGAAGGGACCAAAGATGAAACCTTTGCTGGTTGCCTTGGCTTGCTCGGGGGCCGCGATTGCGATGGCCGCCTCCGGCGCAACGGCGGCGGTGGGCTCGCCACTTGGGGCGCACCGCTGACGCCTAGCGCCCCAGTTGTCAAAGTTATCGAGCATCAAACGATTTGCCTGGTCATTCGGATTAGGGCAGGCGGGGCCTGAATCCGGATCCGGCTGAGCAACGAGACGGGACCAAGCCTCTGACTCCAGATTTGCACGATGCCGACGCGGCGTTGGCGGCGGTGAGTTCCGCTGACTTGGTTTTGCTCGGTTCGTTGGCCTTGCTGGATCCCAACGGCTCACTGGTCGACCTCGCGACGGCGGAGAGCGCCCTCGTCGAGAGGGTTCTTAGAGAACCTGTTCCCGTGCGAGATACGGCCGAGGCCGCAGGCCTCTTAGTCCTTCTCACCCGCGCGATCAGCCGCGCCGCCATCACTGCCAAGGATGATCCTGCGGCACGTGCGGTTGGTCTTTGCCGGTATCTTGGCGCATCTGCCACAAGACAACAACTGGCCAAACCCCCACATTTCGGGGATGGCAACCCGTCTTTATCCGCTGAACCGTCGCCGCCTTCCGGGGCGTGAGGCCTACATCGTCACCGCCTTGCGCCGGAAGTATGCCGAACTGAAAGGCTTGGGAGGCGGCGAGGCCTTGGCCCATGTCGGCTCCACGCTCTTGCTGTTCAAACCCGGCGAGGACCTGGACGCGATACCGGCAATTCGGCCATATCGCCCGCAACGGTCCAAGTACCTGGCTGATGCCTTCAGGGTGCTCCGTCAGGCCAATGCGCCAATGACCGCACGGGAGATCGCTAGGCGCGTCCTTGAGGCTCACGGGGTTCCGTTGGTGCGGAACAACCTGCAACGGGTCGAATGCTCCCTGCACGCCGTATTAGAGCGGATGGAGGGCGACGGCGTTGAGCGCGTGGGGGACGATCCTAAGCGGTGGCGGGTCGGCTAACTTTTGTGGGGCGCCTTGAGCTATGTGCAAGCAGGGCCATATGTTGCGGTCCCTACCTTACGTGTTACACCTTTGGGCAACAACTAAAGCGGACTATCCGAATCGTGCCTGAACACGATCTCAAGGCCTGCCATGGGGGAGACTAGGCAAATGAGGGACGGAACGCGCGAGTGTCCCGGCGCGAGGGACGCATTGCGCCAAAGGAACGGAGGCTGATATGGCCGATGCGCCGCCGGTTTTCCAAATGGGCTCCTTCCCGCTTCTCCAGCAGGTCCCGACAATATATTTTAATGGGTTCTCATTACAGCTGAGTAATTCCGACATCAGCGTAATGCTGATTGCGGACGGTCGTCCCGTTTGCAAGTTGAATATGTCATTCACTACGGCAAAAACGCTCAATGAGAACCTGTCGTCTCTAATCCAAAACCTTGAGAAGGTTACAAACCACACCATTATGCTGGCGGGCGAGGTTGAAACCGGTTTGAAAAATCTTGTCTCTGACTCCGGTAGCTAGATGTCGACTGTCTTTACATTCATATCGCGGCCTAGGGTCATAAACTCGACGCTGGGGCAATCGCCCTCTGACGCCGTGGTGCACAGACTGCTGTCGTTTCTGAATCTTGATGCGGGCTGGGATTACGGCAATGGGCGCCCTATCAGTCCCGACGCCATTTTGGAGGCGCTTTCCCTGGTGCACGCTTTTCGTGAGCTGGGTGCAAGGGCGGTAGAGGTGTTCCCCCGACAAAACGGAGGGGTCCTCGTTTCTGCTTACCAAGAATCGCGGTCGGTGGATGCGTATCTTGATGCGTCTGCTTTTGTCGCCTTAGAGGTGGAAGTGGGTGACAAAGAATTAGAACCCATTGAGAAACTAACTGTGAATGACGCCATCAACAAAGTTGGGGAAGCGGGTTGGCTGGCCAGACCTTCATCAGACTCATCAATCCACGACACCATTTTAGTGTGGACCAGCAGCGATTCAAATCTACTGCCTTCGAGGAATCAGACGACGGAATATCTGTGGTCCTACAATCCTGCGTGGACGCGAGGAATGTATGCGTGTGCGATCACATCGACCAATACTACGGCGCAAACATATCAGGAAGTCCTCCGGTCTTCTGGCGCTTCTCAGAAGAAATACTACCCAATGACTGCAGCATAATTCAGTCCGATAGTGATAGTGGTGACTTGTGCCATCACTTAATTAGTAACGTCGGACGCAAGGCCCAGCGTCGTCTGATTAAAGATCGTCAGATCGGTGAATTTGAGATCTGCGACAATGGCTCTGTGCGAACGCTAACCCAAGCTGACATAGACCTACAGCTTGAGCAGGCCTAAGCCGCTTTGTGGCGCTGCCAATAGCCGCTGAAATCGACGGATGGCTTGGCGTTGAGCGCGAGGTGCGCGACGCGGTTCACTTGCTCACCGTTCGCCACCCGGCGGCTATCTTCGCGCCACGCCATCTCTTGGGCGTAGCGCAGCAGGTAGTCGTCTGCCCGGCCTCGTTGCGCAGCACCTTGTCGAGCGCATTGAACGTCTGATCGAACCCGCCCGGAGCACGCTTGCTCTTGGCGTTCCTAGCAGCCTGCTTCGGAGGCTTGGAGGCTTTGGTAGCAGCCTTCACCTCGGCCAGGGCGACTGACCCTCCACGCCCGCGCCCGCGAATGATGAGCCCTTCCTCGGCGAGCTCATCTCGAACACGGGCGTAGGTGTCCTCTTGCCAACCCAACTCGACGAGAAGCCGGCCGTTGCCGGCCGAGCCGCCGAAGCCAGCGAGGACTTCCAGAAATTTATCCCGCAAAGCTGGACGCACACCACACTCCCCCACTCGGAAATCACATAATCGGATGTGCGCGACAGGGCCAAGCCCATCTTCAAACGATGCGGCTTTTGGGGGACAGCAGCACCTGTCCCCTTTGCTCGCCGTTGCGGGAAATCAGTTATGCCCGGGCAGGGCCGGCGCACAGGACTTGCCCCCTCCCCCATCCGCTCTTCGCTACGCTCGGCGGACGGTCCCCCTCCCGCCGCAGCGCGGGGGAGGTAGGGGACGGGACGGGACCGACGGTGACTTGACAGCGATCCTTGATGTTCCTATTTTGTTCTCTTGATGAACACGATGACCGATATCGCCGATGTGGACGCCGAACCCCTCGATGAGGGGATCGGGCGGGTTGAGGCGCGGGTGCGGGGGGTGGCTCGGGCCGGCGAGGTCGGGCTGGTGCTGCTGGAGGTGGTCGAGGCGCTGGCGCTGAAGGCGGCGCGGGTGGTGACGGAGCAGGCCGAGGACGAGGGGCTGGATCTGAAGC
>Ga0302308_10002405_pt1 | contig 15156 bp, 12 predicted proteins | sample III_Palsa_E3_3_FD_200531 | JGI IMG/M metagenome (GOLD analysis project Ga0302308, IMG submission 200531) | Peat permafrost microbial communities from Stordalen Mire near Abisko, Sweden - III_Palsa_E3_3 | ecosystem: Environmental > Terrestrial > Soil > Palsa > Peat permafrost | place: Sweden... | reverse complement strand
GGTAACCAGTCACGCTCCCTGTTGATCTGCGGCGTGTCGGTGCTGGCGTCTGCTTTGTGATCATGGTTGGGTTCGGGGGTGCCGCGTCCGGAACAGCCGTCGTATGAGGAGTTGGCTGCCCGGAACGCGGAGCTGGCGGCGGTGGTGGTGGAGCAGGCCGCGCTGATCGAGGCGCTGCGGGCCGAGGTCGCGGCGCTGCGCCGGCAGGCGGGCCGGGACTCCTCGGATTCCTCCTTGCCCCCGAGCCAGGACGGTCCCGCGGCGAGGGCGAAGAAGAAGAAGGCGGGCCGGCGGGTGCGGCCGGGCCGGGCGCAGGGCGGGCAGAAAGGCCATCCGGGTGCGAGCCTGGCGTGGGCGGCCCGGCCGGATGAGACCCGGGTCCTGGAGCCGGGCGCGTGCGGCGGGTGCGAGGCTGACCTGGCTGGCGCTCCGGGCGGGGTCGTTTCTGCCGTGCAGGTCCTCGATATCCTGCCCGCGGCGCTGGCGGTGACCGAATACCGGATGATGCGCCGTACCTGCGTGTGCGGGCAGGTCACGACCGCCGCGCCGCCGCCGGGAGTGACCGGCGGCCCGGTCTGCTACGGACCCAACGTGGTGGATGCGGCGACGCTGCTGGCCAGCACGGACGTGATCGGGATCGAGCGGGCCGCGGACCTGATGGGCGCTCTGCTCAAGGCACCGGTCTCCACCGGGTTCGTCTCCCGCTGCCTGGTCCGCCTCGACGCGGCTTTAACCGCCGCCGGGTTCGAGGACGCGCTGAAGGACGCGCTGCGGGAGGCGGACGTGCTCGGCACCGACGAGACCCCCGCCCCGCTCACCACGGCGGCCACCAGCACGGAAGGCTGCGGCAACCCGCACGTGTACACGGTGCGGACCATGCGCGCTTACACCGGCGGCGGGCCGGACCTGATCTGGTACGGCGCGGCGGGCAACCGCACCAAGGCGTCGATCACCGGGTTCGGGATTCTGGACGGCTACGCCGGGGTCCTGGTCCGCGACGACTACGGCGGCTACCTCAGCTACGACGCCGGGCTCGCCGGCGTCCAGCAGTGCCTCGCCCATATGTACCGGTACCTCGACGACGCCTACGCGACCGATCCGGAATCCCAGGCCTGGACCCGGCAGGCCGGCGATGCCCTCCGCGCGGCCGCCGCCGCGGCCGGGGCCACCCGGGACGCCGGCCAGGCCAGCCTGGACCCCGCCCTGCTGGCCGGGTTGCGCCACAGCTACGACCGGGCCGTCGCCGTGGGGATCTCGGTGAACCTGTCCCGGCCCTGGCACAAGGGCAACCACCCCGGACTCGTCCTGGCCAGGCGGCTGAAACGCAAGGCCGCCCAGGTCTGGCTATTCGCCGCCCGCCTCGACGTCCCGGCCACGAACAACGGATCGGAGAACGCCATCCGCGGCTACAAGCTCGCCGCCAAAATCAGCGGCTGCTGGCGCACCCTTTCAACCCTGCAGCGCCACTGCCGCATCCGCTCCTACCTCACCACCGCCCGCAGCCACGGCCGCCACCCCCTCGCCGCCATCCGCGACGCCCTCAACGGGAACGTCTGGATGCCACCGCAACCAGCATGATCAATTAACCAAGCACCCCTGACTGGTTACACGGCATGCGGGCCGCTAAAGTCAATCACACATTGTAATGAATCGATTTTTTAGCGTTACAGGCACATGCCGTATCTGCCCTGCCGCGCCGGCGTCACGAGACAGGTAATGCCTCGAAATCTATCTGCCAAGCAGGCAGCTGATCCGGATTGATCATTCATATGGCGTCCTGACTGGACATTGACCTAATGATGGCGATGGTGCAACACTCAGGTACGCGGTTGCGGCCGGGCCGGCTGCCGTGGCCAGGAGGCCTGCTACCGCATGGGGGGAATCACCGCTACGTAGCAAGAATTTATGGGTGGCCGCAAACGGCCGGGGGGACGGTATTTATGTCCGGATGTGAAGTGCAGCTTAACGTGATTCCGAAACAGCACGTCACTTAAGCGCCTGGTGGGCGAGATGAGGAAAGGGTCCTCCGAGCCTGATCACGCGCCGCCGCCTAGTACACCTGATGGCGAGGCGACGCGGACCTTCCTGGGCGGTGATCCAGTCAGTCGGTCTCCGCAGGATGATGCAGCGAACTCGTCGCCTCACGCACCGACGGAAGTGGTGCCGCCCCACGCGCCGACGGACGTCGTAAGGCACGGTCCCGGGGTGCCCGCCATCCCGCCCGCAGGCGAGGCCGGGCTGGCGGCGGAGCGGATGGGGAACGCGGGCCCACCGCAGGAAATCGTCAGGTACGGCCCTGGGGTGCCCGCCACCCCGCCCGCAGGCCAGGCCGGGCTGACGGCGGAGCGCGTGTGGCGCGCCAGTCGCCCAGCTAAGCCGGCCCGGCGAATGGCTCGGCTGCGCCGGCTGTTTAGCCCAGTCCTCACCGTGATCCTGCTAGCGGCTACCGGCATAACGTTGTACCTGCGCTTTCACCATGCGCCGTTCCGCGTGACCGGGGTCGTGATATCGCAGCGGACGCGAACTGGATGCGGAGTCGACGTCACCGGGCGGATCACCACCAACGGTTCAGCTGGGACGGTCTCCTATCAGTGGCTGTTCCGGCCCGACGTGCAACCGCCCCAGCCGCTGAGCCAGTCAGTCATCGCGGGTCAGCACGCTGTGTACGTGACTGCCGCTGTCGAGGGAACGGGTCACGGCAGCGCGCCGGAGACAGTCACCTTGCAAGTCCTTGGTCCTGAGCTAACGACCGCTTCGACGGCCGTGGTGGTCAGTTGCCGATGAACATCTATCACCAGCGGGCGGGAGCCCGCGTTATCCCTGCAGGTGCAGGGCGTGGTACCCGGCCCTCGTGAGCCGGGCTGAGAGCCCGGAGGGGGGCGGATTTTCATGCCAGAGTGGAAGGTTCCCGGATACACCGAGCTGAAGATGCTCGGCTCAGGCGGATTCGGCGATGTGGTGCTGGCCAGGCACGATGCATCAGGCGTGCTGGTGGCGATCAAATACCTGCGCCAGTGTCTGCTGGCCGACGCCGAATTCGCCGAGATGTTCCGCGGTGAGGCGACCGTGCTGGGCTCCCTGGATGACCCGAACGTCGTCCGGCTGTACGAATACGTCGAATCGCCGCTGGGCGCCGCTATTGTCATGGAGCTCGTCGGCGGCGTCTCGCTGCGTGAGATACTGACTTATCAGGGCAAAACGACGGCCGAGGCTGCACTCGTAGTCCTGCAGGGCTCGCTGATGGGGCTGGCGGCGGCGCACCGGCGCGGTGTCGTGCACCGGGACTACAAGCCGGAGAACGTGCTCGTCAACGGGGACGGCGTGAGCAAGCTGACCGATTTCGGTATCGCGGCGCGCGCCGGTGACCGCCCGGTCCCGGCCGGCACCTTGGCGTACGCGGCGCCCGAGCAGATGTCCGGTGCCCTGGCCGGCCCGGCCAGCGATGTCTACTCGGCCACGGCCACCTTTTACGAGTGCCTGACCGGCCGTCCGCCCTTCAGCGGAGAATCCGAGGACCTGCTCCGCCGGCATCGCTCCGAGCCGGTACCCCTGGATCCGGTGCCCGAACCGCTGCGGCCGCTGGTGGCCACTGGAATGGCCAAAGACCCAGCAAGCCGGCCAACCGACGCGACTACCTTCGTTGCCGAACTCAAGACGGCCGCATCAGGTGCTTACGGCCGGCACTGGCAGGAGCGCGGCCAGTCGCACCTAGGCGAGGCAGCGCTCCTACTGGCGGCCCTGTGGCCCTCCGGCGCACCGCCTACCGTGCAAGGCACCGCCGTGCACCGGGTCCGCCTATTCCGGCATGTCAGCGCCGTCAAGGCGGCCATCGCGGCTGGCGCGGCGATCGCGGTCGTAGCGGCCGGCACGGCGCTCGCCGTCACCCGTAACTCCTCCTACCAGCCCAATGCCGCAGATCATGCCCTGGCGGTGCAGTCAGTCTCGCTCCAGCCGTCACCGGCCGTCCTCTCGCCGTCGCCGGACACGGGGTCGCCGACCTCGCCGGTCAGGTCGACCTCGGGGTCCTCCGGGTCGTCGGGATCCTCCGGGTCGTCGGGATCCTCCGGGTCGTCGGGATCCTCCGGGTCGCCCGCCACGGGGTCGTCTCCGACATCTACAGGGGTGGGGCCCTACACTGGGCCCCCGCCCACTAAGTCATCCCCTACCCCGGTGTCGCCGCCCTCTACTACGACTACGTCGACGCAAGCCCCGCAGGTACCGCAAATAACGAGCGTCGGAACATACACACAAGGCGAATTGGTCTATTTCGACATCGATTACTCCGATCCAGGCAATGACGCCGAAGGTTTCGGCTTCGTGGGCGTTGACGGATCTGGCTGGGCCGAGGAAAACCATCCGTTCTCCAGCCCGTCTTACGGCATCGTCGGGACAGATAGCATCGCCTATCCGTTCAACGAAGAATGCGGGACAGCTCAGCAGTATGAAAGTTCTGTCGAAGCCTGGATATACGACACGGCAGGAGCCCGTAGCACTCCCGTCGTCATCCACCTAGTCTGCACAACCTGACTGGCCACGGGCATCTCCGAATACGACGCCGATGCCGTCCACACCATGTGCTGAGCGACCGGGCAGCCTGTCGTTGAGCGCGACCGCCGGTCATTGGGCGGCCTCTTGTCATCAGGTCACCCAGCCCCGGTTTGTCTCCGGGGACGCCCGCTAGCAGGCACAGCCCCGGATCCTCACGGTATCGGCCAACCCGCACGCGATGTACGGCATCACTGCCGAGGTGGTGTCGGTCTGGCGCCTGCGACTGAAGCTGACCTGGCTGTTCCGGACCTTCGTAATGGAACAGCCTGACAGCTCGGTCGAGTGTTGGCGGAATGGTGCTCTCCCGTTCCGGACGTGGTCCGGCTTATCGGGGAACGTTGATGACGGTGAACTGCTCTAGGCGGTGGTGGAGTCCAGCGCTAGCTTGACGAATCTGCGCTGACTGGGCCTGATCGAATCCCGCCGGCCGACTTTTGCCTCGTCGAATCTGACTTCGCCAGGTTCACGCCAGGCGAATACATCGAAGAAGCTGCCCGGCCGAGGGACCAGCTGATCTGACGGATGTCGGCTGCTGTATATCCACCGGTGCCGGAGTTGCCCGGCGCAGGCCACCCATCGGCCGCGGAAGGACTTGCCCGGCAGATACAGGAGATCCGCCGGTTCAAGCCCCACCTTCTCCGGGTGCTCTGCATTGCCGAAATGAGTATTTGGTCCGTCCGCATATTTATGCGCGCCGCGGCATACTCTCTGCGCTTCCGACCTAGCCGACGATCATCGCGCAGCATTTCCGATCATTCTGATAGGAAATCATATCGCCGAATCCGGCACGAGTCCAAGTGCGAGTGACGCCGTCCGCTGGCCGCACAGATTTACCGATTCTGGGACCCTCCTTGTAGATCCCCGCCGGACCATCTGCCGTCGTGGTACGGCTTCCTGCAGGACTGCCGACGGTTCGTGATAACCGCGCCCTGGAGCCGGTTTGATTCAGCAGTGTGATGATCTGCTGGGTCAGCCATAGCAAGGGTTCCCCAATGTTGATCGGTCGGATAGATCCCCTCACCTGCGGACTGTCCGTAACCCCGGATACAGGAATCACGTTCTGCAGGTCGTCGGGATTGAAGGTGCGCGATTGCGGGTCTGTGTAGAAGCCGACGGCCGAGGTGACGAAGTACTTTATGCGTTCTGGACGGAAGTAACGCTCAAGAGCGGTAACCACCATGTCCCCGTTTCTCCCTGCGGATGCCTCGCACAGATGACGGAAGAACTTCCGTGCGTCGTCGTCATGAACCCTCGGGAAACGGTGCGGATCACGGCGGTCTGCTGCGATCAGTTCCATCTCCCGCGCCATCTCCAAGACCCTGGGCTCGTCGAACTTGGTGACGCACACCGCTATGAACTGCCCCAGCCTGCTATCACCGAGAACACGGGCGGCCTGACTGCATAGAGCAGTGATGCGTTCGTATGAGTCCCCCTCATGGAGCTCCCGCACTGGATCGAACATGAAGAAGATCCCGCTACTGCCGAGCAGTTGATCGAGTGGATCGATCAGCTGACCGTCATCCGAACCTGCCGTCCCGCCGGGCCAGTCGGTGAGTTCCAGCGGGATCCGCACTTGCACGGGCTCGTGCTCCTTGCGGAGTCCCCTGCGGACCGTCGCTAGGACCTGGCCCTGGAGAGTCCACGGATATTCCTCGGGCGTCAGGGTAGCCGCCGGGAATGCGCCATCGCCGATCAGCTGTGCGGCCGTGTTGACCAGCAGCTCTTCAGCGCGGCTGTTTGCGGCGGTCAGGTTCCACCCGCTGTCTATGCGCTGGAGCGCGAGGTTAAGCGTGCAGAGAAATGTCGTCTTGCCGCTAGCTGGCGCACCCCACATGGCAAGGTTGAGCGGCTCCAAATTCCGCGGGATGTTGCCGGGGATCTCTGGCGGTGTGTACTCCCGGAACTCGTCAATCCGCACGGCAGCCGTTGCGCGAGATCGAGGTCTCGCGTCTGCCGAGACCTGCGGTGTTACCGGCTGCGCCGTGATTGGCGTCGCCGGGTCTCCGCCGGCCTTGACGGGGGCGAAGCGGTTGCGCACCAAACCGAGCAGGTCCGCAGTCTCGGTGCCACGCTGCTGCGGCACGGGAAGTCCCTCAGCGCGCAGGCGACCATGCAGGTGCCGGTAGATATCCCCGAGGCTGAGCATCTCCCCGGCGTGCGGGCTGCCCTCATGCAGCAGGCGCAGCAAACGCTCCGTGAACGCCGTGTGCTGTTCACCTGGCAAGATCAGCGCGGTACGGTTGGCCGGCGCCGAGGTAAGGGTGTACGTTCCAGCGACCTCGACCTGGGCCAGGACCTCATTATCAGCACCGAGCGTAGCGCCGATGGCCCGGCCGCTGAAGCAGCTGTCCAGGATGACTACCCGGCTCTCCGCCCCGCTATCCATGCACGCATCCCGGACCGCGGCGAAGGGGAGCGCAGTAAACCCCACACTGTCCAGCCGGGTAGCGGCCAGGCTCAGGTAAAGCTCATGACTGCGCGTGCCGAGCAGCCCGTGACCGCTGTAGTAGAACAGCAGCAGATCCTCAGCTTCAGCAGCACCCCGGGTAAGCAGATCGCCGACCTCGGCAACACTCGCGCGGGGCGGAGCCACGACGCAGTGCGAAGCGTCGAATCCGCCGATCTCCGAGTCGGTGAACGCGGCCGCCAGGTCCGCGATATTGCTGGCGACTACTGGCACGTCGAGCAGCCGCGGATCGTCATACGCAGGAACTCCGACCAAGATGATCCTCGACCGCACAGGATCGACGGGGCGCCCTCTCATCCCGCGCGCCCGATCGCCTCGCGCCCCGGCGTCAGCATTCACCTCTGCGAGCACGCCAGCCACGGCCGTCACGAAACACAGCAACATCCTACAACCCCGGAATCACGCATCCCCCGTCCGCGTGTCGCGCCCCCGCCGACACCACGCCTCGTCAATTCCACCCGCAAGATTTCCGACTACTTACCAGGCCAGAGCAGCAGCATCCCAGCGGATGCTTTTTTTACACTTCGACCGGGGTGGACAACGAAAGAATTAAATAATTTCCGCTTCGCGTTCCCGCAGGTCAGAACTCGATCTGAGCGACAGCAGGAGGCCCCAGGAGGCCCTGGGCGACCCCCGGCCTTTTCTTTTGCCATCCTATGCGTAGGCTTGGAATAGCGGGCCTAAAAAAAAATGGAAATATCATCGCCCAGAGGCTGGAAGGAATCCCGCATCAGCAGGCGGGACGCATATGCGATCAGCTAATTTCCGCAGCGGAAATTAGCGGCGCCGCCGGAAATTTCTCTCGGCTCAGCCAGCCAGCTGCATTCACTCAGCAAACCGCAAAGGGTTGCGCAAAGGGGGATGAGCCATGATGTCACAGCCGTACGTCCACGGCATCACCGAGACGCTGACTCACGACATCGCGAGCAGCCTGACCGCCGGCCATATCGCGGCCGACGGGAACACGCTCAGCGTCGCGGTGGTCTGTGCTGACCGCTGGTTCCCGGGCGACGTCGCGGTGATCACCAGCGGCGGCGCGCTCGCTGGCCAGGTCGCGGACATGGACGTCTGCACCGGCGGCAGGTGGGGTTATCAGCGATCCGGAGATGAAGCAGATGTTCAGGCAATTGACCCAGGCAATGTCCGGCGCGGCCACGCTGAGTGCGCGGGTCATGGCCAAGGCCATCGCGGTGCCGGTGGACACGGCGCTGTGGGCCCACGAGACCACCAACCGTAAGCCTCCGCAGTGGCACAGCCGCAATGAGGTCTTGCTCGCCGCGCCGTTCGCGCTGCTGCGTGACTTCAGCGGCGGTGACGATGACGTTGTTCCCACGCTGCTGTTCCCGCCGCTGGCCGGGCACGCCTCGTGCATCATCGACAGGAACGGCCAGAGCCAGGTCCAGCTCTGCATCACGATGGGCCTGACCAAGCTCTACTCGTTCGACTGGCTGAGCGCCACCAGCGCCACCAAGGACACCACCGAGGCTGACCGCCTCGACTTCATCACCCGCGCGGTGGATCTCATCGCCGGGCCCGCGGGCACGGTCAACATCGTCGGGGACTGCCAGGGTGGCTGGGAAGCCGCGCTGTGGGCGGCCATGCACCCCGAGCGCGTCAACACGCTCATCGTGGCCGGCGCGCCGATCGACACCAGCGCCGGGGATGGTCCGGCCAAGCAGCTGATGCCCATCCTGGTCCCGCGTGGCAACATGGCGCTGTACAAGGCCATGGTCAAGGCCTTCGGCGGCATCGTGCCCGGCATCAATAACGTCATGGGGTCCATCGCGATGGACCCGGCCACCCACGTGGCCGAGCACCTCAAGGTCTACGCGCACGTGCACGACCGCGAGTACCTCGACCACTTCAGTGACTATTACGACTGGTACCTCCACCCGGTCGACCTGCCGGGCAAGCTGTACCTGTGGGCCGCGGAGCACCTGTTCGTCAGGAACGAGCTGTTCACGGGCAAGCTGGAGGTCGCGGGCCAGACCGTGAGCCTGCGCAGTATTACCTGCCCGGTGTTCCTGCTAGGCGGCGAAGAGGACGACATCACGCCGTGGCAGCAGGTCCACAACATGCGGTACGCGGTTGGCTCTTCGCTGGTCCGCTGGCACCTCGCACCGGGTGGGCACATTGGCCTGTTCATCGGCCGCCAGTCGCAGGCTGAGTACTGGACGCCGATCCTGGCTCAGGTCCGCGAGCTCTCGCGACCAGGGGTACGGGGTGCCGGTAACAATGAGCCCGTGAGCACCGCTACGGCGTCCAGCCTGCCCCGGGCCGGCACGCTGCGCGCCGCCCGGCTGCTGCCGAGATCGGCGACTGCCGGTCCCGGCTCCCCGACCCCCGGTCGCCGGCCGCGCTCGCCGGGACCGCGCCGGTCGCCCGCCGGTCCGGCAGCCACACCGCCCACACGTTCCGGTGGGCGGGCAACCATCAGCTCCGCGACGCCGTCTGCGACTTCGCCGCCGACTCCCGGCGCGCCAGCCCCTGGGCCGCGGCCATCTACACCAGGCCCGGGACCGCGGTAAGGGACCACCCGCACGCCGTGCGCATTCTCGCCCGCGCCTGGATCTACGTCATCCGGCGCTGCTGGCAAGACGGCACCGCCTACGATCCCGCCAAGCACACCGCCCTCCAGCGCCTCCTGGACCAGCAGCACGCCGCCCAGACCGCAGGAGGACCGGTGACCAGCGTGATCATCACCGTTCCAGGCGGCCTGGATCAGCACTGGCTTGATGTAGGTCCCGGCATCGCCGGTGCGGCCGAACTTGCGCTTACGGGCGCTGATGTTGTCGCCGGGGCACAGGCTTACCCCGGTGAGCAGGAACCGCCGCCCGCCATCAGCTGAAGGCTCAGGCCCCGGTGCCATGCCGCCGATCATCGCGGCCTACCCGGGCCGCTCACGCCGGCGGCGATGGCCGCACCAGTCTGAGCCGCCGTCAGATAGGGCCGGACATCATGGGCATGCGACCCGTTGTGGACCAGGTAGCAGGCCACCTTGCCACCGAACAACGGCCGCAGGTCCTTCACCAGCGCCACCACATCCCCGGCATCGGCGATGTTCGTCCACGCCTCCACCCCGCCCGGCCACGCCCCGGCCCACTGACCGGACTCCCCGGCCACCGGAGCAGCAGCCGGACAAAAACAAGTTCCGGATCCCCAGCGGCGCCTCCAAGGTCACGGCCCCGTACCGGCCACTCCGGTGGGCGCATAGCGCCTCATACGCCACCACCGATCCCAGCGGATGCCCCACCACCACCCGGGTATCCTCACCCGCTCCCGCCGCGACCCGGCCCTGCACCGCCGCGCGCACCACCGGGTCATGTCATGTACCGGCGGACCTGCTGCAAGTCAAACAGCATCGCCCGCTCAGCAAGCCCCGCGAAGAACACCGACCCGCTCAGCGCCCGCAGCCCGGCCTGCACCCTGCCGGGCACCCGCACCAGCGTGCTGGCATACGGATGACACCCGGGTCCGACTCAGCTGCACCGCGCCACCAGACCATCAAAAGGTCCCGGTCAAACTCGGTGGCATCCGCCGCCGTCAGCCGCGGATCACCCACCCCAGCCGCCCGACCGGACGGAACAAGTCCCCGTAAAACACACACGATCCCCTCAGCCCCCGGCACGTCCGCCTCTTCGTAAACCAGCACGCCGTATACCATCGCAGAGGGCCAGAACCCACTCACCGCGCAACCTATTCTCGCCCTTGCCCTGCTGGCCGACCCCGTGCACACAGTACCCGGGCCACTGCCCACCCCCTCGCCGCCTCAAATCGCAAAGCGCTGCACTCACCTACGGCCCCAGCCCCGCCCCAGGCAGTCCGTGCGACCAGGATGCAATCAGGCACCGGAGAAGCCGCCGAGAACGGGAAATACCAGCAGACTACGACCCCACAGAACAACCATTCAGGAGCGCCTCAGACAGCCAGGCCACCGTCCGCGATGAGCGCGCATAGCGGCGGGCCGGCGTGCGGTTATCACGGGCTCTCTGCACCGTTCGCCATCCTGACTACAGCCGGTCAGACAGGCGCCAAGGTCGTATAACTATGCATCCTCCACGCTTGGCGTTACCGCCCGCATCTGCCGCGAGTCGTTGTGGGCCGGACTCGGTACCCAGTGCGCGCTGGGGGAGAGCAGGCATCGCTTGTGCCAGATGGTCATCGTTGGGTCCGGCTGCGAGGCAAGGATAGCGGGGCCCGTTGCTGATGAGCTGGGTTAGGTGTGGGCCAGGCTTCACCGACCTGGTCTTTTATGATGCGGCCTGCTAGAAGTGATCATCTACAGGGCTGGAAACTTGGAATATGTCTCAGCGAGCCGGTCTTGGAGCGCAGCGTGACGGAACTGGTACACAGCACCCGCTTGCCGCAATACTTGTCTGCTGAAGGCCTCTTCCAGGAGGTGCAGGAAATGCACCCGGCCGCTCCCCTGGCAAGCGAGCACGAGTTCGGTCAGCTTCACCAGGGGAACTTGTGCAGCCAGGAGCCAGATCGGTAGCCCGGCGCCAAGCCCGAACACGACTGCGGCTTCGAACCCGAATGCAGGCCCGAACTCGAGGCCGGCGGCGAGGCCGGCTGCGAGGCCGCCGGCCAGCCCGACCATCAGCCCCGCGATCACGCTGGTGCGAAAGTCGGCGCGGTAGGTGCCAGCCGCGCTTGCCGAGGGCGAAACGGCGATCGGGGTCGCCCACAGGCCACGAAGCGCAAGGACTAGCCCGACTACAAGTCCGAATACGAACCCCACCACGAACCCCACAATGAAGCCCGACCCTGCTCGGGTTGTGGACCCAGACTCAAGCCCGGCCGCAAGCGCGGCGCCGAGCCCGACCCCGAGCGCGACCGCGAGCCCGACGCCCAGTTCAGTCTGGAGGATCCGGCCGAGCTGGCGCATGCGCGGCCAGCGGGGGATGAGTGTGAGGGGCGCGTGCCTGAGCCCGCGTCCTAGTTCGGCGACGACGCCGGCGCCTCCCCCGACCACCAGCCCAGCTGTGATCGTAGCCACGGGCCCATGCACGTGTCCCACCACCAGCCCGACCAGGTGGCTGGCGGCGAACGCTACCGTGGCTCCGACGGCCAGTCCGATTGCGAGCCCGCGGGTTATGCGGAGCTTCCATTGCGGAATCCAGGTAGAGATGTCCCACCAGGGCAAGTCCCGGCTCGTGCCCATCTGGTGGGCGATCCAGGCCAGCCACCTGGTGACTTGCACCCGCTGGTGTTCGTCGGGGTAGGCAGTGACCAGCAGCTGGTCGATTAGGTGCTCGCGGATCGCATCCTCAGTTGGGAATCTGCCAGGATCGGTCAGGACAGTTGGGTCCTGGGTGGTGTAGCTATCGCGGGCCAGGGACAGGGTCAGCGGGTTATCCAGTGCGCGGGCGGCAACACTGTTGGGGCTGCGCTTCAGGTAGGCGCCGACCTGGTCCCACTGATGCCGGCTCATACCGGTCTGCCCGTGCTGCAAATAAGCTGCGGCAGCGCCAGGCCGGACAGGACGCAGCTCCATAACCGCTGTGTTGCCTAGTCCACCGGATTGCACCGCACCGCGATACTCCTCTGGCCGACTGGTGACGACTACCCGCAGTCCGCGGGCCTCTTCATCGACGCGTTTGAGTGCCCGTGCCCGCAGACCTTCAGGCATTTCGTCTAGGCCGTCGAGGAACAAGGCGACGCGGCCGCCGCGCAGCAGCTCGCCAGCCGCATCAGGCCCATAGTCAGCTGCCCGAAGGGCTGGATGGTCACGATTCATCCTGACGACCGCCCACTTCTGCAGCGAGGTTGTGGCCGGATCCCACCCGCCGAGGGTCAACCACACCGGTACCAGGACCTTGGCGCGCTGCTCGCCACCAAGAGATGCGCGCTTGTCCAACCCGGCCAATAGCAAGAGAATCATCGCCCCAGTCTTGCCAGCGCCGGGTCCGCCAAGCAGAACCAGCCGTCCGTGCGGCAGCCTTGCGTAGACCTCGTTATGCAAGCGAGCCACAACCCCTGATTCCAGCAGCTCTCCCGGTTCCTTGACGTCAGGAATGCTAGGCACCCTAAGCTGACGGATCGTGATCATGCAGGCACTTCGGGCAATCTGGGCGAGGAGCCGTGGCCGCCCGGTCTGACCCGGTCGCGCACGACATGCCTGGCGTGCAGGCCAGCTGGAAGTTCCGCCAGGTCGGCGAGGTTGATCCGGTGCTGACGGTGAACGCACGCTGGCTGTCCCGCTGGCGTGGCGTCCAGGTTGGAGGCGGCAAAGGCCTACCGCTGGAACAGCGGGTCACAGTAGTCGAGCTCATATCTGCTTCATTCAGACGGGCTCGAGATCGGTACGTTCCGGGACGGCGGGCTGGTCGCCAGCGGATGATCCTCACCGGTCAGGGCGGCCAGTGCGGTTGCTACCTCGGGGAGGCCTGCGCGGACGTAGGTGGCCATGGCTCTTCCTCCGCGGCCGTGGTCTTCGTGGCCGGCGTAGGCCTGAGCGGTGGCGAACCCGAAGTTGCGCTAACTGGTAGAGAGCATTGTTCCAACCCTGCGAATAGCTCAGCTCGACGGACGGACGGTTGTCACATCTGCCCTCGTCGCTGCGCTTTTCGGTTGTACCTGCTGCATCATGCGGGCATCCATTGCAACCGAACTGGCTGCAACATCGTCTGGCCTGATGCAAGCGGACGATGACATCCCAGGTCACGCAGGGTGCACGGTCTCCCTTGGCCCCGAGCTTGCTCCACGGCGGCACGCTGCACTGCAGGTAGCGCGCGTTCACCGGATCTGCCGAATGATGCAGCAGGTACAACTCCGCTCACTTCGACCCACGTCAGGATGGTGTGGCGGATCCAGTGCGTGCTGATGCCCTGGGTCGCCACCCAGGGCAGGTGCCGCCCGATCCGGGTCCACAGGTGGTCATAGCGGCGGTGGGTGATCGGCCGCCCGCCGGCGTACCGCAGCAGCTGCCCGTCCGCCGGGGCATGCCGCTCCTGGCCATGCTCGGTCAGGCGGGCCATCAAGGTGGGGGAGACCGGCTGCCAGCGGACCGTCTCGCCCTTCTCCCGCAGCAGGACCAGGCACTGGTCCGGGTCCAGGTCCCGCGGGCGCAGCGCCAGCGCGCCGCCGCGGCGGCAGGCGGTCTCGGTGTGCAGCCGCAGCAGCAGCGTGTCCAGCTCCGGGTCATCGCCCGTGGTCGCGGCGACCTGGTTGATCTCCGCCAGCCGGGTATCGGGCAGCGCCCGGCGGGTGGTCGGCAGGCGGCGCGGCTTGGCCACCTAATGGGCCGGGTTGTCCGCCTCATTAATGAGCCCGTCGTCCACCGCGCGCCTGTACAGGCACCGCAGCGCGGCCACCAGGTGCTCTTCGGCGCTGCGCCCGCCCCGGGCGTTGCGGCGGGCCACGACATGGGTCTTGATGTAGGTCATCAGATGCCGGATCTCCGACGGGGTGAGCTCGTCCAGGCGGCGGTCGCCCCAGTGCTCGACGACCCGGTTCCAGTACGAGCCGTACGCCCGGCGGGTGCCGGCGCTGACTGCGGCCGACACGACCGGGATGTACTGGGCGAAGGTCGGGACCGGCGGGCGGTTCTGCGGGATGGCGGCCAGGTCCGCCGGGGTCAGGCCCATCCGCTCCAGCAGCACCAGCGCCGCCTCCACCACAGCCTGCCGGGAGGCATCCGGGTTCACGGCGGTCATGGCCGCCTCCCGTCGCCGCAGGCCGGGGCGTGCGCCCGCAGCGCCTGGTCCACCACCGCGAAGGAGTACGCGGCCAGTATGTCCTGGCCAGGCGAGGCTGCCAGCAGCACGTGGTCGCCCGTGCGCAGCCCGCAGCGGCGGCGCAGCGCGGCCGGGATCACGACGTAGGGCCTGGAAGGCACGGTGACCATGCCGCCCGGGTCGCGCCGCGCGATCATCACCCCGGCCTCCGCGGTCAGGGTCAGCCGGTCACCGCCGCGCCAGCCCAGCGCGGCGATGGTGGCCCGGTCCGCGACCCGGCCGGAGGCGTCGATCCGGCCGAAACCGTACACCACGTCCGGCCGGCCCGGCGGGCTGGCCAATGGCATTGGACGGCCCGCGCCAGCTTTGCCCTCACGGCGGTGGCCGCGGCCGGCGCCAGGGATAACCGGGGCAACGGGCCGGGCGGTCATGGCTGCCTCCCGGAGGGGAGGCGGCTGCCCG
>Ga0302308_10002403_pt1 | contig 15157 bp, 9 predicted proteins | sample III_Palsa_E3_3_FD_200531 | JGI IMG/M metagenome (GOLD analysis project Ga0302308, IMG submission 200531) | Peat permafrost microbial communities from Stordalen Mire near Abisko, Sweden - III_Palsa_E3_3 | ecosystem: Environmental > Terrestrial > Soil > Palsa > Peat permafrost | place: Sweden... | reverse complement strand
GCTGCGTGAGTTCGCGACAGATGGCCAGTCCGAGGCCAGTGCCGCCAAAGCGGCGCGTGGTGGATTCGTCGGCCTGCATGAAGGGATTGAAGATTTTCGAGATGGTCAGTGCGTCCATGCCGATGCCACTGTCGGCGACCGACAGGCGCAGCGTGGCGTGCGCCGCATCGATGTATTCGAGGTCGGCACGCACCACGATCTCGCCCTGCGCCGTGAACTTGACGGCGTTGCCGATCAGATTCATGACGATCTGCCGCAGGCGCAGCGGGTCGCCGAGCAAGGTGGCGGCCTCCTTCGGCGGCGGGCAGACGATGAGCTCGACACCTTTGTCCGCGGTGGCTCCCGCGAACAGGGCCGCGCACTCCTCGAGGATGCGCACCAGGTCGAGCGAAAGCTCTTCCAGCGCCACCTTGCCGGCGTTGATCTTGGACAGATCCAGCAGGTCATTGACGATCTGCAGCAACACCTGCGCGGAGGAGCGGATGGTCTGCGTGAGCCGCGCCTGGGTACCCGAGAGCGTCGTGCGCACCAGCAGCTCGGTCATGCCGAGCACACCGTTCATCGGCGTGCGCAGCTCGTGGCTCATGCGATCCATGAACCGCCCCTTGGCCTGCACGGCCTCCTCCAGTGCCTGATTGCTTTCGCGCAGCTCGCGCGTGCGCAATGCCACTTCGGTTTCCAGCCGCTGTTGCTCGCGCGCGATGCGGCGGAATTTCAGACGCTGCAGGCGCACCCGGTAGGCAATCAGCGCCAGCGCCGCCAGCAGGTAGGCGGTGTAGGCCCAGGGCGAGCGCCAGGGCGCCGGATCGCGATGAATCGTCAGCCGCAGCGGGGTCTCGCTCCAGACCGAATCGGCATTCGCGGCCAGTACTTCGAGCACATGATCGCCGGCGTCCAGGTTGGTGAGCGTGATGCGGTGCTGGTTGCCAAGGTCGATCCAGCTGTCGGTCAGCCCGGCCATGCGGTAGGCGATGCGGTTGCGCTTGGGGGAGGTGAAGTCAAGGGCGCCGAAATCCAGCGACAGGATGTTGGCGCGGTAATTGAGCGGCACTCGATTCAGCAGCCACGACGGTGTGCCGCCGCTGAGCGGTACACCCATGACGGTGACCTGCACCAGCGCCAGCCGCGGCGGCCGGCGATTTTCCGAGATGTGCGAGGGATCAAAGATATTGAATCCACCGGGACCACCGAAGCACACCCGCCCGTCGCGCAGCCGGTGGAAGGCGCCGAAATCGAACTCCTCGCCCTGCAGGCCATGCTGGCGGTGATAGGTCTTGACGCTCCCCGTGTCCGGGTCGAAGCGCATCAGTCCCGAGTTGCCGCTGATCCAGAGCCGGTCCGCCGAGTCGACCACGATGCCGTAGATGGTGTCGCTCGAGAGCCCCTCCTCGCGCGTGACGATGCGAAAGTGAATGTCCTCAGGCGTCGATGCGTTGCCGATGACCTCGGCCAGGCCGCCGCCGTCGGTGGCAACCCACACGCGTCCCTTCTGATCCACGGCCAGCGCGTACACGGTATTGGCCGGCAGTGTCGCGAGATCGGCCGGATCGTGGTGAAAGGCGCGCACGATGCGGCCGTCGGGGCGTGCCAGATCGAGGCCGCCGCCATCGGTGCCGATCCAGAAATTGCCGTGCGTGTCCTCGACGATGGCGCTGACGTTGGCGCCGCTGAGCGCGCCGTCGACGTTCGACTGCGCGGCGGCAAACGGCAGCTGCCGCACCAGGCCGGTGACCGGATCGAGGATGTTGGCGCCGCCGCCGTGGGTACCGATCCAGATGCGTCCATCGCGCGACTCGTAGATCGTCATGATGCCGGCGGCGCTGGTCGCGTGCGGATCGCCGGCCTTGACCGGTATCGACTCGAGCCGTCCGTTGGAGAACTTCTGCAGGCCGCTCGCCATGGTGCCGATCCAAAGCGCACCGCGACGATCCTCGCGCAACGACATGACCCGCTGATCGGCCAACGCATCGTGATGCGTGAGCAGCCGGTCGATGCTCTGCGCCTGCCCGGTGCTGCCATCGAATTGATAGAGACCGCCGCCGAGCGATGCGATCCAGACCCGGTCGTTCGGGGCATCGGCGAAGGCAGTGACCGGTTTGCCGCCCAGCCATTCGGGCCGGTGGCTGCCGAGCTCCCAGCTGTGCGGGTTCCAGCGACTCACGCCGCCCGAGCGCGTACCGATCCAGACCAGGCCGGCATCATCCTGATAGAGCGACATGATAAAGGAGTCGCGCAGCGACTCGGTATCGCTCGCGTCCTGCCGATAGTGATCGAAGTGGGCGCTGCTGCGGTCGAGCAGATCCAGGCCGTCGGCGGTGCCGATCCACAGATGTCCCGCCTGGTCCTTGAGAATTGCGCGCACATCATCGCTGACCAGCGAACCCGGTTGCTGCGCGTCATGCTGGAATGAACGGATCAGGTGACCGTCCTGATCGAGCACATGCAGTCCGTGATCGAAGGTACCGACCCAGAGCAGGCCGCTGTCGTCCTCGTAGATGCGCGATACCTGCTCGCCGGCAAGCAGGTGCACGAAGCGGCGATGCGCGGGATCCCAGCGATCCAGCCCCTGCGCCGTGCCGACCCAGACGCGATCGGAGCGGTCGAGGGTCAGCGTGAAGACGCCGTCGTCAATGAGCGAATCGGGATTGTCCGGGTCATGACGCAGTGAATCGATGTGACCGGAGACAGGATCGAGCACATCGATGCCCGCATCACTCATGCCTACCCAGACCGCGCCGCTGCGGTTGATGAGCAGTGCGCGTACCCCATCGCTCGAGAGAGTCCCGGCCGCGCCGCCGGCATGTCGATAGACCGTGAAGGTGTCCGCCGCGCGATTCCATCGCGCCAGGCCTGCATCCTTGATGGCAATCCACAGATCGTGGTGCGCATCCTCCGCCAGCTGGTTGATGAAGTTGCCGGGCAGCCCGGCCGCATTGTTGCGCGAATAGGAGTATCGGTACAGCTCGTGGCCGTCGTAGCGCACCAGCCCATCCTCGGTGCCGAGCCAGACGAAGCCCTGCGAGTCCTGCAGCGTCGTCATGACCGTGCCCTGGGGCAGGCCTTCGGAGGTGGTCAGGTGTTCGAGAATGAGCGGCGGGATGTCGGCGGCGGCCGAGGCCACCGCCGTCCAGAGAACCATCAGCGCCTCGGCGACACGCCATCGCCGCCAGGCGCCAAGACACACTTCCGCTCCCATGCCGCGACGATGCACTATGTCGCGTCGGCAAGCTTTGAACGATTCCCGGCTCGTGATCTGCGCCGCGCGCGTCGCGAGACGCGTGTCACAATTCCGTTACTGGTTGGGCACCCACGACTCGATCGAGGCCGGCGAGGTCTGCGACGAGGAGGCGCTCGAGCTGGTGTTCCACCAGGGAACTGACCTGCTCCAGGTGTAGCCCTTGCTCCAGGTATAACCCTTGGACCAGGTGTAGCCCCTGCTCCAGGTGTAGCCTTTGCTCCAGGTATAACCCTGGCTCCAGGTGTAGCCCTGGCTCCACGAGTAACCCTGGTTCCACGCATAGCCCTGCGACCAGGACAGGCCATCCCCGGGTTGCGCCTGGCCCCACGCGGTGCCGTTGAGATTCATGATGTAGTAGTTGCCGTTGGCGTCCTGGTTGGCGGGACCGCCGAAATGCTCCGTGCCGGCCAGGTCCGCGTTGATGTCCAGGCCGAGATTCGCGCAGCCCGTGGCCGAGCTGTTCACCGCGGAGACCGCGTTCATGAGGCCCGCGCCCTGCTGGAATACGCTGTAGGCAAGACCGCCGGCGGTGGTCACGGCCGGACGCGCGCTCATCAGCAGGCGACACTTGATCGTGTCCGGAGTCAGCGTCGGATCGGACTGGATCATCAGCGCCACCACACCGGTGGTGACGGCCGCCGCCATCGAAGTGCCGGACATGGTGAACATCTGCTCGGTCGGATTCATCGAGTTCGGATCGATGTTCGCCAGATAACTCGCCGAGGACATCGAGGCGGCGATGTGGCCGCCGGGCGAGACCAGCTCGGGTTTGACGAAGCCTTCGTAGGTCGGTCCCGTGGAGGAGAACGAGGCCAGGCGGTCGTCGCTCGGATCGTAGGGAGTGTAGTTGTCGGTCAGCGCACCGACCGTGATGATGTAGGGCACATTGCCCGGTACATCGATGGTCATCGGATTGGGACCTTCATTGCCAGCCGCCGCCACCACGACGATGCCGGCCTGCCACGCGGCCATCACCGCCTGCGCCAGCGGATCATCCCAGTAGTAGGACTGGGGCGGTGCGCCGAAGGAAAGATTGACGACGCGGATGTTGTACTGGCTCTGGTGCGCGACGATCCAGTTCAGTCCCGAGATGACATCGACGTAGCGGCCGGCGCCTTCGCCGTCAAACGCGCGCACGATCACCAGATTCGCCTTGGGCGCGACGCCGAGATAGCCGCCGGCAAGATTCTGCGCGCCGCCGGCTGCAATCGAGGTGACGTGGGTGCCGTGGCCATACGGGTCGCTGGTCACCGGCCCCGAGCCGCCGTTGAGCACATCGACCGAGGCCAGGATGCGACCGCCGTAGTTCTGGCTGATGTCCTGCCAGAGGCCGGTGTCGAGCACGGCGATGGTGACGCCCTTGCCCGTCACGCCCGACTGCTGCAGCGTGTCTGCGCCGACGAGCATGGTGTAATCGGTTTCATAGAGTGCCGTGGGCGCGGCGACCCCGGTGCCATCGGTGAGCGCCGTGTTCTGGCTGACCGCAGCGACCACCGGCGAGGTGATCGCGCTCACTGCCGGAGTCGAGACCACCGTACTGACAACCGGCGCGACCACCTGGCTGGTGACGGTGCCGACGGCAGAGCTGGCGACCGCATTGTTGGCCGCGCTCGTGACTTGATTGGTGGTCGAGGTCAGTGAGGAAGTGATGCCGCCGAGCAGGCTGCCGCGCGTACCGATGGCGCGGTCCTCGTATACGCGCACTCCCCGGGTGTGCCGCAGCTCATCGAGCTGCCAGGGCATCAGGTAGGCGGAAACCGCATGAATGATCTCGAGCGGCTGCTCGATCTGCGCATGCACCGCCTGCACACGGGCGCGCGCGCGCTCGGACGAGTCGGCCTGCACGATGAAGAGCAGCGGCTGCGTGACATCGGCCGTTGCCGCGGAGGTGCCGGATGCCGCGGCCGCTGTGGCCGCTGTGGCCGCTGTGGCGCTGACGCCGCAGAGCGAGAGCACCGCCAGAGAAACCGCCGAGGCCAGAAGTCTTGTTCGCATGTTCCCTTTTCCAGTCAGCCGGTGCCGCGCTCGGCCCCGTGCGGGATGCATTTGACGACATTGGAGTGAGACTGGCGGCGCAAAAGCGCGCAGGTGGCGGGGACTGGAACGTGCGCTGGTTCAAATAACGAGGGTGTCAAATCGCGCCGCGCCTTCCTGCGGCGCAGCTGTGGCGGACAGCGCCAGCGCCGGGAAGAGTTGCCCGACGCCCTGTTCGAAACCGATGTCGAGCAGCGCCTTGCATTGCTGCGGATCATCGACGTCGACTGCAATGGCATGCATGCGGAAAGAGCGTGCAAGTCCGACCGCGGCGCGGCAGATCTTGAGTGCGTTTGCATCGGTGCGCATCGCGCCGGACCAGGCAGCATCGATCTGCAGCGCGGCCACGGGCGCGTGTGCCAGCCAGGCGAGCGATGCGCCGACACCACCCACATCCTCGACCAGCAGTTCGACGCCGCGATCGGCCAGCGACTTGAACTCTCCGGGCGCTCGTGTGCCCAGGTGCTTTTCCGAGATGCGCAGCTCCAGCTGTTGCGGCGGAATCGGGCCTTCGCCAAGGGCGCGCTCGAAGTCGGCGATGAATTCCTCGTGCGCCAAGTGGTGGCGCAGGACACCGAAGGAGAGGCGCGCATTCGCGGGCCATGCGCCGCGCAGCCGCACATAGTCCTCCTGCAGCCACTGGAACGATGCGCGCGACAGCGAATGCGCCAGTCCGGTCGACTCGGCGATACCCAGGAACTCGCGGGCGGCAATCGCGCCGCGCAGCGGATGATTCCAGACCATCTCGGCCACGCAGGCGGTCAGCTGGCCCGAGGCCAGGTCGTAGCGTCCCGCGTAGCGGAAGCCGATCTCGCGCTTGTCGATGGCGTCGCGCAGTTCGTGCACCGTGTCGAGCCGCGCCAGCGACTTCACGCGCAGCGTGTCGGTAAAAAAGCTCACTCGCTCCAGTCCCGCGCGGCGTGCCTCGTTCGCGGCCGAGCGCGCGTGATCGAGCAGCGCGCGGGCTGAGTTGGCATCCTGGCCCAGCAGCGCGGCGCCGGCGAAGGTGCTCAAGTGAAAGGCATTGGATCCCAGCGACACCGGCTCGCACAGGCTGGCGCACAGCGCGGCCACGCGCGCCTCGATGAACTCGCGGCTGCTCGAATCAATGACCAGCGCCAGCAGGTTGTCACTGAGCTGGCCCAGGTACCAGGGGGGATCGGCATCGCTGGCGCTGCTGGCATGATGCGGCAGCCGCAGGATGGCCGCGGTCATGACCTGCTCGGAGACGGCGGGCGCGATCGCCTGTGCGATATCGGCGATGCCGTCGACCTGAATCACGGCCAGCGCCATCGGCTTCTCGCGCAGCGCTGCTGCGGCGACCGATTCCTTGAAGCGGCGCATGAAACCGCGGCGATCGATCTGGGGCCCTAAGCGCTCGACCGTGGCATCGGCATCGGAGGGCGCCGCTGCGGAGAGTGCGCGCAGCACGCACAGCACGCGGTCCGGTCCCTGCACGCTGACCTGCGCCTCGAAGTCGCGGCCACGATCCTGGAAACGCGCATCGAGGCTGGTGCGGTCGGTGATGGCCTTGCGCGCCAGTTGCCTTACGAGCAGGGCGAGGTGCTTGGGCCAGATGGTATCGATTTTCTGGCCGAGGCAGGGCTCCGCCGGCCGCAGAGTGCCGACGGCGCGCCCGCCCTGAATCGCGAGCACGACGCCATCGCGCGTCAATCGTACGATGAGATCGGGCAATCCCTGGATCAGCGAATCCGATGACATCCGCGGGATCGTAGTCAGGATCGTCCCGGAAAACTGCGACCGCCCTCGCGGATGCGCCGAGAAATCAGCGCTTCAGGTGTAGCACGGCCCTACTTCCCGGATTTCGATGGTGGCCCATTCGGCCGCCGGGCATTGCTCAGCCCAGGCGCGGGCCTCCCCGATAGTCGGGCAGTCGAGCAGGAAGTAGCCGCCGACGAATTCCTTGGCCTCGGCGAAGGGGCCGTCGACGACGCTGGCCTTGCCAGCGCGTTTATTCAGCCGCACGGCATCGCTCTTGAGCGAGTTGACGCCCTGCAGGACGCCGTGCGAGTCGAGCTTGCGCGAGTAGTCGACCATGCGCTGATAGAGCGCCTGCCCGTCCTCGAGCGAACGGTCGGCGCGCTGGCCCTGCGGTTCAACGATCAACAGCATGTACGACATGCGCACTCCGATCGAGCAGCAACCGCCGCTCGCGTTCATTTTGTGTCAGTGATGCCGCGCGCTCGAATTCACGCCGCGCCTCATCGCGCCGTCCGAGCCGCGCGAGCAGGTCGCCGCGCACACTCGGCAGCAGGTGATAGTGCGCGAGCCGGCCATCGACCACCAGCCGGTCAACCAGTTCGAGCCCGGCCGCCGGACCCCGCGCCATGGCGATTGCCACGGCGCGATTGAGCTCGATGACCGGAGAGGGCGTCAGTGCGATCAGATCGTCGTACAGCGTGACGATGCGCGCCCAGTCGGTATCGGCGGGCGTGAGGGCGCGCGCATGGCAGGCCGCGATGGCGGCCTGCAGCAGATAGGTTCCGGATCGCCCGGTCAGCGCCTCCGCCCGCGCCAGAGAGGCCAGTCCGCGGTTGATCGACAGCCGGTCCCAGAGCGCGCGGTTCTGCTCCATGAGCAGTACCGGCTCCCCATCCGGTCCCTGTCGTGCGCGCACGCGCGAGGCCTGGATCTCCATGAGTGCCAGCAGTCCGTGCACCTCGGAGGCATCGGGCATCAGTCCCGCCAGCACGCGTCCGATGCGCAGCGCCTCCTCGCATAATGCCGGGCGCATCCAGTCCGCACCGGCCGTGGCCGAGTAGCCTTCGTTGAAGATCAGATAGATGACCTCCAGCACCGAGGACAGCCGCTCGGCCAAGGCGGCGCCAACCGGCACTTCGAAGGGCACGCGCGCATCACTCAGGGCGCGTTTGGCACGCACGATGCGCTGCGCGATGGTCGGCTCGGATACCAGGAAGGCACGTGCAATCTCGGTCGTCGTGAGCCCGCCCAGCAGGCGCAGCGTGAGTGCGGTTCGGGCCTCGGTGGCCAGCAACGGATGACAGGCCACGAATATCAGTCGCAGCAGATCATCCCCGATCTCATCATCCGCGATTGCCTCCATTTCAAGCTCGTGGCCGAGGGCCTCGTGATGCCGCGCGAGCATGCGTTGCCGCCGCAGCCAATCGAGCGCGCGATTTTTCGCCGTGGTGGTGAGCCAGGCACCGGGATTGTCGGGGATCCCGGTCCGCGGCCACTGCTCGAGCGCCGTGACGAGTGCGTCCTGCGCCAGCTCCTCGGCAATGCCGACATCGCGCACCAGCCGGGCCAGCCCGGCGATGATGCGCGGCGATTCGATGCGCCAGAGCGCGTCGATGCTTCGATGTGTCTCCGTGGCCCCCATGGCCACGGATGACAACATCGGGTGAGGTGCGGCGCAACCCAATTGCTCAGGCTTCGGTGCGGTGTTCAGGCTTCAGTGCTTGGCCACGGTGCTGTCGCGCAGCCGCTGCTCCTGTGCACGCAGCTCGGGAGTGAGGCTCTCGCCAAAGTCCTCGGCTTCGAACAGGCGGCGGATCTCGATGGTCTCCTCGCCCTTGCGGAACGGCGAACGGCGGATCCATTCCACGGCTTCTTCCATCGAGCGCACCTGCCACAGCCAGAAGCCTGCGATCAGCTCCTTGGTCTCGGTGAAGGGGCCGTCGATCACGGTGCTGCGGCCGGCGCCGAATTTGACGCGAACGCCGCGGGAGCTCGAGTGCAGCCCTTCTCCGGCCAGCATGATGCCGGCCTTGACCAGTTGCTCATTGAACTGCCCCATCTCCGAGAGCAGTTCCGGGCTCGGGAGTTGACCGGCCTCGGAGTCCGCGGTTGCCTTGACGATGACCATCACTCGCATGAATCTTCTCCTCGATGTGTTAACTGGGCGGATCCATATTTCCGCGCCGGAGGTCAAAATCCGCTGTTCTTATCCAGACGACGATCCGGGGACGCCGGAATCGACATCTGAACGAGGAATTTGGAGCCCGATGGCGGGTCAACCTAAGCGGCGCTGGTACGTTGCGGCGTTAGGGCGTGGTTACCTTACGGGTCCGGGGAGATAACATGTTGCGCACCAGCGAAGGCTCTGACACCCGACGCATCTCCCTGAAGCAATGGGCACTTTTGGCCGCGCTGCCGATTCTCTCCAGCTGCGGCGGTGACGATCATTGCTTCAACTGCGGCTATGCGCCCGTCTTTACGCCATCCGAGGTCTCCCTCGGCGTGGTTGCCGGAAATTTCAACGGCAACGGCCACACCTCGGTCATCGGCACCAGCACGGTTGTCTACTCCTCGCAGGGCAACACCGGCTACCTGAAGAGCTACCTGTCGACCGGCCTCGGCACTTTTGCGGCGCCCGTGCTGACCGCCGACGGCAATGACCCGCTGTATCTGGCCAGTGCCGACCTGAACGGCGACGGCCTGCCCGATGTGGTCTCGGCCAGCTACGACGATGGGGATCTCAAAGTCTTCCTGAACAGCCTTGGCAGCCCCGGTACGTTTGCAGCACCGGTGATCCTGTCATCGCCCGGCGCCTCCCAGGTCGCTATCGGCGACATGAACAGCGATGGGCTACCCGATCTCGTATCGGCCGATTTCAATGTCTCGCTGTTCCTGCAGACCTCTGCCGGTGTGTTCGCGGCACCCATCCCGCTGTATACCGGCGGCGCCAATTGGGTCGCCGTGGGGGATCTGAATCACGACGGCTTTCCCGACGTGGCGCTGACCGATGCGACCGGCGTCAAGGTTCTGATGCATACGGGTGCAGCCGCCGCGACCACCTATGCGGCGCCGGTGACCGTGTTCACACAGACGGCAAATGCCAATCTTGCCGGCGCCAATGTGATCGCGATTGCCGACGTCAACGGCGATGGCTTCAATGATCTGATCATCACGGATCCGGGTCCGACTGGTGGATCAGCACCAACAGTGTCGGTGCTGCTGCAGGATGCCGCCAGCCCCGGCACCTTCCTGGCCCCGGTCAGTTACGCGATTGCATCGAATAGCCTGGTGCAATCCATCGTCGTGGCAGACGTCAATGGCGACTCCCTGCCGGATATCGTCATCGGGGGCAGCAATGCAGTCAGCGTGCTGCTGCAGAACCCGGCCGCGCTGGGCACCTTTGCGGCGGCCACCAATTACACGGTCTCCAATGCCAATCAATTGGCGCTTGCCGACGTCAACGGCGACGGCCTCATCGACATCGTGATCGCCACCGGGGCCACGCATCCGATCGTGAACGGCATCTACACCAACACGCCGGGCGTGCTGCTGCAGGTTGCCAGCGCACCGGGGACATTCGCAGCGCTGCAGGATCTGCCGTAGCGAATGCCGTAGCGAAGGCCTCAGGCCGCCAGCATCCATTGACCGAATTCGCTGCTCGCGAACACCAGGCGGAAGCCCTCGGGCACGCCCTCGTGCAGCAGATTCTTCAGCAATCCGTGGGTACCGAGTGCTCCGAGTTCGCGCCAATGGCTCTCCGGCAGCGGCCCGGGGATCGCCGCCTGCATCACCAGCGTCAACAGATAGAGAACGATGCCAAAGTTGAAGGCGGTCGTGAGATCGAACTGATAGGAATAGCTCTTGGAGAAAAGAGTGTTGCGCAGGATCCGCGCCACGACCGCCGTCTCGCGCAACTCAAGGCCTGCAAGATCCTCCGGTAGAGACAGTGGCGCTGCCCGCAGCACCTTGCGATCCCAGCGCAGTACCTTCTCGAGCATGCCGTGAATGGCCGCGCGCAGCTCGGCTGTAATCGGCGGCAACGGTTCGGCAAGCCAGGCAGCGGAATCGAGGGGTTCATGCCGCAACACCGCGCCCAATATGCGGGTTCCCACATAGAGGCGACGTCGCATGGGCAATTCCTCGGCCGCCAGGCAGGAGAGCAGGCCCTGCTCGATGGCCCGAAAGTCCGCCCACGGAATCTCTCGATCGGGCGCCAGCCGGTAGGTGTCGGTCCGGCGCGGCTCAGCCTGTGCAAGTCGATCGCGCAGGTCGTCCTCATGGTCGAGCGGCGGCACTCCGATTCCCAGCCGCGCGCTCGGGCACACCGGGCTCATGGCAACCGCAAAGCCATCGGGCGTCTGCGCGAAGGTGTAGGGATAGATGGCGCAGGTCTCGAACGGCTGACGGCCCAGCGCCTGATGTATGCGGCATTGCCCGATATCTCCCAGAAACCGGCAGGGCTCGCTGGCCTCTTTGAGCTGCAGCCTGCCATCGGCTCTGACCGGGAGTTTGGTGCCGCCCGCTGGCGGCTGCGCGACGCCCCAGGCGATGGCATCAATGACAAGCTGTGCTTCAGGCGCCAGCGTGATCTCAAAATCATTCCTGCAACAGACCGTGCTCATCTGGCAGCTGAACCGGGCATCCGGCAATGTCGTGAACTGGCCCGGCGCCGGCCGGTACCGCCGAAAATAGCCGGCGTCGAGCAGCACTCGCGGCCGCGCGGGTTCGGATTTTCGCATCCAGGCGTAGTCGGCCAGCGACTTGCGGAACCCGTCCTGAAAAGACCATGGCTCGACGCGCACTGCCAGCATGCACCAGCCCACACGCAGTCCCGAATCGCCCGGTTGCACGCCGAGAGCGACAATGAGCCGCCGCTGCTCGCGGGCTTCGACGCATTCGAACCAGCAGACCCCTGGCGCCGGGGCTGGATCCGGGCCCGTATTCAACCGCGCGGCGGCGATGAAATGCGGCAGTGACTCGCCCTGGGCGCTGACGATCTGGCGATGAGTATCGGCGAACTGCTGCGCATCGACCTCGGCGGCGGCCCGCAGGCCATCGCTGGCGCGCAGCACTGCCGTCGCCGCATGAAGCGCATGCAGCGTGACCCCTGCGTCAGGATCCGCCAACGCCAGCAGAAAGCGCTGGAACAGGCCGAGCGCATCCTCCGATGGTGAGAGTGCATCCTGTAACAGAGAGCTGAGCCGCCTTTTTTTCAAGTCGCTGAAGCATTACTTCGCGACGGTGCAAGAATGGTTACAGCGTGCGTGAAACGACCTCAGAACTTCCAGGCGCCCGGGAACATCGACTGCGCGTTGCCGCGGTAAATCTTGTCGACCACCTCGCGCGGCAGGTGCAGCCCGTTGAAGGCGGCCGGGAAGTCGGGTGAATGCATGCGCTTAGGTGTGACCAGGAAGCGCCAGTCCTCGACCCAGCCCGCATGGATCTCGGCGACCGCCTGCACCTTATCATCGCCGGGACCGTACGCGTCATCACTGCCGTACAGCACGCGGTCCTGGTAGCGGATCAGAAACCGCCGCACCTTCTGCGGATCCTTGCTGGCCTGGTGCTCCAGGTGCACCAGCCGCGCGGCCATGTCGACGTTTGCGCCCGGAAACCGGTCCAGGAACGCCGCCACCCGGTCCACATCCCATTCCAGCGAGGCCAGATGCACGCTGTCGAAGCGCAGCGCCGGATGCGCGGTGAGCATGCGGTCGCGCGCGGCGAGAATCTCTTCGTGCGAAGGCATCTCCGGGTGCTGGTACATGTAGTACTGAGGATGTTCACGGAAATACTCGCGATCGCCGCGCACCGTCATCTGCTCGAACGGCAGCCAGCAATTGAGCGGCTCGGCCTGATGACCCAGCAGTACGATGTGCTCGCGCTCGAGCTTGGCGAACACCGGTTCGAGCCGCGGATCATCCGGCATCACGTAGTGGCCGTCGGCATCCTTGAGACTCATGCCGATGTTCTTCCAGACCTTGATGCCGACGGCACCCTGCTGCACGGCCAGATCGATCTGGTGCTCCGCTGACGCGGCCCAGTCCGCTCCGCCGAAGCCCTGCACCGAGAAGGCGCCGGCAAAGGCGACGCGGCCCGGATAGCGCTGGTGCAGCGACACCGCGTCGCGCTGCTGATCGGGCAGCGCCGGAAAATCCGGGTAATCGACATTGATGGTCAGGATGCCAAAGCCGTCCTGGATGGCGCGGGCCATGAACCGATCCGCCGGGCCGTGAATGTGCATGTGGGCATCAATTTTCTCGACGCGGCGAAAATCGGCGAGCGTGTAGTAACGCGCCTGCTCCCGCGTCTGCGCATGCGCAGGTGCAGGCGCGGCGGCCCAGGAGACGAGCAGTAACAGCGGCAGCCAGCGCATCAGACCAGCTGAACCTCGACGCCGCGCTGCCGCAGCTCCTCGATCGCCGGCGCCGGTGCCGCACGGTCGGTGATCAGCAGGTGAATCTGTTCCACCTTGGCGATCAGCGAAATGTTGCGGCGTAGAAGCTTGGAAGAATCCGCGACCACGACCACCTGCCGGGAAATGCGGATCATCTTGGCGTTGAGCTCGGCCTCCTGCAGATGCGGCGTCATGACGCCGATTTCCGGATCGAGCCCATCGGCGCCGAGGTAGAGTCGGTCCGCTTGCAGGCTGTCGAGGGTGGCCTCGGCCATGGGTCCGGAGAGCGAATTGGATTCGCGGCGCAGGATGCCGCCCGGCACGATCAGCCGTACCGATGGCACATCCATGAGCAGTGCCGCCACGTTCAGCGCGTTGGTGATGACGTTGATCGACTTAAGCTCCGCTTTGCGCAAAGCCCGCGCGATTTCCGCGGTGGTGGTGCCCGAATCGAGGATGATGGTTTCGCCGTCGCGAATCAGTGCCACCGCGGCCTGTGCGATCCGGACTTTTTCCGCGTGATGCTGCAGCTGCTTGACGCCGAGCGGCTCGTCCTCGCCCTCCCGAGGCACGGCGCCGCCGTGCGTGCGCACCAGCACGCCGGCGGTCTCGAGTGCGGAGAGGTCCGCGCGGATGGTGACCTGCGAGGTGCCAAAATGATTGGCAAGCGCATCAACCGTGACGCGACCTTCATCGCGCAGAAATTCGCAGATGCGCCTTCGGCGCTCCTCGACCAGCAGGCCGCCCTCCGCCGCGTTCAACATCACACCGGTATCGCTTCGAGCAGCAGGGAGCCATCGAAGGCGATTGGCAGCACGGCATGGGTCCCCATGACTTCTCCGAGTTCCCGGCCGTTGAAGTAGTCGCGCACACGATAGCGGGCCGATGCGAGGCCGCGCAATGACACCGGGCCGTCAAACCCGTGGCCATAGAAGGCGTAGTAGAAGCGACCGCCCTTCTCGACCACATGCGTTTCGGGTTTGTCGAAACCGATGTCGTACAGCTCGCCGCGATAGGTGCCGCGCGGCAGATCGCGCTCATTGAAGAGCGTGATCCACTTGCGCCAGAGCGCTTCGCGCTCCGGGGTGAGAAGAAAGGAGTCCTTCGGTTTAGGGTCGCTCGGCCAGGTGAATTTGGTCGAGATGATGGCGCCGACGCCGACAGTGGAAGCGAAATCGTCACCGCCGTCGCTGAGTTCGACATGATCGCCCGCGAACGGCGCACTGGGTCCCATGAGCGCCTTGAGAGTCTTACCCTTGTGCCGCACCTGCCAGGATGATTCAGGATCCGAGGCGGGCGCCTGGTTGATGGAGTGGAAATTGAAAAACGACTGCGAGGTGCCGCAGGGGCACAGCTCGACAACCGCCTCAGGATCTATTTTCGTGGCGGTCTGATAGATCGCCTGAAAGAAGTCCTGCAGTTTTTCCACCGACTCTTCGGGGCGCGCGTGGCGGTGCGCCGGGTTGTAGCAAGGGGCCACGCCATTGAGGTGCTGCCCATCGATCTTCAGTCCCGCATAACCCCACTGGCCCATGAAGCGGCGCACGAGATCGAGTGTGTAGTCGATGGTGCCTTGATAGGCGGGGCAAAGATAGAAACTGTTCCACCAGGAAACCGCTTGCGGCGCGCCATCTTTATCCAGCAGCAGCAGATCGGTGTGGTCATGCAGCAGGTCGGAGCCCGGCGCCGTGGCGAGCGGCGCCCACCACAGCCGCGGCTTGAGACCTTCGGCGCGGATGCGTTGCACCAGCCGCCGCATGTCGGCTTCG
>Ga0302308_10002398_pt1 | contig 15172 bp, 13 predicted proteins | sample III_Palsa_E3_3_FD_200531 | JGI IMG/M metagenome (GOLD analysis project Ga0302308, IMG submission 200531) | Peat permafrost microbial communities from Stordalen Mire near Abisko, Sweden - III_Palsa_E3_3 | ecosystem: Environmental > Terrestrial > Soil > Palsa > Peat permafrost | place: Sweden... | reverse complement strand
TGCCCGGATTCATCGCTGGGTCTTATCGCTGCGGCCCTACCCCACGCTTCTATTGTTTGTTGTCCCGCTGGTCATCCTTGAGCCGGCCAAGCCGGCAGCCGCCTATCTGGTCGGGACGGGCCACGCCTTGTTGGGGCTGGTCCTGCTGGCCAGTGCGGAAATCCTCAAGATTGTGCTGATCGAAAGGCTGTTCAGCGTCAGCCGCGACAAGCTGATGTCGATTCCGGCATTCGCATGGGGCTATCGGAAATATTCGGCGGTCAAGGATTGGTTTACCTCGCTGGAGACTTGGCAACTCGCGATGCGCTGGAGCTGTGCCGCGCGAGACGCGGTGCGCCAAACTGCGCCGAAGCGACCGGATTGTCTCAAGCACCGCCAAGGCTATCTGCCGGTCACCGCAACGACGGCGAGCCGCGAGCGTCGCTGAAGATCCTCAAGGCGCGAGATATTGCAGCAGCTTTGGATCGGCGCGAACCTCCTGCGCCGATCCCGTCAGCGCGACCCTGCCGCGATCCAGCACATAGGCGCGATCGGCAACCCTGAGCGCGAGATCGAGATGCTGCTCGACGATGACAACGGCAATATCCTTGGCCAGCAGGATCAATCGCTCGGTGATTTCCTCGATGACACCGATCCAGACGCCTTCGGTCGGCTCGTCCAGCAACAGCACCCGCGGGTCCGACAACAGCGCGCGTCCAATCGCGAGCATCTTGCGTTCGCCGCCCGATAGCGTGCCCGCGACCTGGTCCATGCGCTGGCCGAGTTTTGGAAATATTTCCAGGATCCGGTTGACGGCGTGGCTGTCGCGATTGGTGAGCGCGCCCACCGCAAGATTGTCTCGCACCGAAAGCCGCCCGAACACCGAATGCTCCTGCGGGACATATCCGAACCCGAGGCGAATGCGCTGCTCCGTCGGCAGCCGCCCGACATCGCGGGCGTCGAGCGTGATGGAGCCACCCAGCAGCGGCAGTTCGCCGACGATCGCCTTCATCAAAGTCGTCTTGCCGGCGCCGTTGCGGCCCAGGATGGCGACGCCGCCTCGCCATGGCACATTGATGCTGACGCCGAACAGAACCTGGCTGCGGCCATAACCGGCGTCGAGATTGCGAATATCGAGGTAATTGTCGTCAGGCACGGCGGAGATAAACCTCCTGGACCTTGGCGCTGGACTGGATCTGCGCGACCGAGCCGCAATCGAGCACGCTGCCTTGATCGAGCACCGTCAGCCGATCGCAGATATCGCGAATGAAGTCGAGGTCGTGCTCGACGATGACCAGCGAGCAACGCTTCTTGATCGGCTGCAAAAGTTCACCGGTAACGCGTCGCTCTTCCAGGCTCATGCCGCCGGTCGGCTCGTCCAGCAGCAGCAGTTTCGGATCGGGCGCCAGCGCCATCGCGATTTCAAGCCATTGCTGCTGGCCATGCGAGAGCGCCGAGGCCGGCTCCGCCGCATGATCGACCAGGCGAAATTGTTCGAGCATCGCCATGACACGGTCGTGCAGAATGCCGCGGGTCCGCGAAAACACCAGGCTCGGCAGCGAGGCCTGCGCTTGCAGCGCCAGCAGGACATTGTCGTACAGCGTCAAGGCCGGCAGCACGCTGGTGATCTGAAACTTCAGGCTCATGCCGGCGCGGGTCCGCTCCGAAGGCGGAAATTGCGTGATATCGCGACCGCCAAACTTCACCGTGCCGGTGGTCGGGGTTTCCGCGCCGGCGATGCATTTCATCAAGGTGCTCTTGCCGGAACCGTTCGGCCCGATCAGACCATGAAATTCGTTCTCCGCGACGGTGAGTTCGGCGCCATTCAAGGCCGTCAGTTTGCCGAATATCTTGGTGATGCCGCGCGCCTCGAGCAGGGCCATGAGGTCAGGCCTTCGGCGGACGGCCGAAGCCGCCGACGCGTTCGCGCTCGCTGACGATCAGGCTGATCAGCCCGGCGGGACGAAACAGGATCACCAGCAGCAGCAACACGCCGAGGATGATCGGCCAGATGTCCTGATAGCTGTTCGACAGCCAGAAGCTGACGGCCTCGATCACGACGGTGCCGATCACCGCTCCGATCAAGGTTCCGGCGCCGCCGAACAGCACATACAGCACGACCTGCGTGGACATCACCACGCCCAGCATGTTGGGCCAGACAAAGCCTTCGTGAAAGGCATAGAGGCTGCCGGCGAGGCCCGCGATGGCGCCCGCGACCGAGAAGATGATCGCCTTGAGGCGCTGCACCCGATAGCCGAAAAACGCGATGCGCTGCTCATTCTCGCGCAGGCCGGCAAGCGCCAGCCCGAACTGCGATCCCACCAGGAAGCGGCACAATAGATAGACCAGCACCAGGATTCCAAGCGCGAAATAATAGAACACCGGGCCCTCGTCCAGATCGTAGCGGCCAAGGCTCATCGGCGGGATCGAGGGAATGCCATTCTGGCCGCCGAGATAGTACCAGCCGCGAGCCAGCCGATCGAACGCGTAGGAGCCGGTCAGCGTACCCAGGGAGACGAAGATCACGCTCGATTGATGCCTGCCCAATAGCAGAAATCCCCCGAGCAGAAGAGCGAAGGTGAGCCCGATCAACAGGCCCGCCGGCAACACGATCAGCATCGACGTCACGCCGAGATCGCGGGTAATCAACGCCACGCCGTATCCGGCCGAACCGAAGAACACCGCCTGTCCGAAGCTCATGATTCCGGCGTAGCCCCACACCAGATCGAACGAGAGCGCGAACAGGCACAGGATCAGGACCCGCGTGGCGTAGATCGTCAGATAATCCTGCAGCACGAGCGGCAACAGGGCCGCGATGACGAGCACCGCGGCCTCCATCACCGGCAGCACTTGCCAGCGGCGAGAACGACCAACACGAACGGGAAGTCTCAACTCAATCGGCGTTGTTTCAGTCATCCAATTGCCAGCACATGAGCTCCGGAACTACCACGCCGCCTCAGCATTCCTTTGGTTCGACGAGGCCAGCGCTGCGCGCGACGATCTCGTAATTACCGCCTTTGGCGACGGCGGTGTACATTTTCATTTTGCAATGCCGCTCGCCGGGAACCATTTCGGCCGGCCCGCCGGGGCCTTCGGCAATCTTGGCATGATCAAGGGCGGCGGCAACCGCGTCGCGGTCGACCTTGCCGGCCTCCTTGACTGCGGCTTCCCACAGCTTGAGGCCGCGATAGGTCCCGGTCGCGGCACTTCCCGCCGCGAACAGGAACGTGCCCGGAAACTGCTTGTCATAGGCGGCCTGGATCTTGGCGCTGACCGGATCTTCCGGAGCCAGTGCCTTGAAATAATCCAGGCAGCTCGCCAATCCCTCGATCTCGGCCGGCTGATTGATGCTCAGCGTGTTCTCGTCGTAATAGACGCACGCCAGCCGGCCGCCATTCTTGAGGAAGCCCGCCTCGTAAAGCTGCTTGAAGAACGGCCCGACGCCCGGCGGAATCACGGTATTGAACACCACGTCCACCTTGTTGGAGATGATCCGGTTGACGGTCGCGCTGAAATCGATCTGATCGAGCGGATAATATTCTTCAAACACCACCTCGCCGCCATTGGCCTCGATCACCTTGCGCGCATAGACATTGAGCGTATGCGGCCAGACATAGTTGGCGCTGGGCAGTGCGAATTTCTTGCCGCCGTTCTTGATCAGCCAGGGAATGAATTCATCGCACTGCTGCGCCGGCGTGGGGCCGGTGCAGAACAGATACGGCGTGCATTCCTTGCCCTCGTAAAGCTGCGGATAGATATAGAGCGTCTTGCCGCGGGCGACGATCACATCCTTGATCGCGTTGCGCATCGAACTGGTGATGCCGCCGAGCACGAGGTCGACCTTGTCGCGCTGGATCAGCTTGCGGACATTGCCGACCGCTACCGACTCGTTCGATGCGGTGTCCTCGATGAACAATTCCAGCGGCCGGCCGAGCAATCCGCCGGCATCGTTGATTTCTTTCACCACCATTTTCGCCACGTTGGCGTCGGCGTTGCCGGCGTAGCCGATCGGACCGGTCAAATCGGTGGCGATGCCGACCTTGATGGGGTCGGCGGCTGCGTTCGCCCATTCGGGACGGATGACCCAGCTTCCGACGCCGGTCGCAAGTGCTGTGCTTGCGAAGGCAAAATTGGAGAGAAAACGCCGCCGGCTCTGTTGGCTGAACTCGCTGGACATCGGACTAAACCCCTTTTCCTGAAACCAGGCCTTGCGGCCGGAATTTGATGAAGACGATTGCGAGAACGAACACGAGGACGTCGGCGATGACAGGCGGAATCACCCACGGCAACGCCGCCGAAAGCGTTCCGATCACCGCGGCGCCGGCCACCGGCCCGGCGAAAGACCCGACGCCGCCGACCATCACGGCGACGAAGCCTTGAATGAGAAAGCGAAGGCCGAGATCGGCGAACAGCGAGAACACCGGAACGATCAGTGCCCCGGCGAGACCCGCCAGAGCTGCGCCGAATGCAAATGTGGCTCCGTAGATCGCGTTGGTGGAAATGCCCGATGCTCGCGCGAGCGAAGGGTTTTCCAGCGATGCCCGGATCCGCAATCCAAACGCGGTACGCGACAGCAAGAGATAGCTTGCGACCATCACCAGTCCGGTGATCAGAATGATCACGAGCCGCCATGAGGAAAAATGCATGGCGCCGAGATTGACCGACCCGCCGACCGGTTCCGGCACCGAGATATACAGGCCGCCGATCAGGCCGCGCACGATTTCGCGGATGATTAACCCGAGCGCGTAGGTTCCGAGCATCGCCACGATCGGCGCGGCGTAGAACCGGCGCACCACCAGGCGCTCCAGCACGAACCCCAGCGCGCCGACCGCGAACGGCGCGACCGCCATCCCGATCCAGACCGGCGCCCCCGCATTGTGTACGACATAGGTGATGTAAGCGCCGAGCAGAACGAATTCTCCTTGCGCGAAGTTGAAGATCCCCATCATGCTGGCGATGATGCCGAGCCCCAGCACGACCAGAACGACGATCGAGCCGAAGCTCACGATCTCGAACAATGCGCCAAAGAGATTATCCATGCGGCATCACCGGTAATTTGTCTCCCGCTTACATGGTTTTCCAGTCGGCAGACTGTTCGAAGGCATGCGCGGCGCGATAGATCGTCGGCTCGTCGAAATGCCGGCCGACCAGCATCAGGCCCACGGGCAGTCCGTCCACCATGCCGCATGGCAACGACATCGCCGGGTGGTGCGTGATATCGAACGGCGCGGTGTTGGTGATCATCTCGAAGGCGCGCTGGATTACTTCTTCACGCGAAGCTCCCGGCGCCGGCAGCGGCGTTGCCTTCATCGGCGTCGTCGGCATCAACAACAGATCATAGTTCGCGAGCACCTTGTCATAGGTCGCGGTCAGCCGGCGCGAGATGTTCACGGCCTTGCCGTAGTAGCGCGGACCGAAATTGTTGTTGATGTAGGTGCCGAGCATCAGGAACAGCTTTGTCGTCTCCGACAGCGAGTCGGCCTGGCCGCGCCAGCCGCGATGATATTCCATCAAGGAGGTCGAATAGAGATCGGAACGGCTCAAGCCGTAGCCGTCGCCGAACATCATGGTCTGGGCGATGCCTTCGGCGCCGATCGGCGTCCAGATCGCCGGCGCCACCAGGTGCATCGGGATCGAAACCTCTTCGACCAACGCGCCCAGCGAAGCAAACCGCTTCGCCGCTTCCTTGACACTTTCGTTGACCGCGGCTTCCGCGCCGACCTGTTCGTAGCCTTCCTTGACGATGGCGATCTTCATGCCCTTGACGCCGGCGCCGAGCGCCTTGGTGTATTGCTTCACCTCGGGCGCCTTGATGCGCGGATCATAGCCGTCGTCGCCAGCCAGCACTTCGAGCAGCAGCGCATTGTCGGCGACGTTGGCGGTCATCGGCCCGGTGTGATCGACGTAAATTTCAATCGGCATGACGCCGGTATAGGGCACCAGACCCCAGGTCGGCTTCATGCCGTAGATGCCGCAGAACGATGCCGGCATGCGGATCGAGCCGCCCTGGTCGCCCCCGATCGCCATATCGACCTCGCCAAGCGAGACCACGACACCGCTTCCGGAGGACGAACCACCGGCAGAAAATCCCATTTTGTGCGGGTTATGGACCGGACCGGTCGAATTGGTATGGCTGCCGCCGGAGATGCAGAACGACTCGCAATGAACCTTGCCGGCGATTTCCGCGCCGGCGTCGAGCATGCGCGTGACGATGGTCGCGTCGAAATCCGGCACGTACCCCTCGAGCGTCGCGGACCCGTTCATCATGGGCACGCCGGCCAGCATGATATTGTCCTTGAGGGCTACGACCTTGCCCTTGAGCTTGCCGCTCGCGGCGCCCTTGACGGTGGCCTTTCGGTACCAGGCATTGCGCGGGTTTTCCTCAGGCGCGGGCCGATAGCCCGGGGTCCGCGGATATTTGACGACCGGGACTTCGTCCGGCATCGCCGCGACGACGTTGTAGGCATCGATCGAACCCTGCATCAATCCGCGGAAAGAGCTGACGTCCTCGTCGGTCAAGGCCAGACCGCAGGCGTCTGCAACGTCGCGCAATTGATCTGGGGTTGGTAGCGCTACTGCTGGCACGATGACTTCTCCTGTTTCCGGACGGCTGTCGCGCAAGGCCTTGAGGCAGAACGGCGACGCTGCGTGGATCACTAGAAACGGAAATGTTTTCCTTTTCAAGTATTATTTTGCGATTGGGCATTTCGCGATGGTTGCGCCGGCGCGCCGTCAGAATTGCTTGATCAGCCGGAAATCGAGCCCATTGGCCGCGGCGAGATAGATCGGCATGCGGGCGTTGCCGCGGCGAATGTCGATCCGGCCTCGCGCGCCCTGATAGTCGACATTCGCGGCAGCCGAGAGCAGCGGCTTGATCGCCAGCGAGCCCGCGCGCGACGCGACCGTCTCCAAAAACCGCAAACCCTCGTAGTTCGACTGCCCGATGGAGCCAAGCGGAGGCGCGTGGCGGCCGAATGACGCCTGATATTGGTCGCGGAAGATGTCGTTGGCGCGCGTGGCCATGTCGATGAAATAGCCGGACGCGCAGTACAGGCCTTCGGTGTTGTCGGCGCCGATCCCGAGCAGCACCGTCTCGTCCATCGCGCCGGCCAGACGGAGCATCCGGGAGCCGAGCCCCTGCTCGGCAAAGGCGCGGTTGAAGACGATGCTGTCGGCGCCGATCAAGGTGATCAGAACCACGTCGGGCTTCGCGGCCCGAATCCGCGCCAATTGGCGGCTGTGGTCGTGTTCGCCGATCGGCACAAACTCCTCGCCGAGAACACACCCGCCGGCATCCTTGATGTACTTCTTGATCGACTTGTGGGAGAGCCACGGCCAAACATAGTCGCTGCCGATCAGATACCAACGCTGCGCGCGTTTGGTGTTGGCGAGCCACTCGATGGCCGGACGCCATTGCATACCCGGCGTCTCGCCGATCGCCATGACGCCGGGCGTTCGCTCGCCGCCCTCATATACCGGCGTATAGAGGTAAGGAATATGTCCGGCGACCACCTTGCGCAGCGCCACCCTGACCGCGCTGATATGGGAGCCCGTGATGATGTCGGCGCCCTCGGACGCGACAATGTCGGATGCCGTCTGCCTCACGTCGTCGATGTCGCCGCCGGTGTCATGGAACGCGATTTCGATTTCGCGGCCAAGAATGCCGCCGCGGCGGTTGATTTCGGAAGCCGCCAGCAGCGAGCTGTTGATCGAGGCCGGGCCCCAGATTCCCGATGGACCCGACAGCCCGACAAAATTGGCAATCCGCAACTTGCCACGATCGCCGCGTTCATGGAGCGGGCGCGGTGTTTGCGCCGACGTCCCGGCGCCTGACGCCGAGAATCCCTTCAGCAGCCATTCCGGCGGCATCGACGGCCCACCGAACTTTCCGATATGCGTGGGCGAGAGCAATTCGCTCTCCTTTTGGCTTTGTGACGTCCGGCGGCTATCACAGTACCATCGGCAAGGTGATCGGCAACAAAAATATCGTACTGGAAAATATTGAATATTCAACGATTCGCATGCATATAGAACTGGCAAGAGAGCCCAATATTCACCCAACACTTATTCTCAAAGTTAAAGCCCTTGGCCAGATCGCCCAGCAAACCCATCACCGAACACCTCGCTTATCTGCTCGCGCAGGCGAACCGGGAGATCAATCGGCAGCTTGACGCCCGCTTCCGGACCGAAGGCGTGCCGGTGGAACAGTGGCGGATCCTGAAAGTCCTTTCGGACGGCAAGGGCCATTCGATGGGGGAACTTGCGGAAGCGGTGCTGCTCAATCATCCGACCCTGACCAAGATGGTCGATCGCATGGTGTCGGATGCGCTGGTTTACCGCGTCCAGGATTCCGACGACCGGCGCAAGGTGCTGATGTTCAGCTCCGAACGCGGAAAGGCGCTGACCCAGCGCCTGAATTCGCTGGCGCTGAGCCAGGAGTCGCACATCGCCGAAAGTTACGGCAACAAGGCGACCGCCGAATTGAAACGGCTGCTCGAAAGCCTGATCGAGAAAGCGAACTGAACGCGCGTATTCAATCAGCCTGCGAGAGGCCGGCGGCCGGCACGGCGGCCGCCGATGCGACGATCAGCGAAAATCGCCTTTGGTTTCCGGGATCAGCACGGCGCCGATAAGGTAGATGGCAAAAATAGCCGCGACGAAAATCGACAACGACATCGGAATCTGCGCCGGTCCGGCGCTCGCCAGCGAAACGAATATGGGCATCATGCCACCGAGCGCGAAGCCGATATTCCAGGACAGGCCGGTGCCGCTGGCGCGGATCGCGGTCGGAAATCGCTCGTTGAGAAAGATCAGCACCGGCGCGTAGCCGGCGTTGCCGAGGAAGGCGATCGCCAGCGCATAGAACGTGATCGTGGCGGTGTCGGTCGTCTTGGCCATGTTCAGATAACACAGCGGCAGCAGCACCAACATGCAGACCCCGACCAGCAGGAACGTCTTCTTGCGGCCGATGAAATCGCTGAGCGCCCCGACCAGGACGGCCGAGAACAATGCCGCCACGCTCGCGCTCATCAAAATGAGCGATGAGACGTTGTTTGGAACGCCGTTCACCACCTTGAGAAACGACGGAAGATAGCCGGACGTCAGGTAATAGCCGGCGCCGCCGCCGAAGGTGATCAGCAGATTGAGCAACAAAGTATTGCGATGCTCGCTCGAAAACAGCACCTTCACCGGCGCCCGTGGCGCCTGGAAGGTGCCGGCCGCCTTCTGTTTCTGCTGTTCCTTGAAAAACGGTGATTCCTCGAGATTGCGGAAGATGAACCAGCCGAGCAACGAACTCAGCAGCCCGGAAAAGAACATGCAGCGCCAGCCCCACACCGCGAACGCATCGCCGGGGAATATCGACGACGTCACGAGAAAGACGAACGACGCCAGCAACGATCCGATGCCGGCGCCGCCACCGCCGATCAGCCCGGACATCGCGCCGCGCCAGGCAGGTTTTATAGATTCGGTACCGATGGTGTGGGTCGACGCCACCACCCCGCCGACGAAGATGCCCTGCACCAGACGCAACAGCAGGAACAGGACCGGCGCGATGAAGCCCGCTTGCGCGATGGTCGGCAGCAGGCCGAACGCGGCGGTGCTGACGCCGACACCGACGATGGCGACCAGCATCGCGCCCTTGCGGCCGTGGACATCGGCGTAGTGACCGAAGATCGCGGAGCCCACCGGGCGCATCAACAGCGTCACCGCGAAAGAGGCATACACGGCGGCCAATGACAATGTCGGGACGCTGGATGGGAAGAATAACGCTCCCACCGTCGGCGCCACGTACAATAGAATAAACAGATCGAACAGATCGAGCGACCATCCCAGAACAGACGCCACCATCGCATTTCGCATTTGCCTGGCTGCGACCGGCGGCGCCGTTTCAACGGCCTCAATATTCAGCGTTGTCATTTCATTCCTCCCCCGTTTTGCCCCACATGAATCTAGCGCCCGATGAATTTTGGCGGGCGCTTCTGGTTGAAGGCCTCGACGCCCTCCTTGAAATCTTCCGATTGACGTAAGCGGCTGTAGCAATGACCTTCGAGTTCGATCGCGACCGTCAGCGTCGAGTCTTCGGTGTCGTTCAGAAGTTTCTTTGCGGTGCGCTGCGCCAGCGGCGCGAAGGTACGAAGCTCGTCGACCAACTTGTCGGTCGCCTTCTCAAGCTCGGCATCCGGCACGCATTCGGTCGCGATGCCCCAATCGAAGGCCTGCTTGGCGGGAATCCGCTTCGAGCGCATCACGATGTCCTTGGTCCGGGTGATGCCGATCATCTTCTGCAACCGCGCCGAGCCGCCCGATCCCGGGATCTGGCCGAGCTTCTGCTCGGGCAGCGCGTATAGCGTCGTCTCCGAAGCGATGCGGAAATCGCAGGCCAGCGACAGTTCGAAGCCAACCCCGAAACAATAGCCGCGATTGGCGACGATCACCGGCTTGGCGCAGCGCGTCGGCGAGGCAATGTTCCAGGCGAGCTTCGAGACTTTCTCCGGCGTGGCTTCCATGAAGCCACCGATATTGCCGCCTGAGGAAAAATGTTCGCCGACCGACCGGATGACGATGATGCGGACCCGATCATCCTCGTCGAGCGTCTCGAACACCAGCCGCAACTGATCGCGTTGCGGCATCGAGACGACATTGTAGGGCGGCCGGTTGAGAATGATATCGGCGCGCTCCCGCGCCTCGTCGATCTCGACCTCGAAACCGTCGAGCTTGCCGAGCCGGGAATCCGCAAAAGCGTAGGATGAAGCCATGTCATTTCCTTTCAGGGTGTTAGGCCGCGCTTGAGGGCGGCACGTTTTCGTGTTGGTAGTCGCCTGCGACCAGCAGGCGGCGCAGTAGTTTTCCGACCGGGGATTTCGGCAACGCATCGACAAAGACAAAGCGCCGCGGCCGCTTGAAATTCGCCAGGCCCGATATCCGGCAGAACTGTTCGAGATCCTGTTCGCTGACCGGCCCGCGGCGCTTCACAAAGGCCGTGACCACCTTGCCCCATCGCTCATCGGCAAGACCGACGACCGCGACCTCGAGCACCGCCGGATGCAGCGACAGGCAGCTTTCGATCTCGACCGGCGAGATGTTTTCGCCACCGCTGATGATCATGTCGTCGACCCGGCCGGTCACGAACAGGTCGCCGTCGTCATCGACAAAACCGGTGTCGCCGGTAAAATACCAACCGTCGCGCAGCGCTTTTGCGTCGGCATCGGGACGCCGCCAGTAGCCCTCGAACGACTCGTCGCCCGCGAGCAGGGCGATGACCTCGCCCTCCTCATTGGGCTTGGCGAGTTCCGCCGCCGATGTGGCGTTCAGCCTGACCACGCGTATTTGCTGATTGATCCCGGCCTTGCCGGCCGATCCCGGCTTGGCAGGCGCGCTCTGATCGATCGTGAAGGTGTAGATTTCCGAACTGCCGTAGTGGTTGACGAACAAATCGGGCCGGAACGCATCGTTCAGCTTCTTCAGCAACCCGTCGGTCATCGAGGCCCCGGCGAAGCCGAGTTTGCGGACGCTGGAGACGTCGCTCGAGGCGAATTCTCGGGCATGGACCAGATCGTGGTAAAGCGTCGGCACCAGATAGAGATTGGTGATCGCCTCCGCCTCGATCAGCGCGAGCGCCTGGCCGGCGTCGTAGCGCGGCAAACAGACAAACGTGCCGCCGATCAGCGACATCGCGATCAGCGAGCGCACACCCATGGTGTGATAGAGCGGCATCACGCCGAGCGTTCGCTCGCCGCGCCGATAGAGGTTCTGTGCGACGTGGGCGATGCCGGCGGCACGCTCCGCGCGATGACGCCGCGGCACGCCCTTTGGCCGCGACGTGGTTCCAGAGGTATAGAGCATGACCGACCAGGCGTCGGCGCCCGCGCGGGGCACCGCCTCGGCGGCGGCCTCCGCCACCATCGCATCGAATGCCAGGGCGCCGGCCGCGGCACTGTCGCCGACGCAGATGCGCGGCAGCGCCGGCGCATGCGTCGATGACTCAACCGCCGGCGCGGACGCGGCCTGATACACGATGGCACGCGCCTCGGAATTTTCGAGGCAAAAGTCGAGCTCGTCGGCCTTGGCGCGCCAGTTGACCGGCGCGATGATGATGCCCGCCAACTGACAGGCCCAATGCAGGGTGGCTGCCGCTTCGCAGTTTTGCAGCACGCTCACGAGATGATCGCCGGGCTTCAGGCCGATGCGGTCAAGCGAAGCGACCAGCGATGAAATCCGCGCATACCATTGCGCGTAAGTCAGGCGAACGCTGCCATCGACGATTGCCAGCGCATCGGGATCGCGCGCCACGCTGGCAACAAAACCGGTTCCAAGATCAAGCATCGGACGTCTCTCTGCTCACATCGCCCGCCATTTCCGCCGCCGCCTCCAGTGCCGCGCGTATGATCGGCGCATAGCCGGTGCATCGACAAAGATGGCCGCTCAGAAAATCGCGAATCGTGGCTCCGTCCGGTCGCGGATGATCGCGCAACAAACAATCGAGCGACATCAGGATGCCGGCGGTGCAGAAGCCACACTGAAGCGCATGGTTGCGCTTGAACGCCGCTTGCAGGATGCCGAGACGGCCCGCCGACGGCGCCAGGCTTTCCACGGTGCGGACTTCGCAGCCGTCGACCTGCGCGGCCAGCGTGAGGCAAGCCCGCGCCGGGCTGCCGTCGATGTTGACGGTGCAAGCGCCGCAGACACCATGCTCGCAGCCGACATGGGTCCCGGTCATTCCGATCTGATGCCGCAGGAAATCGGTAAGAAGCAGCCGCGGTTCGGCCTCACCGGCACATGGCTTGCCGTTCAGCGAGAAGCGGACGGGATGGCGGCGGCCGGCCTGCAATCGGCTCATGGCAGCACCTCCCGCACCAGATCGCGGCCGATCAGGCGCACCAAATCGCGGCGATACCGCGCGGTGGCATGAACATCATCACGCGCGTCGAGCTCGTAGGCGAACGCATTCAGGGCGTCGTCGAGCGCGCTGCCTTCGAGGCGCGGAAAATCCCGCACTACCGGCATATCGGCGACGCCGCCGACGGCGAGGCGCACCCCGGCGGCGGTTTGCACCGCCGCCGCCGCGACGATGGCAAAATCGCCGTGACGGCGGGCCACTTCACGAAAGGCACAGCGTTTTTGGGCAGCCGGAAACGAGACGGCCTCGATTAATTCCTCTTCCGCGCGAGTCGTCGTCATCATGCCGGCAAAGAACTCCCGTGCCGCGACGCGCCGGCGCCGTTTGGCGCTGCGCAAATGAACCTCGCCGCCGAGGGCTTGCAGCACCAGCGGCAGTTCCGCGCTCGGATCGGCATGCGCGATCGATCCGCAGACGGTGCCCCTGCTCCGCGTCTGGGCATGCCCCGTCCACGGCAGCGCCAGCGCGACCAGTTGCAGGCTGCGGCCGAGCTCCGGCCACGCCAGCAGCGCGGCCTGCCGCACGCCCGCGCCCACTACGATCGCGTCACCTTTGGCATCGATGCGCGCCAATTCAGGAAGGCGCATGATGTCGATCAGCGTCTTGGGTCTTGCCAACCGCATGTTGAGCATCGCCATCAGCGACTGCCCACCAGCGATGATCCGAGCGTCGCTGCCCTCCTGGCGCAGCACCTCCAGCGCCTCGTCGAGCGTTTCGGCACGCACATAGTCGAACGCGGCGGGCTTCATCGGCCGCCTCCGAACAGCCCGCGCAGCTTCGCGACAAAGGACCCGCGCGATCGGTTCGGTGCAGCGCCGCCCGCCTGGCGCGCCAGCGACGCAAAAAATTGCCCGATGATGACGCGGGCAGCGCCGTCGAGCAGCCGGCCGCCGATGCTGGCCACCTTGCCGCCGATCGCGGCTTCGTAGACGTAGTGGATCGAGGTGCCGCCGCTTGCGGTCGGAGCAAGCGTGATGCGTCCCTCGCCGCCGCCGAATCCAAGCGCGCCTTCCGCCGACCCGCCAAGCGTCACTGCATGCGGCGGGTCGAGGTCGGATAATCTGACCTCGGCGCGATATCGTCCCTTCACCGGACCAATGCCCAACGTCACTTCGGCTCGGAAGTGCGTATCCGAGAGCTTTTCGACGTGGTGGCATCCGGGAATCACGGCCTGTAGCGTCGCGGGGTCCAGCAACATGGCCCAGACGCGCTCGGCGGATGCCGCAACAATGGCTTGCCCTTCGCCGCGCAGGCTGCGGTCACCGGTTCGCTTCGTGTCCGCGGCTCGGCCCGCCGGCGGCGCAGGCTCGGCCCCGCGCACGATGTCGGTGAGTTTTGCCGGCACCAGCGGCAGGTCGATGTCCTTAGTGGCGAGCGCATCTGCGACCGCATTGGCGATGCAGACCGGCGTCGACATGCAATTGCCTTCGCCGACGCCCTTGGCGCCAAGCGGAGTGAATGGCGACGGGGTCTGCATATGGAGGATCAGCGGATCGGGCACCTCCATGGTGGTCGGCAGCAGATAATCGGCAAAGGTCCCGGTCAGGAAACTGCCATCCGGCGCGTAGGCATATTCCTCGTAGAGCGCGGCGCCCAGCGCCTGCGCGAAGCCGCCGCGGATCTGGCCATCGACCATCGCGGGATGCAGGATCGTGCCGCAATCATGCATCGTGACATAACGATCAATGCGGGTTTGCAGCGTAATGCGGTCGATCTCGACACCGCAGAAATCGAAAATGAAGCCGTGGCAGAGCGACGAGTTGATATGATCTGCATCGTCAGGCGCCGTCAGTTCCGGCGGGGTCCAGAACACGGTTTCACGAATGGTCTGCCCGACACCGTCGGGCAGCGCGCCGGGCGACCAATGGCTCAAACCCGCGAGACGCGAGAACGAGACCTTGTTGTCCGGATTACGCTTCGATCCGACATGGCCCGCGACGAACGCGATATCGTCGGCTTCGGTGTTCAACTGGCTCGCGGCGATGCGCGCCAGCCGCTGCGCGATGCGTTCGGCGGCGAGCTTGGCGGTGCCGGCCACGGCGGGTGCGAACCGGCTGGCGTAATTGCCCGAGGCGATCGACCAGGCGTCCTTGGCGGTGTCGAGCTCGGTGTTGACCCTGATGTCGGAGGGCGTGAGGCCGAATACGTCGGCCACCACCTGCGACAATACGGTGCGATGGCCCTGCCCCTGCGGCACCGAGGAGACATGCACGCTGACACTGCCGACCGGATCGATCGAAATCGTCGCGGTGGCCTGGGCACCATTTTTTGGGCCCGCTTTGCGGCGCTCGGCCG
>Ga0302308_10002394_pt1 | contig 15186 bp, 15 predicted proteins | sample III_Palsa_E3_3_FD_200531 | JGI IMG/M metagenome (GOLD analysis project Ga0302308, IMG submission 200531) | Peat permafrost microbial communities from Stordalen Mire near Abisko, Sweden - III_Palsa_E3_3 | ecosystem: Environmental > Terrestrial > Soil > Palsa > Peat permafrost | place: Sweden... | reverse complement strand
CACGGCACATCCGGTACGGGTGTTCGGCGCCGATCGGCATGGTTTCGAGTTGGCCATTGCGCAGCGGATCAGCGATCGGTTCTCCTGGCCGCTGGAGCTGCAGACGAAGCCCGGGCAGGAAAACGTTGCGCGCATCCGGTTCCCGAAGCCTCTGCCAGCGGAACCCGTGGAAGCCTGAATTTGCGGGTCTTGCTGCGCGTAGCCTCAGTACGCGCAGCTGGCAGGCCGTTCCTTAGCGCTGCAAATCCGAGGGAACGACGAAGCCACAGCCGGTCTTCTGCTTCACCTCGTCAACGGTGACGCCCTCGTTGAGCTCAATTAGCGTCAGCCCCTGACCCTTCGCGACTTCAAACACGCACAGGTCGGTGATAATCAAATCGACCACCTGCTTGCCGGTGAGCGGCAACTGGCACTCCTCGCGGATTTTCGGCGTGCCGTCTTTGGCGTTGTGCTCCATCAGCACCACCACGCGTTTCACGCCGCTGACCAGATCCATCGCTCCGCCGGGTCCTTTGACCATCTTGCCCGGCACCATCCAGTTGGCCAGGTCGCCGGTGGCCGATACTTCGAGTCCGCCGAGAATCGACAGGTCGATGTGGCCGCCGCGGATCATCGCAAACGACTCGGCGCTGGAGAAAAAGCTTGAGCCCGGCAGCGTAGTGATGGTCTGCTTGCCGGCGTTGATGAGATCCGGATCAACCTTGTCGTCGGTCGGAAACGGACCAATGCCGAGCAGGCCGTTTTCCGACTGCAGCGTCACGTCGATGCCTTCCGGGATGAAGTTGGCCACCAGAGTTGGAATGCCGATGCCCAGATTGACGTAGAAGCCGTCGCGCAGTTCTTTTGCCGCACGCTGGGCCATTGCTGTACGCACCGGGCTTTCCTTGCCGGTGTTGGCGCCTGCTACCGTGCGAAACTCGATACGCTTCTCGTATTTTTCGCCCGCGATGATACGGTCGACGTAGATGCCCGGCACGTGGATGTTGTCCGGATCGAGCTCGCCCACGGCGACGAGATGTTCGACCTCGGCCACACAGATCTTGCCGCAGGTGGCGATCATCGGATTGAAGTTGCGCGCGGTTTCGTGGAACACCAGATTGCCGTGTGCATCGCCCTTCCACGCCTTGACGATCGAGAGGTCGGCGTGAATCGCTTCCTCCAGGACATATTCCTTGTCGCCGAAGACCTTGGTTTCCTTGCCCTCGGCCAGCTTGGTACCGAAGCCGGTGCGCGTATAGAAACCGGGGATGCCCGCGCCGCCGGCGCGCAGCTTCTCGGCCAGCGTACCTTGCGGGGTGAGATGCAGCTCGAGCTCGCCGGCCAGCACCTGCCGCTCGAACTCCTTGTTCTCGCCCACGTACGAGGCGTAAACGCGCTTCACCTGGTGCGTTTTCAGCAGCGGCCCCATACCGAAGTCGTCCACCCCGGCGTTGTTGCCGACGATAGTCAGTTCCTTGGTACCGGCAGCAAGCAGTGCGCCGATCAGGTTTTCCGGAATACCGCAAAGGCCGAAACCGCCGGCGGCGATTGTCATGCCGTCAACCAGTAGTCCTTCGAGAGCGGATGCCGCCGTCGCAAACACCTTATCCATTGCCGGTTCCTGCAGTTGAGTCAGCTGCCTAGGATACGACGGATTGATCGGTGGTCAGTCGGCGGGTAATCAATAGAATTGGCCAGGTAGAGCTTTTGCGATGCAGCAGTTTTTCAGTCTTCCCGCTCCGGCCGCTCACGTACCGGATGCTTGCTGAGTTTGCGCTGCAGGGTGCGTCGATGCATGCCGAGGCGGCGCGCCGTTTCCGAGATGTTGCCGTCACATTCGGTCAGCACGCGCTGGATGTGTTCCCACTCGAGTCGGCGCAGGGCCAGGGGAGCTTCGGGGGCATCCGGTGGATCGTTCTCTTCACCGTCGGCGTTGTCGCCGTCGAGCAGCGCGCGCACAACCGCATCGGCATCGACCGGTTTGGCGAGGTAATCGTGCGCGCCGCGCTTGATCGCTTCCACTGCGGTGGCGATCGACGCGTAGCCAGTCAGCAGCAGTACGCGGATATCGGGAACCAGCGCGTGCAGTTCGGGAATCAGCCGCAGGCCGTTTTCCTCGCCCAGCTTGAGGTCGAGTACGCAATAGCGCGGATGGTGCCGGCGCGCGAGAGCGCGCGCTTCGTCGAAGTTGGTGGCGGTGAGTACTTCGAATCCGCGCGATGCCAGCGCCCGCGCCAGTACGCGCACGAAGGTGGCGTCATCGTCGAGCAGCAGCAGGGGCCGGGCGATCGTTGCTGGGGCCAACGTGGAGGCGCCCGATGCGGCGGCGTTCGGCGTGAGGTTGGCGGAATTATTCATGGCGTCGCTTCTTTCAGGCGGATCAGCGGGTATTGTGGACTCATGCAGCGTCGCTTTCACGTCGTCGCCGTCATTACCCTGGCGAAACCGCTCTTTATTCAGCGGTCGGCGATCACGGCAAGCGGCAGGCGCAGGCACATTTCCGCGCCGTGTTCGGTATTGCCGGCGATCAGCTCGCCGTTGAGACGCTCGGCTGTCGCTTCGGCCAGGGCCAGGCCGATGCCCAGACCGGTCTGCTTTTGCGACTCGCCGAGCAGGGCCAATTCGCCGGTGGCGGCAAAACCCGGGCCCTCGTCCCGTACACACAGCTGCAGCCAGCTGCCTTCGCGCACCACGATCAGTGCGACCACTTGCGAACTGCGGCTAGCCGAGGCGTCGGCCGCGTTGTTGAGCAGGTTGAGCAGGGCGTGGCGCAGACCTGGCGGGGTACGCAACACCGTGCGCGCGGTGTTGTCGTCCAGCATCAGCGATATCTCGGCTTCCGGCCGCAGCAGTTGAAAGCGCTCCAGGCAGCCGTGGATAAACTGGGCGACGGTAAGCCGCTCCGGTTCCTGCGACAGCTGCGCCTTGCCGAAAGCCACCATCTCGCGAAGAATCGTGCGGCAGCGGTTGACCTGATGCTGCAGCAGCAGCAGGTCTTCTGATAGAAGATGGTCGGCGGCGTAATCCCGGCGCAGTTCGGGCAGAAGCGTCAGCATGGTCGACAGCGGTGTGTTGAGTTCGTGCGCCGCACCGGCCGCCTGCGTGGCAATCGCCAGAATGCCCTCGTCGCGCAGCGCCCGCTCGCGCACTCGCTGCACTTCGGTCTGTTGCAGCCGAAGGGCATGCGATAGCCGGTTGATGAAAAAGCCGAGCAGCAGTGCACTGATCAGCAGGTTCACGCCCGTGCCGGCCTCGCTCAGGGTAAGGCCACCGTGCGAGTCGTCGTGCATCGGCACCGGCAACGTGACATGCCAGTTCAGCAGAACCACATAGGCAATGGCCGCCAGCGCGGATACCACCAGCAGCGCACGCGCCGATAACGCCGCCGCGCTCAGCGCGATAGGCACCAGCAGCAGCGTAATGAAGGGATTGCTGGCGCCTCCCGTGAAGTACAGCAGGTAGCCCAGTACCAGGATATCCGTGGCGATGTGGCCGACGGTTTCCCACTCGCGCATCGGCCACGGCTGGCTTAGTCGCCAAGCGGCAAACACCGCAAACACGCCCAGCAGGCCCACGCCGACTAGCAGCGGCAGCAGCGGGATCTGCATATGTAGCCACCAGGCGCAGAAAAGCACGGCGACGCTCTGACCGGCGATGGCGCAGATGCGCAGCCATGCCAGCGTGCGTGTCAGCGCAAACGGGCCGATGCGCTGGGCTGGACGTCGCGTCATGGCTGCCTCTCAGGTGGACGTCATCCAGCAAAACCCGCCGCGCGAGCAGCGGGCGGGCGCTCAGGTGTCAGACGCGGTTGTCGAACTCTTCGCTGTGAACGGCGGGCAGCGGATGGTGGTTGACCGCCGGATCGGAGTGGCTAGCCGACAGCCGGTTCATGATCGGCAGCATGATCAGTGCGATCACTACGCAGGCGATGCCGACAAAGCCGAGCTTGTTGAACAGGCTCACGTAGATCGCCAGCGACTGCACCGGGTCAGTGATGTTGTCCGGGATATGCGCCGCGTTGGCCACCATGCTGCCCAGATACTGCGACAGGCCGACGGCGACGTAGTAGGCACCCATCATGAAGCCGCCCATCCGCGAAGGGACATAGCGCGCGATCATCGCCAGGCCGAGGCCGCTGACCAGCATTTCGCCCAGCGAATACCAGCCGTAGCCCCAGACCATCGTCCACGACGATACCTGGCCGTTGACCGCCGAGTGCGCGCCCACGCCGTACATGAAAAAGCCGACCGCCACGGCCGCGAAGCCCAGAGCAAACTTGAACGCGATGGACGGGTCTTTACCGACGCGGCCAAGGGTGTTGTAGATCAGCACCAGGATCGGGCTGAGGATTACAATCCAGATCGCGTTGAGGTTCTGGTATTGCTCGGGAATCCAGTTGAATAGGTGCATTCCGAACAGGTCGAACGACAGGTTCACGTTGTGCTGCGCAAACAGGTTCAGCGAGGTCGCCATCTGCGAGTAGAAAATGAAAAAGAAGATCGTCTGCACCGTCAGCACCAGTGCGGCGATCAGTCCGGCGCGCTCGTTCTTCTGGCTGCTGCGGATCAGGTGCGCGAACACGCCGAGAATGATCACGCCGGCGGCGTACACGCAGGCGCGCGCGACCGCCTGGCTTTGCAGAATGAAGGCGACCACGAAGACCAGCACGATGCCTGCCGCGAACACGGGCAAGGCGCGGCTCAGATCCATCGGACGCTCGTCTGCCGGCGAACCGATATGCGCCAGCGCGCGGCGCATGAATACATAGTTGATCAAGCCAAGGATCAGGCCGATCGAGCACACGCCAAACGCGGTGTGCCAGCCCATATCGTCGCCGTACTTCGCGCTGACCACGTTGCGAATCCACGGCGTCAGCGTCATCGAAATCATCGAACCGATGTTTACCGCCATGTAGTAGATAGTGAAGGCACTATCGATGCGGGTTTCATCGCCCTCGTAGATCTTGCGCACCAGGTTGCCCGCGTTCGGCTTGAAAAAGCCGTTGCCGACGACAATCACGCCCAGCGCGCAATACACCATGTACGGATTGTTGGTGGGGATCCACAGCATGGCGTAGCCCAGCGCTAGCACGGTGGCGCCGATCAGCATGGTGCGGCGCGTGCCGAGCAGCTTGTCGCCGACCCAGCCGCCGATGGCGGGCGTGGCGTAGATCAACGCGGCCGCCGCGCCCCAGACCAGGTTGGCCTTGGTATCGACGAAGCCGAGCTTCTTCATCAGGAAGGTGACCATCAGCACCTGCATGCCGTAGAAGCCGAAGCGCTCCCACATTTCAATCAGGAAGACGGCGCTGAAGGAGCGGTTTTGCGAGACGGGCGGATTCTGAAATGCCATGGAGTTTCCGTGCGTGATTCGAATACGTGGTTCAGGCCCCGGCGTTGCCGTGGCTTCCCCTGTGCAAAGCGACGTTGCGACAAGTTACATCCGCCGAAGCGTAACCGATTCGCCACGCTGGCGTAGCAGCACTGCAGCATGCACAGCGTCTTGCGTCGAGCCGCATCCCACCACGCTGCCGGCCACTCGCCCTGACAAAGTACGGGGAATCGTGCGCGTTGACGCTTGTGGCATCATTGACCGCTACGTTTATTGACTGAAACCGGGCCGATTCGTCGCTTGCCGCGTCGAAAAGCCTCTGGAACCAGGGACCGTATGCCTCGTTACGTTGATCTTTGCGTTTATCGCGGCGCGCGCCGCAAGGGCTGGGATGCCGGCCGCCAGGGCGCCTGGTCCGGACGCTCGTCCCGCATGGCGGACGCGTCCCTCGTGCTGCTGACCGACGTCGACTAATGGCGGCCGAAGGTTTTCGCGGCCCCAAGCAGCTCTGGATGGCGTTCCAGTGGTCGATGAAGGGCTTCCGCGCGGGGTGGCGCCACGAGGCGTCGTTTCGACTTGAGGCCTGTCTGGCCATCGCGCTGATTCCGCTCGGCCTGTGGCTGGGCAACGGAGCGCTGGAAAAGCTGGCGCTGATCTTTCCGCCGATGCTGGTGCTGTCGGCCGAGCTGCTCAATTCGGCGATCGAGGCGGTGGTGGACAAGGTCAGCCCCGAATTCCATGAGCTGGCCGGTCGCGCCAAGGACATGGGTTCGGCTGCCGTATTCGTGTTGCTGGTGCTGGTGGTGCTGAGCTGGGGGCTGATCCTGCTTTCCCGCTGGTTCTGACTGGCGCAATCTCCGGCCATTGGCTTCCGCGATCACTCGGCGGCAATTTATTGCGTCTGCGCGGCAGGGGTGCTGCAATGGTGTTCTATCCGGAACGGGGCTCTTTGATGAAAACCTTGCGCGCACTGGTGCTTTTGCTGGTCCTTGGTTGCCTTTCGGGGTGTGGTTACAACGCCATGCAGCGGCAGGATGAGGCTGTCAAGCAGGCCTGGTCCGAGGTGTTGAACCAATACCAGCGGCGCGCGGATCTGGTGCCGAACCTGGTCAATACGGTGAAGGGCTATGCGCAGCACGAAGAAAAGGTTTTCGTCGAAGTGACCAACGCGCGGGCCAAGGTCGGCAGCCTGCAGGTCAATGCCGACACGGTGAACGATCCGGAAAAGCTCAAGCAGTTCCAGGCGGCGCAGGGTGAGCTTGGCGGAGCCCTGTCACGACTGATGGTCGTAAGCGAAAACTATCCGCAGCTCAAGGCCGACGGCCTGTTCCAGAATCTGCAGGCGCAGCTCGAAGGCACCGAGAACCGCGTCACCGTGGCGCGCAATCGGTACATCCAGTCGGTGGCCGACTACAACTCGATGATCCGCACGTTTCCGAACAATCTCACCGCCAAGATGTTCGGCTATCAGATCAAGCCGAATTTCAGCGTGGATAACGAGAAGGCGATTTCCACAGCGCCGACCGTGGACTTCGGCAGCGGTACGCCAGCGCCCGCCGCATCGGCCCACTGACGATGCACCGGCGCCTGTCGCGCCTGCTGTGTTTAGTCGCGGTGGCCCTGCTATCGCCAGTGCTTCTGCACGCGGCGGATGCGGCGGTCCCGCAATTGACCCGCCACGTGACCGACCTCACCGGCACGCTTACCGCCCAGCAGGTTGATCAGCTGGACGCGCAGCTGGTGTCGCTGGAGAAGACCAAGGGCGCGCAGCTGGTGGTGCTGATGGTCGGCACCACCGAGCCACAGGACATCGAGGGTTACTCGTTGGCCGTCGCCGAGGCCAACAAGATTGGGCGCAAAGGCACCGATGACGGTGTGCTGCTGCTGATCGCGAAGAATGATCATGGCGCGCGCATCGAGGTCGGCTATGGTCTGGAAGGCGCGATTCCCGATGCCGCGGCGGCGCGCATCATCCGCGAATACATCGCGCCGAAATTCCGCACCAACGATTACTTCGGCGGCATTAGCGACGCGGTCGGTGCGCTGACACAGCTCATTAACGGCGAGCCGCTGCCGCCGCCTGTACAGGGTAATGAAGAGCCGCAGCGACACGGCCTGGGGCTGCAGCATGGTTTGATGATGGGGCTGTTTCTGGCGCTGTTTTTGCGTAGCGTGCTGGGTCGCGCCAGCGGCTGGGTTCGGGCGCCCATCGGTGCGCTGGTGACCGGCGGCCTGCTGTGGCTGCTGGTATCGGCCGGTGCCGGCATCATCGGTGCGCTGATAGGCGGCATTCTGATGCTGCTGCCTGGCGGTGGCGGTGGCTTCATCGGTGGCGGTGGCTGGGGCGGATTCGGCGGCGGTGGGTTTGGCTCCGGTGGTGGCGGCGGTGGTTTTGGCGGCGGCGGCTTCAGCGGTGGCGGCGGCAGTTTCGGCGGCGGTGGTTCGTCGGGGAGCTGGTGATGGCGCGAGGGCAGCGGCTGCTCACCAACCTGTTCGACCAGTGGTTCGCCATGCGCCAGCGTTTTCCCGAAGCGCTGCTGGAGGAGATGACCGCAGCGATCGCCAGCGGCGAGCGGACGCATCGGGGTGAAGTGCGGTTTGCGGTCGAGTCACGACTGTCGCCGTGGATGGTGCTTGAAGGCGTCGACGCGGCGCTGCGCGCACGCCAGGTGTTCGGCCAGCTGCAGGTCTGGGATACCGAGCACAACACCGGCGTGTTGCTCTACGTGCTGATGGCCGAGAAGTGCATTGAGATCGTGGCCGACCGCGGTATCGCCGGCCGCGTCGCGCAAGCCGAATGGGACGATATTTGCGCGCGTATGCGGGATAACTACGCCAGCGGTCGCTGGCGCGAGGGCAGCCTGGCCGGCGTCGTCGCCGTTCACGAGCTGCTGCAGCGTCACTTTCCCAGCGATGCCACCGATAATCCCGACGAGCTGCCGGATCGGCCGGTGCTGCTCTGATGCCTAAACAAAATGGCCGCCCTTGGGCGGCCATTTTGTTCGCAGTCAACGATGCGCTCAGGCGCCTTTGCCGATGTACTTTTCCAGAAACGCCTGCAGTCGAGTGTAGAGCTCGATATTGTTTTTCTCGTCGTAGAAACCGTGGCCTTCGCCGGGCTTGCTCATCCATTCGTACGGTTTGTGGGCTGCATCGAGCGCGGCGCGCATGGCTTTGGCCTGGGCGAACGGCGCGCGCTGGTCGTCCTCACCGTGGATCAAAAACACCGGCACGTTGATCTGATCGGCCAGCTTGTCGGGCGAATTGGCTGCGAGTTCGGCGGGGTCATCCCCCATTTCGACGCGCAGTGCGTTGCGACCAAGCTCGCTCTCCTGGGTGTCGCCTTTCGTGTAGCGCATCGCCATGTCGTAGATGCCGGCATAGCCGACGGCGCACTGGAACATGCCCGGGGCGCGGATCACTGCCATCATGGCGGAGTAACCGCCGAAACTGGCGCCGAACACGCAGATACGCTTCGGATCGGCATATTTTTCTGCGATGGCCCATTTCACGCCATCGATCAGATCCTGCTGAATACCGGTCCCCCATTGGCGGTAACCGGCCTTGATGAAATCGGTGCCGCGTCCGCTAGAGCCACGAAAGTTCACCTGCAAGACCAGGTAGCCGCGATTGGCCAGAAACTGTGCCTGGTCGTCGTAGTACCAATCGTCCTGCACGCCGATGGGACCGCCGTGCGGCAGCAGGACCATGGGCAGATTCGTCTCGGGAGCCCCCTTCGGAAAGGTCAGGATGGCTTCCAGCTCGGTGCCGTTGCCGGCTTTGAAATGGAGTGGTCGCCTTTCGGCCATCTTGGCCGGATCGATCCATGGGGCCGCATCAAACAGCTTGCTTACCTTGTAGCGGTGTGTGTCGATCAGGTAGTAGGTACCAGGGTCTCGGTCGCTGCTGACCTGGAATAGCAACTGGCCGCCGTCTTCGCTGTAGTTGATGAAGTGAACCGACTCGCCCGGAAATTTCAGGCCGAGCGCCATGTGCAGCTTGGCGTCGTCCATATTGGGGTCGATATAGCTGACCTTGGGAAGCCCGGTGGCAGGCACCGTGGCGAAAGGCCGGTGCGGCAGCGCGGTCCATTCGATACCGCCGATGCTGCTGGCATCGTCCTTGGCCAGCAGCTTTCGGTTGCCACCGTTTTCGTCTTCTTCAATCAGGGCGGTCGGGCCACCGCCAGCAGCATAAGCTGCATAGATGCGCTGGTGATCGGGGGTGAAGTCGAGCGGAACAAAGCTTCGACCCATCTGGGCGGTGTTTTCCTGGGCCCAGCCATTGGCTTCACGGTGATACACGACGTACTTATAGTCGTCGTTGACGCCGTAAGCAAAGTGAGCTTTTCCATCGGCGCCAACCATGAAGTCCATCTCGGGCACACCAATGTTGCCGATCAGTAGACGTTTGTTGGCGGTGGCATCGACATCGTAGAGCGAGCTCTCGCGGTCGCCGTTCCAGGCGTGGGTGGTCATGTAAAAGTGGTTGTTTGCCGGCTCCGGCCGGCTGTCGTACTCGGCATAACCCTCGTCATGATTACGGGTGCCGCCGCGGCTGCCGCCACCCTGGTAACCGTACAGATAATCCTGATGTTTGCCGTTCATGTCGGTGGCGATGATCTCGCCGGTCAGCACGGGCCTGTCGAGCGAGCCAAACTTCTGGCCCTTCATGATGACCAGGCGCGTCGGGCTGACCCAATAGAAACTCGCCGGTAGCTCGTATTTCGGCATCTTCAGCATGCTTACCGGCGCGCTCATGTCAGAAATCTTGTAGACGACCAGCGAGTGCTGGCCGCTGTCGTCGTCCACGCGCAGCGCCAGATACTGGCCATCCGGAGACAGGCGCGGTAGTGATAACTGGGCGTGTTTCGCGAAATCTTCCACCGGCAGCAGGTCCGCTGCCAGCCCGACAGCAGGTGGCAGTACGCACAGGCAGGCCAGCAAGGCCCTCATTCTTTGAGCAAGCATCAATGTCCCCTTATGGCCGACTAAGCGTAACCATGTGCGTGGCGAATATTTCCCCTAATTCGCGTCACCACTGGCGGCGGAGTCTAGTCAAGTCGAGGCGTCGCTGACAATGGCGCTGCAAGGAGGGTGGGCGTCCCGCTAAACTGGGCGCTCTCATCAGCCCGGTTCGCCCATGACCCAGCCCTTCGTCGTCCAGTTCAACCCGGTGGCCTTTGGCCTGGGACCTATCCAGGTGCACTGGTACGGGCTGATGTACCTGCTGGGTTTTCTGGTGGTGGCGCTGCTGGGCGAATATCGTCGGCGACATGGTCGACTGCCGGTGAGCCGCGAGACCCTGGGCGACCTGTTTTTCTACGGCATGATGGGCGTGATCATCGGCGGCCGGCTCTGGTACATGCTGTTCTATTATGCCGGCGGCCCCCGCTGGATCTGGACTGAGCCGTTCGCGCTGTTCAAAGTGTGGGACGGCGGCATGAGTTTTCACGGTGGCTTGCTCGGCGTGCTGGCGGCCGGCTGGTGGTGGTCGCGCCGGCAGGGGCTGCATTTTTTCGACACCATCGACTTCGTGGCGCCGCTGGTGCCGATAGGCTTGGGCCTGGGGCGGCTCGGCAATTTCATCAACGGCGAACTGTGGGGTAAGCCCACGACGTTGTCGTGGGGCATGATTTTCCCGAATGCGCGTCCGGATGACGTCGCGTACGCCGATAGCCATCCGAACTGGTTGCCTTCGCTGCAGCAGTTCGGCGGGCTGCCGCGCCATCCCTCCGAGCTGTACGAGATGGCGCTGGAGGGCGCGCTGCTGTTTGTAGTGATCTGGCTGGTATCGCTGAAGCCGCGGCCGCGCTATCTGGTATCGGGCCTGTTTGGACTGCTGTACGGCTGCTTCCGCATTGCGGTGGAGTTCGTTCGCCTGCCTGATCCGCAGCTCGGCTATCTGGCCTTTGGCTGGGTGACGATGGGTCAGCTGCAGTCGCTGCCACTGGTCGTGATCGGGCTGTGGCTGATCCTGCTGTCGCGTCGGGCGCCCACGCTGCCGCTGACGCCCGTTCCCGCGAAGGCCTGATCATGCGTCCTTATCTCGATTTCTTGCAGCACGTGCTGGAGTGCGGCACCGAGAAGTCCGACCGCACCGGCACCGGTACGCGCAGCGTGTTCGGCTGGCAGATGCGCTTCGATCTGGCGCAGGGATTCCCGCTGATCACGACCAAGAAGCTGCATCTGAAGTCGATCGTGCACGAGCTGATCTGGTTCCTGCGCGGCGATACCAATATCGCCTACCTGAAAGAAAACGGTGTGCGGATATGGGACGAATGGGCGGATGTCGATGGCAATCTCGGCCCGGTTTATGGCCAGCAGTGGCGCGCCTGGCCGACGGCTGATGGCGGCGTGGTGGACCAGATCGCCTGGGTCATCGACGAGATCAAGCGCAACCCCGATTCACGCCGCTTGATCGTCAGCGCGTGGAACGTGGGCGAGCTGCCAAAAATGGCCTTGTTGCCGTGCCATAGCCTGTTTCAGTTCTACGTCGCCGACGGCAAGCTCAGCTGTCAGCTATACCAGCGCTCGGGCGATATCTTTCTCGGCGTGCCTTTCAATATCGCCAGTTACGCGCTGCTGACGCATATGGTGGCGCAGGTGTGCGGTCTGGGCGTGGGCGACTTTGTGCACACGCTTGGCGACGCGCACCTTTACAACAACCACGTCGAGCAGGCACAGCTGCAGCTGACGCGCAAGCCTTACCCGCTTCCCACGCTGCGGCTCAATCCCGAGGTGCGTTCGATCTTCGACTTCCGCTTTGAAGACGTGACGATCGAAAATTACCTGTCTCATCCGGCGATCAAGGGCGCGGTAGCCGTCTGACCGGCACCGCGGAGCCGGCAAAGCGCGGGCCTGCTAAGATGCGTCGCCGCCGGCACTGACCCTCATGGTCAGGAGCCCCCACTGATCATGCTGCCCAAGGAATTTCATGGCTATTTCGTTGATTGCCGCGCTGGATGAGAACTTTGCCATTGGCCTGAAGGGAGAGCTGCCCTGGCATCTCCCTGATGACCTGCGCTGGTTCAAGCAGCTGACCACCGGCAAGAACGTGTTGATGGGCTACAACACCGCCATTTCCATCGGCCGGTCGTTGCCGGATCGGGTCAACATGGTGCTTTCACGCCGGCACGAAGCACCGTATCCCGGCCAGATCACCGTACGTTCGCTGGAAGAGGCCCTGGCCCGCACTGATCAGACCGGTCTGATGGTGATCGGCGGCGGCCAGGTATTCGCCGAAGCGTTGCCGATGGCGCGCCGGATGTATCTCACCTGGGTGAGCGCAGCGATCAACGGCGCGGACACGTTTTTCCCGGGTACGCATTTCAGCGACTGGACCGAAGTGTCGCGCGTGCACCACAAGGCCGACGCCGAGCACGCCTATGATTTCGACATGGTCGAATACCTGCGCAGCGCCTGATCACGGCATCGCTTTCGCAACGGTCGCGGAGTGCCCAACGCGATGCACGTGATGGCCGGGCTGATGATCGACGGCAAAGGACGCGTGCTGCTGGCCGAGCGGCCGCCGGGGAAACATCTTGCCGGATTCTGGGAGTTCCCCGGTGGCAAGCTGGAGTTGGGTGAGCTGCCAATTGATGCGCTTGCCCGCGAACTGCGCGAAGAACTGGGCATCGAGCTCCAGTCTGCCCAGCCGCTGATTCGGGTGCCGTGGACGTACGACGATCGTCGGCTTGTGCTCGATGCCTGGCGCGTCGACGGGTGGCTGGGAACACCGCAGTCGCTGGAAGGGCAGGCGCTGCAGTGGTGTTTGCCCATGGCGATCGACCCGGAAATCATGACGCCGGCCGACCGGCCGATCCTGCAGGCGCTGAGGCTGCCAGCTATTTATGCCGTGACTCCCGCAGAGGTCGCGTTCGATCAGCGCGACGCGTTGCTGGAGCGTATCCATGAGGCAATCGGCAGCGGCGTGCGCCTGCTGCAGCTGCATTTGCCGCTCTGGCCGATCGAAGCTGTTCGCGAACTTGCGCGGGATTTGTTACCGGCCGCCCGGGCGAAAGATGTTCAGTTGGTGCTCGACGGCGATATCGAGGGCGCGCGCATGCTGGGCATCGGCGTTCAGCTCAACAGCGAACAATGCGTGAGCCTAACGGAACGCCCGTTGCCTTGGCGGCAGCTGGTGGGCGTCAGTTGTCACGACGCATTCCAACTGGCCAAGGCAACGCATATGCGAGCGGACGTCGCAACGCTGCCTTTGAGTATCGCAAACGAATTGGGTTCGCGTTCTGATGCAACAATGGCATGGACGTACTTTCAGTCGCTGACGGAAGAAGCGTCCATACCGGTGTATGCCGCCGGCGACGCGGGTTCGCTGGATCCGAATCAGGCAAATCGGAGCGGTGCGCAAGGTATCGCCATCAGCGCCGAAGCTTGGTGGTTGTCGTGGACCGTACTGCTTGAGAAGAAGTCCTGATCGTCCCGTGTACGGCTGCAACGCTAGAAAGCACAAAACGCGTTCAGCTACTGCCTGGATCGGTCCGATGTCTTTCCGACAGGGCCAGAAATTTCCGGTGCAGGTCAGCGACGGCGGCGTCGAGAGCGGTTTCATCACCACTGTTGTCTATCACGTAATCAGCCAGCGCCAATCGCTCGGCCCGACTCGCCTGCTGGGCCAGCATGCTTCTGGCCAGCGTTTCATCGATACCGTCGCGTAGCATCAGCCTTCCGAGTTGGAGCGACTCGGGCGCATCCACCAGCAAGACGTGTTTGATCCAACGGTAGTGGCTGATGTTTTCAGCGAGCAGGGGAATGGCCAGCAGGCAGTAAGTGCCCGTTTCCGCGGCAACCCGCTCGCGCAGCCAGTCCCGCACCCGCGGGTGAAGGATCGCTTCCAGCTTGAGCCGCGCAGCGGAGTCGGCAAATACACGCTCGCGCATGGCACGGCGATCAAGCTTTCCATCTTCGTCGAGTGCGCTCGCACCAAAGGCCTCGGCGACGGCAGCGAGCCCGGGCGTGCCGAGGCCCACGACTTCACGCGCCGCCAAGTCGGCATCGTGTACGTGCACGCCTAGTGCCTCGAATCGGAGAGCTACGGCGCTTTTCCCGGCCGCAACGCCGCCGGTCAAGGCGATGACGAGCGTATCCATCTTCATGCTTATCGTAGGCCAGTCATCTGCATATACGTCTGCATAAGTTGATCGCCTGCCACGAACCACACCCAGCCGGCGGCCGCAATAAATGGCCCAAACGGCATCGGTATCTGGCTATCGCGCTTGCGCAGGATCATCAGGCTGCCGCCAACCAATGCGCCGATGAAAGACGACAGCAAAATGATCGGCAGCAACGCCACCGGCCCCATCCACGCACCGAGCGCAGCGAGCAGCTTGAAGTCGCCGTAGCCCATGCCTTCCTTGCCGGTGAGCAGCTTGAAAAGCCAGTAGACACTCCAAAGGCTCAAGTAACCGACGGCAGCGCCGAGGATCGCCGATGGCGCAGCAACGAACATCGGGAAAAGCGCTAATAGCATGCCTATCCAAAGCAGCGGCAAGGTCAGCTGATCGGGCAGGAGCTGGGTACGAAAATCGATACCCGACAACGCGACCAGCAACCAGGTAAGCACGAGTCCCGCCAGCGCCAGCCACGACGGTCCGAATTTCCACACGATCACGGCACTGAGCACGCTGGTCAGCAATTCCACCAGCGGATATTGAATGGAGATTTTCGAGTGACAGTAGCGGCAGCGACCGCGCAGCAGCAGCCAGCTAAACAGCGGAACATTGTCCAGCGCCGAAAGCCGATGCTTGCACTGCGGACAGTGCGACGGCTCGCGCACGACGCCTGGCGGTAGCGCGGTAGCCTCGGTTCCCAGTTCCAATACGTCGCGCGCCTCCTGTTCCCACTCGGCGGCCATGCG
>Ga0302308_10002390_pt1 | contig 15190 bp, 12 predicted proteins | sample III_Palsa_E3_3_FD_200531 | JGI IMG/M metagenome (GOLD analysis project Ga0302308, IMG submission 200531) | Peat permafrost microbial communities from Stordalen Mire near Abisko, Sweden - III_Palsa_E3_3 | ecosystem: Environmental > Terrestrial > Soil > Palsa > Peat permafrost | place: Sweden... | reverse complement strand
TATTTTCTGTAGTGTAACCCGCGCACAGCGCCCTTGCGCTAAGCCGTTCCTTCACCGGCCTCACTCAGCACCAGGTCTCCCTCTCCGAATTGCAAATGATACAACCGGCTATAGGTGCCGCCTCGCGCGAGCAGTTCTTCGTGTGAGCCAAGCTCAGTAATACAGCCTTCTTCCATTACTGCGATGCGATCAGCACTGCGAACCGTGGAAAGCCGATGCGCAATGACCAGGACAGTTCTGCCCTGCATGAGATTCCCGAGCGCAGCTTGCACAGCCGCTTCGCTTTCAGTGTCGAGCGACGAGGTTGCTTCATCGAGAATCAGGATCGGGGCGTCTTTGAGCAGTGCCCGAGCGATCGCAAGCCGCTGACGTTCCCCGCCAGAAAGGCGTGCGCCCCGCTCACCAATGACCGTGTCATAACCGTGCGGCAGCCGCTCAATGAAATCATGGGCCAGCGCGGCCTGCGCGGCCGAGATGATGCGGGTCATAGGGACGTCAGGCTGGCCGTAAGCGATATTGTTGCGCACGGTGTCGTTGAACAGCACCGTCTCCTGCGTAACCTTACCTATCTGCTTGCGAAGCGAGACCAACGTCAGATCGCGGACATCGTGATCGTCCAGGTAAATAGCGCCACCCGTAACATCAAAAAAACGTGGAAGCAAATTCACGAGCGTGGATTTCCCTGCGCCACTTGGGCCGACGAGTGCGACCACCTCACCGCGCCGGACGGTAAGCGAGACGCCGTGCAGAATTTCTTTGCATTCGCCGTCGCGCTCGTAGCCAAAGCGCGCGTCCCTGAATTCAATCAGGCCCTGAAAGCCTTTCAGCGCGATCGCCTTTTTGCGCTCCAAAACTTCGTCCTGCGCATCGATGAATTTGAAGATTTCTCCACTCGCGCCGACGGCCTGTTGAAAGGCGTTGTAGTAGGTTGGCATCTTGCGGACGGGATCATAGAGTGCTATCACGGCGATAAGAAACGTAATGAAATTGGCTGCTGTTCCCCCGTGCAGGATGAACTGCCGCCCGTACAACAGCAGTAGCGCGATGGCCACAGCTCCGAGCGCGTCCATCAGTGGGGAGGAGACCGATTGCACCGCGACAGAACGCATGTTGGCGGTAAGCAGCCGGTCCGCAGCGCGGCGAAACCGGTTCATCTCCCAGTTCTCCATACCGAACGCCTTGACGATGCCGTTGCCCATGATCGTCTCTTGCACGATGTTCTGGATCTCGGCGAGCTTATCCTGCCCGCGACGGGTAGTCTTACGGACACCGCGCCCCACACGGCGTGTCGACAAGACAACGATCGGCACAAAAACCAGCAGCACCCACGACATCCGGCCACCGACGATGATGACCGCGCCGATCATGAAGATCAGCGTGAAGAGTTGTTGTAGGAAGTCACTCATCACCGTAGCCATTGCTGATTGAATACGCTCTACATCGTTGATGAGAGCAGATATGAGTGTGCCGGACGCGTGGCGTTGAAAGAAGGCAGTTGAGCGCTTCAAAAGCGAGTCGTACAGGTCGTTCCGCAAATCGGTGATCATGCCGAACCCAGCTTTATTGGCCAGCAGTGTGCCGAGGTAGTCACATATATTTTTGATGATGGCTGATGCGACGAGAGCGATCGCAACGACCGTCCAGGCATTGTGAAAGTGCCGTGGTATGAGGACCTGCAAGTCGATGTGAACATGCGTGCGAGGAATGACAAAGTTCAAAACCTTGTCAGGCGATGAAGCCGCGCTCAAAACGTTGCCGATGATTGGCTTGATCAGAAGGATGCGAAACGCCGCCAACGCGCCAACGACTCCCATCAGCAGTACTGAAAAGACCCAATAAAGAACGTACGGCCGCATGTATCCGAGGAGACGCAGGACAAGCTTCATACCTGACCCCGAATCCTGCGTGTCACATACATGCTGGTGAATATTTTCATCAATCGTTAGTGTACTGCGGCCCGTCCGAACAGCGTCAGCCCAGTTTATGCGGCATGTCCCGATGGGACGATTTCGCACGATACCCTGCTGCCCCGAGCCGCTTCTTCAATTCCTCTGCAATCATCACGGATCGATGCTGGCCACCCGTGCAGCCGATTCCTATCGTCAGATAGCTCTTGCCCTCGTGAATGTAATGGGGCAGCAGAAACGTCAGCAGATCGGTAACTTTGTCCAGAAATTCCCGGGTTTGCGGAAACTGACGGACGTACTTCGCCACCTTGGGATGCTTTCCAGTCAGCTCGCGAAATTCCGGGACAAAGTGGGGGTTTGGAAGAAAGCGAACGTCAAAGACCAGGTCTGCATCGCTAGGGACACCGTTTTTGAAGCCGAAACTAGTTACTGAGATGGTGAGATTGCGATCGTTCTTACCGACGCCACGCGTGAACTGAGCATTGATGTGCGCCCGGAGTTCATGCACATTGAAACGCGAGGTATCGAGAAGGATATCGGCGACGTTGCGAACCGGATCGAGCCTTCGACGTTCAGCACGTATTGACGCAGTGACTGTCTCCCCGCGCCCAAGAGGGTGAGGGCGGCGCGTCTCCGAAAACCTCCGAACGAGAGCGTCCTCGGAAGCTTCCAGAAAAACAACTCGGGTAGGTAGAACTTTTCTAACCTTCGCCAGGATCGACGGGAAGCGTTCAAGACGACTGCCTTCGCGTACATCCACCACCATTGCAGCGTGAGTGATCTCGGCTGACTTCGCGACGAGGTCCGCGAACCGCGGAATCAATTCAAGCGGAAGATTATCGACAGAATAGAATCCGAGGTCTTCAAAGGTCTTAAGCGCCGAAGCTTTGCCCGAACCAGAAAGGCCCGTAAGGATGACAAGCTCCCGAGGCTCAACATCACCCAATCTCCTCCGCTCCCTGGAAGACGTTTTACTTCGTGCCTTCACGGGTAACTTCTTCGCCTTGGCGGAGACCTTTGGAGCAGGAGGCGTCATGAGGAAATCGTAGCATCATCAAGGTCCGGCATCCTCCGAAATGAAATCCGAAGGATGCCGGAAGGATTTAGTTGAACGCGGGAACCGCCTTGGGGCGATCGCGCACCGTCGCATAGCGTTCCTTATGACGGATTGCCTGCAGCTCCACCTTCTGCAAAGCATCCCGGAGCGACGTCTCCATCTCTGCAGATTCACATGTTGCAACCAGGCTTTCGTTGCGGCACTGCACTCTGACCTCGGCGATCTTGCGATATTTATCTTCCGTGAGAATGAAATGCGCGCTGCTGCAGCGATTTGCCACGAGAGCAACTCTGCCCATTCCCGCTTCAGCGATCGCTCTAAGCTTTGGTGTGACGAGGGTGTGACGTCCGGTGTATTCCAGGATCATGAAAGATTCTCCTTGCAGTCGGAACGCTGCGGTTGAGACTCATGAAATGCAGCCATACGCTAATGAGTGGCGAAAACTAGCGTTGGCGCCTTTGGTGTGTGCTTGGAATCTGCATGTCTTCGCGATACTTGGCAACCGTGCGCCGAGTGACCTGGATTCCCTGACGCTGCAGCTCTGCTGCCAGATACTCGTCAGTCCACGGTTTGCGAGGATCCTCCTCTTCGATGAGCTTCTTCACCCTCCTCTTCAGGAGAAGCAAAGGCAAATCTCCCCCTTCCGGTCCACCAACACCTTCGGAGAAGAAGAATCTTAGCTCATAAACACCCTGTGCGGTATGTACATATTTATTTGCGACCGCCCGGCTGACCGTGGAGGGGTGGACGCCAATTTCTTCTGCCACCTCCTTAATCATCATTGGATGCAAACTCTCAACGCCACGCTCAAGGAACTCGTGCTGGCGCCGGACGATGATTTCGCAGGTGCGAACGATCGTATTTTTGCGCTGCTCGATATTGCGAAGCAGCTGAATCGCGGACTTGTAACGCTCCTTGACGTACTCTCGAACGTCTCGGTCGACTGTTTTTTCACGAAGCATGCGCCGATAGCCTTTATTGAGTCTCAAGGCGGGCATGTCCTCTTCATTCATCACGACCACATACTCATCGTCGCGCTTTACGAATGCGACATCTGGCTCGATGAGGCGAGTCTCGACCTCGCTATAACGTTGACCTGGTCGAGGATCCAGCGTGCGAATCAGGTCGATCGCCTCGTTGACTCTCTCCGCCGGTCGGCGACACAGTCGAACAAGCTCGCGCATATCCTTCTTTTGCAACAGCCCAAGATGCTCTCTAACGATGAGAGAGGCGGTATCGATTACAGATAGATGCTGGTCGTTGGGTTGGCTGTCCACTGCGGGCTTCGCGCGCCGCGCTTCAGTAATTTCCAGCTCATGACGAAGCGCATCAAGCTGGCACAACAAACACTCGCGCAGATCGCGGGTTCCGACTCCTGGGGGGTCAAGGTGGATCACCACCGAGCGTGCTTGTTCAATTAATGCCTCACCTTCTGCCGAGGTCATCACCGAGCCTGGCAAGGCGGCGCACAACGATTCCGCAAGCTCATCAGAACTGGCATTCAGGTAACCGTTCTCGTCCAGATTTCCAATGATGAGCTCCGCCGCAGTCTTCAGATCGTCACGGAGCGTTAGAGATCCAAGCTGCCACAACAGGTGGTCGGTCAAGGTGCTTGGTTGTGACAGGAATTGCTCGAAGGATGGTTTGTCCAGCTCTTCGAAGTTTGAAGCTGTTCGATAACCAGGATCCAAATAGTCTTGGAAATAACTTCCAAAATCAATCTCGTCGAAGGGATCTTTCTCCTTGTGATCCGCCTCGCCGGCCACGTCCTCGGCACTTCGTTCCCGAGTTCCCTCTTTACCCGACCGTTCATCGAGGGTCTCGGTCGACTCGTCAATCTCCTCAAGCACTGGATTTGCGACTAGCTCCCCATTGATCATGTCCTTGAGCTCAAGCTTATTGAGCGCCAGGACGCTGACCATCTGCACAAGCCCGGGGGTCAAAACCTGGCGTTGAGAGAGCTTGACATTTAGATGGGGCTGCAACAACGGTTCTACCTCGCGAATAGCCTGGGACGAGTTCTACCGTGCCGCCGGCAACTTACCAGCACGCTAAGGGCCAGTTTATCGCGCAATTGTAGAAAATGATCAAACTCCGGAATCCATTTAGCTACTCCCGCTGTAATTGGGGGCGTTTCGCTAAACCAGGGAGAATCCCTCTCCGAGGTATACGCGCTTTACGTCGAGGTCTCGCCCCAGTTCACCTGGAGTTCCGGTCCGGAAGATGCGACCCTCGTTGATGATATAGGCGCGGTCCGTAACCGACAGCGTCTCTCGAACATTATGGTCGGTGATAAGGACGCCGATTCCGGAAGATTTAAGATCAAAGATGATCTGTTGAAGCTCTAGAACTGCGATCGGATCAATTCCGGAAAACGGCTCATCGAGCAGGATGAAGGCAGGCTCAATTGCCAGGCATCGAGCAATTTCGACTCGGCGGCGCTCGCCCCCGGACAACGCGTACCCACGAGTCTTGCGCACATGTCCCAAATTCAATTGAGAAATAAGACTTTCGGTGCGCTTGCGCCGAACCTCCCAGGTGAGGTGCTGCGTCTCGAGCACAGCCAGGATATTTTCCTCAACGGATAGGTTTCGGAAGACCGATGGCTCTTGCGGAAGGTAACTGATGCGATGCTCGCGGGCCCGGAGATACATGGGGGTACGCGTGATGTCGGCTCCGTCGGTCAGGATGCGGCCGGAGTCTGGGCGAATCAAGCCGACGATCATATAGAACGAGGTCGTCTTGCCCGCTCCGTTTGGCCCCAGTAAGCCCACGACCTCGCCCTGACGGATTTGCAGGCTGACGCCACGGACTACCTGGCGACCACCATAGGCCTTCGTCAACTCCTCGGTCTCGAGGGTCCTCATCTGGCTATTGCCTCTCTTCTTTATTTTTGTCGCTTGGATGAACGTATGTTTCTGTGTGCACACGTCCCCCTTTGCCCTTTGGCGCGCCCTGTTCCCCGGCTACCACAATCGTACTCCCCGCATCGCCAAAGATGAGCGTGGCGCCAGTAACGTTCCCTTGCTGTGTGTCCGTGATGTGCGCGGGACTAGCAGGCGCGCCCGTCAGGATGTAGTTTGCCCTGGAAGCTGTGTAGAGCAATTGCTCGCCTGTGCCGTGGCGGCCAGGTTGATCGATTTGGACGTTCCCGAAGACGACCACCCGATCGATTGACCCGTTGAATGGGTTCGGTTGGTTTGGCGAAGCAGATATCGGCTGCGTTGCGGCGGGAGCATGAGCAGCGGTGAGGAAGGCAACAGCATGCTGCCCACGCACTTCGCCCATCGTGCCATCGATCGTGACGCCGTCGGTGAAGGTCGCTTCCCGCTGCAGATCGTTGTAATCCATTTTTGGGCTGGCGACCCGGATCATACTGGGCAGGTGAACCGGCGCTCCTGGCTTTTGGGTAGAAGGGTTCGAGGCCAGGATGGCGTGGACGAGGCCGTCCGGCTTACCGGGCCGCGCGCCCATGGTTCGCTTGATTCCATCGAACAGGAGTGTCGCCGCCTGGACCTGGGATGCATCCTGCCACATGCGCGCGGGCGCTGCATCCGTGCCATAGAAGGTGGCAAACCGCGTTGCATGGTCGAAGTGTGCACTGGCGGCCAACACGTGCGTCATCGGCTCGGGCCTCGAGTTCGGGGCTGGATTCGGCGTTGTCGACGAGGAGTTCTGGAACGTGGCCTGCACGCCTCCGCTCGCTTCCGCGTCTTGCGTGCTTTGGTTCAACGAGACGGTCGGCGCAACCAGGGACCCATTTTCGCCATCCAGGTGAACACCGCCCGTCAGCGTGAGGATCTGGGATTGGCCGTCATAGCTTGCACGCTCGGCTGTGCCGTTAGTGATAGAAACTGGCGTGGTGGAGCCGGGCTTCGCAGCAGCTCGGTCGTGGATGGCGACATTGCCCGTTTGAACTGCCGAGGCAATGCTCATCGTCCCAGTTTGAGACGGTCCAACGGCAGAAGGTACGGGCGCGAAAACAATCTGGAGGGTATCGCCGCTGCTGATCTCCTGCTCCCCGAAAGGCGCATCCTGTTGCAGCTTTGTGTGACCGGTTCCGTAGAGCCTGTCCGGATGCGCCTTGCGATCGGCGGTACGTGTAAAGGTGGTACGAAGGTCATCTGCGCTCACCTGCACAGTCTTCAACGCGGGAGGCCTGGAGCTGTTTGCGGGTGCTCCCTTGGTTTGCGCGGCGAGCGACTGGCCGCTCGCATGCGCTGAGCCAATCGCGTGAATCTCGGTGAGCTGGGATGACGATTTATGCTGGCCGGGACTAAAGAGGGCGATGATCTTTGCGCCATCCATTGAGCGCGTGAAGCCGATTGGATTTGACCTGCGATCGACCATGAACAGCTTAGCGGTGCCGGTGGCAACAACCTTCGTCGGCTGACCCTGCGCATTCATCGCCACATCCACGACACCTGCGGAACCGTGCATTGGCCTCAGTGGATTGGTATCGACCATCGCCACATCGCCACTCAGCTTTGCTGTTTGAGGGATCGACTGCGCGTTAAGCGACGCATCCAGGCGATTCGCAGTGATCTGTTGGGTCTTGCCCGTCAAAACCACGTGATTGTTGCCCTGTACGCTTTCAATCGAACCGTCGTGCCGCAGATATATCACGGCAGTGTCGGCCGTCATCTTGCGATCGTCGGACGTAACGACAGGCGCTTTGAGATTCGCGATATTTTCATCCCGACTCATATCAGCGCGCGCAGCCGTGATATGCAGTGGTTTCCCGTGCGCCAGGCCATCCATATGCACGTTGGCCAAGAGTTTGAGCGTGTTCTCATTGGTGTTGAACTCGGCGCCAAGTGCGGTGCAGTTCATGTCTCCATAGTTGAACTCCACTTGCTGGTCCGTCGCCGCGACTCCAAGCTTGCGCAGGTAAACTAGTCCGCTGGTGCGGACGTGGATGACCGGAGCAGCGGCTGGGCGCGCTTTGGCGGTCTGGGCCTGGGTCTTGGTCTGGGTCTGGGTCTGGCTGCGGCCGCCGTTCGCAAGGCCCTGCGGCGGCTGGATGTCCATGAAGACGTCGCCTTTGGCGCGCGCCACCTGCTCATTCTGGTCGTACTCCATCTCAGAGCCGTAGATGTGGTCTGCGGCATCGCCATCGCGGTTGTAGAGCAGCAGCTCGGCGTCATGCAGGGCGTACTTGCCGTTGCCAAGCGAGCTCTCGGTCTTGGCGCGGAGGGTAAAGATCTTCTTGCCCTTGATCGACTGCGAGTAGGTAACGCCATTCGAGTCGCGGGTGAGGGATACACCTGAGCGGGCGATGATCTGACGGTACGCCTTCACCGCTCGGTAGCGACCGTAGCCGATGAATGCGGCTAGAACTCCCACTAGAAGCAAGGCTCCTGCGATCAGTACCCATCGAAGTCTTTGGATCGACTGCGTCATCGTTCTTCGCTCTTCCCTGGCTCTATCTTCTCATTGCGGCGCACTTGTCTCGGACATCGTGGCAAGCGTCTCGCAGACGATAAGACGAACGAATCGATAGATAGAGAGATGGCCAGTCGATAGAATAGGGAAATGGCAGATCAGCTATATCTCAGTTTGTGGTATCCGAACTTCCGACTCGAGGCGCTGCCGGCGGCGCTTGTGGGCGTGCTGCGGCAGTTTGCCGTGATCGCCAAGGATGGCCAGGCGAATAGCGCGCTTGGCCGCGTCGCGGCGGCGAGCGTGTATCCGATCGACTGGACGGAGTCGCCGACCTATCAGCGAATCTATGTGAACGACGAACGTGCGCAGAGCTCGGAGGATACGGAAGGCTCGATCATTGAGAACGCCGTTGCCGAGGCTACCGAGCAGCTGCACGACGACATGGCCTACGAGTTCGAGATGCGCTGGATGCTGTGGATTCCAGAGGCTGGCGACGCCGGGTTCGATACATCCTGGAAGCTGGAGCCGGCGCGGGTGAAGGTGATCGGATTCGGTCCGCAGTTCGATGCTGGCAGCTTCGAACAGAACGGGCAAATTCGCGTGGATTTTGGCCTGGATACACCCTGGGTGCTCGAAGACGAGTCGCTGGATGAAGATGCCGCGGAACGGATCAAGCACAATGTGGAGAAACTGCTTGCGTTTACGCTAAGTGTTGAGAAACACTGTGGAATTTCCAGCCGGTTGTTGTGGACCGAGAGCGGTGAGCCCTTGGCGGAGAAACTAATTGCGCGGCTGCAGCGGCTGAATTGAGGCTTACCCCCTCCCCCACCCCGGGGTACTTTAAGACCTAATGTCTTGAGATGAGGGCGGCTGGGCTCGGACCTTGGCCGTCTGACTTCGTAGGGGTAACTTTTTTTGCAAGGGTTAGCCGGCGGTGACGATCTCGGAGAAGTCAGCAATGCGGGAGAGGTCCTCGAGGGTGCGGTTGAGGAGCGCGAGGCGGTTGGCGCGGATGTCGTCCTCGGGGACCATGACCATGACCTTGTCAAAAAAATCGTCGATGGAGGGGCGGAGCGCAGCAATCACACGCAACGCCTCGCTATAGTTGCGTTCGGACTGAAGTTCCTCAATCGCAGAAGCGGCTGCACTGGCGGTAATAGCGAGAAGCTTCTCAGCAGGGTCGAGGAGAAGGTCGTGGTCAACGATCGACGGTGGAGTGTCTCCCTTGGCGCGGGCCTGCGTGAGGATATTTTTCATGCGTTTGAAGGCTGCAGAGACGGCGAGGAAGTCTTCGCTGCCGCGGGCCGCGGTCACGGCTTCGGCGCGGGCTACGAGGTCGCGAAGGTCGTCGGTACCGATGGCCGTGACCGCCTTCACTACGTCATAGGCCTGGCCGCGGGCCTCGCGGAGGTAGAAGTCGATGCGCTCCGAGAAGAAGGTGTGGAGCTTTGTGGAGACCTCGGGGGTGGGGGCGGAGGCGGTGAGGACGTCGGTGAGGGAGAGCGGGAGAGCGGACTCGGCGAGGATCTTTACGATGGCGTTGGCCGCGCGGCGGAGGGCGAAGGGATCCTTCGAACCGGTGGGCTCCATGCCAAGCGCGAACATGTTGGCGATGGTGTCGATGCGGTCGGCGAGGCCGAGAATGCAGCCTTCCGCCGAGCGCGGGATGGCGTCGCCAGCAGAGGCAGGCAGGTACTGGTCGTAGATGGCTTCGGCGACGTTGGCGGGAAGGCCCTGGGAGCGGGCGTAGAGGCCGCCGATGATGCCCTGCAGCTCGGTGAATTCCTTGACGAGCTCGGTAGTCAGATCGGTTTTGGCGAGGATTGCGGCTGCTTCGATGGCAGGGGCATCGAGGAGGGCATCGCGCGAGATGGAGATGGCCGCGAGAACGCCGGCGAGCGTGCGGACGCGCTCGGATTTTTCGGCGTAGCTGCCGAGGTCTTTCTGGAAGGTGACGTGTTCGAGCAGCTTCACGCGGTCGGTGAGCAGAGTGCGCTGATCGAACTCCCAGAAGAAGCGGGCGTCGTTGAATCGCGCGCGGAGAACGCGCTCGTTGCCCTGACGGATGATAGGAGCGTTCTCGTCGGTGAGCGCGATGTTGGTGACAGTGAGGAAGTGCGGTGCTAGCTTGCCATTCGCATCTTCGACCGCGAAATACTTCTGGTGGTCGCGCATGACGGTGACCAGGACTTCTTGGGGCAGCTCAAGATAGGCAGGCTCGAAGTTGCCGAGCAGCACATCCGGCCATTCGCTGAGGTGAGTCACGGCGTCGACGAGGGCTTCGTCCTCGCGCCAACGCGCGCGCGGTATGGTGCGGGTCACGTGATCGAGGGCTTTCCGAATCTTTTGACGGCGGAGTTCCACGTCGGCCAGGACGTACTCGCCTTCCAGCTGCGCGAGGTAACTGTCGGGGTTAACGATCTCGAAGGGTTCGCCGCTGGAAAGCACACGGTGGCCGTAAGTGGCGCGGCCGGCGGTCTTGCCGGCAAAGGTGAGGGGGACGACCTCTTCGCCGAGCAGGCAGGCGAGCCAGAGGACGGGGCGAACGAAGCGCTCGGGCTTGCCGGCGCGCCAGTACATATTCTTGGCCCAGTAAATTGCGGCTATTTCTTTGGGGAGCTCGGCGGCGAGAACTTCGGCGGCGGTGCGGCCGCGTTTGAGCGTGGTGGCGGCGAGGTAGTCGCCCTTGGGCGTGGAGATGGTTTTGAGTTCGGCGACGGCAACGCCGGACTTGCGCGCGAAGGCTTCGGCGGCGGGTGTCGCGACCCCTTCCTTGAAGGCGATTTTGATGGCGGGCCCGGTGGTCTCTTCGGTGATATCGGGTTGCTGGGTGAGGACATCGCGGATGAGGACGGCGAGGCGGCGCGGGGTGGAATAGCTGTGCGCAGTGGGCTCAGCGGAGATTAACTGCTCGCGCGCGAGGACGGCGAGGGCGCGCCTGAGGAGCTCCGCTTGCGCGGAGGCGAGCATGCGTGCGGGAACTTCTTCTAAACCGATCTCAAGTAAAAAGTCTGGCATTCCATTCCTAATTCGTTCTGGTTACGCGGCGGGGGTCAGTCTTCCCTGCTCGGCGTAGATTTTGGCGACGCCTACGATGAGGTTGCGGATGCGGGCCATGACGCCGACTCGCTCGGTGACCGAGATGGCGCCGCGGGCGTCGAGAAGGTTGAAGGTGTGCGAACACTTGAGCGCGAGCTCGTAGGCGCCGAGGGTTGGGAAGCGAAGAACTTGTAATGTGTCGGTGTTTTCTTCGACGAGCACTTGCTTGGCGCGGGCGAACAGCGCAAGGCATTCTGCTTCGTAGAGCTCGAGATGCTTCCAGAGGGACGGGACATCCGCGTAGTCAAAGCTGTAGGCGCTGAACTGCTGTTCTTCGTGGAGACGGACCTGGCCGTAGGTGAGCTCGCGGCCGGTGACGGGGTCGCGGGACCAGACGATGTCGTAGATGCTGTCGAGGTCCTGGAGGAACTGCGCGATGCGCTCGAGGCCGTACGTGATTTCGCCGGAGATGGGGTCGAGGTCCATGCCGCCGCACTGCTGGAAGTAGGTGAACTGGGTGATCTCCTGACCGTCGAGCATGACCTGCCAGCCGACGCCCCAGGCACCGCCGACGGGCCACTCCCAGTTGTCCTCTTCGAACTTGATGTCGTGCTGGGCAAGGTCGATGCCGATGGCTACCAGCGACTCGAGGTAGAGTTCCTGCACGCGCTCCGGTGGCGGCTTTAAGATGACTTGCAACTGCGTATGACGGAAGAGGCGATTGGGATTTTCGCCGTAACGACCGTCGGCAGGACGGCGCGAGGGTTGCGCGTAGGCGATCGAGATGGGCTTGGGGCCAAGCACGCGCAGGAAGGTGTCGGGCGACATGGTGCCGGCGCCGATCTCGAGGTCGTAGGGCTGCTGCAGGACGCAGCCGTGTTCGGCCCAGAAGCGCTGCAAGGTAAAGAGCAGCTCCTGGAAGGTTAGGGATTTCTTCTTTTCAACTACCGAAGGCATCCCATGATTCTAAATGCCGCGTGCGAATTCTTCTTCGGTGAAGCGCTGCGTAATGTGCTGAGAGCAGTTCCAGTCGTACGCGACGACCTTGATGACGAAGATGCGCTCGATTTTGGCGGGGTCGGCGGGCTGCTGAAGTCTGGCTTCGAGAGCAGGATCGTCACCAAGTTCGACGATTCGGGCGTGGCCGATGATCTTCAGGCGTGCCTGGTGCGGGTAATCCATCAGAAAGAGGGCGACACGGTCGCTGGTGGCGAGGTTCCCGGCGGTGATGTACTGCTTGTTTCCCGCGAAGTCTGCGAAGGCGAGGGTGCGTCCGTCGAGGACGTGCAGAAAGCCGGCGGGACCGCCGCGATGCTGGATGTAGGGCCAGCCGTCTTCAGTAACCGAGCCTAGATAGAAGCTGTCACGCGCGGCGATGAACTGCTGCTCGAAGTCGCCGATGGCTTCGTCGTGCGAGCCAAGTGCAGCGAGGCGCTCGTACTGTGCGCGAGAGTTGTGTTTCTCCTGCAACCGCTTGGCGGCGGGGGAGAACATCATCTTCGCGAACCGGCTGCCCATGGCGCCCTCCTGTCATTAGAGCGCGTGGACGATGGCTAGATGCGTGAATTTAAGGGATGAGTGCCGTCGCGCTGCGAAGGCGGCGTTCGAGGTGGCGCTCGAGGGTAGCAATGGCGAAGGCTCGGAGGTCGGCGGATCGCATAGGGGGCCAGGGCTCGGTGAGGAGCTCGGCGAGCGGGGTGCGAAAGATGCGTTGGCTTTCAGTTACGGAGGCGGCGGAGAGGGCGCGGCTGCCGGGACGCCGGTCGTCGTAGCAGGTCACGCCGTCGGCGGTGGGAGACCAGTAGACGGTCTGGCCACGCAGGTCGAGCCCGCAGGCGGCGCAGTGGCCGAGCTCGGGCATCCAGCCCATCAGGCGGTTCATCCAGAGGCAGAAGTAGAGCGTGGGCAGCCAGACGTTTTCGGAGCGAAGGCCCGTGAGGACGGTGACTGCGAGGCGGTATATGTTGTCTTCCGGGGCCTGGTCGGGCATGGCTTCTTCGAGGACTTCGGTGACGAGCTGGAGGCCGGCGAGGCGGAGGGTTTCGATGGGCGCGGTGAGGGGGGACCACAGGATTTCGAACTGGTCAAGGCGGACGAGGTCCTGTTTGGGGCGCTCGGTGTAGTGGGCGCGGACTTGCGTGGCCGGCTCGAGCGCGCCGCCGAAGCGCTTGCGCGACTTCATCGCGTGGCGCGCCACACCCATCACCTTGCCTTGCTCGCGAGTGAAGAGCGAGACCAGCAGGTCAGCCTCATGGAAGGGCCAGGTACGGAGGACGATGGCCTCGCCGTGATGTTGGATTTGGCGGCCTTCAGGCATGGAGTTCCATGGTACCGCGCGGCTTAAATGCCAAGCGCGCAGCAGGGGCTGCGCGCTCGTTTGAAGAATCAGTAGCGGGAGAGATTGGTTTAGCGGCCGAAGTGGGTGGCGTTCTTTTCGCGGAATTCTTCCCACTTCTCGGGCAGGTCGTCGCTGCCGAAGATCGCGGAGACCGGGCACACGGGAACACACGCGCCACAGTCGATGCACTCGACGGGATCGATGAAGAGCTGATCGGCGGTGTCGGCACCGTCCTCGTCAGCCTTGGGGTGAATACAATCTACCGGACAAGCGTCCACACACGCCCGATCCTTGGTGCCAATACAGGGTTCCGCAATCACATACGCCATCTCAATTTCTCCTTGATACTGCTTTGACTCAAAACTTCACGAGTTCTGCACCCATTTTAGCAATAAAGGCGGAGGGGTCCGAAGAGCGACCGTAAATTTGCGGTAATCGGTTCGAGGCCAACACAGCCTAGGAATTGGCTAGCGGCCTTCGGCGGCGCGGCGGGCGGCAAACTCGGCAGGCGTCAGGATGGGGTCGAGGTTGCGGCCAGCGAACATGTCGGCAAAAAGATGCTCCACCGCAGGATGGATGAGGCCGTTGGAGGCGAGGATTTCGCGGCTGTCGAGGGTGAACTTGGTGCCGTCGAAGTGGGTGATGCGGCCGCCAGCTTCCTCGATCAGGAGATAGCCGGCAGAGGTGTCCCAGGGATTGAGCTGGAACTCCCAGTAGCCGTCGAGACGGCCGCAGGCGACGTAGGCGAGGTCGAGGGCGGCCGAGCCGGCGCGACGAACGCCGTGCGAGCGCAGCGTGAACTCTTGGTAGAAGTGGACATTGGGACTTTTGTGACGCTTGTTGCTGGGAAAGCCGGTGGCGATGAGCGACTCGTCGAGCGTGCGGACGCGGGAGACGTGGATGGGCTCGACGTTTTCCCCATTTCCGGTGGCGAGCGTGGCGCCTTCGCCAAGGGCCGCTGAGAACATCTCGTCGCGGAGGGGATCGTAGATGACGCCGGCGATCATCTGGCCGTCTTCGCTCGCGGCAAGGCCAGCGGGGCGGCGCTCGCAGCCGAGGACGACGCAAAATGCGGGAAAGCCGTGGGCAAAGTTGGTGGTGCCGTCGAGCGGATCGACGTACCAGCGGAACTCGCCGTCGAGGCCCTCGCGCGTTCCCTCTTCGCCGTAGATGCCGTGATCCGGAAAGGCTGCGCGGAGGCGGATGCCGATCAGTGCTTCACTGGCGCGGTCGGCTTCGGTGACGAGGTCGACGTCGCCTTTATACTCGGTGCGGACACCGCGATGATAGAAATCGCGAAGAAGAGCCCCGGCCTCGCGTGCGATGGATTCTGCGGTGGGAAGAAGGTCGGGCATGCTAGAGGCCCGTTCCGTCGTCACGCAGCGTAACGCGGCGCGGGCCCGCAGCGCCACCTTCGGTGATGGTGCGAATCTGCGCTTTGTAGATAAATAGATTTGGTTTGCC
>Ga0302308_10002387_pt1 | contig 15192 bp, 13 predicted proteins | sample III_Palsa_E3_3_FD_200531 | JGI IMG/M metagenome (GOLD analysis project Ga0302308, IMG submission 200531) | Peat permafrost microbial communities from Stordalen Mire near Abisko, Sweden - III_Palsa_E3_3 | ecosystem: Environmental > Terrestrial > Soil > Palsa > Peat permafrost | place: Sweden... | reverse complement strand
GAGCAGCTCGACCGCCTCGGCGAACCGGGACAGCACGCCCGGCTGGTAGCCGTCGCCGCTCAGGTCGGTGACCACGCCGATCCGCATGCCGCTCACGTCCGCCTCACGCGCCGCGGCCACCACCGGCGGCACCGGCGCGTCGATCGAGGTCGAATCCATCGGGTCATAGCCGGAGATCGCCTCGTGCAGCAGCGCGGTGTCGAGCACGGTCCGGCCGAACGGGCCCGGCGTGTCCAGGCTCGAGGCGAACGCGACCACCCCGTACCGGGACGAGCCGCCGTAGGTCGGCTTGGTGCCCACGATTCCGCAGACCGCCGCGGGCTGCCGGATCGAGCCGCCGGTGTCGGTTCCTATCGCCAGCGGCGCCTCGTAGGCGGCCACCGCGGCGGCGGACCCGCCGGACGAACCGCCCGGGATCTTCGCCAGGTCCCACGGGTTGTGGCTGGGACCAAACGCGGAGTTCTCCGTCGAGCTGCCCATGGCGAACTCATCCAGGTTGGTCTTGCCGATGATGATCGCGCCTGCCTGCTTGAGCCGCTGCGTGATCGTCGCGTCGTACGGCGGGTGCCAGCCGTCGAGGATGCGCGAGCCGCAGGTCGTCGGCAGGCCGACGGTGGTGAACACGTCCTTGACCGCGACCGGCACGCCGGCCAGCGGGCCGAGTACCGCGCCCGCCCGGCGTTTGCCGTCCACCTCGGCGGCCTGCGCGAGCGCGCTGTCCGCGTCGACGTGGAGGAAGGCGTGCACCCGGTCGTCGACGGCGGTGATCCGGTCCAGGTGCGCCTGGGTGACCTCGGTCGCGGAGACCTCGCTTCTGGCCAGCGCGGCGATGAGTTCGGCGGCGGTCATGCGGGTGAGTTCCATCAGTCCTCCCCCAGGATCCGCGGCACCCTGAACCGCTGCTGCTCCACCGCGGGCGCCTGGCTGAGGGCTTGTTCAGGGGTGAGGCACGGACGCGGCTCGTCGTCACGGAACACGTTGGTCAGGCCGGTCGCGTGCGAGGTCGGCGGGATACCCTCGGCGGTGACCTCCTGGACCTGCGCGACCGCCGTGATTATCTGATCCAGCTGGGGCGCCAGGTGGTCTAGTTCAGCGTCGCTGAGCGCGAGTCTGGATAGCCGCGCCAGGTGCGCGACCTCGTCACGGGTAATCGGCATGGACGCCATCCTAGGGGGCCCGCGGGTGCAGCCTGTGAGCAATAAGCCGTCCCCCGCCGCCGTGAAGGCTCGTCTCACCGCTGCGGAGCTAACCCGACGTCGTTACGGCAGGTCCTGGCAAGTCCAAGTCGTACAATCGCAAAATGCCCATCATTATGGCCTTGGCGAGCGATTTGGCATATTCCTGGTCTTCGAGACGCACGCGGTCTACCGGGTGGCCGAGATTGCCGAGTACGACTCGGACGGCAGGGCCCTTGGGCCGTTGCAGCAGTAGGGAGTCCTCGCCCGTGCAGCCGCGATCCCACATGCCGGGTATGCGCACAAGTTCGGCATGGATGCACCCGGCCAATGGCGCGCCGACTGCAGAGTCGGACAACCCGGTACGGAAGAAGAAAGTCGCGATGCCGGGTTCGATATCCGGACGGTCCTGCACGTCGAGATAAACAACAAGTTCGGCATCGATGGAGTTGGCCAGCAGGAATGACCGGTTTGGCGTGTATCCCTCGGGAAATTCCGCACCCTGAAGAATGGGATGATTATTGAGGAGGTCTACGAGCTCATGTGATACCGCATTAACAATTTTCACTCTAGGGTCAACTTGCCCGGAATCTGACCGACGAATATCGAAAGACCTGCCGATAAGCGCGATCCCCAGGCTCTGGCTGCGCGCCACCCGTTGTATCAACGCCAGGACGTCATCAGAAACGGGCACGTCATCGGGCTGATAATTGATCGCGCCGAGAAAGCGCAGGACTTTCGCGGTAACGCTGCCCGCCACGCCATCGACGTAAATTCCAAATTTGTGCTGGAACGTAGTAAGGGCGTTCTTCGTCTCCTGGTCGAATTTTCCGCTGATAAGGGCTTGCTGCAGGAAGCCGAAGCTGACGAGGCGCTCCTGGAGCTGAGTGACGTCGGCACCCTCCTGGCCTTCGAAGAAGATCTTGCGCTGGCCGAGCTGTTCCGAGTTCCGGTCGGCCGGCCCGGCTTCGCCGCTGTCGTCTCTCGGCACCAGAGGACCTGTGCCCGTACTTCTCGTCACGGGCGGAGGCCTTCGGCCGACTGGACCGTCGGCCGGATCCTCCGCGCCCCTCAACTCGGGCGCGAGAAGCTGGTCCACGCTTCTTTCCAGCCTCCGAAGGCGTGCCTTCTCACCGGGAACCGGGAACAGGCCCCAGCCGCTTACTTTGAGGTTAGCCATGATGATCTTCTTGCGTTATCTCACGAGGGAACTAATCGCGAATGCCGCCGAAGCCGCGGCTAGGAGCAGCGTCAGACCAGCTGCGAACCGGACCTGGTGGACGACAGTGTCATTGTTGAGCACACTGATCATCGCATCTTTGCGGAGCCTTGTCAGCCCCCGCTCCTCGTCGAAGTCACCCATGGCCATCTCATTAAGCAGGGCCTGGTGATCGACGATCGTGCTCCTGTCGAGTAGGACGACGAGTATTACCGTCACGAAGGCGCATGCGATGAGCCATGCTGCCGTGACATCCTCGGTCCTGCTGTGTCCCGCCTCCAGGGCGCTCGCGACGAACGCGGCCGCGGTGGCCAAGCCGAGGGTGGCGAGCAGCTTTGCCGCTTCCACCTGCGTACGCTGGAGAGATGCCCGTCGCTGTAGGTCTTTTTCCAGCCATGCAAGGAACGCCGTCGACAAGGGTCCCCCCAGGAGCTCACACGTCGCGACTGATCGCCTCAGGAAGTTTACGTGGAGTATATGTGAAGTTTTCGGGACGCCAGCCTACCAGAGTGGCATGCGACAACAATTGGCAGCAAGTCTCACATCTCCGATAGCCGTGCCAGGTGCGCCACCTCGTCACAGGTAATCGGCATGGACGCCGCACTAGGGGCGGCTGGAGGGGCAGGTGCGTAAGCAATAAGGCCGCTACCGTGGTCGGGCGCGATCATTTTTCGGCCTTGCGTTCGTCACGGCTAGGGAGATTCGTCACGGCTAGGGAGAAAGGAGGCTGGCTGCCATGAACGCCGACGTCAGGGCCGTTCGGGTCGCGGTCGACGCGGCGTTCCGCGATGAGTGGGGCCGGGTCGTCGCGACGCTGATCCGGACCACCGGCGACTGAGATCTCGCCGAGGAATGCGCGCAGGACGCGTTCGCGATGGCCCTGCAGCGCTGGCCGGAGGACGGCATTCCGGCCCGGCCGGGCGCGTGGCTGACCACGACCGCCCGTAACCGGGCCATCGACGTGCTAAGCAGAAAAGCCGTCGGAGCCGCCAAACTCCGGGACCTGGCCGCCACGTCCGACCAGCCGGATCCGTACGCCGCCCACGACAGCGAAACTGGAACCGACGACGGGGGCGTTCCCGACGACCGGCTGCGGTTGATGTTCACCTGCTGCCACCCTGCGCTTGCGCTCGAGGCGCGGGTGGCGCTGACGCTGCGGACGCTGGCCGGGCTGACCACCGCGGAAATCGCCCGGGCGTTCCTGGCCAGCGAGCCGACGATGGCCAAGCGGCTGGTCCGGGCCAAGCAGAAGATCGCCAAGGCGGGGATCCCCTACCGGGTACCTCCGGCGCACCTGCTGCCCGAACGCACCTCCGCCGTGCTCGGTGTGCTGTACCTGCTCTTCAACGAGGGCTACTCGGCGACCGCGGGCGCTGATCTGGTCCGGCAGAACCTGCGCGCCGAAGCGATCAGGCTGGCCCGTGTGCTGACCAGGCTAATGCCCGGCGAACCGGAGGCGACCGGCCTGCTGGCCCTGATGCTGCTGCACGACGCGCGGCGTACCGCTCGGCTCGATGCCCGCGGTGACCTGGTGACGCTGGAGGATCAGGACCGCGGCCAGTGGGATGCCGCCGAGATCAGCGAGGGCGTCAGCCTGCTCGACCACGCGCTGCGGGGACGGACGCCTGGGTCCCTATCAGGTGCAGGCCGCCATCGCCGCCTGCCACGCGACCGCGCCGACCGCGGACCGCACCGACTGGCCGCGGATCGCCGCCCTGTACCGCACGCTCGCGGAGTTCCTGCCCACCCCGGTGGTCGAGCTGAACTACGCGGTGGCGGTGGGGATGGCCCGCGGCCCGGCGGCCGGCCTGCCGCTCGTCGAGGCGCTTGAGGCCTCGGGGAACTGGCCGGCTATCACCTGCTCCCGGCGACCAGGGCCGACTTGCTTCGCCGCCTGGGCTGCAGCCACGAGGCGGCGGCCGCTTACCGGGAGGCACTGGAGCTGACCAGCACCGACGCCGAGCGCCGTTATCTGGGCCGAAGGCTGGCCGAGACCAGCGAGCCGCCAGGCCAACCATGATTGTATGTCGCTGCTACCCGTGGAGGAGGAGCAGCGACACACGATAACGGGCCGGCAGGCTCCGGGCGGACGGCTTGGGGGCCTTCAGTGAGCAGGAGCCGGAAGGCGGGCTCGTCGAGGATCGTGACGCCCAGATCGACCGCCTTGTCGTATTTGGAGCCGGCGTTCTCGCCCGCGACCACGAAGTCGGTTTTCTTGGACACCGAGGACGTCACCTTGCCGCCGGCCTGCCGGACCGCCTCGGCGGCTTCCTCGCGGCTGAAGTCGGCCAGCGAGCCGGTGATCACCACCGATACGCCCGCCAGGACGCGAGCCGCGGCGCGCGAAGGATCGAATCCCTCGTCTTCGAGCCGCACCCCGGCGTCCCGCCACTTGGCGATGATCGCCCGGTGCCAGTCCACCGTGAACCAGTCGCGGACCGACGCGGCGATCGTCGGCCCGACCCCGTCCACCGCCGCGAGCGCGTCCACTCCTCCCGCCTCGATCGCCTCCAGCGAGCCGAACTCGGCCGCCAGCGCCCGGGCCGCCGTGGGCCCGACATGCCGGATGGACAGCGCTACCAGGATCCGCCACAGCGGCCTGGTCCGCGCCTGCTCCAGGTTGGCCAGCAGCCGGGTCGCGTTGGCGCTCAGCGTGCCCTGCTTGACGACGAAGAACGCGCACGTCTCCAGCCGCTCGGCGGTGAGTGCGAACAGGTCGCCCTCGTCGGCGACCAGGCCGCAGTCGAGCAGCGCGCTGACCGCCTCGAAGCCGAGCACCTCGATATCGAAGGCGCCCCGGCCGGCCACGTGGAAGAGCCGCTCGCGGAGCTGAGCCGGGCAGGACCGGGTATTCGGGCAGCGCCAGTCGACCTCGTCTTCCTCGCGGGCCAGGGCGGTTCCGCACGATGGGCACGCGGCGGGGAACTCGAACTCGTGCTCCGCCCCGGTGCGCAGGTCGGCGACCGGCCCGAGTACCTCGGGAATCACGTCGCCGGCCTTGCGCAGGATCACCATGTCACCGATCAGCACACCCTTGCGCTTGAGCTCGTCGGCGTTATGCAAGGTAGCCCTGTCCACCGTCGACCCGCTCACCTTGACCGGCTCCATCACCGCGAACGGGGTGACCCGGCCGGTCCGCCCGACATTCACCCGGATGTCGAGCAGCCTGGTGGTGACCTCCTCCGGGGGGTACTTGTAAGCGATGGCCCACCGCGGCGCCCGGCTGGTCGAGCCGAGCTGGCGCTGCAGCGCGATCTGGTCGATCTTGATCACCACGCCGTCGATCTCGTACGGCGGGTCGTGCCGGTGCTCGGCGTAGTAGGCGATGTACTCGCGGGCCCCGGCCATGTCCGGAACGACCTGGTACAGGCCGCTGACCGGCAGCCCCCACTCGCGCAGCCGCTGGTACCAGCCCGACTGGGCGTCGGGTGCCCCCTCCAGGTGCCCTTCCTCGCCCGGTCCGGCGGCCGTACCGCTGATGCCGGCCTCGTCGGCGGGACCGCTGATGCCGGCCTCGCCTTGCGAACCCTCGACCCGGCCGATGCCGTGGATGATCGCGTCGAGCGGCCTGCTCGCAGTGACCCGCGGGTCCTTCTGCCGCAGCGATCCGGCCGCCGAGTTCCGCGGATTCGCGAACGCGGGCTTGCCCGCGTCGAGCAGGGATTCGTTCAGCTTCCCGAACGCCTCGACCGGCAGGAAGACCTCGCCCCTGACCTCGAGGGTGGCCGGGTACCCGGTGCCCTTGAGCCGGGCCGGGATAGAGGCGATCGTGCGGATGTTCGGCGTGACGTCCTCACCGGTCCGCCCGTCCCCCCGGGTGGCCGCCTTGACCAGCGCGCCGTCACGGTAGACGAGGTCGATCGCCAGCCCGTCGATCTTCAGCTCGCACAGGTAGGGTCCCGCTCCGCCGAGCCGGGTGGCGCGGTCGGCCCAGCTGCCCAGGTCCTCATCGGTGAAGACGTTGTCCAGGCTGAGCAGCCGCTCAAGGTGCTCGACCGGGGTGAACAGCGTCGAGATCGAACCGTGCACGGTCTGGGTCGGCGAGTCCGGCGTGCGCAGGTCGGGGTACTGCTCCTCGAGCGCGCGCAGCTCGCGCATCTTGGTGTCGTAGTCGATGTCGGAAAGGGTCGGCGAGTCGAGCACGTAGTACCGGTGATCAGCCTCGGTGATGTCCAGGCTCAGGTCGGCATGCCGCCGCCTGGCATCGGCCGGCGCGGCCTGGAGTTCCCCTTCCGGGCCCGGCTCCCCCGAGCCAGTCCCGCCGCCCGAGCCCGGCCCGTCCGTATCGTTTTCGCTCACCGAGACTCGCCCCCTGCCTCTTCGATCAGCTCGGGCAACATGCTCGCCGCCTCCCGGCACCGGGTCAACACGGCGCGCGCCTGGGCCGGAGAGGAACCCGCCAGCCCGCAGGCCGGCGTGATCACCGTCTGCTCGGCGCAGGTCGTCAGTGACAGCCCCAGCCGTCGCCAGAGCCGGATCACCCGCTCGGCGCTCTCGCGGGCCTCGGCGGAACCCCCGCCCGGGCCACTGCGGCCCACCGCGGGACCGTTGCCAGCCCGGCGCGAGCCCGCCTCCAGGGTTCCCGCGGTCCCGGCCGGCTCGCCTACGGCCGGGACCGCGCCGGCCAGCAGCCCCATACCGGCCTCCGCGACCTCGGCGACCGCGTCCTCCTCCCCCCGCCGTAGCTGGCTGAGGTCGAAGGAGACCGCATCGGCCCCCGCCGCTCTTATAATCCCGAACGGGACAGTGGTGGCACAGCAGTGCACGACCGTATACCCGCGAATGCCGGCGAGCACCTGGGCCAAACGGTCCCGCAACGTGTCCCCTTCGACGGCGGCGAGCCGCGACAACCCGCTCGCGGTCGGCACCGCGCCCTCAGCCACGGCGGGAAACGAGGGCTCGTCCAGCTGCACCACGAGCTGCGCCCCTGGCACGCGCTTGAGCACCTCGGCCACATGAGCGGCCGCACCTTCCGCCAGCGAGGCGGTTAGGTCGGCGACCGCGCCCGGATCGGCCACCGCCACGTTCATCGTGTGCGGCAGCTCCATCGCGGCGACCAGCGTCCAAGGTCCGCAGAGCTGGACCTTGAGCAGCCCTCCGAAGCCGTCGAGCACCTCCGCGAGGACATCCAGGTCGGACGAGAGCATGGACCTGGCGCGCGCTAGGTCACGCCCCGGCCGCTCGGCCAGGCGCCAGCCACGGGGGGTAACCTCGGCCGGAATGTCGATCAGCAGCCCGGCAGTCCGCCCGATCAGATCCGCTCCCGGGCCCCGGTCCGGCAGCTCGGGCAGAAACGGGAAGTCGGGCACCTCCCCGGCGACCACGCGCATCGCCTCGGCCGGATCGGTCCCCGGCATCGACCCGATCCCGGTAGCGCTGCCTGCTGGCCACGGAAAACCCGGCCCGTTCTTGTCGTCGCTCACAGGTCGAGCTTAGAACCGCCTGGTGACAAATCCCGACCGGCGCCGGCCGTGCCGGGATGACCTCTCATTCACCCTCGCGCTCGTGCCACCACGGGCGCTCCACGTCAAGGCCGTCATCCCAGCGGGGATCCGGCGGTTGCTCGCCGGGTCTGCGTGCCCCGTACTCTGGCCAGCCGCCCGGTACACTCCGCCGGTCCTGGCGAAGAGCAGCCAACGCGACCACGGTGACGATCCCAACCGTGATTCCGATGACGAAGAAGACGGCGACGATGACGACCACGGAGGTCATGGCTACTGCCCTCGGTTCCGCGGCCGGTAGTGAGTGCGAGAGCCGCCGAAGCCGGTGAGCCGTCTGGCGCCGCGAGCCGCCGCGCCAGGGGCCGCGCCCGAGAGGGAGTAGCGCCGATCCTCCCTTCGTATCGCTATCGCCACCATCGCGACCACCCCGAGTGCCACCCCGCCCAAAAAGACCGAGAGGATCAGGTACCCTACCGATGCTGCGCTGCCGCTCATTGACGGCCTCCCCACAAGCTGCCAGCGGTGCTGGGCACCGCCGGGTCTTGCTGTCTGCGGCCCTCGACTCTGAAGACCTCGGGCTAGTCGGCTCACGACCTCGAGCAAGCTCGCTAGCTGGGCATACCATCTGATCTACCGGGCTGAGGCGAACCATCGGTCCAGTAAGGGTGGTATGACATATTCTTCTGTGACCAAGTAGTAGAATGGCTAGCCTCTTACCGACTGTTCTAGCTATCCCAACCTTTGGTACGTATAGGCCAAATACCCCTGAACTCCGGCTGCGAAACCATCCAGAGTAGGTCACATTCTGATAACAAGAATGATCCCACCTGGGTAGGCAAGCCCAGTGGTTGGGATGAGTGGCATGTGGTGGGACTCCCCCCCCGGCACCAGACCGGGTTTAGCCTCAGGAGGGCTCTACCGGGGGACAGCGGCCCGGGGCAAACAGTGGTCAGCAGGCTCTTGGCGTGCTCTAGGCGGGCCTGGTCATGATGAGATCTGAAAGTCCTCGGGCGCTTGCGAGCCCGCTGGCTCGTCTTGCTCGGACAGGACATGAAGGCATCGGGACGCGGTCGTCTGATCAGCGCCGAGAGGATACCTTCCATGGTTGGCGTGGCTTTGACCTGCAGCGATGGCTAGCGAACAGGCTCGCTGAGGTCCGGCGCACGTCCGCACGCGCTTCTGTCGGACCTATGCCGCCCAGCAGGCGCGCGCCCTTAGCAAGGGTGCCAGGCGTTTCAGCGACGAGAGAAACGACGCTCTACCCGCCGCCTCCAGCATGTTCTGTCCGCGGAGTCCTCGCTACTGAGTCGCGCAGCTCAACGAGACGAGCCGCGTGGCCTGGCGGGCGCGGCCCGGGCGGTTGCCTCAGATGGGACACGTCCGGTATGTCCGCGATGCAAGCCTGCCGTCTGGTATATCCGGTCGAGACTTACCGTCCCGTTCGCTGGAGCCATCAGGAAGATACTTGCACGACCAAGGAGCCAGACTGCTAGGATGGGCCCGATGCATCCTGCCATCCAAGCCATACCAATGTTTGGTATATGTAGTATGTACTCTGAAACGCACGTGAGCTAAACCTCAGCCTCAGATTCTTTTCAGTTGGACGGCATGGACAGTCCCGACAGATGGAATGATCCCATTAGCCGGGACGGTTGCATACGCGAGGAGGCAAGATGACGACCCCGATGTACCGCGACATCGCCGACCAGTTGCGTCAGCAGATCGAGGCCGGGGAGTTCGAGGCCGGCGGCCAGCTGCCGACCGAGCAAGACCTCCAGAAGCTGTACAACGCGTCCCGCAACACCATCAGGGATGCGATCAAGCAACTCACCACGCTCGGGCTCGTCGAGACCCGGCCCGGCCAGGGCACTTTCGTCGCTCCCAAGATTGATCCCTTTGTCACTACCTTGACCGGGGACCCGAGCGAGGGGCGCGGCGGAGGCGAGGGCGCCAGTTACGCTTCCGAGGTAAAAGAGCAAGATCGGACACCAGCTGTTAGTTCAGTACAGATCGAGATCCAGGAGGCCTCCGCGGATGTCGCTGGCGGCCTCTGGGTGCTGGTCGGCACGGAAGTTATCAGTCGGCACCTGAAACGCTTTATCGACGGGACGCCATGGTCGCTGGAAACCTCGTTCTACCCGGGCGAGTTTGCGGACCGCGGAGCCGACAGGCTCCGGAAAGCCGGCGATATAGAGACAGGCACCGTCAAGTACCTGCTGGACACGATCGGCGTCCGGCAAGTGGGCCTCCGTGACTGGATCACCGTAAGGGCACCGAACGCCGCCGAGACGGATTTCTTCAAACTTCCCCCCGACGGACGGATCAACGTTTTCGAAATATTCCGGACAGCTTTCGATGGAAACGGGAAGCCGATGCGCCTTACGGTCACCGTCTTTCGGTCTGACCGGAATCAGTTCATCGTCGATGTCGGAACTGTGCCGCCGCTAAAGAACCCTAGCGATCCGACCGAGTCCTGATTGCAATACATGTCTCGGTGATCGGGTTGCTACTCTGTGCTAACATTTGAATAGTCTAAGTAGTTGCCAGGTAAAGGCCTTCATATCGGCTGGTAACGCCACATAATGAATGCGGCCCCATAGACGCCGGCGCTTCGTGATGTCTCGGGCGGCGGTTCCGGGTTCGGGGAGGATCCCCCGGGCCCTTTGCAGTAGAGCATCAGTAACTAGATAACCTTCAGCCCGACAGAGAAAGGGGAAAGTGCCATGGCCAAGCTCCACGCACGTCCCTCAAATCAGTACCGTTACGAGCACTACGACCCCACACCGCGGGTTTCTGACTTGCCGAGCTAATAATCGCTACGTTCCTGCCGGTCATGGCACGTGAGGTTGGCCGGTCCGTTCGTCAAGCTGTCGGCGCTGGCTATTTTACGCAGCGCCGACGCTAAATTCAGATGTCGCTTCATGGCCTGGCGAGTAAACCTCCGGCCGGTGCGATGGCATTCTTTCCGTGTCCGGCCAGCCATCTCACTCACGTCGTCGTCCAACCATCCGCGCCCACGCCGCAACCAGGCCGGACGGATGGGCTGAGAAGCTTGGTGCAGGCTACGCTAACTGCGACCAGAGATGGTCGTGCGGCACGATTGTCGAGAGCCTTTGGTGATGAGGAAGAAAATAGGGAGGCGTGAGTAAGCAGACCTTCACCCACCGCAAGCAAAAGATTTTCCCCCGTTGAGGTCTGGAAACGCCAAAGGTCGGCATGGAGATGATGCTTTGTCTTCCTGGCGTTTATCCAGGCTGGAGGGGCCTTCGAGCCCGATGGTGCGGCGCGAGACCGCGATCGGGTTAGGTTTCTGTACTGTTTGAGAGGTATCGCCTACGCTCGATACAAGTGACTATGTATCGGTGGGAGGATATCCATTTGAACTACGTCTTGGCGCCCCGGGGGATCTGGACGACATCTACGAACTCCTCGACGACGCTGCTGCCTGGCTACGGAGCCAAGACACCGACCAGTGGGAAAGACCATGGCCGAGTCGCGGCGCGCGTGACCAGAGAGTCTTGGACGGGCTGGAAAATGGCAATACCTGGATCGCCTGGGATGACGCCACCCCGGTGGCGACGATCACGATCGCAACCAAGGCCAATCCCGAGGTCTGGTCGAACCTTAACCCTGAGTGTGACCTATCCGAACGGGCCGTCTACGCGCATCGGCTGATCACGGCCAGAAAATACGCCGGCTTGGAGCTAGGGTCCGAGCTTGTCGACTGGGCCGGTCTGCACGGCCAGCGCCTGTATGGCGCACAGTGGGTCAGAGTCGACGTCTGGCGTTCCAATCTGGCGCTTCATGACTACTACCTGAAGCGAGGGTTCCTGCCGTGCGGCAGTTGCGCCGACGCCTACTATCCCTCCGGGGCACTGTTCCAGAAGCCGGTGCAGGCCATCAGGCAGCCCAGCTTCCCCCGGTTCACTGCAACCTTTCCCCCCCGGCTCCTCCGCCCACCGCGACACAAGGTACTCCATTCGGCAGCCTGGACATTATGTGCGGAGACTGGCGCTAGTCCGCGCGGCATGTTAATTCTCGACAGTGAACGATCTGCCTACTATTGAATTGAGTGAGGTTCCTGCCGGGCGACTGCCCGGAGTCACGATCGGCAGAGTAGCATTACATCGGATGCAGAGTAGCATTACATCGGATAGGGATGTACATTGGAGGGCCGATGGCTAACCCCATGTACCGGCAAATTGCCGAACACCTGCGCGCGCAGATCGAGTCGGGCAACCTCAAGCCCGGCCAGCAACTGGAGACCGAGCTCGAACTGCGCGAACGCTACAGCGCGTCCCGGAACACTGTCCGGGACGCCATCAAGTGGCTGATAAACCTCGGCCTCGTCCAAACCCGACCAGGGCAGGGCACTTACGTCGTCGAGAAGATTGCCCCGTTTGTCATGACTTTGTCAGGCGCCCCGGAAACCGGGGACAGCCTGGTTTACCAGTTCCAGGTGAGCCAGCTCGGCCGGACGCCTTCGAGCAGCGTGGTTCAAGTTGAGATCCAATTGGCTAACGCAGGGGTAGCCGCCGAACTCGGTCTGCCCGAAGGCAGCCGGGTCGTCAGCCGCCACCAGAGGCGCTTCATTGACGCCAAGCCGTGGTCGCTGCAGACATCGTTCTACCCGATGGAGCTGGCCCTTAAGGGAGCTGGCGACCTCCTGATAGCCAGCAATATCGAGCAGGGAGCGGTGCAATACCTAGCCGATACTCTCGGGCTCCGGCAGGTTGCTTACCGCGATTGGGTCACCGTCCGAGCCCCGGATAACACGGAAGCGAGCTTCTTTGACCTGCCGGCGGATGGCCGGGTGGCAGTGTACGAAGTCTTCAGGACGGCCTTCGAACAGACCGGCGCACCTATACGAGTCACGGTCACAGTGTTCCCCACTGACCGGAACCAGTTCATTTTTGAAAACGGACCAGTACCGACGCACCAAGGCCAGCCGAGCGCGGAAGATTAACGATTTTCAGCGGCAAGCTGACGGCCGGTCAGGAAATACGCACCAGCCGCGCTGTGGCGGAAGTGCCGCCGATGGTCGCGCTGCCGAGGACGGTCTCTCCGTCGTAGAGGACGGCAGCCTGGCCTTTGGCTACCCCGCGCGCTGGGTGATGCAACCGAATGCGCAGCGTATCTTCCTCCAGCCAAGCTGTGCAGGCGTGCCCCTCGCCGTGGGCTCGTAGCTGAACGAGGCAATCGCGCGGCTCGGCCGGCGGGACGCAGCCGGTCCAGACCGGGCGGTCCGCCGTGATCTCGGTGATGTCGAGACCCTCGGCTGACCCTACGGTCACGGTCCGGCTCACCGGCTCGATGTCGAGGACGTAGCGGGGCTTGCCGTCACCGGCGGGGGTGCCTAGGCGCAGGCCCTTGCGCTGGCCGACGGTGAAGGCGTAAGCGCCGTCGTGCTCGCCCAGTACGGCGCCGGAGGTGTCGACGATCTGGCCGGGCGCCTGGCCCATGTGCTTGGCCAGGAAGCCCTTGGTGTCGCCGTCGGCGATGAAACAGACGTCGTGGCTGTCCGGCTTGTCCGCGACCGCGAGCCCCCGTCGGGCCGCCTCGGCGCGGACCTGGACCTTGGGTGTGTCGCCGAGCGGGAACATGGCGTGGCTGAGCTGATCTGAGGTGAGCACCGCCAGCACGTAGGACTGGTCCTTGCCTGCGTCCACGGCCCGGTGCAGGACCCCGTCCGAGATCTGGGCGTAGTGGCCGGTGCACACCGCGTCGAAACCGAGCGCCCGCGCGCGATCAAGGACCGCGGCGAACTTGATCTTCTCGTTGCAGCGCAGGCAGGGGTTGGGGGTGCGGCCCGCGGCGTACTCAGCGACGAAATCCTCCACCACGTCGCGGTGGAAACGCTCCGCCATGTCCCATACGTAGAACGGGATGCCGATCACGTCGGCGGCCCGGCGCGCGTCCCGCGCGTCCTCCAGCGTGCAGCAGCCGCGAGCCCCAGTCCGGTACGACGACGGGTTCGACGACAACGCCAGATGGACGCCGGTCACCTCGTGACCCGCGTCCACTGCACGAGCCGCGGCCGTCGCGGAATCCACCCCGCCCGACATCGCCGCGAGCACCCTAAGCCCATTCACCCCAAAACCCTACCCTCCCCCCTTCACAGCTCCCGCCGACCCACCTGCGGCCCCCTGGATAAACAGTCGGTGGCCCCCAGAGCATGCTCTTACGTATACGGGGGACACCAACCCAATGCCGAGAGCGCCCGAGGCGCCGGGGGTGGGCGGGAGGACCGGAGGCGGCGACGGCGGGAGGCGGTCAGGTGGCGCAGGTGGCGCGGGAGAGGCGGGAGAGGCGGGAGAGGCGGGTTAGCGGGCGGCGGCGCGGCGGGCGCGGTCTACGGCTTCGCCGATCACCAGGCCCAGGGCGTCGACGTCGTGCTTGGTGGAGGTGTGGCCCAGGGAGAAACGGAGCGAGCCGCGGGCGCGGGAGTCGTCGGCGCCCATGGCCAGTAGCACGTGACTGGGCTCGGCCACGCCCGCGGTGCAGGCTGACCCGGTGGAGCAGGCGATTCCGTTCGCGTCCAGGAGCATCAGCAGCGCGTCGCCCTCGCAGCCAGGGAAGGAGAAGTGCGCGTTTCCCGGCAGCCGGTCAGGGCCGGGTGGCGGACCGTTGAGCAACGCCTCGGGCACGGCGGCCAGGACCTGGTGGATCAGCTCATCTCGCAGCTCGGCCAGCCGCGCGGCCTCATCCACCCGGCAGCGCGCGCATTCCGCGGCCGCCACGGCGAACGCCCGGATGGCCGGCGTGTCGAGCGTGCCCGAGCGGATATCTCGTTCCTGCCCGCCGCCGTGCAGCACGGGCACCGGAGCCACCCCGCGGCCCAGGATGAGGGCGCCGACGCCGACGGGGCCGCCGAGCTTGTGACCGGTGACGGTCAGCGCGTCCGCTCCGCTGGCCGCGAAGTCGACGGGCAGCTGGGCGGCCGCCTGGACCGCGTCGGTGTGGAACGGCACGCCGAACTCGTGCGCCACCGCCGCGAGCTCGCTGACCGGGTTCACCGTGCCGACCTCGTTGTTCGCCCACATCACGCTGACCATAGCCACCTGATCGGGGGCCTGGTCGATGGCGGCCCGAAGCGCCTCGGAGCGAACCACGCCGCCGGAGTCGACACCGAGCCAGACGGCATCGGCGCCCTGGGCTTGCGAGAGCCAGCGGACCGAGTCGAGCACCGCGTGATGTTCCACCGAGCTGGTCAGCACCCGGCGGCGGGAACCCTGGTGCCGCGCCCAGTACAGCCCCTTGACGGCCAGGTTGTCCGCCTCGGTCCCGCCGCTGGTGAAGACGATCTCGCTCGGCCGCGCCCCGAACACCTCGGCGAGCTGCTCCCTGGACTCTTCCA
>Ga0302308_10002386_pt1 | contig 15194 bp, 23 predicted proteins | sample III_Palsa_E3_3_FD_200531 | JGI IMG/M metagenome (GOLD analysis project Ga0302308, IMG submission 200531) | Peat permafrost microbial communities from Stordalen Mire near Abisko, Sweden - III_Palsa_E3_3 | ecosystem: Environmental > Terrestrial > Soil > Palsa > Peat permafrost | place: Sweden... | reverse complement strand
CATTACGGAATCTGACATTGCCTCGATGCAACTGGCTGAAATGGATGCATTAGACGAACTTCCATGGGACGAAACGACAGATAACGTTCAGACAGATGACGAACAGATGATCTTGTTGTGAAATGGCGTCAGATAGCCATTCTTCACCTCTTGACAACGGGTTTTAGCATGGCATCCTAGTACAATGCGAAAGCCGACACTAAAGTCTGCATTTTGCCCCTATTTTCGATGATTGTGAGATGCTGACTCACACGGGACAAACCTGTTAACCGCAAGTCGGTTATTCGTGCGGAATGTCAAGCCGGAAATCAGTACCGGCCATCGAAATAACCACACAGAGAACCCCATGAACTGGCTACGCCGCTGGCTTCTCTCACCCGTTATCAACCGCCTGAACGTATTGGAGTTACATCTGATGACCGCATCAACCGATTTGACCGCGAACGTCGCCGCCCTTCAGGTTGCCGTTGAAGCTTACGAGGCCGCTGTAGCTGCTGCATCGGGCAATGACCCTGCCGTGGTTGCCGCCAATAGCGCCATTGTGGCCCTGACGGACGCGCTGAACACGGCAACGACCGCACTGAGCGCCGCGCCTGCACCATCTGAAGCGCCTGCCGCTTAACCCTTTTCCAGTACCACAGCTTTGCGCCAAAGCTCCCATCGTGATGATGCCGGCGCGCTTCGCCTGCCCTGATTCTTCCCAATCAACCCCCAAACAGCCGACACGCTGACTGGACTGGAAACCTTTTATGCCACGTATCAGTGCTGAAGCCGCAGGCGGACAGAACGTCTGCGCCCTTCTCGACACGATCGCGGCCAGTGAGATCGGCGGCCCATTGCTGGCGGCTAGTGACGATGGGTATAACGTCTTAGTTGGCAGCACGGCCGCCGAGCCACACTTATTCGACAGTTACGCCACACATCCGAACGTCTATAACGCGCGCTATAGCTCCACAGCCGCTGGGCGCTATCAGGAGTTGTTCCGTAACTGGGTCGCTTACAAGTCCGTTCTGAACTTGCCCGATTTTGGCCCAATGAGCCAAGACCTGATGGCAATTCGCCAAATTCAGGAGGCACATGCCATTCCCGCGATTCAGGCGGGACAGTTTGAGACAGCTATTGGCCTGATTTCCCATTTGTGGGCCAGTTTGCCTGGCGCAGGCTACGGGCAGCATGAGAACCAGATGGCCAGCCTTGTCGCCGCTTATACGGCTGCTGGCGGTCAAATCGCGTCGCTTTCTGGCGTCACCGGATCGGCGGCATGACGGATGCGCGAACGGGATTGGGCAGTGACTGATGCTAACGATGACGACATCTCAGGCGTGCTACGGGCTGAAGAAGAAGCCATGAGCATTGCCGAGACACACGTCATGCGCTATGCCCCGTTTCGCTTGCTTCCCGAAGAGGTGGCGCTGCGCTATACGGCGGATTGGTTCAAGATTCTGGCAAAGAACGGAATCAGCAAGCGCGAAGCCACGGTCATGGCTCGCTCCGACTTTGCCCAGATCGTCCAAGCTCTCAGGGGACGGACAGCCTCCATGCCCTACCTGGGTTCGGTACGGTTCGCCGCTCTGATCCATGTGGCGATGTTCATCACGGCTGAGGCGGTTCTGGCAATGAACGCCATGTGGGCCGCTTTACGCGCTCACGACTTTGAACGGGCGTCAGAAGAAATTCTGATGTCCAACTACCCCATGATGGTTGGCACGGAGCCAGAAGAGAAGCGCCGGGTTCTGGATCTCGCCCGCATGATGCGCACCGGTATTCTGACGACGGAATGGACGAGAGCGCAGTGAGCGAGGAAGGTTCTACGCCGCAACTGGCTTACGAAAGCTCGTTCAAGCGTCCTGTACCTCAATGGATGGTCTGGATGTTCATGGTGTTTGCAGGGGGTGGTGGCGCTGTCATCACTCGCCAGCAAGTGACTTCAACGAATCAAGACAATATGTCCATCATTTCCTCGCTCCGCAGCCAGATCGAAGGCGCGAACCAACGGTGTAACGAATTGCGTACGCAGGACATGCGCGAGGACATGCGCGAGTACATCCACCGCGCGGATGACAAACGATGAAACTGAAGCTGGCCCTTATCCCGTATGCCGATTACGCCCACCGGCTTTGGTCGATGCGTTTCGCCATCATTGCCGCCGGTTATTCCGCTGCTGCGGGAGCTTGGGTTCTTTTGCCGCCTGACTGGCAGCCGCACATCGCCCTATGGGGCAAATGGGTACTGGCCTTTATCGGGGTAGCACTCCCTGCCATGTCAGCCGCCAGTCGCGTTGTAGCTCAGCCTGATTTGCACCAGGAGATATTGCAAAGCAAGGCGACCATCGATAACTCGGAGCATGCGTAATGCTTGCCATACTCGCCAAGGTTCCCTTGTGGTGCTGGATTTTGCTGGTTTGCCTGCTGGTGATGACCGGGATGTATATCGACATCCGATTCCTGACGGCTGATCTTGCCAAGGAAAAGGCGCAGAACGCCGCGTATGTCTCGGTACAGCAGAGCCAGCTCAGCACGATCGCTACGCTCACCGTCGCCAATCACAAATTCGCTGCTGACGCCCAGTCCGAAGCCGCCCTGTCCAAGACCTACCTACAGGCGGAAATCGACTATGCGAACCAGCAGCAGGCAAAAGCCAAGAAAGCGCAATCCTCGCTGGACGCCATTTATGCCCAACACCCCGAATCCAAGGCGTGGTCTGTGCTGCCTGTTGATTTGTCTGTCAGTAGCGAGCTGCGCGCCAACGCCGGCCGTTAAGACGCAGACTGTCACGGTATACCAGCCAACCTATGTGGCGATACCTGATGGATTGCTCTGCCCGAACGCCACGCCCAATCCGTGCCAGATGCCCGCTTTCCCTGAAACGCTGAATAACGGCACCCTGGCAAGCTACGTCCTGGCGCTGCAAACGGCGCTGAAGATCGACATCAACAAGCTGGAAAAGATTCAGGCGTTACAGCCCAAGCCATGATTTTCGGATGCATCATCGTTGGCATGTTGTCCATTGCGGCCTGTATTGCGCTTTGGATAGACTGGGAATGCACGCAGCACAAGAACTACATGGAGCAGTGCCGACGCCACGACGAAGCATTTACACGCCGTGATCCCGAAACCTACGTGTGAGGCAAGACCATGACCGACCCGATTACCCCGACCGTCCCCGCGCCCCTCAGCCCAGCCAAGGGAATCCTTGCCGAGCTTGAGGCAAAGGTAGAGAAACTTGAGGGTGAGGCCAAGGAAGAGATCAAAGCCCTACTCGCCAAACTGAAGGCGCACGTCTGATGGGCACCATCGCGTTCGTCCTAGTCATCGCCGCTGCGGTGGTATTCGCCCTGGCGACTATCCCGGTATCGAGCCGGATCAACCTCGTTTCCCTTGGACTGCTGCTGCTTACGCTGGCGTTCCTTGTGGAACATCACTAGTTTGCATAATCTGACAATGTATGTCGGCCGGTAACAAAGGTGGCCGACCATCCAAGTACAAGGATGAGTTTGTCGTCAATGCCATCAAGCTGGTTAAGCTTGGCGCTGGCGATAGGGAAATAGCTGATTTCTTTCAGGTTTCAGAGTCCACTTTGAATTTATGGAAGCTTAAACATCCTGAGTTTTCGGAGGCCCTAAAACGTACCAAGGAAGAAATGGATGCTCAGGTGGAACAGTCTTTGTTCCGCAGGGCATTGGGTTATAGCCATAAGTCAGAGAAGGTCTTTCAGTTTCAAGGTCAGATCATCCGTGCCAAGACAATTGAGCATTACCCGCCTGATACGACATCAATGATCTTTTGGCTCAAGAACCGCCAGCCAGCCAAGTGGCGCGACCGCATAGAGCAAGCGCAAGGTGATGGGCCGGGACTTGACGACCCGGACCCTGATTGTGAGTAACAGGGTTGAGCTACAGAAGCTCCACGCTAAACAGGTGGAGATATGCCACGCCATCCAGCAACACCAAAAGGTTGTCATACGGTGCGGTAGAAGGTTTGGCAAAACTTCGATGTTGGAACGACTTGCCGCCAAGCGCGCCTATAACGGACAGCGCATCGGCTGGCTAGGCCCCAAGTACAAGCTCAATGCCCCGACGTATGGCAACCTGATCCACACGCTCAAGCCGGTCATTCAATCAAAGTCCAAGATTGACCAGCTGATCCAGTTGAAAACAGGCGGCCAGATTGAGTTCTGGACGCTGGAAGATGAGAACGCCGGCCGATCCCGCAAGTACCACACGGTGATCGTGGATGAGGCGAGCCTCAAGGCGAAAGGCCTCAAGGAAATCATCGACCAGTCCATCCGCCCGACGCTACTGGATTACAACGGCAACATCATTATGGCCGGCACCCCCAAGGGTATCGACCAAGATAACTATTTCTATGAAGCTTGCACCAACCCGTTAGAAGGGTGGCACGAGGTTCATGCCCCCACATCGGCTAATCCGCATCTCGATCCTGAGGTGGTGGCAAGGCTGAAAGACGAATACCCGCCGCTGGTGTATCAGCAGGAATACCTGGCGGAGTTCGTAGACTGGAAAGGTTCGGCGTTCTTCAGTGAGGATTCCTTGCTTGAGGACGGCCAGCCGGTTCCGTATCCCGATCGTTGTGACCAAGTATTTGCAGTCATTGACACGGCGCTCAAGGATGGCGTCGAGCATGACGGTACGGCGGTGATCTATTACGCGCGCAACAAGTTCTACGGCACGCCCTTGGTTATTCTGGATTGGGATGTGTTGCAGATTGAAGGTTCGCTGCTAATGGAATGGCTACCCAGCGTCAATATGCGACTGGAACAGCTAGCTATCGAAACCAAAGCGCGCCAAGGAAATATCGGTGCATGGATCGAAGAGAAAGCGAGCGGCATTGTGTTACTTCAACAAGCGCGGCGTGCTGGCATGAACGCTAATCCCATTCCTAACGCCATGACGGCGGCAGGCAAGGAAGGCCGGTGTCTTTCGGTGTCGGGCTATGTTTACCAGGGACTTGTGAAGGTCAGCGATTACGCGTGGAACAAAGTCATCAACTACAAAGGTCAGACGCGCAACCACATGACATCACAGGTTTGCAGCTTCCGCATGGGCCAGAAAGACGGCGCCCGCGACCTTTTGGACTGCTTCACGTATGGGTGCGCTATCGCGCTCGGCGACAATCAGGGTTATTGATTAGATGAATGACGAAAATAGCCAAGGAGGTGCCTTTCTCCGCATAGGCTCCGCCGTGCCTACGTCACTCATGGAATTGTTGGATTGCGACGACATACAGCCGGGTTACTCGCCTTCGTATCAAACGGCGAAAACGCTGTACGCGTATCATCCATTGGGGGCCAAGATGGCTGAAAAGCCCATCGACATTGCCCAGAGTCAACGCCGGACGATCACAATCCCTGGCGGTCCTGAAGATGAATTGATCGAGTCGTTCAACACGGCATGGGGCAAGCTGGGCGGTGAAGGGGCCGATCAGCTCATTAAGAACACAGTGACACTGAGCCGCGTCTATGGCCTCGCGTTATGTGTCGTGCTTGCAAAGGACTTGGACCCGCAAGAACCCCTGCCCTACGATCGCCTTCACGAGCTACAACTGGGCTTTAACGTCCTGGACCCGCTGAATACGGCAGGTTCCTTGGTGATGGACCAAGACCCCAACAGTCCGACGTTCCTGAAGCCTCGCGGTATCGCGGTAGCGGGTAAGCCATATCACCCCAGCCGCGCCACGGTCATCATGAACGAGCAGCCCATTTACATCGAATGGACCAGCTCGGCGTATGGCTTCGTGGGTCGTTCGGTGTACCAGCGCGCCCTGTTCCCGCTGAAAAGCTACATCCAGTCCATGATCACGGACGACTTCATCACGCAGAAAGCCGGGTTGCTTATCATGAAGGTAAAGTCACCTGGTGCTGTTTTGGATCGACTGAGTCTGGCCTTTGGTGGAATGAAGCGTCGGATGCTGCAGGGCGGTCGTACTAACAACGTGCTGTCTATCGATATCGATGAAAACGTTGAGTCGCTAGACCTGAAGAACATCAAGGATGCATCGGAGTTCGCCCGGAACAACATCCTGAAGAACATCGCGGCATCGGCTCCTATGCCAGCCTCCATGCTCAACGATGAAACGCTAGCATCGGGCTTTGGTGAAGGTTCCGAAGACGCTAAGGCAATCGCTACGTTCATTGACGGCTTCCGTCGTGAAATGGATTCGATCTACCGGTTCTTTGACAAGCTGGTGCGTCACATCGCCTGGAATCCTGACTTCTACGCCTCGATCCAGCGCAAGTATCCCGAGCAGTATGCGGACGTGCCCTACGAAACGGCGATGGTGGACTGGACCAATGCCTTCAAAGCGGAATGGCCTAACCTTCTGACCGAGCCGGATAGCAAGCTCGCTGAAAAGTCAGATGTCGTCATGAAGTCTGCTATCGCTTTGTTTGAGGTGCTGAAACCTTGCCTTGACCCGGTCAATACGGCATCTGCCGCTGGATGGCTAGCGGATATTGCCAACGGTCAGCCGATGCTCAAGGACACGCCATTGAATCTTGATCTTCAGTTGATCGAAGAATACGAACCACCGATTTCCGATAAAGAGCCATCCCCAGTGGTCGAGTCATCACACGAATGAAATTCCAAGACGTTCTGACGCAAGCCGTAGCCAATGTCACCCTGTACGGCTACGACAGCACGGAACGTCTGGCGAAATGGATCAAGCTGTTGCGTGAAGCGGCCATCGCCGATTTACCGACGCAGACTGCGGTTCGTGAGCGCACTAGGAACGCGTTGGAAATGGTCTACAAGCGCGCCCTGACGCCCACGGCTATCAAGCGTCACCATCCTGATATACCGCGCTTTACGGTGGAACGCATCAAGCCGCAGTTACGCGCTGAACTGACCAAGCGCATCCTGGCTAACGCCGACCTGATCCGGTTGAACCGTGAGCAAGCGGTGGAAAAGACGCTGCAACGGTTTTCAGGCTGGGCCACGTCCATCCCTGAAGGCGGCTCGCTGGTGGTCGATAAGACGGAAGTCAAAGCCAACGTCGCCAAGTCGCTGCGCCAAGTGAAGTACGAGGAACGGCGCTGCATCATTGACCAAGGCCACAAGCTAGTCAGTTCAATCAATGACGTGATTGCCAAAGAAGGCGGTGCGCTGGCCGGTAAATGGCGTGACCACGGTTCGGTGGACAAGTCGTACAACGCGCGGCATGACCATCTGGCGAGGGATGGCAAGTTCTATGCGGTACGTGGCAATTGGGCCATAGAGAAAGGGCTGATGAACAAAGGTGAAGGTTACACGGACGAACAGACGCAACCGGGCGAAGAAGTTTTCTGCCGATGTTATTACGTCTGGACGTACAACCTCCGCGACATTCCCGCCGACCTGCTCACCGAAAAAGGCCGCAAGGCCCTTGAAGCCGTAAGGATTGCCGCGTAATGCCTTCTGTCAGCCCCGCGCAACATCACCTGATGGAAGCCGCAGCCCATACAAATGGCGGCTATGACGGCGTGCCTCAGTCGGTCGGAAAAGAGTTCGTCAAGGCCGACGCCGAGCTAATCCCCTGCGCCGGCATCCTGCTACGCGCGCGCGGCCCGCTGTTCCTGCTTGTCCAGAACAAGGACGACGGCCAGTGGGTGCAGCCGGGTGGTCATATTGACGAAGGCGAGACGGCAGAGGAATGCGCGCTTCGTGAGTGCGAAGAGGAATTCGGACAGGTTCCCGATGGCGCGATGTGGCCGTTTCGTAACTCGGTATCTGACGGCATCCATTTCAGTTGCTACATCAAGGATGTGCAGGTCTTTGAGCCGGTCATTGATGATGAGTCATTGGCGGCACAGTGGTTTCACCCGCTTGACCTGCCCGTCAATACGCATCCTGAGGTCAGGCTGTCGATTGAACTGGCGTCCGGTCATGAGCTTGATGTGGGCAAGGCGATTCGCGCCGACCTGCTGCTCAGCCCGCAGAAATACGAAAACATCTGGATGTTCGATCTTCGGATCACCGGTACGGGAACAAGCTTTCGTTCCGCGCTGGATGAATATGTAAACCGTCCTGTATCGGAATTCCTGACTGACGATTACGTGGAGCGCTGTAACGGCCTGCCCCTGATCTTCGAACATCCCAAGGACTCCATTCTCAACAAGGTTGAATACAGGGATCGCGCCATTGGCACGATCATCCTGCCCTACATTCAAGGCGATGAGGTACGCGGCATCGCCAAAGTGTTTGATACGGACGCGGCCCAGCTCATGCTGACCTCGCACATATCGACAAGCCCGGCCGTTGTGTTCCGTGACGCCGGTTCAACTGAAACCATCCAGTTAGAGGATGGGAAAACGGTTTTAATCGAAGGTAAACCGTCCTATCTCGACCACCTGGCAATCTGCCCGGCTGGCGTGTGGGACAAGGGCGGCACGCCTAACGGTGTCAACATTCAAGAGGATTTAACGATGGCAACTGAAGATACTGCCCCGGCCTGGGCCGATGCGATGATGAAGCGGATGGACGCTGTGTGTGAGCGTATGGACGCGATGGATGTCCGCAAGGATAGTGACCTTGAGATGGCCGACAAGGCCCGAAAGGACGCTGAGGAAAAGGAACGAAAGGACGCTGAAGAGAAAGAGCGCGCCGATGCGGCTGAAAAAGAGCGCATGGATTCTTTGTCGGAGGAGGAGCGCAAGAAGGAAGAGGAAAAAGCCGACAAGGCTCGCAAGGATTCCGAAGAGAAGGAAAAAGCCGACAAGGAAGAAAAAGAACGTAGGGATGCGCAGGAAAAGATGGATTCGGCACTCCGCTCCGACAACGCCAAACTGCGTTCGGATTTGGAATCCGTAAGCAACCGCTTGGCTACCCTCACCCGCCCTCGCACCAACGAAGAGAAAGACGAAATCGCGCGCGTGCAGGTTCGTGCCGACTCGCTGGCTCAGATGTTCGGCGATAGTCAAAGCGTAACCACCGCGCTGTATGACGAAAGCCCGATTGCGTATCGCAAGCGTCTGGCCGCCAAGTTCCAGAAACACAGCCCGACCGCCAAGGATGTCCGTCTGGATTCGCTGGATGTGCATTCGTTCGCCATCATCGAAAACCAGATTTACGCCGATGCACAGACCGTCGCCAAATCCGCCATTGCGCTGCCGAAGGGTCGTCTCCACGCGTCCGTGGATACCTCGACCGGCCATCGCGTGACGGAATACACGGGCGATCCTGAAGTGTGCTGGGCACCGTTCAAGGCTCCGGGCTTCTCCGGCAAGATCAACAAAGACGTTGGCAAGAGGACTAACTAATGGCTGGCATCACTCTCAACCCCATGACGACCACCCAGCCGTATGGCACCTTTGCGACCACCACGCACGGGTACTATCAGGGTGATTTCGTAGACGATTCCAGCAGCTATCAGTGGCTTGCTGGCGGTCAGATCGCAACCAGCGTCACGCAGCCCATCTGGGGCGGCATGGCGATTACCGAAACCGTGTCGGCCATCGGCGAAGGCTTGCTGGGCAACCAGATCACTCTGGCTTCCTCGCAGGGCAACGTCACCGGCATCACGGTGTTCACCAAGAACAGCGCGGCGATTCTGACGGCGGGCGCAAGCAATGTGCCGCAGCTTCAGGCGTCGATGACCGTCAACTTCTTCCGGTTCGGCTCGCAGGCACGCATCAAGGTCAGCGTACTGGGTTCGCTGGTGGCCTCATTGGAAGGCGGCGCGATCAACGCTCCCTTGTATTGGGATCCGGCGCTTCAGCAGCTCACCGCTTCCGGCACCGCTGGCGCTTTCGAGCTTCCGCTGACCGTGAAGGTTCTTTCCGTCCAAACCAATAGCAAAGTGGTCACCTACAACTCCGGTACGGGTGTTGTGGCGTGGGCTAATGGCGCTGTTGCCGTCATCCAGATTTAAGGAGCCTATGCCATGAGTGGTTATTTCCCCGCTGTAGCCAAAGTCACCCCGAGCTATTCGGAACCGGGTCTTGTTCTGACCTGGGCGCAGCCGTCCGGCGCATTCCAGTTGCTTCCCGGTGGCAATCCCAAAAACACGCTGGGCCAGAACGATAAGTTCGTTTACGTCTCCGCTTTGGACATCCGCACGGATGCCACGGCAGGACAGGCCGCGTTCAACCTGCTGCCGAGTGCGACGTTCAACGCCACGCTGTACAGCACGCCGACGTATCTGGTTGCCACGCGCGCCATTTACGATCACCACCAGACCGCTGACGCGGCGCAGTGGAATGTGTCACTGCCCAAGGCGCAGGAACTAGGTTGCCGTCAGGGCATCTTCCAGTACATGCGTACGGCAGAGCTTTACGGCATCAACGCGGCGAACGGTGAGGGCCTGCTGAATTCGGCCAATGCCACGAACGTCACGCTGCCGCCGGACAGCTACGGTAACGACACCACGCAGACCTACGACACTGGCGAAATGGCCTTTTTCCTGGCCGGTCAAGTGCAGCAGATCGAGACGAACGGCTTCCAGCAGGGCGTCAAGGTCGTCATCGTCGGCCCGCAGCGCGTCATTCGTCCGTGGCAGATGCAGGACATCGTTCAGGTGACCAGCTATCAGCGTGTCGGTGCCGGTACGGAATCCACCGCTGGCGTGCTTCAGGGCATCTTGGAAAGGAACGGCGATACGTGCGAGTTCTACTACGACGATACCCTTGAAGGTAAGGGTGCGGGCGGTTCGGACATGGTCATCATCACCATTCCCGAAATCCGCAAGCTGCATAACTACGACATCAACACCAATGACTTCGCCGACCTCATGCCGAGCATCGATGATGTCAACACGATGTACACGGATATGCCGGCCCCGCGCAAGATCAGCACGCCGATTCCCGATGGCGGCATCAACGAGCGGTACGAAATCCGTATCACCTCGGGATGGAACCTTCGACCGGAGCTGTTGTTCCTGATCAGCATGCCTTACTAACCCACCACATCGGCCTTTCGGCTGATCCTTTAAGGGGATCGTTATGACCAAGCTCTACATCTGCAACACCACCAACCAACGCTGGCACCATTCGTTTCGCGTGCCTGACATGCCGCGTCCGTATTGCGTTCAGGTTCCACCAGGCTCTCAGGTGGAAGTGAGTTCCAATCTCGGGCCGGAATCGCACAAGGCGATCGTTCAGCAAATCGAACGTTTTGGTGGTCGCCCAGCATCGGCAGTGCATGGGAAGTTGGAAAAGTTCCCCGGCCTGTTCTATCGGTTCGACAAGCCTATTGGCGTCGATGAAATCCACGTCGGCCACGCGGCGGTCGTGGATGCGGCAGAACAGCGTGCCGGTGCGGCTTTCTCAACCTCGGCTCTGGCCGTGGATGCGGCGCAGCGCGACAAGTCCGGCCATCGGATGGTGCGTGAGACGGAACTGGAAGTCACCGAACAGGTGAAGCCCGGTTCGCGACCCACGGGTAAAGAGGTCAAGGCCAAAATCGGCGTGTCGCCGGATGGGTCTAACCGCGTCAACCTGAAAACCGCCTGATGTCTTTCGTCAATCCCCACACGCCAAACCTGGCCGATTTCATTACGTACTGTCAGGCACAGGGCATCACGCCCGACGCCTTGCCAGTGAACTCGGATTATTACCAGTGGGCATTGACGCACGGCATTGACCGCACGATATGTACGCCTTGTGGTTATCCACCCATTGAGTACGTCATCGCGGTGTACAACTTTGGCGTTAACTGGCTCATTAGCTGGGCACCGGATCAATCGTTCCTCGCGCTAACTGCGCTCGCATGGTCCGGTGGCATCGTGACGGCGACAACCGCCCTGCCCTTGGCGGACGCTTTAGGCACGATCTTCGCCATTTCTATTCAAGGCGCTTCACCGGCTGGTTATAACGGAACGGTGAGCGCAACCAATGCGGGGACCACTAGCTTTACCTACCCCGTAGCAACAAACCCTGGCACGGCGACAACGACTGGAACCTTCAGCACGTTGTTTTTCACCAACCTTCGCGCCTCGCTCAACATTTTGAGCTATACGGCAGGTCCGGTGTCGTCCAGTGCCGATCAGGGGACGAGTCAATCGCTTGTTGTCCCCGAATGGCTGAAGAACGCCTCGCTGACCACGTTGCAGAACCTAGGTACGACATGGGGTCGCGCGTGGATTGCTTATTGTCAGCAGTGGGGACCGAGTGTGACCGGACTTTCATGAAACTTGAACTGGGCAACATTGAAGTTGCTTATACCAATGCAGAAGGACAAGGGACGACAACAACCGATGTTGCGGCATTTCTTGAAGCCGATTATCACATCATGGAAACTTTCTACGATTTGAACAAGGATTTCATTGCCGATACGTTGGCTAATGAAATGGCGGGTGCATTGGAAACTATCGCCATGGGTGGACCTAGCACGATCAACTTTGATGGTGCGATGAGCAAGATCGAAGAAAGATTCAAGGATTTCATTTCAAGCGGCGATCTGGTTCAAGGACATTGGCTTAATGAACCTATTCAAGCGGCCATTAAAGGCGTTAGTCATCGTAAAAAAACACCCAACGCCAAAGACAATCCCGCTCGCGTTGCCTTCGTTGACACCGGGTTGTACGTCGGAAGTTTCAAGGCTTGGCTCACTGGAAAATTAAACTGACATGGGCCTCATCAACGAATCAGCCTCGGCACCTAATGGTCTACAGGCGGCGCTCGATTCTGGCCTTGAGACGCTATCGAACAACCAGACCGTCGCCTTTACGCAATACACCAAAGTGGTGCTGTCGGAAGATGGCTATGTGTTCTGGGTCGCCAGTCCGTTAACCCAATCGTTCAAAGGTTCCTTGCACCGCATCACGGATCGTCACCAAGACGACGACCAGACGGTGGCGGCGAACAAGTTCATTTTCACCGCTGAAGAGGAAGTCACCGCGCTCAATTCGGTGAGTCCCGGCACGATGTGGGTGGGGACATGGGCGATCGATGGCACGTCGTTACAGATCGTCTTTTCCGATCACGCCTCGTTCTACCAGCAGGCCGATTTGTGGCACTACTCGGGCTACGCAGTCTATCCTGCTCTTGCCTCTCAACTGGTGGCGACGGAAGCGGATTTACCCGTTGAGCCGATTGTCTCCAACAGCCTGCCGATATGGCTGGCGCAGAATACGTTCGCCCCGGTCTACCCATCGTTTCTGGTGCCGGACAATGTGATGCCGCCTTACATCGTGGTGCATATCGAGCCAAGCAACACCGTGGCTTTCGGATCGTTTCCGATTGACCAATGGCCCGGTACACCGACGTACACGCCGGGATCGCCACAGCTTTACGAGCTTCCGATCTCGCAGCTCATGCGCGATACCGTGAAGTTCATTATTTACGGATTCAACAACCAACTCGCCCTTCAGTTCATGCGATCGCTGATGGAGGTTTCCATCGGCTCACCGGAACTGTTTGGTTTTTGCAGTGACGTGGTGATGCGTGATGAAAAACGCACCCAAGTGGAAATCGCCGCACTGGCGATGAAGAAAACCCTCACGTTCCAAGCGTCGTACTACCAAGGCACCGCCGATGCCATCGCCCGACGCCTCATTCTCTCGGCATCCATCACCATCACCCCGTAGGAGCTTTCACCATGCCTCAGAATCCACTGACCCCGCGCGCGGGTGGTAATGCCAGCGCCCTGAACATCACTGCCGCCACGGTCGTCAAGGCCGCACCGGGCACCGTCTTTACCGTCACCGTCAATACCGCTGGTGCCGCTGGCTCCATTCACGACTGCCTGACCACTGGCGCTGCCGCCGCATCCAATCTGGTGTTCAACATCCCTGCCGTTGCGGGCGTGTATTCGCTGACCTTCCCGTGTTTCGTGGGCATTGTCGTTAGCCCCGGTGCTGCCCAGGTCGTTTCGGTCGCTTACGCGTAATCCTTCACCTCTACCACGGAGCCGCCCCCATGGCGCAGACCCTTACACCGACCATCGTTACGGTCAATACGACCGTGACGCGAGCGCCTGTGCCATCTCAGCTACAGCAGAGTGGTGCGGCGATTTCCACCGGAGGTACAACCCTGACTGCCGGTCATTGGCAGTACGTCGGCACCCCCGCTGACCTGACGCCGATTCTTGCCGCGCCTCTGGCCTTGGCGACCCTGGCATGGTCATCCGGCACTGTCACGGCAACCGCTGTGGCTGCGCTGGAATACACCACCGGAGAGACATTCCTTACCACGATTGCCGGTGCGTTGCCTGCTGGCTACAACGGTACCTACACGGCGACCGTCACGGGTGCGGATACCTTCACCTTCACGCTGACCACCAATCCCGGTTCGGAAACGTCACCCGGCACGTACACCCCGCCCGGATCGGCGTTTGTGTCCGACGTGGCAACCACGTTTTCGGCACAAGGCCAGTCGGTCGGTTTCTATGTGCTGGAACTGGGTCCGGTCACGACCAATGCGGCAGGCATTGCCGCGTTTCAGACGTGGATCACGGCCAACACCACGCCGCAGCAGTTCTATGCCTATCTGCTGCCGAAATCGTGGGACACCACCGAATCGACGGAAATCAACACGCTAGCGGCGAACTACGAAAGTGCATCGGGTCAGACGTACTTTTTCGTCACCACCACAGCAGGCAACCTTGCCGCCTATACGGCTAACAAGGCGGTTTTCGCCCTCGTACCCAGCCCGACAGCAGCCAGCACGGAAGTTCAGGCAGCAGCAGCATTCTACCAGTGGCTTGTCAATAACCCTGGCGCGTCCAACCAGCTCGCTCCGATGCAGTACCGCTATGTCTATGGCGTGACGCCGTGGGCGCAGATGGGCAACCAGACCACGATCAACGGCATTTTGTCGGCCTACGGCAACGTCATCATCACGGGTGCGGAGGGCGGTATTTCCACATCCTGCCTGTTCAAAGGCACGACGATGGACGGCCAGCAGTCGGCAGCGTGGTACGGCTTGGACTGGTTTCGCATCAACGCGCACCAGCAGCTTGCCGCCGCGATCATCAACGGGTCCAACACCAATCCCCCCTTGTTGTACGACCAGTCGGGCATCAACGCCCTTCAGGCCGTCGCGCAGAACGTGGGCAATAGCGCGGTGACATTCGGTTGTGCGAATAGCGTGATCGTCAATGCCGTGGACTTCGTGACCTACACCACGCAGAACCCTGACGACTATGCGGCCGGCATCTATAACGGCCTGTCTGCCACGTTGGTAACGCAGAACGGATTCCTGACCATTACGTTCAATTTGACCGCCACTTTCTTTGCCCCTTGAGGAATAAACCATGACTGCTT
>Ga0302308_10002385_pt1 | contig 15199 bp, 17 predicted proteins | sample III_Palsa_E3_3_FD_200531 | JGI IMG/M metagenome (GOLD analysis project Ga0302308, IMG submission 200531) | Peat permafrost microbial communities from Stordalen Mire near Abisko, Sweden - III_Palsa_E3_3 | ecosystem: Environmental > Terrestrial > Soil > Palsa > Peat permafrost | place: Sweden... | reverse complement strand
TCGGGCGCCCCAGGGGGCTGGCGGCAGCGAGCGTGTCGAGCATGTCGCCCATGCTCATGGTGACCTCGGTGCGGCTCGGCCCGAGCGCGACGGCGTTGACTCGTACCCCGGCCGGGCCGAACTCAGCCGCCCACGAGCGCGTCAGTGCCTCCATCGCCGCCTTGGTCGCGCCGTAAGCGGCCATGCCTGCAGCTCCCCGCGCAGCGACCATTGTCGACACGTTCACGATCGCCCCGCGGCCGCGCGCCGCCATCTGCGGGGCGAGCGCCGCGGTGAGGAAGAACGGCGCGCGGAAGTTCACCGCGACCATCGCCTCGAAGCCCGCCTCGGTGGTCTGGGCAGTAGGACCAAGCTCCCAGAACCCGGCGTTGTTGACCAGCACGTCCACCTCCCCGGCCTCGGCGGCCAGGCGCCGCACGTCCTCCGGCGAGGCCAGGTCCGCGCGGATGAAGCGCCCGCCGGTCTCGGCAGCCACCTCCCGGCCGCGGGCCTCGTCACGGCCGCTGACAACCACCTTCGCGCCCCGACATTGTCGGCGGGTGGGTGCGGGTCTGGCGGAACTGGTCGCAGGCGCACCCATCCGCCCGACTACACAGCGTAACGCGCCACACCGTTGTGGGTGCCCAGGAGGTATTCACCCACCTAGACCTCGCCACGGTCGACGATCTGGTCTCCCTCGACCAGGGTCTCGCCCGCCACTGGCAAAGGGCGAACACTATCTGGTCACGGATCCGCGCGCTGCCGGGCGGTGTAGTCGAGGAGCAGTTGCGCCCTTTTCTGCATCAGATCGTCGACCTGGACGATGCCGACTTCGAGATTCTGCTGCAGGCCGCCAAATGGTTCACCGAGAACCCGCGTTCCGGGCTGACTATCCGGCAGGTTCCTGTCCCAGGCATGGGTACCAAGTGGCTTGCCCGTAACCGGCGGCTCGTCCTGGCCTGCCTCAACATCACCGAACAATCACACGCCGGCGAGGCAGACGAGGAGCTCGAACAGGACGATCTGGATCCCCTCGGGCTGAAGGCGCTGCCTGTCCATGTTGATGTGATCCTGGCCGACCCCGCCGATCGCGCACTGGTGGGCGGCTTGCGGCATCTGAGCGCCCCCCTGCCGGAAGTTGACGCGTTGCCCATCCATCCCACAACGATCTTGATCGTCGAGAACAAGGAATCGGCCTACCTGGTCCCCGACCGACCCAGGACCGTAATCGTCCATTCGCTTGGCAACCACCTCAACGTCCTAGACGAGATCGGTTGGCTGGACGGTGCGCGCCAACTGTACTGGGGAGACCTCGACCGTGCCGGGTTCACCCTGCTGTCACGTGCCCGTGCCCGGCTGCCGCGCCTCGTCTCCGTCCTCATGGACCCGGCGACGTTCGAGAAGCACAGATCACTTGCCGTCGAAGATAAAACACGAGCCGACACTCCGGATTCGAACCTCACCGACAATGAAACCGCCGCCCTAGCCGCACTCTGTATAGAGCATGACACCTACCAACGCCTAGAGCAGGAACGCCTCCCATTGCTATTGATCCTCGATCAACTGAGCCACGCTATGAGGTAAATGGTCCTGCGTGCTCTCCGTGGCCAGGGCGATGTTGATCATGTACGTAAGTTGCGACTCGGACCTCGGACACGATATTTTCCAGATCAATCCATAAAATCGAAAACCTGATCCATTAGCGCCAGGTCAGTGACCTGGCGTTTTTGCTGCTCGGACCTCCCGGCGGTTGGATCGGGCGCCTGACACCGGTCGCGGTGAACGCAAGGGCGGCCATTCATCCGGGGATGGGAATGCCCCGACCGGCCCAGCTCATGGCGTCTGACGGGAAGCTCGGACCAGTGCGGGCACTCGTCGAATGCCATGTCAGCGCGAGTGGTCAAGTTTCTACCGTCTGCCAGGGACTTCCGGTGAAGGCCCGCTGCGCGATCGTAAACTCGCTGGCTGAAGCGACGGTGGAGATCCTGCGCCTGAAGACCGCGCGTAAAGAAGTCGGGGAGGCCGCGTAGGTGGCGATGAGGGCGAGCATTGCGTCCAGGGCGATCTGTAGAGGCCGGATGGAGCGCTGGACCTGGCCGACCAGGAAACCGCCCTGCAGGGCAGCCAGCACGGCCACGGCGAGATCGTCAGGGCTGGCCGCGGCGGAGAGACGGCCGTGGGCTTGCATGGAGCGCAGGCCATCCCGGATGGCGCCGGCCCAGCGCTCGAAGCTGGCCGCGACCTCGAAGCGGGCCTCGGGGTCGGTCTCGGCCAGCTCGCTGCCGAGGGACCCGATCGGGCAGCCGCCCCGGCAGTGCATCTGACGTTGCACGTCAACTACGGCGTCGGCCCACGCACGCAGGCCGTCAAGAGTGTCCAGGTAAGCTAGCGCCCGTTCCTGGGCACCGACCACGCCCTGCTCCTGGTACTGAATGACCGCGCGGACCAGGTCGTTCTTACCGGAAAAGTAGTGGTAAAGCTGGGAGGCGCTGACCCCGGCCGCGCCCTGGACGTCCTCGATGGTGGTTCCGGCTACGCCGCGCTCGAAGATCAGCTCGGCGGCAGCGGCCACGATGCGCTGGCGGGTGCGCTGGCCCTTGGCGGTAAGCCGCCCCGCAGGGGCTGGTCCCGCGACGGACGCGGTCCTGTCCGGTGCGCGGTCGGCTGGCATGGATCTAAGTTAGCCACTCATGGAGCTAGCAGTCCAATCCTTGGTCACTCTGCATGAAACGCTCTGATCAATGCGCAGAGTCGACCCCGGACTTTTTGTAGTTGCGGCTCCATTTTTGTGTCGGCAGTGTGGAGGACAGCAAACACAACGGTGAGAGCCGCGGATGCCCGCGGCCAGAGGAGGACCACAATGACCGTCAGCCGGGACGACATGACGGACGCTTCGGCGGACACGAACAGCCGCACGCCGCGGCGGCCGGGGCCGCCGATCCGGGGGCCGCGGCAGCTCTCGGTCGGCGACACGTTTCCCATCCAGCTTCTCGACCGGCTGGAGACCTTGTCCGGGGACGCCGCCCGCGTGCCTGATCCCGGCCACCTGGTGCACGTGCAGATGCGGCGCTTCGCGGGCTGCCCGATCTGCAACCTGCACCTGCGGTCGGTCATCACCCGCATGAGCGAGGTCACCGGTGCCGGCGTGCGCGAGGTCGTCGTGTTCCACTCCACCATCGACGAGCTGCGCCGGTACGAATCTGACCTTCCCTTCACCGTTCTCGCCGACCCGCGGAAGGACCTGTACCGCGCCCTGGGCGTGGAGTCCTCTCCCCTCGCCGTGCTCAACCCCCGCTTGTGGCCGCGCGTGCCCGCTGTCATGGCCCAGCTGGCGCGCACGGTCCGCCGCTCCCGCCGCGGCGCCCCGATGGCACCCACGGGCGGCCAGCTCGGCCTGCCGGCGGACTTCCTCCTCGACCCCCGCGGGCAGGTCGTGGCCGTCAAGTACGGCCAGCACGCCAGCGACCAGTGGTCGGTCAGCCGGCTGCTCGAACACGCCGCAGCCCTGGGCAGCGACGCGACTAACCCGTCCTGACGCCGACGACGCCAAGGCTTAGGAGTCCCGACAGGCACCGACGGTCCCGGTGGTCAGCGACCACCGGGACCTTTCCCCAACCCTTGATCTGAGGCGATGGCCGATCCTCGTCGTGATCGGCCTGGCATCGCTAATGGTGGTGCTCTATTCCACCATCGTCAACATCGCTCTGCCGTCGGCAAAAGGCCCTGGACTTCTCTACCGCCGACCGTGCCTCGCCGACGAGCGTGAGCCCGAGTCCGGGGTAACCGCCCTCGATCTCGAACGCGGCCAGGCTGCCGAGCATGTACTCGGCCAGGAAGTCCCGGCCGGCTTGGCGGGCGCGGCCGATCCCCATGCGGTAATAAGCCTGCGCACTGCCGATGTCGTACATGTCGGCGTACAGCAGGCGGCGAACCCGCCGACGTCGAGGTGGCTACGGCTTCTTGAACTGCTCGGTGACCGCTCCCATCTCGGAATGAAACCTGTCGAACCCGATGAACGATCCGAGATAGGTAAGGAGCACAACCCCGAGGACGTAGTAAAGAGCGGCGTCCCCGTGGAGGTCGAGTACCGAAACCACCAGGTAGGAAGCACCGAACAGGACGACGAAGGCCGTGCCCGCAAAGCCAATCACCTTGATCGGGGTGTTGACATTCACAGGGAATTCCTTGTACGGCACGTTTCTGATGTACGCGTCCAGCCGCTTGACCTTGCCCCGGGCGCTGAATGTTTCCATCATGGCATGAAGCAGTTCGGCCGTTGCCGCCGCCGCGACGAGATTAAAGAGTGTGTGATTCACGAGGCATCCCTGAATGAGTAACGGCGCAAAAGCACCCGGTCCTGACCGGCGCACGCCAGCCATAGTGCATACCTGAAAATGGAAGAGCAACTCCAGAAAATGCTTAGGTGCTGCGTCATCCGCTCGGCCGGCGGCTCGTCGTCTTGCAGAGCCCGACCGCCTGCCGCACGCTTCTAGGCAAGCCGCTCTTCGCAGGCCGCCCGCCCGGCACCAACACGACCCGCCGTCGTCAAGCACCGCCGCCAAGCGCAAATTCAGCGGTCAGGAACCGTGGGTTTTCTGGTGCAGTCCCCCCTCGGACACACATTACAAGCCTCTGACCTGCGAATATGTTCTCCGCCAGAGTCACGCACAGCACGTTTCTGCAGGTCAGGACCATGGGGGTTCAAGTCGGGCCTAGGTTGCGGAAGGGTAACAGCCATCGTTAACCAGTTCCACCGGTCACACGTAGGGGCCGACCATGGTCGCCAGCGTGGCCGACGACGGCCTCAATGTGCAGTTCCTGCTGGACCGCTTCACCCTTTCCTTGCAGGGCGCCCCGGACGCCCCCTTCGCCGACGCCGCCGGACTGTCCGTGGACGTGTCCCCAGATTTCAACCTGGCAGGCTTCCTGCTGGTGGTCAACGGCCACCTGGAAAAGACCCCGGGAGCAAGGCCGCGGTGACCTGCTCGGCCGGGCACGGCACGCAATCCCTGTCCTGGCCGCTCGCTTATCCCAGGGACCGGGACCCGGTAGCCGGCTCCGACTTCCACCTGGAGTGCTTCACCAGCGACTACAACCCCGTCACGGTCGGGGTATCGCCGTACCCTCCGCCCCGCCCTTCCCCGTCACCTTGAGCATGCAGGCCCGCCGCCGGACAGCCGACGAAGCCGTCGACATCAGCGTCACCGACTTCACCGTCGTCCTGCTCGGGTAGTCATAGGGTGCCGCCCGGCCGGGCCAGAACCGGCCGGGCCGGGCGGACCGCACACAGCGTCGCACCCTACTCGAAGCTCACGGGCGGATCATGGCGGTCTCGTCAGGGTTCCCCGCAGCAGGCCGTCGAGTGGACCACGGGATACTATCCGACCATCCCGGATCCCAGGACGGAACCGGAACCTTTACGCCGTGTTCACCAGCTGATTCTGGCTTCCACCGGCCTGTGGTCGCTGCCGTTGGCCGGCAGTACCCATGAGCTGTCCGGCTGCACGCCTCTGACCAGGATCTGGTCGATCCGCACCACCGGAAAGAACGCCGGCCAGGTGAAGCCGAAGCCGTCCCCGGCCACGTCCTGGGCCGAACGCAGCTGTGCGGTGATGCCTGCGAAGGCCCGGTCGTCCATGGTGCCGTTCAGGTCGCCGAGCAGCACCACCCGCTTACTCGGATCGGCGGCGATGGCCTTGCCGAGCGCCTGCACGCCTAGGTCTCGGGAGGCCGTCCAAAAGCCCGCCCTGGGATTCACCCGTACGGACCCAGGGTGGGCCACATAGACCGTCAGCGGCCCGTGGTCCGTGGCCACCGTAGTGCGCAGCGCCCGGTCCGAGGCCACCTTCTGGTCGGCCGGTATGGTGTCCGCCAGCGGCCCGTAGTCCATGATGTCGATCGGTTGGGTGTCGGACAGCGGCAGCTTGCTCCACAACCCGACCGTGCCCTGGACCGTGTGGTACGGGTATGCCTTCGCCAGCCCCTTCTCGTACGTGCCCGCGGCCTGCGGGGTCAGTTCTACCAGCGCCAGCACGTCCGCGCCGGAGGCGGCTAGGTCGCGGGCGGTGCCGGCCGGGTCGGGGTTGCCTGCGTCGACGTTTTCACTGGCCACGGCGAGGAAGCCTCCAGGGCGGGACTTGTCGCTGAGCACCCCGCCGAAGAGGTGCAGCCACACCACGGCCGGCAGCACCAGCGCGACCAGCGCGGAGGCGGAGCGGCGCCGCAGCGCCCCGGCCAGCAGCACCGGGATGAGCAGACCTAGCCACGGCAGGAAGGTCTCCGCCAGGCTGCCGAGGTTCCAGCGCCAGTCAGGGATTTCAGCGTGCAGCAGCATGACCAGGGCCAGCAGCAGCGCCAGGGCCGCGAGCACCGGGCCGCGCTTCCATGGGCCCGTCCGGGAGCCGATTCGGATCGTCCGGCGGATGCCCGCGCGCCAAGTCCCGGGGCCGGTATCCCAGCGGCTGGCGCCGCCCGGGCCGGACTCCGGCGTGTCCACCTGCGTCATCGTTATCTCCAGTTTCATGAGTCGTCGTGAGAACCAGCAGTTGCTGTTCAGGGCAGTCGCGCCCTGGGCGCGGCCGGCCGGGCTAGCCGAGCGCGGGCGGGGTCCCCTGGTCATCGCGCGCTCGGCCTGGCCCAGGATGAGGGCCCTAGGAGTTATCGCGAGCCGGGCTGTGCGTCAGGGTTTAGGGCGGTATCCAGGGCAAGCACGAGGTTGTGGGCGGCTTGCAATGCGTTCGGCAGGATGGTCCCGGCCGGTCCGGGCTGGCCGAAGGTGGCGGCCACGATCAGGATGTTGTGCCCGTTCACCTGCTGCCAGGCCGCGACGAGAAGGCAGCCGCCGGCGGCCTGCGTGCTGCCGGTCTTGAGGCCGACGATCCCGTCCTGGCCCAGCAGTGCGTTGGTGTTGCGGACCACGCCAGCCACGGGAACGACTGCCGTGGACTCAGCCGTGATCGCGGCCAGCGCGGGCACTTGCATCGCCGCCATGCCGAGGCGCACCTGGTCGGCCGCGGTGCTGGTGGTGGACGGGTCCAGGCCGGAAGGGTCGGTGTAGCTGGTGCCGGTCATGGCCAGGCTGCGGGCGGCGGCGTTCATCCGAGCCGCGAACGCGGCCTGGCTGCCGGCGTCCCACCGCGCGAGTATCCAGGCCATGTTGTCGGCCGACGGCAGCAGTAGGGCCTCCAGCGCCTGGCGCTCGGTGATCGTCTCCCCAGCGGCGACCGCCACCAGCGAGTCACCGTCGGCGACCTGCGACGGGTACTCGGCTGCCTCCGACGGCTCGACCGTGATATCCGGACCTGATCCGCTCGCGGACAGGGGATGGTCCTGCAGGATCACGTACGCGGTCATCAGCTTGGCGACGCTGGCGATGGGCACCTGCCTGGTCGCGCCCGGGCCGTCCGTCACGCCGTAGCCGCTGATGTCGGCGGCTGAGACCCCGTCGGCCGGCCACGAGACCGCGCCCAACCGCGGCTGGCTGCCAGTGGCAGTCCCGGCTGCTGGCGCGGACGTACCGGAGGGCCACGCCGTCGGCCAGGAGGCAGACCTAGGCAGCTTCGCGATGACGAGGCCCGCCAGGCAGCCGAGCGCGGCCGCGCAGGCGAGCGCGGTCAGCAGCGTCCGGCTTGTCCTGCGCCGCCGGTATCCGGTTATTGTTCCGTCCGGCCCCCGCGGGGACCGACTGCTCGTTGGGTGCATGACTGCGACGGTGGGATACCGGCTTCACCGGCCCGTCTGGCTACCGTCACAGCTGTGTCACAGCGGACGTCGGAGGGGTTCCTGTGACACGGTCATGACAATCCCAGGACTGGTTCATGACATGGGCGCCGTGTACTCAGGGCAGTGACACTGGCCGTTCGCGGTGCGGTGAGCGCCGCGCGGCGGGGAACATCCAGCGCAGGCACGGCGACATAATGGCAGGTAATGGCAACCGTACTGCTGGTCGAGGACGATCCGGCCGCCCGGGAAGGCTTGGAACTGGCCCTGCGTCGTCTCGGCTACAAGGTGCGTGCCGCCGAGACCGGCGAGGCGGCGCTCCGCGACTTTCCCGACGCCGCGGCTGACGTCGTGGTGCTCGACGTGATGCTCCCGGGACTGGACGGCTTCGAGGTCTGTCGGCGGCTGCGCCGCGGCGGCGACATCCCGGTCATCATGCTGACCGCGCGGGGCGATGACTTGGACATCGTCGGGGGCCTGGAGGCCGGCGCCGACGATTACGTGGTGAAGCCGGTGGAGCCACGCGTGCTCGATGCCCGCATCCGCGCCGTGATCCGCAGGACAGCCCGGGCCGGCTCGCCGGCGGAGTCGTACGGCGAGCTCATGATCGACCGCGGCTCGCTGATCGTTCGGCGGGACGGCCGGGAGGTCTCGCTGACCCCGACCGAGCTGAGGCTGCTGCTGGTCCTGTCCGGCTCGCCGCGGCAGGTGCTTTCCCGGGAGCAGCTTCTCGACCTGGTCTGGGACCACGATTACCTGGGGGACTCCCGGCTGGTCGACGCCTGCGTGCAGCGGCTGCGGGCAAAGATCGAAGCCGACACCTCTGCGCCGCGCTACATCCAGACAGTTCGAGGGTTCGGGTACCGGTTCGGCCCGGTGTAGCCAGAGAGGGGTTGTCCGGTGCACAGGCGCCTGATCATCGCGTTCATCGTGGTGGCGCTGGTGGCGGCACTCGCATTCCAGCTGGTCATCAACCTGCTGCTCCCGCTCTTCCCCCGGCTGAACGACCTGGTGATCCTGCCCCCGGGGACTCTTTCCTTCCTCTACAAACGGGACCTTTCGCACAGGGGCGGCCCCCAGCCGACGCCTTTCCTTGTCATGGTCCTCTGCCTGGCCGTCCTGTCGCTGCTGGCGGTCATCACCGCCCTGGCGTTCGCCGCGTCCCGGCCGGTCCTGCAGCCGGTGCGGCGGCTGGCCCGGGCCGCGCAGCGTATGTCCGGCGGCGATTTGTCGGTTCGGATCCAGCCACGGGGCCGAGACGAGCTCGCCCAGCTGGTCACCTCATTCAACGAGATGGCCGCCGCGCTGGAGGACAAGGTGAGCGATCTGGAACAGATGGAAGCACGGGCCCGGCGGTTCGCCGGCGACGTGTCCCATGAGCTGCGGACTCCGCTGACCGCGATGACGGCGGTAGTCGGCATCCTGCACGAGCACCCGGGGTTGACCGGAGACGCCGCGACGGCCGCGCGGCTGGTCGGACGGGAGGTTAAGCACCTCAACCGGCTAGTCGAAGACCTCATCGAGATCTCCCGCTTCGACGCCGGCACCGTGCAGCTTGTCACCGATGAGACAGATGTCGCGAACGCCGTCACCCAGTGCCTGCGAGCGCGAGGCTGGTCCAGCGTGAACACTGACGTCCCCGCAGGGTTGACCGCACGGCTGGACCGCCGCCGCTTCGACATTATCCTCGCCAACCTCATCGGCAACGCGTTGCGTCACGGCGGCCCGCCGGTGACCGTGCAGGCCCGCATCCAATCAGGCGGCCAGGGCGGCGGGCAATTGGCCGTGGAAGTACGAGACCACGGCCACGGGCTGCCTCCCACCGCGATCCCGCGCATATTCGACCGGTTCTACAAAGCCGACACGGCGCGGACGCGTTCCGACGGAAGCGGCCTGGGCCTGGCGATCGCCTGGGAGAACGCGCGCCTGCATGGCGGTCACATCCACGCGGGCAATCACCCGGACGGCGGCGCGGTATTCATCGTAAGCCTCCCGCTCACGGGCCAGGATCACGATGATGCGCAGCTGGCAGACGCCCAACATGTCACCGACATCGCGGCCCCGTTAGCCGGGGAATCCAGGCCCGAATAGAGGAATGGCTGTCGTGACGGACGTCTCCAACGCACCGATGAGTCTGAGCCCTACCACCGCCTCGTCCACCGATGCTGCACGATCCCGATGGGCGGGAAGCGACATTCCCGCTCGTGTCCTCGCTCAGGGGTCAGGCGGCGTACGGCGAGTAAACTCGGGGATGAACAACCCCGTGGTGGTGAGGAGTTCGCATGACCGCACGCACCGAAGATATGGTTTCGATCCCGCGAGCGGAGCTGGACGCGCTCCGGGCTGAGAACCGGCGCTTGCGGCGTGAAGCCGGGGATGCTGAGGCGCTGAGGCGCATCCGGTCCGACTCCGGGGAAGGTCGTACCTTTACCCGCGAGGAACTGGCGGAGGCGTGGGGAATTAGTGAGTGACCGGGTTCTTCGCTTCCCGGACAGGACCTGGGACGAGCTCGAAGGACTGCCGCAACCACTTCGAAATGCTGCCCACAAGGCGATTTTTCACCTGCTCGAAGAAGCAGTTCCGGTACTCGCGGACCCGTTTCCCGAAGTAGACCCGCTGCCAGGTGCCTACCGTCTCCATCTTCCGTCCGACGGTCTGACCATCTGGTACACGGTCACGGAGAGTCCGGACGGGCTGGTCGTCATCGTTGTGCAGTACGTCAAGGCCGACACCTTATGAGGTTCCCGCGGGTGGATCCTGTCCAGATCGCGCTCTAATCTGTTGGTTGCGCACCGCGTGAGTTCAGATCGGCGTTAGCTCGCCCTGGTGTTTTCCAGCAAGAGGTCAATCCGCAGGACGAGCGGAGGCATGTACGGCTGGTCGAGCCGGTCTGGCCGTGGTGGCCTGGGGAGCCCGGCTGACCGCGGGCAACGATTCGCCACGCGGCCACCGCCTAGCGCCACGCCGCGGTCGGTTCTGATCATTGGCCACCGGCCGCTAGCGGACGCCGCGGACGTTGACGTAAAGAGCGTACAGAGAGCTGTGGGCGGTTAGGAACAGGCGGTTGCGGGCGCGGCCGCCGAAGGCGAGGTTGGCGCACCGCTCGGGCAGGTTGATGTGGCCGATAGGGGTGGCGTCGGGGGCGAAGACGCGGATCCCGTCCAATCCGTCGCCGCCGCCCCAACCGCACCACAGGTTGCCGTCCTCGTCGATCCGCAGCCCGTCCGGGGTGCCGTCGCCGCAGTCGATGAACGGGCGCTGCTCGCCCAGCGAGCCGTCGCGCACGTCGTAGACGACGATCCGGGGGTGCGGGACGGCCAGAGACTCGACCACGTACAGCACCGATTCGTCCGGGGAGAAGGCCAGGCCGTTGGGTGAGCGCAGCTCGGCCGCGGCGTCGAGGCGGCCGTCCGGGTCGAGCCGGTACAGGTATGTCGGCAGCTCTGGCTCGGCCCGGTAGCCCTCGTAGTCGCCGAGGATGCCGAAGACCGGGTCGCTGAACCAGACCGCCCCGTCGGCCGCCACGACCACGTCGTTGGGCGCGTTCAGCCGCTTGCCCTGGTAGCTGTCGGCCAGCACGGTTATCGTGCCGTCGTGCTCGGTGCGGGTAACCTGACGGCCGCCGTGCTCGCAGGTGACCAGCCGTCCTTGCTGGTCCCGGGTGTTGCCGTTGGCGTAGTTGGACGGCTGGCGGAACACCGACAGCATCTCGTTGGCGGCGTCCCAGCGCAGCATCCGGTCGTTGGGGATGTCGCTCCACACCAGCGTCCGGTGATCGCCGAACCAGACCGGGCCCTCGGCCCAGCGGCACCCGGTGGCCAGCCGCTCCAGCTTCGCCAGGGGCAGCACGTAGTGCCGGAAGCGCTCGTCGAGGACGCGCACCGCCGGGTCGGGCACCCGCATCGCCGGCTTCCAGTCGGTCATCAGGTTCCTCCCCAGTGATCAGCGTCCCGGCCAGAGGCGTGTCCACCGTACCGGTTCCACTGATGGTGCCCGGCGTGCAGGACCCCGATGATCCGGACCGGCTCGATCACCTCCTCGGAGCGCACCGGTACCTCGCCGCACCCGTCCAGCGCGGGGCGAGCCGCCGGCAGAACTCGGAGTACCGCCCCGTTCGGCCCGAACTGGCGAAGTCTGGCCGTCGCGGCCGAGCTGAGTATGGGAGTAGATGCCCGGCCGGAAGGTCCGCTGGCATCGTTAGGCCACGTGACCAAAGGCGAACTCTGCCGCGAGCAAGCATTGGTTTTTTGGTGCGGTCGCCCCTCGGACATGTCATGACCACGCTCTGACCTGCGGGTACGTCGTGGGATAAGGCTTAGCCATCAACCCATTGGCATCACCGTGCCCGGTCGCCCGTAGTGGCTGGTAGGGCCGATCTTCCAACTCTCGGTCGCTGACCACTACATCTCCCGGCAGTCAACCTCTACGCCGCTCGTGACGCCTTTGGTCACGGTGACCGGTCCCGAGGCGTGGCAGTCTGCGGTGCCGCCTTTGTACTGCGGACTCTGCCCTGAGACGGTGTATTTACCCACGGGCACGGGTGCCGAGAATCGACCGTTCGCAGCGACAGTAATGCCAGTAACGCAGCACCCGTCATCGCACCACCGGCCTCGAGCGCGAACTCCTTGGTCAGGGCGATGTCGATCATGTACGTAAGTTGCGACTCGGACCTCGGACACAAACTAGACGTCATCTACGATCCATCGTGCACAAGTGTCGTACCGGTGTCGGCTTCCAAGGCAGCCCGGTTTGCGGGCCGCCACTGTGATCAGCTCGGCAGTGTCGCCTCGACCAGCCAGCCGCCGTGCGGCGTTGGCCCGGCGAGGAGCTGACCGCCCAGCTCCTGGACACGTTCGCGCAGACCGATCAGTCCGCGTCCGGTGCCGGACAGGTTCAGCCGCTCCTGCTCGGAACAGTCGTTTTCCACGCGGACGGTCAGGCCTCTCCCGGAGCCGTTGACCAGCACTCGGACGGCCGCACCGGGGGCATGGCGCAGGGCGTTGGTCAGGCTCTCCTGAACCACGCGGAAGGCGATGTGCGCCGTGCGGACGGCTACACCGTCCCGGTCTCCTTCGAACCGGCACGATACGTCCAGGCCGCTGCGGGCGGCTCTGGTCACGACCTCCTCGATCAGGGTCAGGTCGGGTCCGCCGACCACCGTCCCGCCGAGCAGCTCCACGAGCCGGTGCAGGTCTTTCTGGCCCTGCCTGGCGGACTCCGCTATGGCGGTGAAGGCCTGCTGCGCCCGGGCCGGGTCGTGGCCGACGAGACGTTGTCCGGCGGCCGCCTGGATGACCATGACGCTGATCGCGTGGCCGATGATGTCGTGCAGTTCACTGGCGATGCGGGCCCGTTCGTGCCGCAGCGCAATCTGCGCGAACAGCTCGCGCTCCTCCTCGAGCTCACGGCCGCGGCGGGCGAGCTGATCCCCGGCCTCATCGCGCAGCCGCAGGACCGTGCCGGCTCCGAAGCCGGGCACGCTGAACATCACCACCGCGACCGGGCTGGTGGGCGGCAGAACGAGCCAGAAGACGTACAGGTAGACGCCCAGACTGAGGGCCGCTAGCCACGCCGCCCGGCCGGTCCAGGCGAGCGCGGCCACCGCTGCGAGGCCGGCCATGATGGCCAGGGCAGCGTCCGGGAGCCATGCGTCCTTGCTGAGGAGGGCGACCGCGAACCACAGCGATCCGCCCAGGACGGCAACCAGGCGGGGATGGGTGCGCCACCACACCAGCGACAGTCCGCTCGCCAGCAGCAAGGCCATGAAGACGTTGCCTCCCAGGCTGCCCGGCCAGCCGTGGAGCGCGACCGGGAGGGCGACGAAGAGGAGAACCAGGACTACGATCCCCGCCTGCTCCAACCGCTGCACGGCCGTCCCCGACGTCAGCCGAGCAGGGGCAGCTGGGCTACCGCGCCGGCCTGGCCCCGGGCGATCTTCACCTCGAGCGTGCCGCCGAGCAGGCGGGCGCGTTCCTTGGCCCGGGCGATGATCTCCTTCACTTCCGCGCTCTTGCTGACCGGGCCGGTCACGCGGATCTCCAGCGCCGTCTCGTCGAACCGCACCGCGACGGCGATCGGGGCACCCGGCTGGTCAGTGAGCGCGGCGATCAGGTGCTCGACGATGCGGTAAGCCGACAGCTCGACGCTGGCCGGCAGTGACCGCGGGTTGCCGGTCACCGTCAGCCGCGCGTTCGCCGACTGGTGTTGGGCCAGCAGTGCGTCGAGGTGTGCGACGGAGGGAGTGGGGGTCAGGGCCGCGTCGCCCCCGCGCAGCAGGCCGACGATCTCGCGCATGTCGTCCAGCGTGCGCCGGCTGTCCGTCTCGATTGATTCCAGCAGCGCCTTGGCCTGCTCCGGAGCCAGCCCGCCGGCGGACTCGGCCGCCGTGGTCAGCTGCGCGAGACGCTCGGCGAGGAGGCCGTCGAGCTGCTGGGACAGCTGGGCCCGGTCGTCGGTGATCACCAGGGCGGCCCGCTCGTCGCGCAGCCGCCGCAGCTCGACGTCACGGGCTTTGAGCTCCCGGTTCAGCACGGCGCGACGACGGACGGCCCAGCCGATCCCGAAGATGATCAGCATCACCGGCAGGACGAGGCCGATCACGTTAGGACCGGTGGTCGCGTCGACCACCACGACGGCGAAGGCCAGCAGCGCGGTGAGCCCGGCGGCTAGCCACGCCTTCGCTCGCTCGTAGGCCAGCGCCGCGAGGAAGACCAGCACGAGGGCGAGCGGGAGCCCGGCGCCGCACCGGGTCACCCACCCGAACAGGACGTCGTGCAGGGTCATGACCACGATCGCGACCCCGGTGACGGCGAGGAGGCTCCGACGCCACCACAGCACCGATACGGTGGCGGCGGCGAACAGCGGGATCATCCACAGCGAGTGGGAACTCACTGCGTGGACCATCGACCCATCGGCGACCGCCCTGGCCACTTGGGCGTCGGTGGACCGGATGTCGAACTCCATCAGGAGCACGCCCAGCGTGGTGAGGATCGCGGCGAGAACGTAGTCGCCGATCTTGATGCCGCGGAATGCCCAGGTCATCGCCGCCCCCCTCGTCCGTCAAGCCCGCGTTCAGACAGCTACGGCTGCGGCGGCGGGCTGCTCCTGGCTCGCATTCTTGGTCGCCTTCTTGTTCACCCTAACCTGCACGAGCCGGCCTATCCCGTAGCAGATCGCGCCGCCCGCAACCGCGAGGGGCAGGGCACTGAGCAAGGTGTCGATAGAGGCGTCCCGGGCTATGGTCACGACCTGTAGCAACAGGATGCCCGTGAGGGCGATCAGGTGCTCCCGGCGGCCGATGGCGAACCGGGCCACGGCGTAGGCCAGCGCGAACGACAGCGGGAGCACAACGCCGCAGCGGGTGTCCCAGCCGAACAGGACCACGTGCACGGCCAGGGCAACCGTGGTGACCCCGACGACCGCGAGGATGTTGCGCCGGCGCCACAGGATCGGCACCGTCACGGCCAGGAAGAAGGGCAGCATCGCCGCCGTGGTGGTCGAC
>Ga0302308_10002370_pt1 | contig 15241 bp, 7 predicted proteins | sample III_Palsa_E3_3_FD_200531 | JGI IMG/M metagenome (GOLD analysis project Ga0302308, IMG submission 200531) | Peat permafrost microbial communities from Stordalen Mire near Abisko, Sweden - III_Palsa_E3_3 | ecosystem: Environmental > Terrestrial > Soil > Palsa > Peat permafrost | place: Sweden... | reverse complement strand
GGGCAGGCGGACCGGCCCTGCCCGCGCTGCGGGACGCCGGTGCGCCGGGATCCGTTCATGAACCGGTCCGCCTACACCTGCCCGCGCTGCCAGCCCCGGCCCCGGAACGGCCGCTGGTGACGGCGGGCGACAGGGCGGACGGCGAGGCGGCCGCCCGGCTCACGGCCTGGGCCGCCGGGCGCGTACAGGGGGTCGGATTCCGCGCGTGGGTCCGGCAGAAGGCTTCCGAGCTGGGCCTTTCCGGCTACGCGACGAACTGCGAAGACGGCCGCGTGGAGGTCGTCGCGGAGGGCCGGGAGGGGGACTGCCGGCGGTTGCTCAGCGAGATGGAGAGCGGCCGGACGCCTGGCCGGGTGACCCGCGTGACGCACCGCTGGGGCACTCCCCGCGCGGACCTGCGGGGTTTCGCCGAACGCTAACCGCTGCCGCTACTCTGCGCCGGCGCTTCCGGGCGGCCATTCCTGGATGTAAGGTAAATAACAGTCGCTACGTGGGCGCTCAACTTGACCAGCAAAGCGCTTAGTGAGAACCTAGATAATGTTAATGCGCGCAGCTAAGCGTGACTTTAGTGTGTGCCCACTCTGGTCACTCAGCGTGGAGGACCCCATACCATGGCGAAGGCTCTACTTGGCCACGTTGGCGGTCCCGATCCTCGGATGATCTCAGAGATGCGCCGACTCCAGCAGCGAGTGCGAGACCTGGAAGCTGAGCTTATGCGGCTCCAGGGCGAGAATGATGCACTCGCAGCGCGAGCCAGCGATGATGAGCTCCTGGTGGCGGGCCGCGAGCCAGCGCTCACATGACGAGCACTGGCACAACAGGGCAAACAACAGAAACATCTCGCAAGGCGAAATAGGGACGCCTGCCTGATAGGGCGTCCCTATTTCCTTGTGCTCGCACGATGTGCGGGCCTCATACGGAGGCCTGGCTAGCGGTGGTACATGTTGAATGGGTACCGCCGGGCTGCCTGGTACCCGTTTAGGCCAGAACCGGCCCGGTGACCCTGCTTCCCGCACGTCAGGGTGAAGGTCAGGGCCTTCTTCTGGCGTACCCGGGCGGTTCCGTGTGCCCTGAACCGTCCCGATGTTCCCTGGCGCTCGGCTCCGCCGTCCAGGCCTTTTTTCCTGCAAATATGCGCCCTCGCCTGGGGCGAGTGTCACGTCCGCCCTCGCCGCGCCGGCGTGTTTATGGGGAAGTCCCACCATGGTGGCGCGCAGCAGCCAGACTTGACGGTGGTACGCGGTAAGGTCGCCGCCAGGCGCCCAACCAGCGCGTTCAGTCCAGCGCGTTCAGTCCAGCGCGATCGGTGCTGACCGGGCATCGGCGGCCGAGCAGGAGGGAGGGCTGGCCCGGTGTACCTCAAAAGCCTGACCCTGCGCGGCTTCAAGTCCTTCGCTTCCGCTACCTCCCTGCGCCTCGAGACCGGCATCACCTGCGTCGTCGGCCCGAACGGCTCCGGCAAGTCCAACATCGTCGACGCTTTGTGCTGGGTCATGGGCGAGCAGGGCGCTAAATCCCTGCGTGGCGGCAAGATGGAAGACGTCGTTTTCGCCGGCACGACCTCCCGGCCGCCGCTGGGCCGGGCCGAGGTGACGCTGACCATCGACAACAGCGACGGCGCGCTGCCCATCGAGTACGCCGAGGTCACGATCAGCCGGCTGATGTTCCGCTCGGGGCAGAGCGAGTACGCGATCAACGGCGACCGCTGCCGCCTGCTGGACGTCCAGGAGCTGCTATCCGACTCTGGTCTCGGCCGGGAGATGCACGTCATCGTCGGCCAGGGGCAGCTCGACACGGTCCTGCACGCCGGGCCCGAGGCCCGGCGGGCCCTCATCGAGGAGGCCGCCGGCGTCCTCAAGCACCGGCGCCGCAAGGAGAAGGCGCTACGCAAGCTCGAGGCGATGCAGGCCAATCTCACCCGGCTGGTGGACCTGACCGCGGAGCTGAGCCGGCGTCTCAAGCCGCTGGGCCGCCAGGCCGAGGTGGCCCGCCGGGCGGCCTCGATTCAGGCTGACCTGCGTGATTCGCGGCTGCGACTGCTCGCCGACGACTACATGACGCTGGCTGCGAAGCTGGAAGCAGACGAGGCCGACGAGGCCGCTGTGCTGGCCCGCCGGACCGCGCTGGAGGCGAGCCTGGCCGACGCGCGCCGCCGTGAAGCCGAGCTGGACGCCGCCGCGCAGCAGCACGCCGCGGTGCTGGCCCGGGCGCAGGAAACCTGGTTCGGGCTGTCCTCACTGGCCGAGCGGCTCCGCTCCGCGCACGGTCTCGCCGAGGAGCGGCACCACCACCTGTCGGCGGAGCCGGAGGCCGAGCTGCCCGGCCGGGATCCCGCCGAGCTGGAACGGCAGGCGGCCGAGTTCCGCGAGGAAGAGGACAGCCTGCAGGCCCGGCTGGACGCCGGCCGGGACCGGCTCAGCGCGGCGGTCGCGGAGCGTTCCGGTGCCGAGGCGCAGCTCACCGCGGTCGAGCGCCGGATCGCCGAGGACGCCCGGGCTGCCGCGAACCGGGCCGACCGGCTTGCCCAGCTGCGGGCCCAGGTCGGTGCGGTCAGCAGCCGCCAGGACGCCGCCGCCGAGGAGATCGAGCGGCTCAGCGCGTCCGCGGCGGAGGCCCGCATCCGCGCCGAGCGGGCCCAGCAGGAGCACGGCCAGGTCGAGGAGCTGGTCTCGGGGCACGACGAGGGCCGCGCCGAGCTGGCGGCAGCCCACGAGGAAGCGGCCGCTGCCCTGGCCGCAGCCTCCGGCCGGGTCGCCGAGCTGAGGGCCGCTGAGGGCCAGGCGACCCGGCATTACGCCGCCCTCAGGGCCCGGGCCGAGGCGCTCCAGGAGGCGTTCCGCCAGGGCGCCGACGCCTCGGCGGATCTGCTCGCCACCAACGGCCGGTTCAGCGGGATCATCGGCCCGTTCGCCGATGCGCTGACCGTGGCGGACGGTGCCCAGGTCGCGATCGCCGCGGCGCTGGGCGCGGCTGCCAACGCGGTCGCGGTCACCGACCTGAATGCCGCCGTCGCGGTTCTGACCGTGCTACGCGAATCCGGGGCCGGCACCGCTGGGCTGGTGATCGCCGGCCACCCGGAGGCCGGGCATTCCCTCACGGCGAGGGCGCCCCGCAGCGGTGGTCAGCCGCTGCCTCAGGGGGCCCGGCCCGCGCTGGAGCTGGTCCAGGCCTCCGATGAGCTGCGGCCCGCCGTGACCCAGTTGCTGAGCGGGGTCGTGGTGGCCGCCACCCTGGAGCAGGCGGCCGACCTGCTGCGGGCGGCCCCGTCCCTGCGTGTGGTCACCCGGGACGGTGATCTGCTGGGGCCACACTGGGCGGCCGGCGGTTCGGCCGGGCAGCAGAGCCTGCTGGAGGTCCGGGCGGCCGCGGACGGTGCCGCCGCGGGCCTGGAAGAAGCCCAGGAGCAGTGTGAACTGGCCGCGCAGCGGCTCGCGGTAGCGATGCGGGCCGAGGAAGCGGCGCGGCTGGCGGTGGAAGAGGCCCGGGCCCGGATGCGCCAGGCCGACTCGGCGGCCTCGGAGATCTCCGGCCGGCTTGGCCGGCTCGCCGGGGCCGCCCGGGCCGCCACCGATGAGGTCCGGCGGCTGGAAAAAGCGATCGATTCGGCCCGGCAGGCCGGCGAGAAGGATCTCGCCCGGCTGACCGAGCTGTCCGGCAAGCTCGCCGAGGCCGAGGCCGAGGCTAAAGATCAGGCCACGGTGCAGGCTGCCGCGCTGGCCGGAGACGATGGAGCGGCCGACCCGGAGGGCGCCGACGGGGCCGGGCGGACGGCCGCGGCAGCCAAGGAGACGCTGGCCCAGCGGTGCACCATGGCCCGCAACGCCGAGATGGAGGCCCGCCTCGAGGTCCGGACCGTCGAAGAGCGGCTCCGGGCTATCGCGGGCCGGGCGGACACGCTGGTCGCCGGCGCGGCGGCCGAGCGCGAGGCCCGCGAGCGGGCCCAGGCCCGCCGCACGCAGCGGGCCGCGCAGGCGGCCGTCGCGCGGGCCGTTGCCCGCGGTGCCCGGCTGGCGGTAGCCAGTGCGGAACGGTCGCTGGAGGATGCCCTGGCCCGGCGGGCCACCGCCGAGACCGCTACCGCGGAGGGGGCCGAGGAGCTCAAGGGCGTCCGGGCCCGGGTCCGGGAGCTGGCCACCGAGCTCGACACCGTGGTCAGCACCGCGCACGGCGCGGAGATTGCCCGGGCCGAGCACCGGCTGCGCCTGGAGCAGATGGAAGCGCACGCGGTCGAGGAGTTCGGCGTCCAGGCCGCGGAGCTCGTGGCCGACTACGGGCCTGACGTGCCCATCCCCCCGCCGCCGGACGCGGCCGAGGGCCAGCTGCCGGCCAGCTACGACCGTGCCGTCCAGGAACGCCGGGCCGAGGCCGCCCAGCGCGACCTGGTGAAGCTGGGCAAGGTAAACCCGCTCGCGCTGGAGGAGTACGCCGCACTGCAGGAGCGGCACGCCTTCCTGGCTACCCAGCTTGAGGACCTCAAGAAGACCCGCCGTGATCTGCTCACCGTGGTCAAGGAGGTCGACGACCGGGTGCAGGAGGTCTTCGCCGCCGCCTACGCTGACACCGCGCGGGAGTTCGAGCAGATCTTCAGCCGCCTGTTCCCCGGCGGCCAGGGACGGCTCGTGCTCACCGAGCCCGATGACATGCTGGCTACCGGTATCGAGGTCGAGGCACGGCCGCCCGGCAAGAAGGTCAAGCGCCTGTCCCTGCTGTCCGGAGGTGAGCGGTCGCTGACCGCCATCGCCTTTCTGTGCGCGATCTTTAAGGCGCGGCCGTCACCGTTCTACGTGCTGGACGAGGTCGAGGCGGCGCTGGACGATACCAACCTGCAGCGACTGCTGGTTATCTTCAGTGAGCTGAGGGAAAGCTCTCAGCTCATCGTGGTGACCCATCAGCGGAGGACGATGGAGGTCGCGGACGCGCTGTACGGGGTCAGCATGCGCGGCGACGGGGTCTCCGCCGTAGTGAGCCAGCGCCTGAGCGAGCGCGAGCCCGCATAGCCTGACCGAGCACGTGCGCGGCACATCCGCATAACCTGGCCCAGCAACCTGTGGGACACAGCGGACTGAGAGACTGAGAACGGTCATGGAAACCCTAATCCTCATCATTGTCCTGGCGGTCTTTTTCGTCGTCGTCGTCGCCGAGACGGGCTGGCTGCTTCTCGTCCGGCCGCGCCGCCGTCGCGGGGCGGCCCCGACCGAGGTCGTGTCCCCGCCGGAGGCGCCGAGCGAGCCCGAGCTCCTAAAACCGGGCCGGGACGCGGCCGACGACGTGCACGCGGTGATCGCCCCCACCGCGCCGCCGCGAGGCCCGGAGCAACCGCCGGCCCCGGAGATGGAGAAGCCGCCCCCCTCGGCGGGACGGCTCATCCGGCTGCGCGACCGGCTGTCGCGTTCCCAGTCGTCGGTCGGCTCGGTACTTCTGGGGCTGCTGTCCCGGGACCGGCTGGATGACGACACCTGGGATGAGATCGAAGAGGTCCTCATTATCGCCGACGTCGGCGTGGCCCCGGCCCAGCAGATCGTGGATGACCTGCGCACACAGGTCAAAGTGCTCGGCGTGCGGGGCCCGGACGAGGTCCGTGCCCTGCTGCGCAGCGAGCTGATCAAGCAGATCGGCGAGGACATGGACCGCTCGCTGCGGGACGAGCGCCACGATGGCATGCCCGCGGTGATGCTGATGGTCGGCGTGAACGGCACCGGCAAGACGACCACCTGCGGGAAGCTGGCCCGGGCCGAGGTCGGCGACGGGAAGAAGGTGCTGCTGGGTGCTGCCGACACGTTCCGCGCGGCCGCCGCCGACCAGCTGCAGACCTGGGGCGAACGGGTCGGGGCCCGGACCGTGCGGGCTGACCGCGAGGGCGCGGACCCGGCCAGCGTCGCCTTCGAAGCCGTCAAGGAGGGCATCGGGCTCGGCGTCGACGTCGTGCTCGTGGACACGGCCGGCCGCCTGCACACCAAGGCCGACCTCATGAACGAGCTCGGCAAGGTCAAGCGCGTGATCGAGAAGCTCACCTCGGTCGATGAGGTACTGCTCGTGCTGGACGCGACCACCGGGCAGAACGGGCTGCGCCAGGCCCGGGTGTTCGCCGAGGTCGTGAACATCACTGGCGTCGTCCTCACCAAGCTGGACGGCACCGCGAAGGGCGGGATTGTCATCGCCGTCCAGCGCGAGTTGGGTGTACCGGTGAAGCTGGTGGGACTGGGCGAGGGACGGGATGATCTGGCCCCATTCGACCCCGCGACCTTTGTGGACGCGATCCTCGCCGGATAGGGGCGCAAGGCACGCGAGATGCCCGGTCTTCCGGATCCGGCAGCGGCTCTTCCGGATCCGGCAGCGGCCGGTGGCATCGGTCCGGCGGCGGCGGCCTGAAACGTAGCCGTTATCGCGGTGCAAATCGGCCGTAATAGGGTCTCATCCCATCAATGCACTGATGTGGGACACGCGTTGGTCATGCCCTGTGCCCGGATACCGGCAGCGCAAAATGCGTTTCGCGAATTGAAATTCATTTACCTGGCCGCCGCTGTGCCTTTCTGGCCATTTCCTGGCTTAAAAGACAGCTCAGTCCGTTATGCTGCCGGTGACGGGCCCTAGCCGACGTTATCCCCGGAGATATCGCGATGGATGCCCAGCGCCTGAGTGTGACCGCAACTGGTGCAGGTGCCGGCCCAAATCGTGGTCATATGCCTGGGCTGCGGCCGGCAAGCGGCCCGGCATCCCCGGCCGTGGGCCGCCGCCGGTTCCCGGGGCCCGCGCTAACGGTCGCCCGCGCTCCCGGCACCTGCCGGGCCGAAGCTCCGTTGGGCGGCCCGCCCCGTTCACCGCGGCGCCCGGTAGCGGCCGCCCTACGCGGTGGCCGATGCGGCCGCGGGGCCGTACGGCGACGTGCAGGACGACGATCAGTACGGCGACGTGCGGGGCCCCAAAACTGGCGGGCCCTACCGCGCGGCCGAAGACTACGGCGGCCTACCGGGGGTTTATGGTGGCGTCCGGTACGGCGACGGTGACGACGGCGCTTACCGTGCGGCGGGCCCTGCCGGGACGCTGGTTCCTATGCGGGCCGTGACCCCTACGGCGACGGCCACGTGGCGACGGCGACCCCTGCCGGGACCGCGGCGCCTACAGCCGCGGGCGGTCCGGCGGCGGCCACGACGGCGGCCGGCGTCCGCCGTTTCCCGCTGGGCCGGCTTTCCGTTTCGCGGGTTGCCGTTTACCGACACGGGTATTTTCGCTGCGAGCCGTTCCGCGGCGCGCCTGCTCGCAAAGAGGCGGGTCAGATGCCAAGAAACGTGCACGTAACATAAACCCCTCCGGTTTCACGCCGCCGATACATTCCGGTACGTCTGCGGAAACCCCTACGGCGGAAAGTACCTGGCAGGAGAGCGAAAGGGTGGTCGTATGAAGCTCGTCACCGCGGTCATCAAGCCGTTCAAGCTGGACGACGTCAAGGCCGCGCTGCAGGCGTTCGGGGTGCACGGCATGACTGTGGTCGAGGCGAGCGGTTACGGCAGGCAGCGCGGGCATACTGAGGTATACCGTGGCGCCGAATATCAGATCGACCTCGTGCCCAAGGTGCGGGTGGAGGTGCTCTGCGACGACGAAGATGCCGACGATCTTATCGGCGTCATCCTGAAGGCGGCGCAGACCGGGCGGATCGGCGACGGGAAGGTCTGGTCGGTGCCCGTCGACACGATCGTCAGAGTGCGCACGGGGGAACGCGGCCCAGACGCGATCTAGTTTGCTTATGCGTGTCCGGGGGACCTTGTGGTCTTGATGACGTCGTTCGTTGCGGACCGTACTCGGAGGACTACCGAGACGGATCGGTGGCTCGCCGGCATGCTGGGCGCCGAGCCGGGAGTGGCCCTCGTCGCGGTGGGCGGATATGGCCGCCGCGAGTTGCTGCCCGGCAGTGACCTGGACGTTCTGCTTCTTCATGCCGGGCGGGACGGCATCGCCTCGATCGCGGACCGGATCTGGTATCCGGTCTGGGACTCTGGGGCCCGGCTCGACCACGCGGTGCGGACCGTTCCGCAGGCACGCCGCGTCGCGCGGGCAGACATCAAGGTCGCCCTCGGGCTGCTCAGTGCGCGGCATGTCGCGGGCGATCCCACCCTGACCACCCAGCTGCGTGAGGGTGCCCTGGAGGACTGGCGGGCCGCGGCCCGGACCAGGCTCGCCGAGCTGCGCGACCTGCACAACGAGCGGGCTCGGATCTTCGGCGAGCTGGCGTTTCTGCTCGAGCCCGACCTGAAGGAGGCCAGGGGCGGCCTCCGGGACGTGCACGCGATCCAGGCCATCGCGGCCGCCTGGGTCGCCTCGGCTCCGGGTCCACGGGTCCGTTCCGCGTACGAGACGATCCTCGATGCCCGGCACATCCTGCACGAGATCACCGGGCGCTCCTCGGACCGGCTGGTTCTCGAAGAGCATGACGAGGTGGCCCGAGCGGCCGGCCTGCTGGACGGGGACGCGCTGCTGCGCGAGCTCGCGGGAGCCGGGCGCACGGTGGCCTACGCGGTCGATCACGCCTTCCGGCAGGCCGAACGGGCTGCCGGAAGGCGGCTCCGGCGGCGGAAGCTGGAACGCCGGCCACTTGCCGAAGGCGTCGTCGAGCAGGACGGCGAGGTAGTGCTGGCCCGCGCGGCCGATCCCGTCTCGGACCCGGTCCTGGTGCTGCGGGCGGCCGCCGCCGCCGCTCAGGCCGGACGGCCGCTGGCGCCCCGGGCCCTGGCCCGGCTGGCGGACTGCCCGCCACTGCCGGTGCCCTGGCCCGCAGAGGCCCGTGACGCGCTGGTCTCGCTGCTCGGCGCCGGCCACGCCGCGATCGGCGTGTGGGAAGCGCTCGATCAGGAGGGCCTGGTCACCGCGCTGGTTCCGGACTGGGAGCGGGTGCGGAACCGGCCTCAGCGCAACCCGCTGCACACCTTCACCGTCGATCGCCATCTCGTGGAGACCGCCGCGTACGCGGCGGTGCTGACCCGGGACGTCGCCCGGCCCGACCTGCTGCTCCTGGCCGCCCTGCTGCACGATATCGGCAAGGGCTGGCCCGGTGACCACAGCGTCAGCGGCGAGGTCGTCGCGCGGGACGTGGCGCACCGGGTCGGCTTCTGCGAGGCCGATGCCGAGCTGGTCGCCCAGGCGGCGCGCCACCACCTGCTGCTCCCGATGATCGCGACCCGGCGTGACCTGGACGACCCGGTGACCGTCGAACAGGTCGCGCGGACCGTGCGCAGCCGCCCACTGCTGGAACTGCTGCACGCGCTGGCCGCCGCGGACGGGCTGGCGACCGGCCCCGCCGCCTGGAACGATTGGAAGGCCGGTCTCGTCTCCGATCTGGTCAGGAGGGTGGCCACGGTGCTGGCCGGTGATCCGCCCCCGGGTGCCGCGCCGCTGCGCAAGGACCAGCGCGAGCTGGCTGCCCAGGGCGCCCCGGCGGCGGTCGTCCAGGGGAATGAGGTGACGGTCGTGGCGCCGGACCGGCCGGCCCTGCTCTGGCGGGCCGCCGGGGTGCTCGCCTCGCACCGGCTTGCGGTCCGGGGGGCCAACGCCACGTCGATCGGCCCGACGGCGGTCGTCGTGTTCAATGTCGTGCCCGAGTTCGGTGACCCGCCGGATAGCGCGCTTGTCGCCAGTGACCTGCGCCGGATGCTCGAAGGACGGCTCGACGTAGAGGAACGCCTCGAACGCCGGGCCCGTGCCGCCCGGCCCCGCGGCGCGGTGGTGGCGCCGCCCAAGGTCACGCTGGTGGACGACGCCTCCCTGACCGCGACCGTCGTGGAGGTCCGGGCGCACGACGAGCCGGGGCTGCTCTGGCGGGTCGGCCGCGCCCTCGGCGGCTGCGGCCTCGATCTTCGCTCCGCACGGGTGGAGACCCTCGGCGCCGAAGCGGTCGACGTCTTCTACGTAGCCGACGAGGCCGGCCAGCCTCTCACCGACAAGAAGAAGCGCCAGTCCACCGTAGAAGCCGTCCTCGCCGCGCTGACATCGTTAGAGCGGCCGGTGCGAAAACAGCGCCATTACGGGCTACGAACAGTCGCTCGCTGCCGGCCCAGACCCCGGGCCGCCAGGCCCAGGTGAGCGGCCGGTGCAAACCAGCACCTCCTACGGCTTACGGACAGGCGCCCGTCACCGGCCCAGCGAGTCCCGGGCCGAAGGCTCGGGCGAGTGGCCAGTACTACGGTCGGTACCGCCGTGCGAATCGGGCGGTCCAGGGGTCCCCCCCCGGACGGCGTCACTCACCTCTCCCCCTGCGGTCTGGACACCGGATAGCCTTATACCCCGGACTAGCGCACGCGCGAGGATGGCATAAAAACGTGTTCGAAACCCTCTCCGAACGGCTCACCCAGGTCTTCTCCTCCCTGCGGGGGAAGGGACGGCTGTCGGCCGCCGACATTGACGCGACCGCACGCGAAATTCGTATCGCGCTGCTGGAAGCCGACGTTGCGCTCCCGGTCGTCAGGGCGTTCATCGCCCGGGTCAAGGAGCGGGCGAGCGGCGAGGAGGTTTCCGGCGCGCTGAACCCGGCGCAGCAGGTCATCAAGATCGTTCACGAGGAACTGATCGATGTCCTCGGCGGCGAGACCCGTCGGCTGCGGTTCGCCAAGACCCCGCCCACCGTCATCGTGCTGGCCGGCCTGCAGGGTTCCGGTAAGACAACGCTGGCCGGCAAGCTGGCCCTGTGGCTGCGCGAGCAGGGCAATACGCCGATGCTCGTCGCCGCCGACCTGCAGCGCCCGAACGCCGTGCAGCAGCTTCAGGTCCTGGGTGAGCGCGCGGGCGTGCCGGTTTACGCGCCCGAGCCGGGCAGCGGCGTCGGCGACCCGGTCGCGGTCGCCCGCCAGTCGGTGCAGGAGGCTCAGCGCCGCCAGCAGAACATGGTCATCATCGACACGGCCGGCCGCCTCGGCATTGACGAGGACATGATGCGCCAGGCCGCGGCGATCAGGGATGCGGTCCAGCCGGACGAGATCCTGTTCGTCGTCGACGCGATGATCGGCCAGGACGCGGTGGCCACGGCCCAGGCGTTCCTGGACGGGGTCGGCTACGACGGAGTGGTGCTCACCAAGCTCGACGGCGACGCCCGCGGTGGCGCGGCGCTGTCGATCGTGCAGCTCACCGGGCGCCCCATCATGTTCGCGTCCTCAGGTGAGAAGCTCGAGGACTTCGACCTCTTCCACCCCGACCGGATGGCGTCCCGCATCCTCGACATGGGCGACATGCTCACCCTGATCGAGCAGGCGGAGAAGGCCTTCGACGAGGAGCAGACGGCGGCGCTGGCCGACCGGCTCGTTTCTGGTGAGGGCTTTACCCTCGAGGACTTCGTCGAGCAGATCCAGATGGTGCGCAAGCTCGGCCCGATCGGCAACCTGCTCGGCATGCTGCCGGGCGCCGGGAAGAACAAGGAGCTGCTGAGCCAGGTCAACGACAAAGACCTGGACCGGGCTACCGCGATCGTCCAGTCGATGACCCTAGACGAGCGGCGCAACCCCAAGATCATTAACGGGTCACGGCGTGCGCGGATCGCCGGCGGCTCCGGCGTCACCCCCGGACAGGTGAGCGCCCTCATTCAGAACTTCCTCGAGGGCCAGAAGCAGATGAAGCAGCTGCTCGGCGGCGGCCTGGGCAACGTTCCGGGGCTCCCGCCGGGTATGCGCCGCGCTGCGACCAAGGCGACCAAGGGCAGGAAGACGACGAAGAAGAAGCGCCCCGGCGGCGACCCGCGCCGCGCGGGCGCCAAGGCGGCGGGTAACGGGACCGGTAGTACCGAAGAAGCGGCACCCGGCAACGGGCGTGCGGGTGGCCTAGGGGCGGGCCTGCCGGATGGGTTCTCCAACGAGGACATGGCCGAGACTCTCGCTGCCCTCCAGAAGGGCGGCCTGCCCGGGGGACTGGGCGGCCTGCCCGGCCTCGGCGGCTCTGACAGCAATGTTCCGGCCGCCTTCCGCGGCCAGGGCAACGCCAAGCGCCGGAAGAAGAAGTAGCGGCCCCCCGTCTCGTCCATGATCGGCGCCGGTTTTCCGCAGCATGTGCGGATGCGGAAAACCGACGCCTAACTGCGGCGCACCCGCGCGCTTCCGGGGGAGCGCGGCCTAGGTCGGCTGGGTGGCGCGGACGGTGGCGATGGTGTCGGCTTCGGCGGCGGACTTGTCCTCGCGGTAGCGCAGCACGCGCGCGAACCGCAGCGCCAGGCCGCCCGGGTAGCGCGGACTGCGCTGCACGCCGTCGAAAGCGATCTCCGCGACGAGTTCCGGCCGCACGTACACGGTGTAGTCGTCGCGGGTGTCTTCCAGCGCGAGCAGCCGCTCGGTCTGCCAGGCCAGCATCTCGTCGGTCAGGCCCTTGAACGTCTTCCCGAGCATGACGAATCCGCCCGTCGCCGGGTCGCGCGCCCCCAGGTGCAGATTCGACAGCTTGCCGCGGCGCCGGCCGTGTCCCCACTCGGCCGCCAGGATGACCAGGTCGAGGGTGTGCCGGGGCTTCACCTTGATCCAGCCGGCGCCGCGGCGGCCCGCGGTGTACGGGGTGTCGAGCGACTTGACCACGACGCCCTCGTGGCCGTGGGCGAGCGAGTCGCGGAAGAACGCCGTGGCCTCCTCTGCCGAGCTGGTCACGATCCGCGGCATCCGGAGCCGCTCCGGCACGACCCGGGCCAGCGCGGCGAACCGTTCCTCGCCCGGCCGGTCGATCAGGTCCTCGCCGTCCAGGTGAACGATGTCGAACATGAACGCGGCCAGGCCGGCGTCCGCCTCCCCGGTGCGCCGGGCGGTCCTTGAGGCCGTCACCTGAAACGGATGCGGCCGCCCATCCTCGCGCAGCGCGATCACCTCGCCGTCCAGCACCGCATCGCGTACCGGCAGCCCGGCCAGGGCGCCGGTCACCTCCGGCAGCCGGTCGGTGATCTCGTCGAGCGTGCGGGTGAACAGGCGCACGGTCCCGTCCCGGATGTGCGCCTGGACCCGGATACCGTCCATCTTCCACTCGACCGCCGCCGGGCTGATCCGGGCCAGGGCGTCCTCGATCGTCGCAGCGCTGGAGGCGAGCATCGGCCCGATCGGCCGCCCGACCTGCAGCCCGAACTTCCCGAGCCCCGCGCTGCCCTCGGCCAGGGCGGTCTCCGCGACCGCCCCCATGGAGCCGGACAGCATCAGGGCCCGGCGCACCGCGGCGCCGGGACCCTGGGCGGCGCGCGCGATCGCCTCAGCCATCACGCCTTCCAGCGCACCCTGATGCAGTTCGCCCGACAGCAGCCGGAGCAGGAAGGACTGCTCATGCGCGGTCGCCCGGCCGAAGAGCGCGTCCACCAGCTGCTTGCGGGCCGCCACCGAGCCCTTGCCGGATACCGTCCCGATCGCGGTGAACGCGGCGTGGACGTCGGTCAGCGTCAGCGTCGGGATATCAACCGGAGGCGCCGCCTCCCGGAGCGTGGCCCAGCCCACCCCGATCTGGCGCTGCGGCAGTTCCCCCGACAGGTAAGCCACCGCGATCGTGACCTCGGCCGGCCCCGCGTCGTGCAGGGCCTTCGCGAGCACCTCGATCTTGGCCAGCCGGGAGGAGGTACCGGCCACCGCCTCGGAGGCGTCGGCTATGTCGCTGAGCAGCACGTTTCAGTATGACCCGGGACAGTACGACCCGGGGGTCGCCCCCCGGAACCCGTGCTGGCCCGGGGGGGCGACCCCCCGGAACCCCCAGTGCTGGCCCGGGGGGGGGCGACCCACCGGAACCCCCGCGATGCCCTGATGGTGGTGCTCGGCGATAACACCGCCGCTCACCGAGCCTGAGGCCCGGTTCGCTGGGCGGTCGGGCCTTCGGCCCGTCTGTCCGTAACCCGCAGCGGTGCTCGCCGATAACACCGGCCGCTCGCCGGGCACAAGACCCGGACTCGCTGGGCCGGTAACGATCGCCTCGCGGCAACAAGCGTCCTGTGGCCGCCGATAACTGGCCAGCGCCGGTTAGGTGTCGGCGCGGCGGCGGGGGAGGCGGCGGCGGGACGCCGGAGGCTTCTCGCCGCCGGGCCAGAGCCAGTAACCGACCGGGAACTGGTGGTGCCGGAGTACACGATGTAGGGCAGCAGCGTCATCACGACGACCACGATCAGCGCGCCCGCCCGCGTCGGCTACCTCGGTCTTGTCGTGCGGGTTGTTCACCGAGGTGAACGCCGCGTGCGCGGCCTCGAAGAGGCTGTAGTTACTGATGTTGGAGTTCCACTGCCCGTGCCCGGACGACAGGCCCCGGTGCACCGGATAGCCACCGTCAGCGCCCGCAGTACCGGCGCTGGGCCGACGCAGTGCCGGCCGTCTGGCAGAATGTCATCTGATTACCTGGTGAGGCGGGGCCCTCTTCCCTGCTGCGCCGGTCCATCTGAGTGGTCCCGCCAGTCCCCACCTGGCCGCTGGGCCGCCGCCCGTACCTTTATTTGCTGGGAGAAGACCGCAGCCGTGGCTGTAAAGATCAAGCTCAAGCGCCTGGGACGAATCCGGGTACCGACCTACCGGATCGTCGTCGCCGACGCCCGGACCAAGCGTGATGGGCGTGCCATCGAGGAGATCGGCAAGTATCACCCGAAGGAAGAGCCGTCCTTCATCGAAGTTAATTCAGAGCGGGCGCAGCACTGGCTGTCCGTGGGCGCGCTGCCCACCGAGCCGGTCCTGGCCCTCTTCAAGATCACGGGCGACTGGCAGAAGTTCAAGGGCGAGCCGGGCGCGGAGGGCACGCTGCGCACCAAGGAGCCGGCGGCGGACAAGAAGGAGCGTTTCGCCGACGCCCTCAAGGACGCGGCCAACCACGACGCCGTGACCGCCCCGAAGGGCGGCAGCCGGGCCAGGAAGCCGTCCGACACCGCAAAGGCGGACAGCCCCAAGGGCGACACGGGGAAGGCTGGCACGGCCAAGGCGGAGGTCAAGCCCGAGTCTGGCCGGTCCAAGTCCAAGGCCACGGCCGAGACTCCGGCGGCGGGAGACTCCGGGTCCGCGGACGACAGCGCCGCGGCCGCGGCCAGCGAGGCCGTTCCGGCCACCGCTGAGTCGCCTGCGGTTGAGTCCCCGGCGGTTGAGGCACCGGCGGTTGAGGCACCGGCTGCTGAGGCACCGGCTGCTGAGGCACCGGCTGCTGAGGCACCGGCTGCTGAGGCACCGGCGGTTGAGGCACTGGCCGCTGAGGCACTGGCCGCTGAGGCACTGGCCGCTGAGGCACTGGCCGCTGAGGCACCGGCTGCTGAGGCACCGGCTGCTGAGGCACCGGCTGCTGAGTC
>Ga0302308_10002360_pt1 | contig 15267 bp, 5 predicted proteins | sample III_Palsa_E3_3_FD_200531 | JGI IMG/M metagenome (GOLD analysis project Ga0302308, IMG submission 200531) | Peat permafrost microbial communities from Stordalen Mire near Abisko, Sweden - III_Palsa_E3_3 | ecosystem: Environmental > Terrestrial > Soil > Palsa > Peat permafrost | place: Sweden... | reverse complement strand
GTGGACATTCGCGCGTCGGTGAAGGACGTTGAGTTTGAGTTGATGCTGGTCATCGTGCTGGTTGTGATGGTGATCTTCCTGTTCCTGCGGAGCCTTTCGGCGACGATCATTCCGAGTATTGCGGTGCCGCTCTCGCTGGTGGGCACGTTTGGGGTGATGTACCTGGCGGGCTACAGCCTGAACAACCTTACGATGATGGCGTTGACGATCTCCACGGGATTTGTGGTGGATGACGCGATCGTGATGATCGAGAACATCTCGCGCTATATCGAAGAGGGAATGGCGCCGCTGGAAGCAGCGCTGGTGGGCGCCGAGCAGATCGGGTTCACGATTCTTTCGCTGACGGTTTCGTTGATCGCTGTGTTGATACCGCTGTTGTTCATGGGCGATATTGCGGGGCGTCTGTTCCGGCAGTTTGCGGTGACGCTGGCGGTGACGATTATTCTTTCGGCGGTGGTTTCGCTGACGCTGACGCCGATGATGGCGGCGCGCATTCTGAAGCACAAGCCTGCGTCGGAGCAGGGCAAGTTCTATCACTACTCGGAGAGGATCTTCGAGGACATTATTGCGTTCTATGGACGGACGCTGCGGTGGGTGCTGAAGTACCAGACGATTACGCTGCTGGTTGCGGTGGCGACGCTAGCGCTCACCGTGTTGCTGTACATCACGATTCCGAAGGGGTTCTTCCCGACGCAGGATACGGGCATCATCCAGGGCATCTCGCAGGCTTCGCCGTCGATCTCGTTTGCGTCGATGTCGGAGAAGCAGGAGCAGCTGGTGAAGGTGGTGGAGGCTGATCCGGCGGTGGCGAGTGTCACTTCGTTCATCGGCGCGGATGGAACGAACACTACGCTGAACAGCGGGCGCATTCAGATCAATTTGAAGGACCTGGACAAGCGCGGGAGCAGCATCTCAGCTACGGATGTGATCAGTCGGCTGGGAACAAATCTGGAGAAGGTTGAAGGCATCAAGCTATACATGCAGCCGATCCAGGACCTTACGGTAGACGACCGCGTTAGCCGCACGGAGTACCAGTACACCCTGGAAGATCCGAGCCAGACGGAGCTGGACAGCGTAACGAAGTCGCTGGTGAAGAAACTGCAGAAGCTGCCAGAGCTTTCCGATGTGGTGACCGATCAGCAGTTGGGCGCACAGGCGGAGAAGGTAGAGATCGACCGCGCGACAGCGTCGCGTTTTGGGGTTACGCCTTCGACGGTGGACAACACGCTCTACGACGCGTTTGGCCAGCGCCAAGTGAATACGATGTACACGCAGTTGAACCAGTACCACGTGATTCTGGAGACGGACCCAAGCTTCCAGAAGAACCCGAGCAAGCTGGATGACCTTTACGTGCAGGCTACGACGGGTGGAACGGGTACTGTGGCGGCTACGGCTTCGAGCACGGCGGGCTCGTCCAGCGGTGCGGGCGCGAGCGCGGGTGCGGTTGCAGGTGGTTCGCTGCTTAGCCCAAGTGCTACGTCTGGCGTATCTGCTCCTGTGTCTTCGAGCTCGGCTTTGAGTTCATCGAGCAGCGGTTCGACGACGGGCGCTTCCAGTGTTAACTCAACGTCGGCGTTGTCGACGGGTTCGACGGCAAACTCGACGGTGCTTTCGAGCACGAGCACTTCGACGAATATTTCTTCGAGTGCAACGACCTCGCAGGGCGGCACGACGCGCTCGGGTTCGGGCTCGACGACAGGCGAAGGAACAAGCGGTGGTGGTGGTGGCGGTGGATCGAGCAGCGGAACCACGATGACCGCGCCGACTCCGATTCCGCTGAGTGCGTTCTCGCATTTCGTAGCGACGAGTGAAGCGCTTTCGATCAACCATCAAGGGCAGTTTCCGGCGGTGACGATCTCGTTCAATCTTTCTCCGGGAACCTCACTTAGCCAGGCGCTGGATGAGATTAACAAAGTGGTGAAGGACGCGAAGCTTCCGGTCAGCGTGATTGCTGACTACCAGGGAACTGCGGCTGCGTTTGAGAATTCGCTTTCGAATGAAGGGTTGCTGATTCTGGCGGCGCTGGTGACGGTGTATATCGTGCTGGGCGTACTGTATGAGAGCTTCGTGCATCCGGTGACGATTCTTTCGACGCTGCCTTCGGCGGGCGTCGGCGCGTTGCTGGCGCTGCAGTTATTCCATCTCGATCTCGATATTGTCGCGATTATTGGAATCATTCTGCTTATCGGTATCGTTAAGAAGAACGGCATTATGATGGTGGACTTTGCGCTGGAAGCGGAGCGCCATCATGGGCTGGATGCGACTGAGGCGATCTATCAGGCGTCGCTGCTGCGCTTCCGGCCGATCATGATGACGACGATGGCGGCGTTGCTGAGCGGCATTCCGCTGGCGTTTGGAACGGGCATTGGGTCGGAGCTGCGCAAGCCGCTAGGCGTATCGATGGTGGGCGGGCTGATCTTTAGCCAGGTGCTTACGCTCTATACGACGCCGGTGATTTATATCTTCTTCGATAATCTCGGGAAGCGGTTTTCGCGTAAGGGGCCAAGCAAGACCACGATTGACCAGCCAGAGACGGAGCAGGCATGAATCCGTCGCGTGTCTTTATCGAGCGCCCTGTAGCGACGACGCTGCTGACGATTGCTGTGGCTATCGCCGGCATTATCGCGTTTACAGTGCTGCCGGTTTCTCCGCTGCCGCAGGTGGATTTTCCGACGATCAGCGTGAGTGCGACGCTGCCTGGCGCAAGCCCGGACATCATGGCGTCGTCGGTTGCGACGCCGCTTGAGCGGCAGTTCGGCCATATCGCCGGCGTTACTGAGATGACGTCTTCGAGCGCGCTGGGCATTACGAGCGTTACGCTACAGTTCGATTTGAACCGCAATATCGATGGCGCGGCGCGCGATGTGGAAGCGGCCATCAACGCGGCGCGGGCTTACTTGCCGGCGAACCTGCCGTCGAACCCGACGTACCGGAAGATCAATCCGGCGGATTCGCCGATCATGGTGCTGGGGCTTCAGTCGGATGTGTACGACATTCCGACGCTGTATGACGAAGCGTCCACGGTGATGGAGCAGCGCATCTCGCAGATACAGGGTGTGGGGCAGGTACTGGCGGTTGGAGCTTCGCTGCCGGCGGTGCGCGTTGAGCTGAATCCGAATGAACTATCGAGCTACGGCATCAGTATGCCGGCGGTGGCGCAGATTATTGGCGGGCAGAACTCCGATCTTGCGAAAGGCCAGATTGCGAACAACGACAGCAGCGCGGATGTGCTGGCGAACGATCAGATATCCAAGGCGGTGGACTATAAGCCGCTGATTGTTGGGTATCACAACGGCGGCGCGGTTCGACTGCAGGACATCGCCGATGTCGTCGATTCGCAACAGACGCTGCGGCAGGCGGGTTTTGTGAACGGCAAGCTGGCGGTCAATTTGATCGTCTTCCGGCAGCCGGGCGCGAACATTATTACGACGGTGGATGCAGTGAAGGCGTCGCTGCCATCGCTGCAGGCATCGATGCCGAAGGGCGAGCACATTATTGTGGTGCTCGATCGAACGCTTACGATTCGGGCTTCGGTTTCGAACATCGAAGGTACGCTGGTTATTTCGGTGATCCTCGTCATCTTCGTCGTGTTCATCTTCCTGCGGAACCTGCCGGCGACGCTGGTGCCTGCGGTGGCTGTGCCGGTGTCTCTGATTGGTACCTGCGCCATCATGTACCTGTGCGGGTTTTCGCTCGATAATCTTTCGCTGATGGCGCTGGCCATCGCCAGTGGTTTCGTGGTGGACGACGCGATTGTGGTGATGGAGAACATCTCGCGGCACGTGGAGGCGGGGTTGACTCCGCTGAAGGCTGCGTTGCTGGGTGCGGAAGAGATTGGGTTCACCGTGTTTTCGATCAGCATCTCGCTGATTGCGGTGTTCATTCCGCTGCTGTTGATGGGCGGCATTATCGGGCGGCTGTTCCGCGAGTTTGCGATTACGCTTTCGGCGGCGATCCTGGTTTCGATGGTGGTTTCGCTGACGACGACGCCGATGATGTGTTCGCGAGTGCTGCGGTCTGAGCACAGCGTGAAGCATGGAAAGATTTATAACTGGAGCGAACGCGGCTTCGAGGGTCTGCTGAATGGCTATCGGAAGAGCCTGGACTGGGTGCTCGATCATCCGGCGCTGATCCTGCTTGTTTTTGTGGGCACACTGGTGCTGAATGTTGTGCTGATCTTGAAGGTCCCCAAGGGTTTCTTTCCGCAGCAGGACACCGGCACGATGATGGGTGGGATGCTGGGTCCGCAGGATGAGTCGTTTTATGCGATGGAAACCGCGGTGAAGCAGGCGACGAACATCATCAAGAAAGACCCGGCCGTAGATCAGGTGATGTCCTTTACAGGCGGCCAGGGTGCGACGAATACGGGCCGGGCGTTTATTGGACTGAAGCCTCTGAATGAGCGGCCGGACCATGCGAGCGCCGATGTGGTGATCAACCGTCTGCGGCCGCAACTGGCGAAGGTGACGGGCGCGGCTACGGTGTTGCAGTCCAACCAGGATATTCGTATCGGCGGACGGTCTTCGAGCGCGCAGTATCAGTACACGCTGAAGGCGGAGACGACCGCGCAGTTGCAGCAGTTTGGGCCAGCGCTGCTAACTGCTTTGCGCAAGGCTCCAGGAATTGAAGACGCCAATACGGACTATCAGAATGATGGGTTAGAGGCGCTGCTGAACTACGATCGCGTGACAGCGGCGCGGCTGGGCATAACGCCGCAGTTGATGGACAACACGCTGTGCGATGCCTTCTGCCAGGCCGAAGTATCGACGATCTATACGGAGTTGAATCAGTACTACGTGATCATGGAGGTCGCGCCGAAGTACTGGCAGACGCCGGCGGGGCTGAAGGATGTTTACCTGATTCCGAAGACGGGCGGGACGGCGATTCCATTGGATACGGTGATGAATTATGTGCCGTCAACGTCTTCGCTGGCGGTGAACCATACAGGACTGTTTCCTTCGGTTACGGTGAGTTTCAACCTTGGGCCGGGTATGTCTCTGGGGCAGGCTACCGATGAGATTGAGGGCATCCAGGAGAAGTTGGGGATGCCGAGCACGATCCATGGGCAGTTCGCGGGCACGGCGCAGGCGTTTCAGGCGTCGCTGGGCAGCGAGCCTTACCTGGTGATTACAGCAATCCTCGCGGTGTATCTTGTGCTGGGCGTACTGTATGAGAGCCTGGTGCATCCGATTACGATTCTCTCCACGCTGCCTTCAGCCAGCCTGGGAGCAGTGCTTGCTTTGTATCTTACGAAGACGGAGCTGGACGTGATTTCGTTGATCGGCATCATATTGCTGATCGGTATTGTTAAGAAGAATGCGATCATGATGATCGATTTTGCTCTGAACGCCGAGCGAAACGAAGGATTGAATACGCGGGATTCGATCTTCCAGGCTTCGATGCTGCGCTTCCGGCCGATTTTGATGACGACGATGGCGGCGCTGTTTGGCGCGGTGCCGCTGGCGATCGGCACGGGTATGGGTTCGGAGCTGCGACGGCCGCTGGGCATTACGATCATCGGCGGACTGTTGGTGAGCCAGGTGCTGACGCTTTATACGACGCCGGTGATCTATCTGTTTATGGACAACCTGCGGTTGAAGATACAGGGCGACAAAAATGCGAGACTGTTTACCGCGGCTGTGACGGCTCACTGAAGGACTTGAAGAAAGCAGGAAATATGCGAGCAAAAAAACAAAAGTCGACCAATGCACGCGGAGTGGCCGCGGCTCGTACGACGGGGCTGCTGGCCCTTGCCGCAGGCTTCACTTTGCTGGGCGGATGCCGAGTTGGGCCGAAGTATGTGGCCCCAAACATGCCCGCGCCGCCGGCCTTCAAGGAAGCCGCTCCCGCGGCTTATAACAATGCGCCTCCGGGAACGTGGCAGCCCGCGAAGCCGGAAGACGCTGTGCTGAAGGGCAAGTGGTGGGAGGCGTTCAACGAGCCGGAACTGAATGGGCTTGAAGAGCAACTGGACATCAACAACCAGAACATTGCGCAGTACTTCCAGAACTTTATGGCAGCGCGGGCGCAGGTGCGTGAGGCGAGGACACAGTACTATCCGACATTGACGACGGATCCTTCGTATACGCGGACCAAATCGCCATCGACTCTGTCGAATGCTGGCATTGCGACCGGCGCCGGAACAGGTGGGACGGGATCCGGTGGTGGCACCGGTACAGGAACAACGACGACCACTGGGGTTTCGACGACGAGCGGGCGGACCTCGACGGTGATCTCGCTGCCGTTTGATGTTTCGTGGGAGCCCGATCTTTGGGGCAAGGTGTGGAACACGGTCAGGGAGTATCAGTTTGCGGCGCAGGTGAGTGCGGCGGACCTGGAGAATGAACGGCTGACCGAGCAGGCCAGCCTGGCGGAGTTTTACTTCGAGTTGCGCGGACAGGATGCTTTGCAGGATGTCCTGAACAAGACTGTTGATGCAGACCGGAAGTCGCTGGAGCTGACGCGGACGCTGGTGGATACGGGCATCGACAGTCCGGAGTCCGTAGCGCAGGCGGAAGTGACGCTGGACAATGCCGAGGAAGCGGCGACCGGGATTGCGACCAACCGCGCGATCTATGAACATGCAATTGCGACGCTGATCGGCAAACCGGCGTCGGAATTTTCTTTGCCGGTGAAGAGCCTGACGACGCCGGTTCCGCCGATCCCGATTGGGATTCCTTCACAACTGCTGCAGCGTCGGCCGGACATTGCGGCCGCGGAGCGCACCATGGCCGAGGCGAATGCGCTGATCGGCGTGGAGAAGGCGGCTTACTACCCGACGCTTAGCCTTACGGGGAGTGGCGGTCTGGAATCTTCTAACATTTCATCGCTGTTTTCTCTGCCAGCGCTGGCTTGGTCGGCTGGGGCTTCTGCCTCGGAGACGATCTTCGATGCGGGACTGCGTAGGGCGACTGTGGTGCAGTATCAGGCGCAGTACAACGCCGATGCGGCGGCATACAAACAGACGGTGCTTACGGCGTTTCAGCAGGTGGAGGATTACATTGCGACGTTGCGTGTGACCTCCGGGCAGATTACGCAGCAGGATACGGCTGTGAAAGCTGCGCAACGCTATGTGGACATCGCAACATCGCGGTATGAGACAGGGCTTGATCCTTATCTGGACGTGATCACGGCGCAGACTACGTTGCTGAGCGATCAGCAGACCGCGGTGACGCTGCGCGTATCTGAGATGACCGCGGCAGTGGAACTGGTGCAGGCGCTGGGCGGAGGATGGGATGTGAACCAGCTTCCGGTGGCTAAGACCATTACTACTAAAGGTGCAGCAGACAAGGCCGCCAATACTCCGTAAGGGTTATTGGCTAATTGGGTAGCGGCTGGAGAGTGACGGTGCGGCCTGTCTTTGCTGAGGTTCGTGCGGCGTCGAGGATCTGCATGACGACCATGTTGGTGGGGAGCGAGGACAGATCGTTCTCCGGCTTTATCTGGCCGCGAAGGACGGCGGCGAGATAGTCGAGCGAGCTGCTGTACTCGGCTGGTAGCGGCGGTGCGGTGATGGTGGACTCGTCTTTCTGTCCGGCGTAGCGGACGCGCAGGTTGTCTTCGGCTACGGTGATGGCGTAGCCGGTGGCGCCGTAGAGCTCCATATCTTTGCGCGGGAAGGGCCAGTTCCAGGAGGGCATCAGGACGACCTGCGTCGTGGGATAGCGGAGAATGACTGTGGCGTCGTCGTCTACGTGCGGATAGATGTTGGGCTTGTCGGTTTGGACGACTGCGGTGACGCTGAGGGGCGGCTGGCCGTGCATGAGGACGGTCATGAGGTCGGCGCCGTAACAGCCGAAATCGAAGAGTGCGCCGGCGCCGTTTTGCGTGGGATCGGTGAGCCAGGAGAGGAATTCAGGGCCAACGCCGATCTCCTGGGGGCCTTTGTGGCCGTCGTGGATGACGGCTTTGCGCAGGTCGCCGAGCTTGCCGTCGGCTACTTCGCGAATGGCTTCGGTGTTGCTGTTGTACCAGGTGGTCTCGTAGTTGGTGAGGACCTGGACGTGGTGCTCGGCGGCGGCGCGACGGATGGCGAGGGCGTCGTCCATGGTGGTGGCGAGAGGTTTCTCGACCATCGAACTGATGCCGTGGCGGGCGGCGAGCTCGATGACTTTGCGGTGGTCGGCGATAGAGGTGTAGACGAGCACGGCCTGGGGGTGGACGGCGGTGAGCATGGCTTCGGCGTTGGTGTAGAAGAGGGCGTGGTCTAGGTGGAAGCGCTGCTCGTATTTGGCGGCGAGGGCAGGATCGGGCTCGGATATGCCGACCAGTTGAATGTTGGAGTGATGCGGAAGTGCCTGGAAGAGGCCGGCGACGTGGTTATGGACGAGGCCAACGATGACGACGCGGACGGGTGGAGGTTCGGTTTGCGCTTTGGCAGAGTGAGTTAAAGAAGCCATTGCAGCGATGGCGAGGGCAACGCGGGCGATTAGCGGCAATTTCATGAACGAACCTCAGACCTGAGATGTAACCAGACCATCTTAGTTATAAGAACGGCGCAGGTGAAATGGACTTGATTCTGCGAGAATGGCTGCGTACGCACTTGTAGCCATTCCAGACTGGCAGAGTCACCCAAAGTAAGAGCGCAATCGAGGCATTTGCATGGAATTTCATATCTCACGGGCCATCCGCGAAAAGCTTGATGTTGACGACCTGTTGTTCAGCTATACAGGCAATGTGGTCTTCGCCAATGTGGCCGCGAGCCGACGGCTGGCGAAACAGCTCACCGATCTGCGCGAAAAAGAGAGCGGATCGACGGCGGATGCCTCACGCGTGGTGAATGCGGGTGCGCTGTTTGCTATGGGTCTGATCGATGAGCTGAACCATGCGATGGTGGCGCGGTATCGCAAGCAGATTGATCCGTCGGTGTTGTCGGAGGCGGTGAAGTGGTTTGCTGCGCAGGCTGAGCCGGAGAAGCTGGAGCGAATGCTGCTCAAGTTTACGGAGCAGTTTCCGAATGTCGCTGTCTATCGCGGCGATGTGACGGCTGCCGAGTGGTTGAAGGGTACGACCGAGGACCTCTCGAACCGCGAGGCTGCACTGGAAGAGTTGATGCTGCTTTGGATCGCGAATATCAATCCTGCGTTTGCTGCGTTTGGTGAGCTGTTTCAGGATGCGGAGCTGAAGAAGCAGACGGTGTATGGCAATGTGACGAAGGCGCTGCCGGAGTACTTTGCGACGCGGCCGCTGTTTGCGCCGGAGGTGGGCAGCCTGATCGATGCGCTGCGTGCGCCGATGCTGGCTTCGCCGGATTCGCTTACAGGGCAGCTTGATTACATACGCGAGCATTGGGTGGCGTATCTGGGTGAGGACCTGCGGCGGGTTGTGCTGGCGATCGATGTACTGCGCGAGGAAGATATTGCGATCTGGATGCGGTTCAATCCGGCGGCTCCGGATTGGTACAGGCATGGTGCGCCGGGACGCGGCGGCGAAGGCTTTGTGGGCGATGAGTATATTGGGTTCGATGAAGAGTATGTGGTGGGGCCGGATGGCAAGCGCAAGCTACGCTATGCGGCGGGCTACCAGGCACCGCTGAATGAGTACGAGGCGTTCAGTGCCGATCAGGCGTGGATGCCGACCGTGGTGCTGATGGCGAAGAGCACGTATGTGTGGCTGGAGCAGCTATCGAAGAAGTATGGACGGCATATTTATCGGCTGGATCACATTCCGGATGAAGAGCTGCGGCTGCTGAGTGAGCGCGGCATCACGGGGCTTTGGCTGATTGGGTTGTGGGAGCGCAGCGTGGCTTCGCGGACGATCAAGCGGCTGCGTGGACATCATGATGCGGTGGCGTCGGCTTACTCGTTGAAGGACTATCAGATTGCCGAAGATCTCGGCGGCAATAGCGCTTATGAGCATCTGCGGGATAGAGCCGGCGCGTTTGGTTTGCGGCTGGCGAGTGATATGGTGCCGAACCACATGGGTATCGATTCGCCGTGGGTGATCGAGCACCCGGACTGGTTTATCAATCGCAACGAGAGTCCGTTCCCGGCGTACAGCTTCAACGGGCCGGACCTTTCGACCGATAGCCGCGTCGAGATCAAGATCGACGATCACTACTACGACCAGACAGACGCTGCGGTGGCGTTCCGGTTGCGGAATTACTCGGACGGAAGCACGCGGTATATCTACCACGGCAACGATGGTACGACGTTTGCGTGGAATGATACGGCGCAGCTTGACTACTCGAAGGCGTATGTGCGCGAGCATGTGATGCAGGTGATCCTGCATGTGGCACGGCTGTTTCCGATCATTCGATTCGATGCGGCGATGGTGTTGGCGAAGCGGCATGTGCAGCGGCTGTGGTTCCCGCTGCCCGGTGCTGGTGGATCGATTCCATCGCGTGCGGAGAATGCGATGAGCCAGGAAGAGTTCGATGCGCTGATGCCGCATGAGTTCTGGCGCGAGGTGGTGGACCGCGTGGCGGTTGAGGTGCCGGGAACGCTGCTGCTGGCGGAGGCGTTCTGGTTGCTGGAAGGGTACTTTGTGCGCACGTTGGGAATGCATCGCGTGTACAACTCTGCGTTCATGAACATGCTTCGCGATGAAGAGAACGCGAAGTATCGCAGCTATCTGAAGAAGACGATTGAGTTCGATCCGGACATTCTGAAGCGCTATGTGAACTTCATGAGCAATCCGGATGAGCGGACGGCGATTGATCAGTTTGGCTCGGAAGACAAGTACTTTGGTGTAGCGACGCTACTGGCTACGCTGCCGGGTTTGCCAATGTTTGCGCATGGGCAGATCGAAGGCTATACCGAGCGCTATGGCATGGAGTTCAAGCAGGCAAAGATGGAGGAGTGGCCGAACGAAGGTCTGGTGGCGCGGCATCAGCGGGAGATTGCGCCGCTGTTGAAGGATCGCCACATCTTTGCTGAGAGTGGGAACTTTGTGCTGTATGACTTCTGGACTGGCGATGGCACGGTGAATGAGAATGTGTTCGCGTACTCGAACCGGCATGATGGGCAGCGCGCGGTGATTCTTTATAACAACAGTTATGGGAGCACCGGCGGAACGATTCATATGTCCGTCGGCTCAATGGACAAAGGCAGCGGTGAGCTGCGGCAGCGGAGCCTTGCGGAAGGGCTTGGGTTGCGGTGGGATGATGCGGCGATCCTCGCGTATCGCGATACGGCGCGGGGGTTGGAGTATCTGCGGCGGTCGTCGGATATCTTCAAGCAGGGTATGACGGTTAGCCTGCGCGGCTATCAGTATGTGGTGTTGCTGAACTGGCGCGAGCTGCACTCTTCGGCGGAGTGGCCGTGGGACAGGTTGTGCGATGAGTTGAGTGGAGCGGGTGTTCCGAATCTGGATGAAGCGATTGTGAAGTTGCGGTTGCGTTCGCTGCATGATGTTCTGCGCGAGGTTGTGAGTGCAAAGCCGATTCGTGAGCTGGCTACCGCTGTTGCGCCACGTGTTGTGAAGGAAGTGGTTCCGGTGGTGAAGGCTTCTGAGAAGGAAGAGGCTACGGTCGTTGCGGGTGCGAAGGCGGCCTCTGCGAAGGAGTTGGATAAGTCTGTTCCTGAAGATTGGATCGAGTGCCTCGTGAAGAAGACCGGGCAGCTCTTTGAGCGAATTCCCGCTGATTTTGCTGCCGGAATTTTGGACACTGACGGCGCGGCTCGCTACAAGAAAACTCTTGAGGCTACTGCACTGGCAGCGAGCCATTTGAGTGTGGCTTCACGGAGTCTTGTTGCGGAGTTTCCGAAGGCTTCGCGCTATCTGCCTGGAGACGATCCGGCCGGCGATGCGCGCGATGATCTCTGGGCTCCGATTCTCGCGTGGGTCGTGCTGCATAGTTTGCCCTCGAAGCATAAGGCTGCGCTGTTCGATAAGCTGCAACTGCGTTCGGCGCTTGCGGAGATCTTTGCGACGTTCGGGTTGCATGGTGAAGACGCGTGGAGAGCTTCGGCGCGTGTTCGTCTGCTGCTGGCGCAGGAAGATGAGCCGGTGAAGATGAAGACCGGAGGCGAAGATTTTTGGGCTGATCCTGATGTTAGATGGCTGGCCGGTGTGAATGAATCGCAGGGTGCGACGTACTTCAACAAGGAAGCGTTTGAAGAGCTGGTGGTGTGGCTGCAGTTGCCGGTGCTGGTTGGCGGATCGTCACAGAATGCTGTCGTTGAAGAGGCATTTCTTGCCGCGAAGACTGCGGGCTATAACGTTGAGATAGTTACGTCTAAGAAGAAGCCCGCTCTACGAACCGAAGTGAAAGACATACGCGTATAGCAGCGCGATGCAGCCGATAGTGGCTGCAAGAAGAATGCTGTGCTTGAGCGTGAAACGGAAGAGTCGCGATTGATCGGCGGAGTTTAGACCGGTTGCGGCGGCAGCGATTGCGATGGTCTGCAGGCTGATCATCTTGCCCATCACGCCGCCGGAGGAGTTGGCCGCGGCCATTAGAATCGGGCTGAAGCCAAGGCGTTGTGCGGTGACGACTTGCAGGTTGCCGAAGAGTGCGTTCGAGCTTGTGTCGGAGCCGGTGAGGAAGACGCCCATCCAACCGAGCAGTGCGCTGAAGAAGGGAAAGAGTCGGCCCGTTGCGGCGAAGGCGAGGCCGAGGGTTGCGGTGGCGCCGCAGTAGTTCATTAGGAAAGCTATCGCAAGAACGGAGCTTACGGTTGCGGTGGGCAAGGCGAGTTGCTTCATCACCGCCAGCAGGACGCGGCCAAAGCGTGCAGGGCTCATACGCAGGAATGCGACCGAGAGTAGCGCAGCGATCATGCAGGCAGTGCCGGGTGTCGTGACATAGTTAAACGCGAAGACCGCGTGATACGGCGCGGGCGCGGCGACGATGGGCGGCATGCGGTAGACGACATCGTGCAGCATCGGCCAATGCAATGTGATGGTGGTCGCTTCCAGGAGGCGTTGCAGCGGCTTCCATCCCCAGAGGATGACGCAGGCGACGAGAAGACCGTAGGGCATCCACGCGTAGAGCACTTTGCCTGTTGAGTAGGTAGGGATGATGCGTTCTTCGATAGATAACTCCGCACTGCCTGGTGTTCCCATGTGCGCAAAACGTTTGAGCATGGATGTGGCGTGGGCTGTATTCACGGCAGCGGGATGTCTGCGTCTGTAGCGCAACACGGCTACGAGAGCGGCGATGGCCGCAATGGCGGCGAGGATGTCGGTTAGTTGCGGGCCGACGTAGGTGGAGACGAACAATTGCGCCGCACCGAAGACAGAGCCGGCGACGAGCAGCGGAAGCCAGATGCCGTTGGTTGCGCTGAGACCTCCGATGGCGAGGATGAGGTAGGTGGGAATGAGGATCGCAATCGGCGTACAGATGGCGCCGATTGCACCGCTGAGTTTTTCCAGCGGAAGGCCGGTGATGCCGGCGAGCGTGATGATCGGGATGCCGATGGAGCCGAAGGCGACTGGTGCCGTGTTCGTGAGCAGGCAGATGGCCGAGGCGCTGAAGGGCGAGAAGCCAAGGCCGATCAACATGCTGGCGGCGATGGCGACCGGTGTGCCGAAGCCTGCGGCGCCTTCGAGGAAGGCTCCGAAGGCGAAGGCGATCAGCAATGCCTGCAGGCGTGGGTCGGGAGTGAGGCGGCCGATGGAGTCTTTGATGATCTCGAACTGGCCGTTCTCCACCGTGATTCGAAAGAGCACGAGCGCCCAGAAGATGAGCCAGGTGATGGGGAAGAGTCCGAAGGCGATGCCGAGAGCGGCCGCGCTTATCGCGGTGCGGACCGGCATCTGATAGGCGAGGGTTGCGAGCAGAAACGTGACGCCGAGGCCGCAGAGCCCAGCGAGCCATGCGGGGCGGCGGAGAATGCCGAGCAGTAGAAGCAGCGTGAGAATCGGCAGAGCGGCGAGCAACACCGCAAATCCGAGGCTGTGGCCGAACGGCAGGTAGGTCTGATGCCAGATCAAGGTCGATCTCCGCGTGCAGATTGCCGAATAGGAGTCGTATGCGATGGTAGGCTAAGGGCCACGCGGTGGTCTAGCGCGGCCGTCTTTGTTCGATAATAAAAGCACACAGGGAGGAATATTTGACGGGGATGCTTTCGGACCGGTCGTTGGCGCGATTGCGCTGGATATGCGGACTCGCCTTCCTTGGGCTGTTCGCGTATTACATTGTGAACACGCTGCACTGGCCCATGGTTTGGGACACCCCGGTGATGCACTACGTGCGCTTCCTGATAACGCGCGGCTTCCAGCCTTACTCTCAGATCACGGACATGAACCTTCCCGGCTGCTATCTAACCGAAGGCTGGGGCATGGCGATCTTTGGATGGAGCGATCTCTCCTGGAGGGTCTACGAGTTCTTCCTGATGGCCGTGCTTGCCGGCAGTGGAATGCTGCTGGGCGGACGGCGCAATTGGTTTGCCGGGATCTACGCAGCGGCCTTCTTTATGGTGATGCATGGGTCCGAAGGCCCGCGCGTTGCAACAGAGCGCGACGAGCTCATGGCGATCCTGATGATCGTCGCTACCGCTTCGCTGCTTGTTGCAGTCCGGCGGCGCACTCCGGCGTGGCTGCTGCCGATGGGCCTTGCGTCGGCCCTTGCGACGTCGTTGAAACCGGCTGTACTTCTGATGGAGATCGGCCTGCTGCTTCTGCTTGTCTTCTATCTTAGGAAGCGCGGCGAACGCATAGGGGCCTATCTGCTATGGGCGTTGCTGGGCAACCTGGTGATCTGCGCTGTGGTGCTCGAGTTCCTGCTGAAGAACCACGCCATCGGGCCGCTGCTCTTCATCCTCTTACGGGTTGTGCCCTCGTATGCGAAGCTCACTCATCCTGGCACTGTGTATATGGTCCGGCATCTGTTGCCGGCGGCAATTGCGCCACTGCTCCTTGTTGGGTTCGCCGCTCTTGTACAGCGCAAAGGAGAGCTGGGGCTTGCGCGTTGGGCCTTGTGGCTCGGGGTAGTGGTGGGTGCGATCTCTTACTTTATGCAGGAGAAGGGGCTTCTCTATCACCGCTACATGGTCGTACTGTTTATGCTTCTTTGGGTCGGCCTGGAACTCTCCGAAGCGATGCACCGGGAAAACCTGCGCTCGCGTTGGACTGCGGTTGCGGGCATCGTGCTGCTCTTTGTGGCAGTAGTTCCGTACTACGTCCAGATGATGCATCGAAACCCGACATCCGAGGCTGCGTTGTCTCCTGTGTCTTTCAAGTTGCAAAGTGACCTGGAGCAGTTGGGCGGCGATCAACTGCAGCGGCAGGTGCTGTGCCTGGATATGATCTACGGTTGCTTCGACGCACTCTATCGAATGCGGTTGGTCCAGAACACGGGAGCAACCGGCGACATGCTGCTCT
>Ga0302308_10002359_pt1 | contig 15270 bp, 11 predicted proteins | sample III_Palsa_E3_3_FD_200531 | JGI IMG/M metagenome (GOLD analysis project Ga0302308, IMG submission 200531) | Peat permafrost microbial communities from Stordalen Mire near Abisko, Sweden - III_Palsa_E3_3 | ecosystem: Environmental > Terrestrial > Soil > Palsa > Peat permafrost | place: Sweden... | reverse complement strand
CAATGCGTACTTTTCGATACTTTTAAGTCGCCATTCGTACCGCAAATTCAACAACATACGCGTTCCGGGGGTCGCTCATAACCCAAAGGTCGTAGGTTCAAATCCTACCCCCGCAACCAAACAACAACCCATTCAAAATCAGAGGCTTAGGAGATTAGACTTCTGGGCCTTTTTGGCATTGTAGCCCCTGTTATCCCGTCTATTGCGGTGGCAGTTGCGTACGATCCCACCCGCCGCCCAGCACCTTGATCAGCAGCACGGTGGCGTCCATCCGCCGCCGCAAAATATCGATATCGTTCCGCTCGTTATTCAACGCCGTAGTCTGTGCCGTAATCACCTGCAGATACGTGTCGACGCCGCCCACATAGCGATTATTAAATATCCGTTCCGACTCCTGCGCAGACGCCGTCGCCTGCCGTTGCTGCGTCGCTTCATCAGAAAGCACCCGCAAAGCCACGAGGTTATCCTCCACCTGCTGATAAGAAGTCAGCACGGCCTGCCGGTAGTTCGCAGCCGCTTGGTCAAAACCCGCAATCGCCTGCTCAGAGACCCCTCGGCGTCGTCCCGCATCAAAAAATGTCTCGCTAAGCGCAGGTCCGACGGCGTAAACAATGCTAGCCGGCGTAAACAGCGAAGTCAGCGATGTGCTCTCAAATCCCGCCTCGCCGGAAAGCGAGAGCGTAGGGAAAAAAGCTGCCCGAGCAATACCAACCTGCTCATTCGCTTCCGCTGTCCGCCGCTCGGCAGCCGCAATATCCGGCCGCCGTTCCAGTAACTGCGACGGCAATCCCGCCGGAATCCCGGGGGGCGTCAACTCCACGGGCAACGGCGCCGCCGGCAACGTCAATGCGGATGGTGGCTGCCCTGTCAGGATCGCAATCGCATGTTCAAACTGTGCACGACTAACCGAAATATCCGCAGCCTGCACCTTTGCTGCCTGCAACTGAGTCTGAGCCTGAGACACATCGGACTTTGGCGCAATCCCCCCGTTGAACCGGTTGGTCGTCACGCGCAACGCCTCCCGATACTGCCCAACCGTATCGTTCAGCAACTTCTGTTGCGCATCAGCCGCCCGCAGCTCGAAATAGTCCATCGCCACCTCGGCCTGCAACGAAAGCAGCACATTCTGCCGGTCCGCCGCCGTTGCCTGCGACTCTTCTTTCGCAGCCGCAATGTTCCGCCGAATACGTCCCCACAAATCGACCTCGTAGTTCACCTCGAGCGGAAGCAGCAGGTTCGCCAAGCCGTTAACGGCGTTCGCTGCATTGAAATAAGGCTGATTCGTCGACTCTCTCTCCCCGCTCACAGCCGGTGCAATCCCAATCGTTGGATACCGGTCGGCATTTCGCACGCGTATATTCGCTCGCGCTGCGCGCAGATTCGCATCCGCGGCCTTCAGCGTCTGATTAGCCGCTTCAACCTGCGGCTCCAACGCATTAAGTCCATCATCGTTGAAGATCATCCACCACGACCCGCGCGGAATCGCATCCGCTGGCTTCGCAGCCTGCCAGCCCGCACTCTCTTTAAAGCCATCCGGACCAGCCTCTTTAAACGCAGGCGGCGCGGGCGCCGTCGGCACCGTGTACTTCGGCCCAACCATGCAGCCGCCTAGTGGCAACATCACGCCCAGCGCAGCAACAGCCCGCAACCGCAACTTCATCGCGCCACCGTCCCTTGTCCCTGGGCCTGCCCTGCGACTTGCACTCGCTGTCCTTCAGCCAGCGAATCACTCGGATCGAGAATAACCTCATCCGCCGCCGTCACCCCTGTAGCGATCTCCAGCGAGCTTCCATTGTCCTTCCCGATCGTGACGCTCTGCAGATGCACTCGCCCATCCCGCACAACGCCAACCTGCAATCCCTGCGCACGAAACACCAGCGTATTCGCCGGCACTGAAACCATCCGCACCTGCTCTGGAATCTTGAAGTGCACAAACACATACGCTCCAGGCAGCAGCTTGCCGTCCGCATTGTCCACATCCACTTCTACGTTCAACGTCCGCGACGTCTGATCGATCGCGTTGGAATTGCGTGCGATCTTCCCAACGAACTGCTGATTGGGATACTCATCCAGCGTCAGCGTCGCAGTATTGCCGTCACGAATTGCAGGCGCATAGTTCTCCGGCACTGCTACATAGACGCGCAGCATATCGATCGAAGCCACGCGAAAAAGTTCCTTGGCCGTGCCACTGCTATTAGGTGAACCCGAATCGATAAGGTCTCCAATATCGGTATTGCGTACCGTCACCACGCCGCTATAGGGCGCATACACTTTCTCGAACGACTGCAACTGCTGCAACCGCCGCACATTAGCCTGCGCCGCATCCACCGCAGCCAGCTTGGCTGCAGCTCCACTCACGGCAACATCCGTCTCTTGCTTTGAAACCGAATCGCTCTTCAACAAATTCTGATACCGGTCCGACGTCGTATTCGCCAGCGCCAGGTCTGCCTGCGCGCTCTTAAGGTTCGCCTGCGCCACCTGTAGTTGTTCATCCAGCTCTGGCGTCTCAATCGTCGCCATCAATTCACCCTTTGTCACATGCTGGCCAATGTCCACAAACCACTGCTTCAAATACCCGCTCGTCCGCGCATAGATTGGTGTGTCGTTATACGCCTGTGTATTGCCCGGCAACGCAATCTCTGAGCTCACCCCGGTCACCGCCGGATGAATCACATTCACCACCGGCACGGCACTCGCCTTCATAACCTGCTCGAGCTTATGTTCGTCCCGGGCCCGCGAAAGCAGCCCATACACGATCACGGCAATCACCAGCAGCACAACCAGAAAAACCCCCAACTTGCCGCCAAAAGACATCCGTTGCGGCACGGGAGGAGCATCCGTAGGTTCGCCCGACAAGGGATCATGCGGCACGGTGGCAGCCTTGCTCGCATGTGCCGGATAATGCGTTGACGGCGTTGTCATTTCGGTATTGATGTCGGTCGACATGATCCGGTCTCCAGTACAGCCCGCACTTCCGGGCTAAGCAATAACGTGTTCGTTAGATGTTGCCGTCTCAGCAATAGGGGAAGCCTTGCTGCGGCCATGCAAGAGCGCAAACACAGCCGGCACAAAAATCAACGTCGCTACCGTCGCCATCGACAGGCCGCCGATCACGGCGCGCCCCAGCGGAGCATTCTGTTCACCGCCTTCGCCAGCGCCTAGCGCCATCGGAATCATGCCGATGATCATCGCCAGTGCCGTCATGCACACCGGCCGGAACCGTGTCGCGCCGGCTTCGATAGCAGCATTCAACGCATCCCCATGCTTGTCCAGTTGGTCCTTCGCAAACGACACCACCAGGATAGAGTTTGCTGTCGCCACGCCCATGCACATAATCGCGCCCATCAGCGCCGGCACTGAAAGTGTCGTATGCGTCACGAAGAGAAACAGCACGATACCTGCAATCGCCGCCGGCAGCGCCGTGATGATAATGAATGGATCAAGCCACGATTGAAAGTTCACCACGATAAGCAGGTAGACCAACACAATCGAGAACAGCAGCCCGAATACCAGGCCCTCATACGAGTTGCGCATCGTGTCTACCTGACCGTGAATCGTGACAAAATTACCGCGAGCCAGCCCACCGCGATTTTCATCGACCACTTTCTGCACATTGCGGGCAACAGCGCCCAGGTCGCGGTCCTGCACATTCGCGTAGATATCCAGCGTTGGACGAATGTCGTAGTGGCTCACGATCGGCACTTCCGAAGAACGCGTTATGCTCGCCATATCCGCCAGGATCTCAGGCTCCTTCGCGTTTGGCGAAGTCACAGGAATATTCCGCAGATCGTTCAACGACTGCACCTGGTATTGCGGCGTCTGCGCCACAATGCTATACGTCGTCCCATTCTTCGCCAGGAAGAACTGCGGCGAAAGCTGCGTCGATCCCGAAAGAATATTCAGCACGGACGAACCCACATCGCGCTGCGTATACCCGCCCTGAGACGCCTTCGTCCTGTCCACATCAACATCAAACACCGGTGAATCGTTCGGCTGCTGCAGTCGCAAGTCGACCAGCCCCGGAATATCCCGAAGCTGCTGCAAAATCTTGTCCGCCACCTTTCGATTCCCTTCACTATCCGGCCCATCGATCTTGATGTCGATCGGCGCCGGCAAGCCAAAATTCAGAATCTGCGTCACAATATCCGACGGCAAAAAGTAGAACGTCGTTCCCGGAAACTCCCGGGGCAACTGCGCACGCAGCTTTCTCACATAGTCCGCTGTCGGATGATGATCTTCCTTCAGCGAAACCAAAATATCCGCATCCGCCGCGCCAAACAACCCACTCGTTGCATGCTGTGTATTCAGCGTCGAGTAAGGCAGGCCGATATTGTCGAGAATGTTGTCCATCTCGCCTTCTGGCACCGTCTTTCGTATCGACTGCTCTACCAGGTCGCAAAGCCGCGCCGTCTCCTCAATACGCGTTCCGGTCTTGGCCCGCACATGTAGGATGAACGCCCCGTTGTCTGTAGCCGGAAAGAAGTTCTGTCCAAGAAACGGAATCAACAGCAATGCCAACACGCAACACCCTAAAAACACCGGGATAAATACCTTCCGCGCCGCAACCAGCCGCGCCAGCAAACCGGCATAGGCCCTGCGCACCCGCTCGAATCCGCGTTCGAACCCACGTTGAAGCTGCACCAGTGGATTGCGCGTCTCCCGCTCATGTTCGTCATGCGCCTTCAGCAGATACATCGCCAGGGTAGGCACCAGCGTTCGCGAAAGCATGTACGACGCCAGCATTGCGAACACCACAGCCTCGGCCAGCGGCACAAATAGATATCGCGCCACGCCTCCCAGAAAGAACATCGGCAGAAACACAATGCAGATGCAAAGGGTCGCCACCAGCGCCGGAACCGCAATCTGCGCCGCGCCTTCCAGAATGGCGTTATTAAGCTCATGGCCCTCTTCCAGATAGCGCTCGATATTCTCGATCGTCACGGTCGCATCATCTACCAGGATCCCGACCGCCAGCGCCAGTCCACCCAGCGTCATAATGTTGATCGTCTGCCCCAGCAGCCCCAGCAAAATGATCGACGTCAAAATTGACAGCGGAATGGATACAGCGATGATCAGCGTCGAACGCCACGACCCCAGGAACAGCAGAATCATCAGACCCGTCAGCGCAGCCGCAATCACGCCCTCGCGAATCACACCCTCAATCGATCCCCGTACAAAGATCGATTGATCCCCAATCGGCGTAATCCGCAGCGCCGAAGGCAATCCACTCTTCACTCGCGGCAGCAATGCCTTTACACCTGCAACGACATTCAGCGTTGAAGCCGACCCCGATTTGAGAACCGTGATCAACACGCCGCGATGCCCATCCTGGCGCACAATATTGGTCTGCGGAATGCTCCCATCCGTCACACTCGCAATATCGTGCATGTAGATCGTCGCGCCATTCACCTGCTTGATCGGCAGGTTCGCCAGTCCCTCAAGCGTAGGCGGCGCGCTGTTCAGCCGAATGTCATACTCCAACGCACCGATCTTTGCCGTACCGGAAGGCTCCACCACGTTCTGCTGGTTCAACGCATTCAGGACGTCGCTCGGCGAAAGCCCTTCAGCCTGCAGCTTCTTCGGGTCGAGATTCACCATGATCGACCGCTGCTTGCCGCCGTACACGTTCGGCACCACTGCGCCCGGGACCGTCACTAGCTGCGATCGAATATTGTTCAACCCAAAATCATTCAACTGCTGCTCAGAGAGTCCATTGCCCGACAACCCAAGCTGCAGAATGGGTACGCTCGACGCCGAAAAATTAATAATCTGCGGAGGCAGAGTTCCCGGAGGCAAGGACCGAAGTAGAAACTCCGCCGCCGACGATACCTGCGCATTCGCCGTATCCAGCGATGCCCCTGGCTGCAAGTAAACCTTGATGATCGCCTGTCCCGCAATCGTCGTGGACTCGATGTGCTCGATGTTGTCCACCAGCGTCGTCAACGTCTTCTCAAACGGAGTCGTCAGCCGCCCGGAAAGCTCGTCCGGATTCAACCCCGTGTACTGCCACGCAATCGAAATTACCGGAATATCGATGTTCGGAAAGATGTCCGTAGGCGTGCGCAGAATCACCACCGGCGCCGCAATCAAAATCAGCAGTGCCAATACGATGAACGTATAAGGGCGATTCAGTGCAAGGCGAACAATCCACATGCTCGAACGGACTCCTGTCTAACTAAGGGTAACGCCTTCTGTAGAGACTCGTTTCGCCGTCGAATAGATTCACAGTTCTTTCCTCTCCATAGCATCGGAAAAACCGATGCATTCTTCTCCACGAAGACTAAAATGCTCTCATGGAACTCCGCCATCTGCGCTACTTCACCGCAATCGCCGACTCCGGAAGCCTCACCGCCGCCGCCCGCAAGCTCCACATCTCGCAATCAGCCGTCAGCGAGCAGATGTTCGACCTCGAAAGCGAAATCGGCGGCATCCTCCTCGACCGCACCGGCCGCACCGTCCGTCTCACCGCCGAAGGTCAGGTCTTCCTTGAACAGGCTCGCAAAACCCTCGAAGCCGCCGACCGCGCCATCGACCTCACCCGAAAATCCCTCCAGGGCGAAATCGGTTCCCTCAACATCGGCTTCTTTCTCTGGGGCGCGGGCGGCTTCTTTTCCCGCATTATCCGTGAGTTCCGCCGCCGTCACCCCGGCGTTCGTCTCTCTCTCATGGAGATGCACGCACCCGAGCAACTCGCCGCCCTCGAAGAAGGCCGCATCGATGTCGGCCTCACCCGCCCACTCGCCCCACCCTACGACCGCATCCTCCGCTCCGAACTTCTCTACCGCGATCCCGTCCTTGTAGCCATGCGCCCTGACCACCATCTGGCCGGCAAATCCGTCCACGTCCGCGCTCTCCGCGAAGAGCGCCTCATCGTCACCGATCGCCAGGCCACACCCTTCCTGTTCGACGGCATCGTCTCACTTTGCTCCGCCGAAGGCTTCTCTCCCCAAATCGTCAACACATCATCCAGCTGGTCCGGCGTCCTCACGCTTGTAGAAGCCGGCGAAGGCATCGCCCTCGTCCCATCCGGCGTAAAGCATCTCCGCACCCGGGGCCTCGCCTTCAGTCCCCTGCTTCCCGCCACGCTCTCCATGGGCTTATCAGTCGCATGGAACCCCGCCAACAAGGGTGTCATCCTGCAGGACTTCCTCACTCTCCTCCGCGAAAACCGCAAGCGAATCCAGCGCACCGCCGGAAACTAGTCAGCCTGCATTCCTACCGCAACTGAAACTCCGGCGACCCCATCACCAGTGCCGTCAAGAGATTCAAAGTATCCGTAGGCCCCGCATCCACAGGCTGCTGCTCCAACTGCTTCTCGATCAACTGATTCGTCTGCGCCGAAACATTCGCCCCAATCATCGTCGCCTCCAGCACCCGCATCGCAACTTCCGCACCCTCCGACGCCGGATGCGCACTCGGAGCCGTAGTCGCCACAGCCGCAACGCCCATCAGCCTCGCATCGCCACGCCCAGCCGGCGCACTAGCAGCCTTCACCCCATAGCTCGCAAAGTTCCCTGCTCCTGTCGGCGCAAGCAACCCCATCGCCAGCAGCTTCGGCGCATCGAACTTCTGGTTCGCAAACTTCCCATTCGTCAGTTGGTACGCAAAGTTCAGCCGGTCCACCAGCGCCGACGAGTTCATCCACTGATCCGCCGTCAGGTAATACCCCGTCGGAGGCAGCGCCTTATACAGCGGCATTCCCATCACGCTGATCGTATTCACCAGCGCATTGGGGTTCTGCGGCTCAGTCGCAGTCGTCCTGAAAGCCGACGCCACAAACTCCAGCGGCGTCTTCACCTTCGTATGAAAGTACTGCCGGGAGTTAAACTCCGGCGAAGCAATCAGTGCCCGCAGAATCGTCTTGATGTCTCCATGGCTCGACAGATAAACCTTTGTCAGACGGTCAACCAGCGCCGCCGGCGGATCATCCGCCACAAAGTGCTGCACCAGCAACGTGCTGATAAAGTGCGCCGTCTGTGAGCTCGACGCAAGAATGTTCAGCGCCGTAATCCCCTGCTTCACGCTGTTATCGGTCGCCTCATCCTTGCTCGGCCCCCACGTCGGCCCAGCCGCCACAACAGCATCCCCACGCTTCTTTCCCACAACCTTCGGTGCCTGCGGCACTGGCGTCGCATTGCCATTGTCGTCGATCACGTACCCAAACCACGTCTTCGGCCCCGGCTCATGCCGCTTCGGATCGAACAAAAACCCGCCACCCTGATACGGCTTATCGACACCCCACCCCGTCAAAATCGCTGAAAGCGTAGTCACATCGGTCTGCGAGTACCCGCCAGTCACGCCGACCGTATGCAGCTCCATCACCTCGCGCCCATAATTCTCGTTCAGGCCCTTATTGCCCTTCTTCGAGTTCGGGTTCTTCGGATTCACCCCATTCGCCATCGAATCCGGTCCAATCGAAAGCCAGTTGTCCAGATAAACCATCATCGCCGGCGATTCAGCCGTAGCCAGCAGCAACGCCGGAAACGTCCCCAGCGCATTCTTCCGGATCACATCCCTCTCATAGCCCGTCGTGTACCACTGATCGGAGTCCTTCGGCGCATACACATTGAAGTGGTTGAACCAGAAATCCGTCATCACCTCCTGCAACTGCCTCTCCGTCATCACATCCCGCACAATCCGCGCCTGCGCCAACTCGCTCCCGATGTAATACGAAGAGCTCACCTGCGCCGACATGGCCTCAAACGCCTCTCTCTCCCGCGGCGTAAAGTCAGCCATCAGCAGATTCTTCTGGTCCCCGCTCAAATTCCCATTGCCCGTAAACGCAACCCTGTCCTCCACCGGCATCTTGATCACCGCCGCCATCCGCTGCTGCTTTGGCATCGCAAACAACTCGCCCGCAATCCTCGCCGCTGTCTCCTGGTCCTTCTTCTTCGCCGCCGCCTTCTCCTCGTCCGTCAGCTCTGGCTTTACCTCAACAGTCCCATCCGCCTTCTTCTTATCCCGCTCCTGCTGCAGCTTATAAACCGCAACCTCATACACCGCATTCAGCATCGGATCCGTCGGATAAGGCGACTTCCCATCCGCCACCGGCGTCACCTGCCCTCTATCCGGAAACGTCAACAGCAACTGCGGCACACTCATAGTCAACGTCGGATAGTCCGCCAGCTTCCTGTCCGTCACCCCATCCTTAATCGCCCCCGGATTCATCTGCGCCGCCAGCCACTTGTCCTCTCCCATCGCAAGCACCTGGTCAACTTCGCCCGGTCGCGGCCCAAACGTAAACCGGTCGAGCACCTGCTGCACCCGCTCCCGCTGCGTAAGCGGCGTCAACACCTCAGTCTTCTTCGTCTTCATCATCGGCTGCCGCGACTTCAACGCAAACGTCCTCGCCGCCTTCTGCTGCGCCGCATCCGGTTTCTGCGTCCCATCCTGCGCCTGCATGTCGCTCTCACGAGCCACCGGCGCCTGCTCCGCACTCGCACCCATCATCTGCGCCCACACCACACCCGTTGCCAGCAAACCACCCACAACCAACACAACAACCGCCAGCCGAGTCTTCATCAAACGCACCTCAGTACAGATTTAGACCCACAACGTCCCTACAAAGTTGTGCCAGTCGCCTTCCCAAAGCCCAAAACCTAAGACCCAAAACCCAGCCTTTTCCGCCCCCAAAACACCACACACCCCACCACTCCCACAACCACCGCCAGCAAAACCTCCCGCCCAAAGTTCGCCCGCGACACCACCAGAAACCCAAACCCCGCCAACGCCAACAACGGCGGCAACGGATAAACCCACATCCTGAAAGGCCTCTTCATCTCCGGCCGATTCCTCCGCAGCAACATTACCCCCACATGCTGCAACCCGAACTGCAAGCAGATCCGCAACACCACCAGCGCCGCAATCACATCCCCCAGCGAAAAGAAGCAGCACAAACACCCCACTCCCGCCAGCACCAGCAGACTCGCATGCGGAAACCGCTTCGTCTTATGCAGCCTCCCAAACACTGCAAGAAAGTTCCCATCCCTCGCCGCCGCAAACGGAATCCGCGAGTACCCCAGCAACAGCGAAAACACGCTCGCAAACGCTGTCACCATCACCAGCACAGCGGCAATCTTCCCCGCCATCGGAGATCCCCACGCCACCAGCATCATCTGCGCCAGCACCGCCCTCCGCGCCTCCACCCCCGTCGCCCCCAGCAACCCCGGCGACCCAATCACCGACAGCACACTAGCGTTCAATGCCATGTACAGCACAAACACAATCCCAATCGACAGCAACACCGCCCGCGGAATCGTCCTCCCCGCATCTCGCACCTCACCCCCAAGAAACGTAACGTTGTAATACCCCCAATAGTCATAGGTCGCAATCAACATCGCCGACCCCAACCCCAGAAAAAACCCACGATCCAACCGAAAAGCCCCCGGCGTAAAGGCCACCACCTGCGCCCACGTCCCATGCAGCAACCCCGTCACCACCGCCCACGCAATCGTCCCCAGCACCACCACCAGCAACCCCACCGAAAGCACCTTCACCTTCGCCAGATTCCGGTACAGCAATACCACCGCCACCACCACCGCCGCAATCGCCACCCAGGTCGTCGGCCCCACCACAAACCCCGCGCTATAAGCCCCCACATGCACCGCATGCACCACCGACCCCTTCCCCAGCGCTGGCCACAAATAAGTCGCATACTGCGAAAGCCCAATGCACCCGCTAGCCACACTCAACGGCGCCGAAAAGCAAAGCTGAAACAGAAACAGAAAACTAAGCAGCCTCCCCAACCCACCCCCATACATCTTCCCCAAATACGCATAAGTTCCACCAGCCTCCGGCATCGCCGCCCCCAGCTCCGCCCACACCAACCCATCACAAACCGCCAGCCCCGCTCCCAGCACCCACCCCAGCATCGCCTGCGGCCCACCCATCGCCGCCAGCAGCAGCGGCAGCGTAATAAACGGCCCCACGCCAATCATGTCGAGCAGGTTCAGCGTAACCGCCCCACCCAACCCCAGCGTCCGCTCGAGCTTCGGCTCTTCCATCCCCATCCCGCGAGTCTATCGCGACCGCTCTATCTCCCCACCTCGACTGGTTCAACAGCCACAGTTAATTCGGCAAGCGATCCATCACCACAGTAACTTGCCGGCCAGCCAGCTATCAACACTGAACCTTCCCGGACCAGAGCAGATCAGCCAGATAAAAATGAGCACGTACAGGACTTCCGGCAGATAGAGAAAATCGTCGAGCCAGTTAAGAGGCGAAAGCCCTCTAGGCATGGTGGAAATCGCGCTGGTCAGGGTGGCGACAATCATATCGATCAATAAAGCCACGCACGCCGGACTCGAAAGAAAACCCACGGCCACCAGGGATCCGCCAACGAACTCAACACCCGACACGAAATAAGCCATCTGGTGGGGAAACGGGACCTTGGCCTGAACGAGCGTCTCGGTAACAGGCTTCGTGCCGCCGGCGACAAACAATTTGTTTGCCCCCGAGATAGCAAAGAACAGCCCGATCGCAACACGCACCAGCAGGATGGCATATTGTTCCACATCACTGCTACCCAACAGCGCAAACTGAACCAACCGTTTCCAATCCATCTCTTGTTCCTCCATCGGAGAATGTTGTGAACGAATTCTCGCGTCTCGAGATTATGTGTCCATCCGTTCGACCCATTGAGCGCGGAACACGGGAGCCACGAATGGATCCGCAAAGTACTGCGTCTCCCGCGCAACCTTGTCGCCCCTGAACTCCATGATGCTCACAGTGTAGGACGGCTTGCCGTCATAGGTCAGGATGTATTCGGTGATCCAAAGATCACCGCTGCCGATGATTCGCCGGATAGAAAACCGCTTGTTGCTCGGCTGGCTGGCTCGCTGGTTCTGTATGTTGCTTCGACCGCGGGTTCGCTCGCCTGACTGCGGATATTCCAGCACCGCGTCCTCATGATAGATGCGGTGCTCGGTCTCAAAATCGTTGGCATCGGACGCCGCCCAGTGCTGATCCAGTGCTGCACGAATATCTCGATCTCGCACTCCAGAATACTGCTCCTTCTGTTGTTGATCGTTCATCTTGAACCCTCAATTTGGCAAGAAGTGTATGCATTACTTTGTCTAATTGTTTTACTCTCCTAACGTACGGCTTAATGACAATAGTTGGAGATACACATTGATGGGGCCCAGGTAACTTTCCTTATTGAGGAGAACTCACAATGTCCAGACATCTGACGAAATCTGTAACGCAACAACAAGAACTGAATACGCAAAAACGCACCTTCGTGAAGCGCATCGCCGGCTTTACTTTGGCTGCGATAGCCGTGGCATTGCTCGCCGTCCCGGTCGCCCGGGCTTTTTACGCGCAGGATAAGTACTCGCTGAAATCGCCCAGCGGAATCCCGTTCTCCGACTTCAAGGGATACGAGGACTGGTCTGTCGTCTCCACCGCCAAGACCGACGTGCTCAAGGCTATCGTCGCTGATCCGGCCATGATCAAGGCATATAAGGCCGGCGTTCCCGGCAATGGCAAGCCGTTCCCAGAGGGCTCCAGAATCGTGAAGATCCAGTGGAAGACGAAGAAGAGTACGGAAGCCCCTTTCGTCGTGGATGTGCCAGATGTCCTCGCCCAGGTCTTCGTCATGGAAAAGGACACCAGGAGGTTTCCGAAAAACGGTGGCGGCTGGGGATACGCGGTGTTCAACTACGACGCCGCATCCGACAAGTTCACACCCGATCCCAAAAGCCTCTCAGACTGCGGAAACACATGCCACACAGCCGTGAAGGCAAAGGACTACATCTTCCACCCATACCAAAAGCGTTGAACCGGATCTAAGTATCCAGCGCGCCGGCACCCCGCTCTGCTGTCCTCAACCCCACCACAAACCGTCATCCTGAGCGAAGTAGCTCGCGCACTTTGCGAGCTACGTAGTCGAAGGATCTGCCATACCCTCAACACCCAGCACACCGCGAACCTTTCAACCACCGGCCCGTCCTCGCTTAGCGCCAACAGCGCAGCCATATCCCAGCCCAGCCCGTAGGGCTGGGTAACAATCCCCACAAACAAAGAGCTGAAAGCCCGACACAAATCTTCACCAGAAACTCACAATTTCGGTAACACGCAAGTTTGAATCCGAAGTTTCCAGACACACATCACCCGTAAGTAACCAGCATCACTTCCGATAAGCCGACTTATGGGTACCAATCCGGAGTCGGTGAGTGTCTCGGCGATCTAATCACAGATGAAACGATGAAGCTTCTAGCCAATGTAAGGAATGCTGTAGGTAACTCAAGATACGTGAGATCGGCGGCGGGCGAGTGGACAGCCGTCCCTCTGCCAATGTCATTTCGCACTCCAGGTTCTGCAAGTCCGCTCTCACGGGAGGGAAGCGCATTACCGATGGGCAAGGTTGTTCCGCGAGTGGATCAGTCGCCGTTGCACTGGGATGACCAAGCTTGCCAAAAGGTTGGGATACGATGGAAGAGAACGCGATGTGCCGGGCCCCGCTATTGACTCCATCCCCGGAAGTTCGTGCCATGCTCGACGTACACCCGCCCCAACACCCCACGCACACGTGGAGAGACTTCTGGATCCACGTCGCCACCATCTGCGTCGGCCTCCTCATCGCCGTCGGCCTGGAACAGGTTGTCGAGCACATCCATCAGCACTACGAATTGCGCGAACTGCGCGAGTCGCTCGACCGCGAACGCGACGCGAACAAACGCGATATCCAGAGGGACATCCGCGACTGGCGCTGGGAGATGGTGGAGCTGCAAAACGATCTTATGGTGCTGCACTTCATCCGCCAGCATCCGGGCGTCGCTCAAGCGGACCTGCCCGGCGACCTCTTCTTCATCCAGTCCCCGAAGGTGATCGAGGATGGCGTGTGGACTGCCGCACAGCAAAAGGGCGTTCTCAGCCTGATGCCGGTCGAGGAGGCCAATCGTCACGCAATGATGTATGGCTTCCTCAAGGCAATGGCCATACAAGGTGGAGAGGCATACGCTGCCTTCAATAACGCAGGTCGCTTCGATGTCGACGACGGCAATCCCACGCACCTAAGCCCCGCACAGCTCGATCAGGTCATTCAACTTGTGCAGGAGGCAATCCAGAAGCAAATTACCGTGGGCTATTCGCTGGGATTGCTGCACGACGCCTTTCCGGAGCTCGGTTCGACCCTGACCGACGACGAAGTCGACCTCGCCCATCACCATCCCTTCCGCGAGTCTCCCGACGAGCTCGTTCGCGCCCATCGTCTGACAGTGGACCGGCTGGCGGCCGCTGGACTCCCTCCATGGATCATTCAGCACTTCCTCACCGCACCCGCAAGGAAATAGCCGGGTGTCGGCTGGGCCATACATCGCGCGGCCCTTGCGCGATGCATGGGGTTGCATACTCTTGACACATCACCACCCTCGGAGACACCCATGCTCGACGTCCACCCGCCACACTCGCCCACCCACACCTGGAAAGACTTCTTCATCCACATCGCCACCATCGTCATCGGCCTGCTCATCGCCATCGGCCTTGAGCAAACAGTGGAAGCCATCCATCACCGTCACGAGTTGCAGAAGGCGCGCGAAGAGCTGCGCGAAGAAGTACAGACCAACCGCCGCGTGAACGCAAAGCAGTTGGAGTACGTCCATCAGGTGCAGGCAGAGCTCAACGCCGACATGACGCTGCTGATCGCGCACCGAACCAATGACGGACCGCTGACGGTGCCCCTCCAGTTTGATTGGGAGTTTCGGCGCTCGCCCTCCGCTGCGTGGGATACCAATAAACAGTCTGGCGCTCTGAGCCTGATGCCACACCCTGAGCTGGCCTACTACGACTACATATCCACGGTCTGCGCCCTCGTCATGGACTCCGCTGGACAGTGGCAGACCTCACTCGAAATGGCAAAAGCTATCGCCAACCGGGCGCGTGACGGCGGGCTCTCCCCCCAGGACACGAACGAACTGATCACCGCCATCTCTGACACGCAGGGTAAACTCGCCCGCACCGAACGCCTCATCTCCTTCGCACAAGGCGCACTCGTGGACCATAGCTACGATCACTAACGCACAGAAGGCGACCGCAGCGGCACCGCGCAGATTCCATCTCGCCATGTCGCTCCTGGTGTTGGCGGTGTCACCTACGGCTTCAGTAAACCCATCGGGCCGGCTCACTGAGCCTGAATCAGTCCTGACAAACGCTCTTGTCGCTACTTGAGCCCGAAATGTCGGTGCTGCGCTTCGGTCGAGATGACAGAGTTGTGGGGTGCGAAGAACGAGTAACAGACGAAGCGAGGTTGTTGGGTGAAAGGTTCGAGCGGTG
>Ga0302308_10002353_pt1 | contig 15301 bp, 10 predicted proteins | sample III_Palsa_E3_3_FD_200531 | JGI IMG/M metagenome (GOLD analysis project Ga0302308, IMG submission 200531) | Peat permafrost microbial communities from Stordalen Mire near Abisko, Sweden - III_Palsa_E3_3 | ecosystem: Environmental > Terrestrial > Soil > Palsa > Peat permafrost | place: Sweden... | reverse complement strand
CTGTTCGACCGGGATTGCTCGGTACAGCGGCGGCATCAAAAGATCATCGAGGAGGCGCCCGCGCCGGGCCTGCGCGAGGAGGTGCGCGCCGCGATGTCGCAGGCCGCCATCACGGCCGCGCGCGCGGTGGGCTATGTGGGTGCAGGAACAGTGGAATTTCTGGTGGATGAAGCCCAGGGGTTCTACTTCATGGAGATGAACACGCGGTTGCAGGTGGAGCATCCGGTGACCGAACTGATCACGGGCGTGGATCTGGTGGAATGGCAGTTGCGCATCGCGCAAGGCGAGGGCCTGCCGATGCGCCAGGAAGCGATCACGCTGCATGGGGCCGCGGTCGAGGCGCGTCTTTACGCGGAGGACCCGGCGCACGGCTATCTACCGAGCGTCGGCCGTATTGCCCATCTGCGCTGGCCAAGCCCAAGCGCCGCCCTGCGGCTCGACAGCGGCGTCGATGCGGGCGACGAAGTGTCGCCATTCTACGATCCGCTGCTCGGCAAGGTGATTGCCTGGGGCGAATCGCGCAGCGAGGCCGGCGACCGGCTGCGGCAGGCGCTGATCGAACTCGAGCTTGTGGGCGTCACCACCAATCGCGCGCTGCTGATCAGCGTGCTTGGCGATGCGGAGTTTCGAGGCGCCGCCGTCGCGACCGATTTTCTCGAGCTGAGAGGCAAACACTTGGCCTTCGGGGACCCCGAAGCCACGGTGCAGGACTACGTGCTCGCGGCACTCTGGCACGCCACCCGCGCGATCGACCCCGCTGCGCTTTGGTCGGACAGCAGCGCTTGGCGCTTGACGGCAAGCGCGGGCTGCGCCTGGCGGTTTGGCGAGCGAATCGTGTGGCTCGCTCGGCAGGGCGCCGCAAGCTTCTCGGCGCGCGTCGCGGAACACGGCTTCACTGTGCGCTTGATCGAACGCGGCGCGGACTTGCTGCAGGTGGAACTGTCGGGCCAGGTGCTGCGGCTTGGCGCGCTGGAAATCGGCCGCGAGCTGCATCTGTTTCGCCGCGAGGGGCAGGTGGTGCTGCGCCTGGCGCAGACCGAGGATGCGCTGCAAGCCAGTTCTCAGAAGGACGAGGGATCCTTGGTGACGCCGCTGCCGGGGACCATCGTCGCAGTGCATGTGAGCACCGGTCAGAGGGTTGCGCGCGGAGCGGCACTGGTGACGGTTGAGGCCATGAAGATGGAACACACGTTGACCGCGCCCACTGCCGGGGTGGTCACGCGAATTCCCTTCGCGCTGGCGGATCGCGTGGCGGCTGGGGCGGTGTTGGTGGAGCTGACGCCGGTCGAGCCTTAGGCCGCGCCGGCCACCTGGGACTCGGGGACCGCGATCGCCGGCAATGTGACCTTGAAGCGGGTCTCGTGGCCCAGCAGGCTCGCGAGCGCAACCCTGCCGCCGGATTCATGGATGTAGCGCCGTACCAGCGACATGCCGGTGCCGTGCTTCGGATCGCCGGGTGTATTCGACAGCGTCGAATAGGCGGACTTGAATATCAGCTTGATCAGCTGGCGATCGCGCATCTTCCCCGCCGCCTCCTCGGTGAGCAGGCCGCGCTTCACCGCGATGGCACGGACTTCATCCGGGTCGATCCCACGCCCGTCATCCTGGAAGTGCAGCTCGAAACTCTCGTCCGCCAGCGATTTGAATTCCAAGCGCAGCGTGCCGTGCGCCGCCTTGGATGCGGACTGGCGCTCCTCGGGTGTCTCGATGCCGTGCATGACGGCATTGCGAATGAACTGAATGGCAATGTTCTTGACCGCCGCCTGATACTGCGCCGGCACCGCCTGCAGGCCCTCGCATTCCAGAACCACGGTCTTGGAGTGTTCCTGCGCCATGTGCTCGGTGAGCACCATCAGCGTGTTCTCCAGGCTGCCCGCCTGCGCCGAGCGCTGCGAGCTGCGCGCCGTCATTTCCGTGACGAAGCGCGGCGCGTCGATGATTTGCGTGCCGTTGTCCGTCATGCGCGGTCCGGACTGCGGCGCTTCGCCGCGCGCGGCCGGACCGGCCTGTGCGGTGAGTGAACGGACCTGGGCAAATTGCGTGTACAGCTGATCGAGCTTCACCGCCAGCGGCAGGAAGTCGCCGCCGCTCAAGGTCTTGCGATTGCGCAATTCCTGCAGGGAATCTTCGAACAGGCGCGCCGCATTCTCCATGGCCGTGAGCTTGAGCGCCGCCCCCTCCTTTCTGAGCCGATCGACCTCTTCCACGGTCTGCTCGAGCTTTTCGCGAAATGAGGCCTGCTCGCGCGCTGGTTTCTTCAGCACGGTATTGATCGCCTTCATCGAGGCGTCGGTTCTTTGCAGGAATGCCGCGAAATGGGCGCCGCCGTACTGCATCACGCAGCGCAGGATTTCGCTGTGAGTTTGCAGCTGCGCGCGCAGATCCTCCAGCTCGCGCACGGATTGCACCCGCTGGGTGATGTCGGTAACGGTCACCAGCCAGGCGAACGGCGCGAAAGAGTCGTCCATTGCGCAGAACTCGAAGGCGTAGTGCGCGCGGGTGCTCGAGCCGTCCGGGAGATTCGGCAGGCGCAGCTCCACATCCTGCAGCACCCTCAGGTCCTCGGCGCTGGCCTCCGTCTCGGGCCGGAACAGCCGCGTCGTTTGGGCGCGAACGGCGCTCAAGGTCTTCGCCGTGACCAGCGGCGCGAGTAATTTCTCGAAGGTCAAATCGACGAATTCCTGCCGCCGGAACAGCGCGGCGAGGGACTGCGAGGCCTGCGGCAGCAAGCGCCCGGTGGAATCGAGAAATAGAATGCCCTGAGAGACGCTGCGCAGCAATGCATCGCTGAGCCGGCCGCTGGCGGGAACCGGCTCCGGGGGTTTGCGCTCCGGCCGCTTGAAGGTGAACATATTGACAGGGTGCCAAAGCCCCGCCCAAGGGGGCTTGATCGGTGTCACAGCCTAGGGCGTTGGATTAATCGGCCCTTGCTGCCGATGTGCGAATGTGACGCCCGTCACGCAAGCCTCAAGCCACGGCGGCGATCAGCGGGCCTAAATCAGCCAGCAATTCATCGGCAGAGGCATAGCGATCACGCAGTTCCTTGGCCATGAGCCGGTCCAGCAGCACCTGTTGGGCCGCGACCGGCGGCGGCAGGGTGGGCACCGGCGAACTGGCTTGCTGCGCCATGATGGCCATGGCGCTGCGGCCGCTATAGGGCTTCTGGCCGGTGAGCATCTCGTAGAACATGACGCCCAGGCTGTACAGATCGGTGCGCGCATCCACGCGCTGTCCCTGCGCCTGTTCGGGGCTGATGTAGTAAGGCGAGCCGAGCACCTGGCCGGCGCTGGTGGTTCCGGCCTCATCGACCGAGCGGCGCGCCAGGCCGAAGTCGATGAGCACCGGGGAATTGTCCTCGCGCAACATGACATTGGCGGGTTTCAAGTCGCGGTGCAAGATGCCGAACACATGAATCACGCGCAGCGCCTCGGCGATGGCGCGCAGGTAGTACAGGCTCTCCTCGGTGCTCAAGGGATTGCGCAGCCGGTCGCGCAAATCGCCGCAGGGAAAGTATTCCATTGCCAGGTACAGGTGCTGCGGCAGCGTGCCGTAGTCGTAGATTTCGGCGATCGAGCGGTGCGCGATGCTCGAGATGATCTCGTATTCGCGCTGGAACCGGCCCGCGTCATCCATTTCGCGCGTGCTGCTGCCGCGAGTCATCACCTTCAGCACCACATTGCGCCGCAGGCGTTCGCTTCTGGCGAGAAACACCGAGGAGAAATTGCTGGTGGCAATCTCCTTCAAGATGGAATAGCCCGGCACCTGGATGGCCGGACTTTCATCGCCCGACATCGAGATGGCGGCGGCGGAAATGGCGGCGGCACGATGTTTCGCACAGGCTTCGGAAATGACGCCCAGCAGCACTTCGCGCGTGATTCGCGCCAGCGGCACATAGTCCTTGGCACCGTTCTTCATGGCGCGCACCGCGGAGAGCTCATCGCCGTTTTCCGCCAGCAGGATGCAGTACAGATTCGGATGCGTGCGCTGCATCTTGGTCATGTGGTTGAGCACCGAATTCGCCCGCGGCTCATCGGCGAAGTCGGCTTGCAGGATGGCAGCGTCGGGCTCGCGGCTCTCGAGGAAGTTGCTCAAGGCAGCCGATTGGCCGGCCGGCACGGTGGTCACCTCGGCGTCCGGCCAATGGCTGGTCACGTGGTGAGTCAGCCATTGCAGGCGTTTGGTGTCGCCACCCACCACCAGCAGAATTGGACCGGTCTCGTCTGCCATAGGAATCAAGCCGCAAAAGGGCATTCAGACTAGCCCCTGACGGACCCTCATTGCCCGTCGGGATTTCACATTTCCAGCGCCTTTGACGGTTCCAGGCGCTCAAAACGCGCATGCTGGCAAAATGCGGGGCCAAGGGGACTGGAAAATTGAAACCTATGACCCGATTTAGAGGTCTGTAGAGCAGGTCAGTGTCAACCTTCTAGGAGAGGACGAATTTCAATGGGTAGCATCAGAACCTGGTCGCTCGCGCTGGTTGCGGGCATCTTTGTGATGGTAATCGCGCATCAGCGCTCCGATGCGCAGTCCGGGACCGCGGCGGCCCCGGCTGCCCCGGCCCCGGCGCCGGCCAGCGGCCGGGTCACGGGGCTTCCGGATTTCTCGGAGCTGGTTGCCGCCAACGGCGCGGCGGTGGTCAACATCAGTGTCACGGAAAAGGCTCGCAAGCCCAGTGACGCCGACTCGGAGGAGGCGGAGGACCCGCTGTCGCAGTTGTTCCGCCACTATCGCGGCGGCAATCCCGAACAGCTGCCTCCCACGCACGGCATCGGCTCGGGCTTCATCGTGAGCCCCGATGGCTATGTGCTCACCAATGCGCATGTGGTCGCCGACGCCTCGGTGGTGACGGTCAAGCTCACCGACCGGCGTGAATTTACCGCGAAGGTGATCGGCGTCGACCGGCGCAGCGACATCGCGTTGATCAAGATCGCCGCCACCGGCCTGCCCACCGTGCGCTTCGGCGATTCCACGCACCTGCGGCCGGGCCAGTGGGTGGTCGCGATCGGCGCGCCGTTCGGCTTCGAAAATAGCGTCACGGCGGGCGTGGTCAGCGCCATCGGCCGTCCGTTGCCGGATGAGAACGGCGGTGCGGGATCCGACGTACGCTTCATCCAGACCGATGCGGCCATCAATCCCGGCAACTCGGGCGGCCCGCTGTTCAATCTCGACGGCCAGGTGATCGGCATCAATTCGCAGATCTTCAGCCGCACCGGCGGCTACATGGGCATGTCCTTCGCGATTCCTATCGACGTCGCGATGAACGTCAAAGATCAGTTGATGACCAAGGGCAAGGTGAGCCGCAGCCGCATCGGCGTGGTGGTGCAGGACATCAATCAACAGCTGGCGCAGACCTTTGGCTTAAGCACGCCGCATGGCGCGCTCATCAGCGCCGTGGATCCGAAGGGACCCGGGGAGAGCGCGGGCCTCAAGCCCGGCGATGTGATCGTCAGCGTGAACGGCCACAATATCGATCACTCCTGGGACCTGCCGGCGGCCATTGAGACATTGCCCCCCGGCACCTCGGCGACGCTCGGCATCTGGCGGGACCGCAAGACCACCGAGCTGGGCGTGAAGACCGTATTGCTGGAGGATGCGCCCACGCAGGTGGCGCGTGCCGCTGCCGGCGAGGACGGGGGCGGACGCTTAGGGCTGGCGGTGCGCGCGCTGGCGCCGAATGAGCAGCAGGAGCTGCACACCCGCGGGCGCTTGGTGGTCGAACAGGTGACCGGCCCCGCGCTCGCGGCCGGCCTCCGGACCGGGGATGTGGTCCTAGGGGTCAACGGCGCCGGGGTGGGCACGGTGGCGGACCTGAAAAGGGAGGTCGCCAAGGCCGGCCACAGCGTGGCGTTGCTGATTCAGCGCGACGAGTCGCAGATCTACATCCCGGTCGAGTTGGGATAAGTCGCTTCGGTTGTACTTAGCGCGCTAATTCCTATCTAATCGCGCCCATGCAAGGCGCCGCCCCCCTATTTTCCAGCCTCGAAGCACCCGCCGCCGGTAACCCGGCGGCGGTCTTCCTGCCGACCTCGCGCGCCGAAATGGATGCGCTCGGCTGGCAGCAGTGCGATGTCATCATCGTGACCGGCGATGCCTATGTGGACCACCCCAGCTTCGGCATGGCCATCATCGGCCGCGTCCTGCAGGCGCAGGGCTTCAAGGTCGGCATCATCGCCCAGCCCGATTGGCGCAGCACCCGCGACTTCGAGGCGCTGGGCGCGCCGCGCCTGTTCTTCGGCGTGACCGGCGGCAACATGGACTCGATGGTGAATCGCTACACCTCGGATCGGCGGGTGCGCAGCGACGATGCCTATACGCCGGGCGGCGCCGGCGGGCGGCGGCCCGATCGATGCGTCATCGTGTATTCGCAGCGGCTGCGTGAGGCCTTCAAGAGCGTGCCTATCGTGGTCGGCGGCATCGAGGCCAGCCTGCGGCGCATTGCGCACTTCGATTATTGGTCCGAAACCGTGCGCCGCTCGGTGCTGGTGGATGCCAAGGCGGATCTGTTGGTGTATGGCAATGCCGAGCGACAGATCGGGGAGATTGCGCGGCGGCTGCATGCAGGCTCGGCGCTCGGCGACATCACGGATATCCGCGGCACGGCATTCCTGCGGCGCGCCATGCCCGCCGATTGGGTGGAAATCGACTCCAGCGAAGTCGACACTCCCGGCCCCTTGAGCCCACCGGTGGACCCTTACGCCTCGGAATCGGAGCGCCTCGCCTCGCAGCCGCCAAGCGCTGCCTCCAATGTGGTCAAATTTTACCGCAAGGTGCCGAACGCGCAGCGCGAGCGCAGCGTGGTGCGCATACCCTCCTACGAGCAGGTGAGCGGCGATCCGGTGCTCTACGCCCATGCCTCGCGCATCCTGCATCTGGAGTCCAATCCCGGCAATGCGCGCGCGCTGGTGCAGCGGCATGGCGCGTTGGACCTCTGGTTGAATCCGCCGCCGATTCCACTGACCACCGCCGAGATGGACGCCATTTACGAACTGCCCTATGCCCGACGCCCGCATCCGGCCTACGGCAACGCGAAAATTCCGGCCTACCACATGATCCGCTTCTCCGTGTCCATTCAGCGCGGCTGCTTCGGCGGCTGCACCTTTTGTTCCATCACCGAGCACGAAGGGCGGATCATCCAGAGCCGTTCCGAGGAGTCGGTGATTCGTGAGATCGAGACCATTCGCGATTCGGTACCGGGCTTCACCGGAGTCATCTCGGATCTGGGCGGCCCGACGGCCAACATGTACCGCTTGCATTGCAAGAGCCCGGCCATCGAGTCCGCATGCCGCCGCCCGTCCTGCGTATTTCCCGGCGTGTGCCCGAATCTCAACACCGATCATGCGCCGCTGATCAGCTTGTACCGGCGCGCGCGCGCCATCAAGGGAGTCAAGAAGGTGTTGATCGCCTCGGGCGTGCGCTACGATCTGGCCATCGAGTCGCCCGAGTACGTGAAGGAATTGGCCACCCATCACACCGGCGGCTACTTGAAGATCGCCCCCGAGGCAATCGGCGATGGCCCCTTGAGCAAAATGATGAAGCCCGGTGTGGGCGCGTATTACCGCTTCAAGGAGCTTTTCGATCGCTACTCGAAGCTCGCGGGCAAGGAGCAGTACCTGATCCCTTACTTCATCGCCGCCCACCCCGGCACGCGCGATGTGGATATGCTGGAGCTCGCGGTGTGGCTGAAGAAGAATGGATTTCGCGCCGATCAGGTGCAGGCATTCCTGCCCTCGCCAATGGCAACGGCCACCGCCATGTACCATACGGGCAAGAATCCGCTCAAGCGCATCACGCGCTCGAGCGAAGAGGTGGTGATACCGAAGGGCATCAAGGTGCGCCGCCTGCACAAGGCCTTTCTGCGCTACCACGATCCGGCGAACTGGCCGGTATTGCGCGAGGCGCTGAAGCGCATGGGACGCGCGGATCTGATCGGCAACGGCAAGCATCATCTGATTCCCGCCTACCAGCCCGTGGCCGGGCGCGGCGGCGGCGCTGCGCCATTGAGGTTTCGAACCCAGCACACCGGCCTGCCGAAAAGCGACAAACCGCGATCTTGAGCCGGGCGCGGGCGGGAATTGCTTGCTAGCGTCCCCGCGCTGCGATTAAAGTTCCGGGCTGTCTAGCGGTTTCCCGCCGCAATTCTCAACTTGGGCAAGGTCTAGGGGAGCGGGGCAGAACCGCAACGCCTTCGGGCACGTGTGAATTATGGATAAGTGGATCGTACATAAGTTCGGCGGCTCCAGCGTCGCCGACGCCGATTGTTTCCGCCGCGTCGCCGATATCGTCGAGGCGTCGAGCAATCCACGCGAGGCCGTGGTGTTATCCGCGTGCCGCGGCGTGACCGATGCGCTGCTGGAATTAGTGTCCTTGGCTGAACGCCCGGACGGGGATTTTCCGGCGGCGGTCCAGGCGCTGACGATCCGGCATGCAAATCTCGCGGGCGAACTGGTCTCCAAGGCGGCGCAGACCGCCTACATTGCGGCGCTGGAGCAGGATTGCAGGGATATTACCGGCATGTTGCAGACGGTGCGCCTGATCCGCTCATCCACCTATGCCATGCGGGACGTGATCTCCGGATACGGCGAGATCTGGTCGACGCGGCTATTCGCGCCGTTCGCGCGCGAGCGGGCTTTACTTGCCGGCGAAGTTGTGTGGCTCGATGCACGGCAGGTGATCATCGTCGAGTGGGGTCCCCTGGGGCCGTCAGTCCAATGGGCAGCCAGTGAAGCGAATGTGCACCGCCTGGTGCCGTCCGATTTCACCGGGCGGCTGATCGTGACCGGCTTCGTGGCCAGCACCGCCAAGGGCAAGCAGACCACCTTGGGGCGCAACGGCAGCGACTTCTCCGCGTCCATCTTCGGCGCCCTGCTCGATGCGGCCGAGATCATCATCTGGACCGATGTCGACGGCGTGCTGTCGGCGGATCCAAGATTGGTGCCGAACGCGCAGGTCATCGACCAGCTGTCGTACAACGAAGCCATGGAGCTGGCCTATTTCGGCGCCAAGGTCATCCACCCGCAGACCATGGAGCCGGCAGTCGCGCGCGACATTCCAATCTACATTCGCAACACCTTTGCGCCCAACAAGCCCGGCACTCTGATTTGCGCGCACCCGGTGTCGGCACTGCGGGTCAAGGGAATCACCACCATCGATCCGGTCGCTCTGGTGAACCTCGAGGGTGCGGGCATGATCGGGGTGCCGGGCACCGCGCACCGCCTGTTCGGCGCGCTGCACGACGCCGGAATCTCGGTGATCCTGATCTCACAGGGCAGCTCCGAGCACTCGATCTGCTTCGCCATCCCCGAGGCGCAGGCGGGGCGCGCGGAGCAGGCGGTGCGCCGCGCCTTCGACACCGAATTGCGCGACGGGCAGATTCAGCGCGTGGATGTGGGCTTGGGATTGAGCATTTTGGCGGTGGTTGGCGATGGCATGGCGGGCGTCCATGGCGTGGCCGCGAACGTGTTCAATTCCTTGGGGTCGGCCTCGATCAGCGTGCGGGCCATCGCGCAGGGCGCTTCGGAACGCAATATTTCTGTGGTGGTGGAGGGCAAGTCCGCCGGCAAGGCGCTGCGCGCCGTGCACGCGGCGTTCTATCTCTCGCCCAACACTCTTTCTATCGGCCTGATCGGTCCCGGCACCGTCGGGCGGGTGCTGCTGGCGCAGATCCAGAGCCAGATCGAGCGCCTGCGCGCCCTGAATCTGGACCTGCGGGTGCGCGGCATCATGACCTCGACACGCATGTTGCTCGAGGAGACCAGCGTCGATCTGGATCACTGGGCCGATCGGCTCGCCGCGTCGGGGCAGCCGGCCGATCTGGAGAAATTCACGGCGCATCTGCAAGCCGATTACATCCCGCACACGGTGATGATCGACTGCACGGCGAGCGCCGACATCGCCATGCAGTACCGCGACTGGCTGGCTCGCGGCATTCATGTGGTGACACCCAACAAGAAGGCCAATAGCGGTCCGCTGCCCTATTACCGAGCATTGCAGGAGGCGAGGCGCGCCGCAGGCACGCACTATCTGTATGAGGCGACCGTGGGCGCCGGATTGCCCGTGATACACACCCTGCGCGACTTGCGCGGCACCGGCGATGAGGTCACCAGCATCGAGGGCATCTTTTCGGGGACCTTGGCCTATCTTTTCAACGTTTTCGACGGCAGCGAATCCTTCTCCTCCATCGTGCACGCGGCGAAGCACAAGGGTTACACGGAGCCGGATCCGCGCGATGACCTATCCGGCATGGATGTTGCTCGCAAGCTCATCATCCTGGCGCGCGAGATGGGATTGACCCTGGAAATGTCGGATGTGAAGGTGGTGGGCCTGGTGCCGGCGGCGCTGCAGGAGTGCGGCATTGCCGAGTTCATGCAGCGGCTGCCGGAGTTCGACGCCTCGATGATGGCGGCGTTGTCCGAGGCCCAGCGCCGCAATCAGGTGCTGCGCTATGTCGGCCGGATTGATGCCGGCAGGGCCACGGTGGAATTGACGCGCCTGGATGCGAAACATCCATTCGCCAATATTGCGCTCACCGACAATGTGGTGCGCTTCGCGACCCGCCGCTACTGCGACAATCCACTGATCGTGCAGGGACCGGGCGCCGGTCCCGAGGTGACCGCCGGCGGGGTATTCTCGGATCTGCTGCGATTATCCGCGTATCTCGGCGCCCACATATGAGCATCAAGAAGGAGCCGCCGTGCTGACTGATGTTACCGCCTTCGCTCCCGGCACGGTCGCCAACGTGGGGATCGGCTTCGATATTCTCGGCCATACCGTGGAGGCGGTGGGCGACCGCGTGCGGCTGCGCAGAATCGCCGAGCCCATCGTGCGCATCGCCTCGATCAGCGGGATCGCCGGAGATCTGCCCGTGGAACCGCAGCACAACACGGCCGGGCGTGCCGTGCAGGCTCTGCATGAGGCGCTCAGGTTGGACTATGGATTCGAGATGGACATCGACAAGGGCATTCCCTTAGGGTCGGGCCTGGGCGGGTCGGCGGCCTCCGCCGTGGCGGCGGTGGTCGCGGCGAATGCGCTGCTGCGCAAGCCCATACCGCCACTGGAATTGCTCAAGTTCGCCATGGAAGGGGAGATCGTTGCCAGCGGCGCCGCGCACATCGACAACATAGCCCCGTGCCTGTACGGCGGCCTGGTGCTGACGGTCGGCATCGACCAGCCGCGCGTGAAGCAAATTCCCGTGCCCCACTCGATTCGCTGCGTGCTGGTTCACCCACACATGTATCTGGGCACGCGCGAGGCCCGCGCCATCTTGAACAGCAGCGTCACGCGCTCGGATTTCGTCTGGCAGACAGCCAATCTTGCCGGCTTCATCAGCGGCTGTTACTCGAACGATCTGGACATGATTCGCGACGCATTCAACGACGTGATCATCGAACCGCAGCGACACTCGTTGATCCCGGGCTTCAAGGATGTGCAGAGCGCCGCCATGTCGGCCGGTGCCTTGGGCTGTTCGATCTCGGGAGCCGGGCCGACGATTTTCGCCTGGTCCGAGGTGCAGCACGCCGAGGCGGTGCGCGGCGCGATGGTGGCGGCGTTCGTGCCGCATGGGCTGCAATCGGACAGCTGGATTTCCACCATAGAGCATTACGGCGCTCGCGTGGTGAAGGCCTGATGCCGGAATTGCGATTTGCGAGTTCGCGCGGCTCGGCGCCGCCGGTCACATTGAGCGGGGCGATCCGGCAAGGGCTCGCCCCGGACGGCGGCTTATATCTACCGACGCGGCTGCCGAGCGTGGACCCCGCATCGGTTCCCGCGACTTCAAGGCTTCCAGAGGTTGCGCGCGTTGCGTTGAGCGGATTCTTCGAGGGCGACGCCTTGCTTCCGAAGCTCGGGCGCATCGCCGAGGCGGCGCTCGACATTCCGGCGCCGACCACCGCGGTCGCGGCGGCCAAGGATCCCTTGTACGTGCTCGAGCTATTTCACGGGCCCACGGCCGCCTTCAAGGACTTTGGCGCGCGATTCTTGGCCGAGACCCTGCAGGAACTGGAGAGCGGCGGCGCACGGCCGCTGACCCTGTTGGTTGCCACCTCGGGCGACACGGGCGGCGCGGTTGCGGCCGCGTTCCACCGGCGTCCCTGGGTCAGGGTCGTCATCCTCTACCCGCGCGGCCTGGTCAGCCCCCGCCAGGAGCAGCAGCTGACCTGCTGGGGCGACAACGTGATCTCGCTGCGCATCGATGGCAGCTTCGATGACTGCCAGCGCTTGGTGAAGGAGGCTTTCGTCGATGAGAACTTGAGCCGCGCGCATCGGTTCAGTTCCGCCAACAGCATCAACATCGGCCGGCTGCTGCCGCAGATGGTGTATTACGTCGCGTCCAGTCTGGATATCGAGAGGCGCACGGGCGCGCGCGCCTCTTACATCATTCCCTCGGGAAATCTTGGCAATGCATTTGCCGCGGTGTGGGCCCGCGCCTTAGGGTTCCCCATCGAGCGCATCGTGCTCGCTCATAACGTCAATCGCACGGTGCCGGACTTCTTGCGCACGGCGGTGTGGGAGCCGCGCTCGAGCATCCCCACGCTTGCCTCAGCGATGGACGTGGGCAATCCGAGCAACATGGAGCGGGTCCGCGCCCTGTTTCCGACGCCGCAGGCGATTCGCGAACAATTGAGCGCGGACAGCGTCGATGACGCTACAATCCGGGCTCGAATCGGAGAGGACTTCATGCAATACGGACGCGAATGGTGCCCGCATACGGCAATTGCCGCGGAAGTCTACAGCCGCTTGAGCCTGGAAGAGCGACGCGAGCGCCACTGGGTGCTGGTCGCGACCGCGCATCCGGCGAAATTCAACGACGTGGTCGAGCCCATCATCGGCAAGACGCTCGTCATTCCCGAGAGTCTCGACCGGCTGCTGCACCTGCCGCGCCATTTCATCGATCTGCCGCCGACGCTTGACGCCGTGGCCGCGGCGCTGAAATGACCGATCTGGGCATTCCTCCGGAGTTGATCTTGATCGCGGTGGCGCTGGTGCTCGCCGGCATCGGCGCTTATTTCGGGGTGCGCGCTTACTTACGCAGGTCGCGGCGCCGCGCGCTGCTGACCCGCTTGCAGCGGATTGCCTTCGAATCGGCCCACCAGGTGTTGGTGCCGGATGGGATGGGGGGCTGGATTCACATCGATCACCTGCTATTCACGCCGCGCTGCATGCTGGTGCTGGACACGCGCCGAATTGCCGGCTTGATTTTCGGCGGCGACCAGATGAGCGACTGGACCGTCATGGGGCGCCGCCGCTACACCTTCGATAATCCGCAGCCGGCGCTGTACGATCGCATTGCCGCAGTCAAGGCCTTGGTCGGCGAGGTGCCGGTCGAGGGCCGCCTAGTGTTCTCCAATGTGGGCAAATTCACCAAGGGAATACCCAAGCATGTACTGATGCTGGACGGGATCGAGGTGGAGTTTCCCGTCGTCGATCCCGCCATGAAGTCCTCCCCCGCATTCGCGGAAGCCACCACCGCCTGGGCCCATCTGGCCTCGCAGCTGCGGCCAAGTCCCCACAGCATCACGAATCTTTAGCCGGCTCCAGCCCGAAGAATTGGACCGCGTTGCGCGTGGTCGCCGCGGCGAGAGTCGCAAGCAGCTCGCCGCGCAGGCTGGCGACGGTGCGGGCGATATGCGGCAGAAATTCCGGTTCGTTGCGGCGCGACGCCGGCCGCGGCTCAAGATCGCGCGGCAGCAGATACGGGGAGTCCGTTTCGAGCATGATTCTGTTTAACGGAATGCGCACAACCGCCTCGCGCAGCGCATGTCCGCGGCGTTCGTCGCAAACCCAGCCGGTCACACCGATGCAAAGGTCGAGCGCCAGGTAGTCCTCGAGTTGTGCCGTTCCGCCGGTAAAGCAATGCGCGACTGCGCCGCTCAGGCGCGGGCGGTAATCCTTCAGAATGGCGACAAAGTCCTGGTGCGCATCCCGCTGATGCAGAAACACCGGCTTCTGCACGCTCGCCGCCATCTCCAGCTGGGCGGCAAAGGCGGATCGCTGGGCGTCGCGCGGCGCTAAATCCCGGAAATAGTCCAGGCCGCACTCGCCGACCGCAACCACCCGGGATTGGGCCAGCAGCAGGCTCCACTCCTCGGCATGCGCCGCATCGAAGCTCGCGGCGTGATGCGGGTGCACTCCGGCCGTGCTCCATAGGCACTCGGGATATTGCGCAGCCAGCGCCGCCGCGTGGCGCGAGCTTGCGAGGTCGGCGCCGGTCACCACCTGCCGGGTCACGCCCGCCGCGGCGGCTCGCGCCAGGACTTGATCGAGGTCATCCGCGAAGCTTCGATGCGTCAGGTTCGAGCCGATGTCGATCAGCGGATTCAAGGCGCGGGACCCCCCTGTGATATCTTCATCGCAGCATTGTAAAGAGAGCGCCGCTGCAGATGTCGAAATTGAAGTATCTGGCCCTGTTGCCGCTGCTGCTCATTGGCGCGACGCTGCGCGCGCAGCACGGCGGCGACCTTCAAGCGCAAATCGTCTACGCATTCCACACCGAAGACAACAACGGACTCGAGGACCTGGTTCAAGAGCTGCGCGCGCAGGTCAAGACCGAAGCCGCGGACGCGGCACTGCGCTACGATCTGGCGCACGCGCAGTACCGGCTGGGCCTGCTGTATGCGCAAAGTCACGCTCACGATCCGCAGGCCTCGTTTGCGGGCTGCATCGACGAATTGAAAGCCGCTCTGGAGCAAGATGTCAAATCAGCGGAGGCTCTGACGCTGCAAGCGGCGTGCTATTTGGAACTCGCCAAGCAGCGCAAGCTCCAGGCCGTCATCCTGCATTCTCTCGCCCTGGATCGGCTCAATGCGGCGTTGGGCCTGGCACCGCGCAACCCGCGCGCCGTGTATTTTGCGGCGATGGACGCACTGGATCGCGCCAAGCCCGGATCAGCCGAGCAGCAGCGCGCCTTCGCGCAATTGCAGCTGGCGGCACAGCTGTTTGAGCAAGCTTCCGCCACTCGGGATGATGCGCCGGGATGGGGGCATGCGGAAGCCTACCTGGCGCTCGGCCGGGAACTCGTGTCCCGTCACGACCTGTTGAATGCCCGCAACTGGATCGAGAAGGCATTGATCGTCGCTCCCGATGACAAGGCGGCACAGCGCCTACAGGCGGCGCTGCTCTCGCACTGAGCGACCTGGTATCATCCGGCGCGATGAAGCCACAAGGCACCACGCAGCTCTCGCTATTCGAGACACGCAGCTCGAGCGACCCCTTCGCGGTGCGGGTGAGCCCGCGCGCGCGGCGGCTCACGGCGCGCGTGCATGTGGGCGGCAGCGTGGAAATCGTCGTGCCCATCGGCGTCAAC
>Ga0302308_10002345_pt1 | contig 15333 bp, 15 predicted proteins | sample III_Palsa_E3_3_FD_200531 | JGI IMG/M metagenome (GOLD analysis project Ga0302308, IMG submission 200531) | Peat permafrost microbial communities from Stordalen Mire near Abisko, Sweden - III_Palsa_E3_3 | ecosystem: Environmental > Terrestrial > Soil > Palsa > Peat permafrost | place: Sweden... | reverse complement strand
CGTGCTGGTAGCCCGCAGCACGGCCGCCGCGGCGGCCCGCGCGGTGACCGCGACCGGGCTGCTCGCCGCTCAGGGCGTGCAGGTCACGGTCCTGGCCGTGATCGGCGACGGCCTGCCCGAGCCGGCTGAGGCCCGGTACCGGTTCCGCGTCCTGGACGGCCGGGTCGGCGCGGTCGTCCGCGTCCCGTTCATCCCCGCCTTCCGCCTGGCCGCAGACCCGCTGTCGGTCACCCTGCCGCGCCGTGCGCGGCAGGCGTTCGCCGAGATCCGCGCGCTCGCCGGCGAGCAGCCATACGCGGAATCCGTAACAAGACCGTAAGGAGAAGCAGATGCGATTCATCTTCCAGGCAGCAGCAGCTCACGCCGCCATGGCCGGATACCTCACCGCCCACCAGGCCTGGCAGTACCTCGCCGGAGGGGCCCCCAACCCCCCGGCGCAGGCCCCGCCCGGGTTGAGCGCCCCGGTCAACACGATCCTCGGCTGGGGGAAATGGGGCGTGCTGGTCTGCGGTGTCGCCGGCCTGCTGATCTGCGGCGGGAAGATGGCGATCGGGCACCGCAACCGGGCCACCTTCGCCGCGGACGGCGCGACCGGCGTCCCGTGGGTGCTGGCCGGGCTGAGCTTGGCCGCGGTCGCCGCCGCGATCGCCGGGGTGTTCCTGTGATCGGCACGCCCGGTGCCCGGCGCCTGATCCTCCCGGCCGCCGCCGTGGCGGCCATCGTCCTGGCAACCGGGCTGGCGTTCGCCCTGACAGGCCGCCCGCCGGCGTCCCGCGAGCCGGCCGCCACGGCAACGGCCCGTCCCGCGGGTGCTGCCGGTTCGGTCAGCCAGGGCCAGCCCCAGGTACCTGGGGTGAGCCTGGCCAGCGTGCGGTGGAGCGGCTTCTACGGGGTCGAGCTGCCGATCTCCGCACAGGCGGGACCGTACGACACCAGCGCGGGAATCGCGACAGGCTTCGCGCACACCCCGCTGGGCGCGCTGCTGGCCGCGGTCAACATCGGGGTCCGCGCGAACGCGCAATGGGGCCCGCGGATCTTCACCGCGGTGATCCGTGGCCAGATCACCGGACCTGATACCGCAGCGTTGCTTGCCGGCTGCCAGGCCGCCTACGACCAGGCCGCCCAGTCCGGGCAGGTAGCCGGCGGGCAGCCGCTGGGGACCGTGGACGTGACCGAGCAGGCGTTCCGCTGGGTCGCCTACACCCCGGCAGCCGCCATCCTCGACCTGGTCAGCGCCGGACCCGGCAGCAACGGCGCAACGGTACGCGCCTCGGTCCAGATGGAGGTCGTCTGGGACGGCGGGGACTGGAAGGTGGTCGCGCCGCCCGGCGGCGACTGGGGCAACTCGGCCGCCGAGCTGTCCTCGCTGGCCGGGTACACCGTCTTCCCCGGCCAGGGAGGCGGACGCTGATGGCCTGTCCCGTGCTCATCACCCCAGACTGTCTCGTCGTGGGCCCGATAGTCGGCGCTGCGACGGGTAAAGCCGCGTCCGGCGCGCTCAACGGGATCGCCGCCGCGATCGAGTCCGGGATCACCTGGATGGTGACCCAGACATCCACCTGGTGGGTGCAGCTCCCGTCCCCGGACCTGTCCGGCGAGCCGGCTGTGGGCCAGCTCCAGCAGTGGATGCTGCCGCTGACCGTCGCGGTCGCCGTGCTCGGGCTGATCATCGCGGGCGGGAAGATGGCGCTGACCCGCCGCGCGAACCCGCTCATCGACGTCGGCTCAGGGCTGGCTGTCATCTCCGCGACCTCGGCAGTGGGCGTCCTGCTGCCCTCGCTGCTGCTCAAAGCGGGCGATGCGTGGTCCACCTGGGTCCTTCAGGCATCCACCGGGGGCCAGTTCACCCAGCGGCTGGTCAGCGTGCTGACCCTGGGCGGGTCGACCGCGTCGGTGATCGTGGTGCTCGGCATCGTCGCCATCATCATCTCCGCCGTCCAGGCGGTGCTGATGCTGTTCCGGCAGGGCGCCCTGTTGGTGCTCGCCGGGATGCTGCCGCTGGCCGCTGCCGGGATGCTGACCCCGGCCACCCGCCGCTGGTTCCCCCGCGTCACCGGCTGGATGCTCGCGCTGATCTTCTACAAGCCGGCCGCGGCGATGGTGTATGCGACGGCGTTCACCATGATCGGCACCGGCAAGGACCCGCGCACCGTGCTGATGGGCTTCATGATGGTGTTCTTGTCCCTGCTGGCGCTGCCGGTCCTGATGCGGCTGTTTACCTGGACCACCGGGCACGTCGCGGACGCCTCCGGCGGAGGCGGCTTCCTCCAGACCGCGCTCCAGGGAGCCGTGGCCATCGGCGCGCTGCGCGGGATGTCCGGCGGAGCGGGCGGCTCGGGCCCGGTCGAGCAGGCCCGGATGGTCAGCGCGAGGCTCGGCCCCGCCGATTCCGGCCCGTCCGGGGCGTCGTCGTCCGGTGGCGGAGCCCGGTCAGGCACGCCGCCCGCTCCCGCTGCCGGCGCACCCGCGGCCTCCCCGGGCACGGCAGCAGGCTCCGCCACAGCGGCCCCCGCTGCCAGGGCAGGCGCGGCTTCCGGCGCCGCAGCCGCCGGCACGAGCAGCGGATCCGCCGCAGCCGCCAGCACCGCCGGCCCGGCCGGCATCGCCGTCGCCGGGCTCGCGGCCGGCGCGGCCAGCGCACGCCGCAAGGCAACCGAGGCCATGCAGCCGCCCGGCACCCCAGGAGGAGACCAGTGAGCTACCACGACACGAACACACCCCGCGATTACGGCGGCTGGCGCCGCCGCCGCGGCATCGGGATGTTCGGGTTCGGCGCCGCGGGCACCGCCGCCGTGCTCGGCGCCCTGCTCGCCCTGATCATCACGGCCACCGCGGATGCAGCCGCGCTGCTGTACCTCGCGCCCCCGGTCCTGCTGGCCGGCGGGCTCGGCCTGGCCAGGATCGGCGGGGAGCCGCTGGCCCTGGCCGCGCTGCGGCGGATCCGCTGGCAATACGGCTCGGCGCGGAACTGGACCCGCTACCGGGCCGCGGTGGCCGCCGAGCATTCCCCCGGGTTCCAGCTGCCCGGGGTGCTGGCGCCGCTGACCCTGCTCGACTGCGAGGACGGGTACGGCGGGCGCTACGGCATCGTGCTGGACCGCCGCACCGGGCTGATGACCCCCACCCTGCGGGTGATCCCCGCCTCCACCTGGCTGGCCAACCGCCAGGACGCCGACACGTGGGTCGCGAACTGGGGCGGCTGGCTGGCCTCGCTCGGCTACCTGCCCATGGTGCGGCACGTGACCGTCACCATCGACACCGCACCCGAGCCCGGCACCTCCCTGGCCGACTCGGTCGCCGCTGCCCTCGACCCCGCGTCCCCGCTGGCCGCCCGGCAGATCATGGGGCAGCTCGTGGAATCCGCTCCGGCCGCCGCCGCCGACGTCGACACCCGGGTGTCGATCTCGTTCGACCCCAAGCTGAGCCCCGCCGCGCCGGCCGGCCTGACTGCCGCCGCCGCCGAGGTCGGCCGCACCATGCACAGCCTGGAATCAGCACTGGGCACGTGCGGGGTGACCGTGCTTGGCCGGGCCAGCGCCGCCGAACTCGCCGGGATCGTGCGCACTGCGTTCGACCCGGCAGCCCGCGGTGAAGTTAACCGCATCCTCGCCCCGCCCGCCCCGCCAGCGGCAGAGCTGAGCTGGACCGACGCCGGGCCAGTCGGCGCCGAGGAAGAAGCAGGCTGCTACCGGCATGACAGCGGGATCAGCGTGACCTGGGCATGGCAGGAGGCGCCCCGGCAGAACGTGACCGCCGACGTGCTCGCCCGCCTGGTCGCCCCGGGCCGCCACCCCAAACGGGTCAGCCTGCAATACAGGCCGTTCCCTGCCGCCGAAGCCACCCGCGTGCTCGAAAGCGAGGTCAACGCGGCCCAGTTCCGCGCCGTCTACAAGCGCCGCACCGGGCGCGATGAGACCGCACGGGACAACTACGACCAGGCCCGCGCCCGGCAGGCCGCGGCTGAGGAAGCGGCCGGCGCCGGGGTGTGCCTGGTCTCCCTGTACGTCACCGTCACCGTCACCAGCGACGCCGAGCTGCCCCGTGCAGCGGCCGAGACCGAGGCCGCCGCCGAGTCCTCCAAGATCCGCATGAGACGGATGACCTACAGCCAGGCCGCCGGGTGGGCCGCCACCCTCCCGTGCGGGATCTGCCCGGCAGAGCTGGCCCGGCGGATGCCTCACTAGTCCCAGGAGCCGTCATGACATCGCTGCATCCCGGCCGGTACCCCAGGTCCGCAGAGCGCCCAGGCCAGCCGGCCGGCTGGCCGCCGGCAGGCCCTCGCGCTGGTCACCCAGCACGCCAGGCACCGGTCCCGCCGCCATGGGGATGGAAGATCCCCGGCACAGGCCGCGCCGCGCACGTCGCCGCGGCACCGGAGTACCAGGCCACCACCACCCAGGTCTGCGGGCTGTTCCCGTTCACCGCCGGCTCCGGCACCCCGGCCATCGGCACCCCGGTCGGACGGCACCAGCTATTCGGCGAGGTGGTGTGCCTGGACCCGCTGGCCTGGCTGCGCGCCGGGCTGGTGGTCAACCCCGGCGAGTTCGTCCTCGGCCAGCCGGGCACCGGCAAGAGCACGCTGGTCAAAAGGCAGCTCACCGGAGCCGTCGCCACCGGTACCCGGGTCCTGGTCCTCGGGGACACCAAGCCGGACTACAGCATGCTGGTCGAGCATCTCGGCGGCCAGGTGATCCGCGTCGGCCGCGGCATGGACCGGATCAACCCGCTCGACTCCGGCCCCCTGGGCGCAGCGCTGCGCCAGATGAGCGGTCCCGACGCACAGGCGCTGCGGTGGGAGGTCCGCTCCCGCCGCCTATCCCTGCTGATGGCCTTGTGCACGCTTATCCGCGGGACGCCCATCGTCAACGCCGAGGAAGTCATCCTCGGCCGCGCCATCGACCTGCTCGATGAGCGGCTCGTGTCGGCCCAGCCCGCGGTCACCGACGTGCTGGAGATCATCGAGCAAGGTCCCGACACCCTGCGCTCTGCTGCCCGCACCGATACCCCGGCCGGGTTCCGCGCCCGGGTAGCGGACCTGGTCTTCACTCTCGACCTGCTCTGCACGGGCAGCCTGGCGGGGGTGTTCGACGGGCAGACCTCCCGGCCGGTCGACCTGGACGCGCCCGCGGTCAGCGTGGACATCAGCCGGGTCGGCGCGGCAGGCGACCACTTGCTCACCGCCGCGATGCTGTGCACCTGGGCGCACGGGTATGCGATGGTCGACGCCGCCGCGGCCCTGGCCGAGCAGCACCTCGCCCCCCGCCGTTCTTACCTGGCGGTGATGGACGAGCTGTGGCGGGCACTGCGCGGCGCGCCGGGGCTGGTGGAGTACGCCGACTCGCTTACCAGGCTGAACCGGGCCAAGGGGATGGGCACCATCATGATCACCCACTCCCTCGCCGATCTCGATGCGCTGTCGAGTGAGGAAGACCGCGCCAAGGCCCGCGGCTTCGTCGAACGGTGCGCCATCACTGTCATGAGCGGCCTGCCACCCCGCGAACTCGCGCGGGTCTGCGAGATCACGCCGCTCACTTTCCCGGAGCAGGAGCTGGTCACCTCATGGTCGGCACCCGACTCATGGCAGCCCGGCGCCAAACACCCCGGCCGCGGAAAATACCTCATCAAGACGGGGGAAAGACTCGGAATCCCGGTCGAGCTGTCCCTGGTCGGCGAGGAATACGCCTTGTACGACACAGACCAGGCCATCCGCGCAGCGGAGGCCGGATGATGAGCACGCTGAAGAATACGCAGGGTGAGTCACGGTCCCCGGTTCCATGGACGCCGGAGGAGCACGCCGAGTATAAGGCGGCATATGCGGCGGAACTCGCCGCGGACCCGAGCGCCGACGCCGGCCAGCTGCTTCGCCGGGCCGGGGAGCGCACCCCCCATCTGTGGGGAATTCGCGTGGCCCCGGACGGTACCACCGTGATCAACCCGGACCGTCTCTCACCGGAGACCCGGACCCACTTCGAGCGCATGGGCCTGATCCCGCAACCACCTCACGAAGCCGAAGCCGCCCAGCTCCACGCCGAGGCAACAGCCGCGCACGCGCCAGCAGCCCAGGGTGCCGCGGTTAGCGGCAGTGACGCTGCCCGGCTGTCCGCAGTCTCCTTCCCTAGCCCAGTACAGCCCAGCCCTCCCCGCCGGGGCGGCCATGAGGCGACCAGGCAGGCGCCTCAGCCCGGTCCGCGCACAACCCGGGGACGGGGGCGATGACCTTGACAGCACCGAAGTGGGGCAGATCCCAGTCCTCCCGGCCCATGCAACGGTCCGGCCGCTACCACAAACTCCGGGGAATTCCTGCAACAGACCAAGCGATCCGGGCTTCTGCTGCGAGCAGAAGGCCCGGGACATGAACGACCGGAAGGACGCAGTGCTGCGGGGACATCCAGCGGGGCCGGACCGGCAGCATGCCGACGAGGACTCGTTCACCTACCACTATGCCCGCTACGAGGGAGGCCAGCACTGGTTCTCCGCCGAGCACGACGGCGACGAGGTCGGGCATGCCCACGTCATCGAGCAGCGGGGACCCGGCGGCCCGCATGCCGAGATCAGACGGCTGTGGACGAACCAGCAGTACCGGGGCCAGGGCATTGGCTCCCGGCTCCTGGATAACGCCGCCGAGCACTTCGAAGGTCACGAGCTGCGCCTCAAGCCGTACCCGACCGGCGAGGACGGCGACCCGGACGAAGACGACCTGCGCGAGTACTACGGCAGCCGAGGCTTCAGGGATTACCACCTCGAAGACGGCGATCCCTTCGAGCTGTATGACTACATGACCAAGCCGGGTGCACGCAGGCCGCAGGAGAAGGCCCGGCCCGGAGCCCCCGGCGAGCGCCGCAGCCCGGCTGCGAGCCCCTTCTACCTGCACGGCGGCCCGAATCGTGTCGAGCCCGGGGGCTTCATCCACCAGGACGCGATGCCGCTGAGCCATGGCCGGGCCAGGCACAACTTCTTCACCACCAGCCGGGAAGTCGCCGAGGACGCGGCGGACATGCGGGACGGCCTGGGTCACGGCTGGATCCACGTCGTCGAGCCGACCGGCGACTTCGAGGTGGACCGCGGTGAGCCAGAGTCGTGGAAATCAGAGGCTCCGCTTCGCGTCGTCAGCGTCGGGCCAGGGCGGCTGAACGGGGAAACCCCGCATCCACCCATATTGCGGCAGCAGAAAGCATCTGCGGGCACCTCAGCGGCTCTGGGTCACCTGTACCATGCGACGCCGTACCCCGGCGGCTTCCCGCATGACGAGTGGACGCACGTCGGCACCAAGGCCGCAGCCGAGAACCGGATTGCCAAGACAAACCCGGCTGACTACGGGTTCCCGGCCGGCACCCCGGCCATCTTGCACACGATCCGGCTGCGTGGCCGGGTCTACCCGCACATCCTCAGCAACCGGCAGATCGACGAGATCTGGGGCGCCGGGCACCTAGACGGCCTGGAGCAAGACGGACTGCCCGACGGGAAGGGCCATCACATCTTCCCGTACCGGAACGACACCGAGGACAAGGGCAGCACCAGCTACCTGGTGCACCGGTCGGCGATCCTACCGGTCCGCACGGAGACCATCCCGCGTCCTGAGCAGCACCCGCACCAAGCCGCTGGTACCTATCGCGCGAACCCAGAACAACTAGCCGCCGCCAGGGACGCTCCCGTCCTAGCCAGGGCCGGTTTTCCCGCCGCCCCAGCGCAGCCCCGATCATCGATCCAGGCAAGCTGCCCCGATGCCGTAGCCGCCCGCTGGCTAGCCGGGGCCAGCTTCCAAGCCCTGCCGACCGGGCCGGTTATCACGCCAACCCGCACCCACCGTCAGCCCGGGCGGCAGCCTCCCCGCCGGGCAACGAGGCGGTGAATATGCACTGCTGTGAACCGGACGTCGAACCCCGGGAAGTTCCCGCAACAGTCCAGGCCATCCGCCGAAGCGTGCCTGGAGCCGACGAATGACCCGGCCACCCGCCGCAGGACGGCACGGTTTCTTCCCTGGTGACGACCTGTCGGAGATGCCCTCAGGCGGTCAGCAGATTCAGTGGCTCAAGATCAGCCGGATCAGCGGCTACCGGGAATACCTCCACGACCCAGAGACCGGCATCAGCTACAACCTGCTAACCGGCCGTACCTACAAAGACCCCTATACCCGTGCGACGTGGGCTGAGCTGACCCGATCGCTGACGGAAGAGGGCTTCCGGGAGCCGCTCAAGCTGGAGTACGAGCCGGACTCCAGGCGCGCGTACCTGGGCGAAGGCAACCACCGCCTGGTCGCGGCCCGCCTGGCGGGGTACTCAGCGGTGCCGGTGTGGGCGCTCAGGGGCTACGACAGCGAGCGGATGCGCCAGGCCAGGCGGGTACCCGGCGTACCGGAACTCACGCGGGACAACGGACGTGGCTACTTCCCGTCCAGCTTCAGGCCGTCCGGTGTGCTCCCCCGCAGCTACCTTTACCTGGGCGAGAACCCGCAATTCTGCAACCGGTGCAGCCAGGAATACCCGCGCGGCATGGGGTCTGAGCACATCGCCGAGGAGCATCCGGCGGAATGGCGACGGGCCTGGGAGCGCAACCCCGGCCTGCGCCAGAACTACCCGCACCTGGCCCCGAGGGCCGCCCCTGTGCAGGATGCGGACACAAACCTGAACATCGGCTCATGGCTGTCGCTGCCACCCGGCCCGGATACCGGAACCGCGTTCGCCCCTGCCGCGCCGCGACGGCCAGCTAGCCTCGCGCGGCAGGCCCGGCCCGGGAGGCTGAGGTGACCCAGGCCAGCCGGGCAGGCATGTGCCGGCACCTCCAGCCTGGGCGGTACGGCCGGTGTGCGTGCCCTGGGACGTTCGCGCAACAGGCCAGGGCATCAGGGCGTCCGCTGAGGGCACGGCACCATGAACGACCCGGACGACGCCCAGGGCTGGCGTGACATGGGCCAGCACCTTATCGAAGCGCATGGCGGCAGCTCCGGCGGCCTGGCCGGCTATGCGCCCGCGCTGGACCAGCTCTGCTTCCCGCATGCCGACATCCACGTTGCGCTTGCCAGCATCGGCGCACTGCCGCCGGACCGTCACACGCACCCCGCGCCCGTAGACGCCGGGTGGTGCGACCGGCGGCCTGAGTCCTACCGCCTGTTCCCGCCTTCAGCTTCTGCCCAGAACGATCCGCTGCTCGGGCTCCACGGGTTCTTTCCCCTGCCGTCCGACACCGGCCTGCCGCGCACCGGCTGCTGTCCCGCCAGCCAGGCGGACCTGGCTGACTGGTCCGGACTGTCATCCAGCGGCTCGGAAATAGCCGAATTGGCCGCGTACAGGCGTAACAGGATCACCGGGCATGCCGCCGCGGCGGTGACTCGCTGGCGAGCCAGTGCGGACTTCCCCGCCCCCCGCGCAGACCCAGCGAAGGAGCAGCGCAATGCCAGACCCAGATGACCATATGACCACCCGGCCGGAGGCAGGCAGCCCAGATGCGCACCCGGTGCTGAAGGACATGGCTGAGGCTGCCGGCGTGATCAGCGATGCCGGCGCTTACCTGAGCCCTACGCGCCAGTTCGACGAGCCGTCGCTCGAGGAAGGCGACTGGCCGCGGGACCTGGATAGCCCCGAAACGCTGCGCATGGTGGGACACCTGGCCGATATCGCCTACGGCGCCAGTAGCTGCCTCGCCGGAATCACATGCCAGCACGCTATCCCCGACGCAGCGAAACCCGAACTCGACGTGATCGCGAACCTGCTTTTTGAAGCAGGCCGCAAGCTCAGCGCGCTAACGGAAACCGCGGGCCGGGAAGCAGGCGCCGCCAGCCCGGCACAGCTAGCCGGGCAGGATTTCCCGGCCGCGCCGACGACCAGCCCGCCCGCTGGCCCTATCCAGCAGACTCCGCTAACAACCATGCCCGCCGCCCGGCGTCCCGGGCAGTCACCATGACACCCGTCTTGTATCAGGCCGCCAGAAGCAGGGCCGGGCGCCGGCACCGCGCGGGAGAGCTGGCCCCGCGGCCGGCGCCACGCGGTTGGCGCCTTCGGAAGCCAGCGGTGACCCGGCCGGGGAGGCCCTCACCCATCCCGGTCCCGGCAGCACATCCAGTTCCGGCGGTGCCGCGGCTGCGATCACCGTCTGCGGCGAGTCCCCGGCAACAGGCCAGGCCATCCGACCGGACGCAGCTGCGCGTTCCCGGGCGCCCGGATGCCGCGCCAGCAACCACCAGAAGGAAACAGTCAGGAGTTAGGCCATGCCAGACCAAGAGCATCTCATCCTCGTCCTCGCGAGCGAAGCCGAAGAGATAACCCGCGACATGGCGGTCTTCTTCGCCCCGACCCGGGACGTCATTGAGCCCGGCGCCGACTGGCCGCCCGACCTCGGTCCTGGCGAGATGGCCGCGCTGATCCCGCAGTTGCGCCTCACGATCGGGAACCTGGCCGACGTGATGCGGCAGATCGTCTCCGGCAACAAGGCAGATCCGGACAAGGCCAAGCTGGTCAGCGAGGGCGTCCGCCTGATCGAGCAGGCCGAACAGGCGATACGGGAAGGCGAGACGCTATTCGGCGTCCCGGCAAGCCCGCCCGGCACCCGCCCCCAGCAGGACGTGGCCGCACGGGACTTCCCGCACGGAGCTGCCGCCACGCCAGCCACCGGCACTTCACGGGCCACGCCCGAGGCCTGCTCAGCGACCCCCGTTCCGCCGCGACCGGGCAGCAGCGCAGGCCCCGGTACCAGGCACCCCTGCTGACCGGACCCGGCTGAACCGATGACCTCACCGATGCCCGTACCGCAAGCGCGGCCCGCCATGCTCACGGCCGGGCGACAGTCTGGCCGCCCGCGGAACGCTCCGCGCTGCGTCGGCGGCCAGTCAACCATGCCTGGCCCGGCCGCCCGGTCTCACCAGGCGGACCGGGCCCGGGAGCTGGAATCGTGACCCGGGCTGCAGGCCCGCGGATGCCGCTCCTGGCCGGCAACGGCGCCGGGGTCTGGGTGGTGCTGCTGATCGGCTGGGGCCTGGCCGCCGCGGCCTGGCTTGCCTGGCTTGCCGCGCGCATCGCTGCAGCCCTGGCCGGCCGGCGTATGCCCCCGTTCAGCGAACGGTGGATCATCAGCCTGGCCCGATGGCGTACCAGCCAGGCGTGGCCAGGCACGCCCACCATCCTGGTCGCGCTGATCGCCGCCGTGCTGGCGTGCACGGTCATCACGGCCGTGACTATCGCGTGGCGGGTCATCGCCGCCCGCATCCCCAGGCCCGGCGACCCGGTCGCCGCGCTCGCCGGCAACCCGCAGATCACGCCGCTGACACCGGTCCCGGCCGCCAAGACCGCCATCAGGCTCCGCCCGTCGCTGGCCGGGGCTAATCCGCGGTCGCTGCCGGCGGCCGATACCGGGCTGCTGCTCGGCGATCTCAAGCGGCCCGCCGGCCGCGGGCCGGCCCTGTTCGCATCCTGGGAAGACACCATCACCGCGTTCATGGCGCCCCGCTCAGGTAAGACGACCGCGCTGAGCATCCCCTACGTCCTGTCCGCACCCGGAGCCGTCGTCGCCACCAGCAACAAAGCCGACCTGTGGGCCGCCACCGCCCAGCTCCGCGGCAGCGCGGGCAGCGGCGTGTGGCTGTTCGACCCGCAGCGGATCACCGGCTCGCGCCAGCGCTGGTGGTGGAATCCGCTCGCTGGGCTGGCGACCGTCGAGGCCGCCCACCGGCTCGCCGCCCACTTCGTCCTTACCGTGGACGACAACACCAAACGAGACCTGTGGGGGCCGGCCGCCCAGGACCTGCTGTGCTCCTTGTTCCTGGCCGCCGCGTCCTCGGGCCGGTCGCTGCGCGAGTGCGGCCGGTGGCTGGCTGATGCCGGCTCCCCCATCCCCGCCGAACTGCTGGGGGCCGCCGGGTTCGGCGCCCTGGCCGCCAGCCTGCGCGGCGCGCAGAACGGCGCCCCGGAAACCCGTGACGGCATCTACCAGACCGCCCGCACGGCGGCGAAATGCATCAACGACGAGGACATCATGGCATGGGTCGCGCCGCCGCGCGGCAGACACATGCCGGCGTTCGACACGGTCGCGTTCGCGGCGGGCCGCGACACTCTCTACCTGCTGACCGAATCCCGGTCAGCCGCGTCCCCGCTGATCGCCGCGCTGACCGACACGGTGATGCGGGCCGGGCGGCGCCAAGCCGAGCGGTGCGGCGGGCGGCTCGACCCGCCCATGGCAGTGATCCTCGACGAGGCCGCCAACATCTGCCGGATCGCGGACCTGCCTGAGCTGTACTCCCATCTGGGCTCCCGTGGCATGGTGCCGGTCACCATCCTCCAGTCCTACCAGCAGGGCGTCTCGGTCTGGGGCGAGCCCGGCATGGCGGCGCTGTGGGGGGCCTCGACCAAGAAGGTCATAGGCGCCGGCATCGATGACCCGCGGCACGCCCGGGACCTGGCCACCCTGGTCGGCCAGCACGACGTGCCGGTCATCTCCGTGAGCTACGGCGATGGCCGCGCCAGCCAGCAGGTGTCGCTGCGCCGCCAGGAGATCCTCGAAGCGGCCGACATCCGCGCCCTGGCGCCGGGCTCGGCCCTGCTCCTGGCGACCGGCGCGCGGCCCGCGCTGATCAGCCTGCGGCCGTGGTACTCCGGCCCGCAAGCCCCCCAGATCACCGCGGTTATCAGCCGGGCCGAGGCGGCCATGCAGCGCGCCGCCCAGAGCGACTACGCCGGAGCCCGGCCGGCGGCGATGCCGTTCCAGCACCGAGAGGAGTTCCCGTCATGACTATCCAGCCCGGCACCGGGCCATCTGCCAACGGTGACGGCACGCCAGCACCCCAGCCGGTGTACAGCAGCGTGGAGGAGTGGGTGACCAGCCACTTCCTGCCGATGTTCCGCCGCCCGCTGGGCGGGGAGTACCGGTGGTGCGCGCAGTGGTGGCGGCACGCCGAGGCGATCACCCGGCTGACCGCGCTGTGGCACACCTGGGAAGCGCTCCGCCTCCAGCCCGGAACCGGGATGGCCACCTGGCTGCGAGACCACCTCGACCACCAGCTCCCGGTCCTGCTCGGCCGGACCGGTCCGTTCTCGATGTGCTCTGAAGAGGAGCACCTCGACCCCCGGCAGGCGACCGTCGAGCAGCCGCCGGCCGGCTGGTGGGACATCAGCCCGCGCCCGGCCACGCGATCAGGTGACGCGAGCCTTCCCGGCCGCGCCGCAGACGCTGAGCCGTGATGACCGACCATCCTGCCCGCCAGCTGGCGCGGATGGCCGCGGACGCCGCCGAGGAACTCCGCGGCTACACCGACCCCGCCGACCCCTTCCCGTGGGAACTCACCGAGGACGATCACCGCGCCATCTTGCCGCGCCTGCACCACGCGATCGCGGATCTGGCCGTCTGCATTGACGGCATCGCCCAGGCCACAGTCGACGAGCACGCGAAACAGCAGCTTGCTGAAGGCATCGGCAGGCTGCTGAGCGGCTGCGCCCATCTCAGCGCGGCCACAGCCACGCTCAGCCCTCCCAGCATGAAGCCAGACACGGAGCCGGTCATCACGACGCAACCCGCGCGGCTGTCGGCGGCCGATTTCCCCGCCGCGATGACCGCCGACGCGCTCCAGGCGGCCACCAAGCCCACGACACAGACGTCCAGGCCGGCCGCGATCCCGCCCACGCGTGCTCACGCGGGCCGCCCGCAGCCGGGCAGCACCCAGCCCAGGTAACAGAAAGAGGTCACCTGTGCCTGGAAAGCCGCGGTCCCGCACGCCGACAAGATCAACTAGATACAAAAAAATCAAGATCATATATCAATTTCAGTTGACCGCAATGGAAGGGGATGCCTACGATGCCTCTAGACGGCAGTAGCGGCCACCGCCGGCCAGGCGGACCCGCGGCCCCTGCCCGGCGTGGCCCGGTGCTCGCGGCGGGGGTGAGCCCGCGGTGGTAGCAAAGCGGCGCCGGGATTACTTCAAGCACGTCGAAGGCCAGCTCAGCTTCGAGGACCTGCTGAAACTGGCAGAGAAACAGGAAGGAGAAAACGACGGTGAACAGGTACGGCGCGATGGCCCGCAGCCACTGGGCACGGTGGATGCCGCAGCAGTACGCGGCGATCAGCGATCCGGACAGCTACTTCTCGAAGATTGGACAGGAAGCAGCCCGTCAGATCGACGAGCTGACGACGGAGCTGGCGGGCGACGGCCAGCCCGGGGAGGACTACCTGGCCAGGGCGGGCCGGCTGGCCGCGGCGCGCAGCCAGGCCGAGGAGATCATCCTGCCGCAGCAGATCCTGCCGCCGCCCGAGCCGGGCGCCAGCGAGGACCCGGAGGAGAACGACCCGCCCCCGACGAGCACGCAGCGGCCCCTGGTGATCGGACACAGCCACCCGATGTGGGCGGAGATCAACGCCGAGCAGGAGGAACGTCTCCACGGCAGCTAACCGCCGCCCCGCGGTTCCGGCCCCGCGGCCAGGACGACCTGGCCCCGTCCGGTTCCGTCGCCCGCGTCCGGGCAAACCTCGCGGCACTTGCCACGCTGCGCGCGATCGAGCGGGAGGACCGCGCGGCCACCCCGGACGAGCAGTCTGCCCTGGCCCGGTGGTCCGGGTGGGGTGCGGTCCCAGAGGTCTTCGACGAGGCCAGGCCCGAGTTCGCCTGGGCACGCGAGGAACTGTCCCGGCTGGCGACACCCGGGGAACTGTCAGCCGCCGCCCGCAACACCCTCAACGCGCACTACACCGACGCCGCCCTCGTCCAGGCCATCTGGACGGGGGTACAGCAGCTCGGCTTCGCCGGGGGCCGCGTCCTGGAAGCAGGATGCGGCAGCGGGAACTTCATCGGCTTCGCGCCCCGCGGCGCCCGGATCACGGGCGTGGAACTGGACCCGGTCACCGCCTCGATCGCGGCGAAGCTCTACCCGGACGCTGACATCGCCAACGAGTCCTTCGCCGGCACCCGGGCCCCCGAAGGCAGTTACGACCTGGCGATCGGCAACGTCCCGTTCGGCAACTTCGCCCTCACCGACGGGCGGCACAACCCCGGCGGCCACAGCATCCACAACCACTTCATCATCAAGAGCCTGCACCTGGTGCGACCGGGCGGCCTGGTCGCCGTGGTGACCAGCCGCTACACCATGGACGCCCGCAACCCCGCGGCACGCCGCGAGATCGCCGCCCTGGCCGACCTCACGGGAGCAGTCCGGCTGCCCAGCGGCGCGCACCAGCAGGCAGCCGGGACCAAGGTCATCACCGACCTGCTGATCTTCCGCCGCCGCGAGCCCGGCCGCGACCCGGACCCCACCGCCTGGGAGCAGACCCGGACCGCCGAGATCGACGGCGTCCAGATCCCGGTCAACGAATACTTCCTCGGCAACCCCGGCGCCGTGCTCGGCGACATGCGCGTCACCCGCG
>Ga0302308_10002340_pt1 | contig 15351 bp, 11 predicted proteins | sample III_Palsa_E3_3_FD_200531 | JGI IMG/M metagenome (GOLD analysis project Ga0302308, IMG submission 200531) | Peat permafrost microbial communities from Stordalen Mire near Abisko, Sweden - III_Palsa_E3_3 | ecosystem: Environmental > Terrestrial > Soil > Palsa > Peat permafrost | place: Sweden... | reverse complement strand
TGCGGACGCGGGCGGTGCGGACGCGGGCGAGGTGTACGCGGGGGGCGTGTATGGGGGGTACAGCATCGGCTGGCTTGCGCAGGGGTCTTCGACTAGGCCGCGGGCCCAAGCCAGGTCGGCGGGGGTTGGCTGGTACTCGGCGGTTACGTCGAGCAGCTGGATGGGGTTGTCGGTGATCATCCGGGTCACCTTCTCCATCGGCACGCCCTTCTCGAAGATCGTCTGGGCGAAGATGCGCAGCGCCTCGGACGGCAGCGGGTTGTGCCGCTGCCCGGTGTCGGAGACGAGCAGGCAGCGGGACGCCCCGATCCGCTCCACGCTCTGCACGATCTTCTCCGGCGCGGCGTACTGCCAGGCCGGCGAAATCGTGCAGTAGCCGAACTCGGGCATGGCGCCCATCTTGGCCACCTCTTCCAGGGTGTCCAGGTCGAGGTTGGGCACCCGGAAGTAGGGGTGGGTGATGACGATCTTCTCCACGCCGACCGACCGGGCCTCGCGGACCAGCGCGACGATCTCCCGCGGGGCCAGGTGCGAGGTGGCGAGGATCGCGCCGTACTCGGCGACCAGCTCGAGCACCTCCTTGACCTCGGGCCGGAGCTTGCCGTCCTTGTCTTCGATCCAGATCCCTTCGGCCTGGCTCCGGCCGCCCTTCTGGTTGTCGTAGCCGCCGGTGCCGCCGTGGATCTCGGCGTGATAGCCCGCGTCCACGGTAGGCATCCACACCTCCTTGCCGCCGAGCTTCAGCGACGCCTCCACCGCAGCGGGGTTGATCCCGCCCACGTAGTAGTTCAGGACGATCCCGCCGAATACCTGGATGCCGGGGATGACCCGCTGGACCAGGTACGCCCGCGACACCGTGTTCTCGTGGTGGCACTTGAGCACGATGGCCTTCATGCCCGCGTCGCGGGCGGCGCGCACGATGTCGAAGTCGTCGGCCAGCCGGGGGAACAGGTCAGGGTACGGGTGGCAGTGCAGGTCCACCGCGCCCGCCACGTCGATCAGCGGCCCGCCGTAGGTGCGCTTGGTCATGGAGTCCTCCCGGTGCTGAGACTAAATGTGGGGGTTCGGGTGCGGTACGTCAATGTTTGCCGTCTGCGGACCGGATCTGCGGGCAGTTATTGCCTCCCGGCGGACGGTTCTCGCCGACGTCCGGTGAACAGCACGGCGACCCGGTCGTGGTCGCCGATCTGACCGGAGCGCCGCATCTCGAGCAGCCCGGCCAGGCCGGCAGAACCGGTCGGGTCGACCGGGATCCCGGTCCGGCCCACGGCCAGCTGGCTGGCCTCGGTTAGCGAGTCCTCGCTGACCACCAGCGCCCGGCCGCCGGTCGCCAGCATGCCCTCGACCACCGCCCGCCAGTCGTAGGTCTCGTCGTCGAGGATGCCGGTGGCCACGCTGACGGGCGGCTCGGCCCAGGGCTGCATGAACGCCGACCGGTGAGCCGTGGCCTGCGCCATGGCCCGCTTCACCGCGTCCGGGTCCGGGTCCGGGTCCGGGTCTGGGCCACCGGGCAGCAGCGCCCGGACCCGGGCGTAGGCCCGTTCCAACGGGTGCGCGCCGGTCGTCTGCACGGTGTGGATGGCGGGCATGTGGCCGAGCGCACCCAGCTCCGCGGCCTCGCGCAGCGCGTGAACGCAGGAACTGGCCAGCGCTCCCCCGCCGACCTGGACGATCAGGTGATCCAGGGAGCCGCCCGCGAGATCGGTCACGAGCTCGTAGCCCAGGGTCTGGCCGCCCTCGATGGCGAGCCCGTTCTCCGGACCCTGGGTGGTGAACGGCAGCGCCCCCCGCGCTAGCTCCTGAGCCAGCCGGAGGTACGCCGGGTCGCCGAGGAGACCGGGCTCGCGCGGGCAGGTGACCACCGTCGCGCCGAGGTCATCCAGCCGCCGGACGACCCTCGCGTCGGCCTCGGGCGGCACGAGCACGGTCAGCCCCCAGCCACCGGCGCGGGCTAGTACCGCGGCCGCGAGGGCCGCGTTTCCGCAGCTGGCGATGGCCAGCTCCCGGCGACGAGCGGGGTCAAGGAGCCCGCAGCGCTCCATGACCGCCAGGTGGATAAGCACGCCCATCAGGTGGCGGCCCTTGTGCGAGCCGGACACGTTCGGTGTCTCGTCCTTGACCCACACCCCGCCCGCGGCGGAGAAGGCCAGGGCCTCGCTCAGTTCCGGGCTGCGAAAGAACGGTGTGGCGCGGAACCCGCCGCCGTCCACTGCGGCGACCGACACGTCGAGCGAGACGACCAGGTCGCGGTAGTCAGCGTCGGACAGGCCCCGGGCCCGGGCCACGTGCCAGGAGTGCATGAGCGCGCGGTAGCGCAGGAACGGGTTCGCCTCGGGACCGGCGGGGAAGCGGGCCCCGTCCAGGCTGAGGACCCGGGTCAGCACGTGGTCGGCGTCATCGGTCCCGGCCCGCGGGCACCGGAAGGGGTAGGGGTCAGCCGGGCCGGCCACGTAGCCGCACCCCGCGCAGCAGATCGTGCTGGCCGGCGGCGTCATCTGGCCACGGCCAGGCCGGTCCGCTCGTTGAATTCGGTGATCATGGTGTCCCACACGGGCAGCAGGTCGCGCAGGCCGGTCCAGAACCGCTGATCGCGCCGCGCCTCGAAGTCGGCCAGTGACACCCCCTGCTGCTCGACCCAGGTGTAGTAGCCGAGGTTGAAGATGCGGTTCCGGTCGGCCAGCGTGGGTTCCAGTAGGTCCTCGGGCCCGGTCCCGAGCATCCAGCGGCCGAACGCCTCGGCCGCGTCGGCGACATCGAAGCCGTCCGGGAAGTCGCGGGCGGCGATGCGCTCGCGCTCGCTGGCGTACATCCCGGCCCCGTCGGTGGCCACCGTGATGATCACGTCGTCCGGGCCGAGGCGCAGGTACTTCGCGGTCTTCACCGCGGCCAGGATGTTGCAGACGCTGGACAGGCCGAAGGCGGTCAGCTCGGCCAGCACCGGCTCGGGGACCCGGCGCCGGGTCCGGAGGAACTCCAGGCCCTGGCCGGCCGCGAACAACACCGACAGCTGGTCGGTGGCCCGGTCGGAGATCCCGGCCACCAGGTCGGTGTTCAGCACGTTGTGGATGAGCGGGATGTGCTTGTCGCCGATGCCCTGGATGTTGTGCTCGCCAAAGCCGTTGGCCAGCATCGTCGGGCACTCCAGAGCCTCGACGGCGACGATCTTGGCGGCGTAGCGCTCCTTGAGGTAGTCACCGGCGCCCAGCGTGCCGGCCGATCCGGAGGCCGACACGAACGCGCGCAGCCGCAGGCCAGGCTCGGCTTCGGCCAGCGAGTCGAACACGGCCCCCAGGGCCCGGCCGGTGCACTGGTAGTGGACGAGGTGGTTACCGAACTCCGCGAACTGGTTGAAGATGACGTGGCCGGGATCGGCGGCCAGTTCGGCGCACTTGTCGTAGATCTCCTTGACGTTGCTCTCGGTTCCGGGGGTGCGGATGATGTCCCCGGGGTCGGTGACCCAGTCCTCGAGCCAGGCGAACCGCTCCCGGCTCATGCCCTCGGGCAGCACGGCCACCCCCCGGCAGCCCAGCAGCCGGGAGATCGCCACCCCGCCCCGGCAGTAGTTCCCGGTCGAGGGCCAGACGGCCCGGTCCCGGGCCGGATCGAACGTACCGGTCACGATGCGCGGCACCAGGCACGCGTAGGCGGGGAGCACCTTGTGCGCCCGGACCATCGGGAACAGGTCGCCGAGGGCGACCACGATCTTGGCGTCCACCCCGGTCAGCTCGGCGGGCAGCACTACGTGCGCCGGGACGGCGGCCTGCCCGGCCCGGTCGCGGTCGTTGTACCAGTGCACCCGGAACAAGTTCCCTGGATCGGCCCGGTCCGGGTCCACCGCCTTCAGCGGTTCGCGGATCGCCGCCGGGATGGCGTCCGGCGCGGCCAGCTGCGCGAAGGTGGGCAGCAGGACGCCGGCCGAGCGGAACCAGTCGACGGTGCGGCGGTAGGTCTCGGGGTCGATGACGTCGTGCTCAAGCCCCAGGGATGTCATGGTTGGCTTTCCCTCTCATCCAGCAGGGCCAGGACCCGCTCGGGGGTGATCGGCAGCCGGTCCGGGCGGACGCCGATCGCGTCCTGGATGGCGCTGGCGATGGTGGCGGCCACGTTCCCGATGGGCGGCTCGCCGATCCCGCGCGCGCCCAGCGGGCCCTTGCCCTCGCCGCTCTCCACGATGTCGACCAGGACGTCGGGGAAGTCCTGGGAATTCGGGATCAGGTAGTTGGCGAACAGGACCGCCTGGACGTAGCCGTCCTCGATGACCATGTCCTCGGTGAGCGCGTAGCCGAGGCCCTGCATGGCGCCGCCCTGGATCTGGCCCTGCACCCGCATCGGGTTGATGGCGCGGCCCACGTCGTGGCAGGCCCCGTAGCGCAGCACCGTGACCTGCCCGGTCTCGACGTCGACCTCGACGTCGGCCGCGTGCGTGCCGTAGGTGTAGTCGGGGAACGTGTCGCCCTGCCCGGTGCGCGGGTCGAACGAGCCCGCCTCGGCCCGCCAGGTCGACAGGTGCGCGGTGCTGATGGCCCGCTTATCGCAGGCGGCGGCCAGCTCAGCCAGGGTGATGCTCACCTCTCCTTGGTGAGCGTGGACCCGGCCGGCGACGAACTCCAGGTCGTCGGCGGGCACGCCGAGCAGGTCGGCGGCGACCGGTGCCATCCGGTCACGCAACTCTTGGGCCGCGTGCAGCACGGCATTGCCGGACATGTACAGCTGGCGGGTGGCGAACGTGCCGCCGGCCGGCGGGTTGAGCGCGCTGTCGCCGATGTAGATGCTGATGTCGTCCAGCGGCGCGCCCAGGACCTCGGCGGCGATCTGGCACAGGCTGGCGGCCTGGCCGGCGCCCAGGTCGGTGACGCCGGAGCGGATCAGCAGCGTGCCGTCGCCCTGCAGGCTCAGCCAGGCCGAGGCGCGGTCGCGGAACCAGATGGTCCGGCCGTAGGGGTGCCGGTTGCAGCCGATGCCGCGACCCACCAGCTTGCCCGGGCCGGACGGCTGGGGCGGCTCGCCGAGCAGGGCGATCGCCCGGTGCATGGTCTCGGCCACCTCCACGCAGGTGTCCAGGCGCTCCCCGGTGGGCAGCAGGTCCCCCTTGGCCAGGAAGTTGCGCTCGCGCAGCTCGGTGCGGGACAGGCCGAGCCGTTCGGCCAGCTGGTCCATCTGGGATTCGTAGCCGAGCACGATCTGCATCGCGCCGAACCCTCGGAAGGCGCTGGCCGGCACGTTGTTGGTGAACACCGCGGTGGAGGTGATGCTGGCGTTGGGCACCCGGTACGGCCCGCAGGCGCAGGCCGCGGCGGCGAACAGCACCCGGGGCGACAGGTTGGGGTAGGCGCCGGCGTCGCCGATGATCTCGACCTGCTGCGCGGTGATCGTGCCGTCGCGGTCCGCCCCGGTCCGGTACCGCATGATGAACGGATGCCGCTTGGTGCTGGCCACCAGCGACTCCTGTCGGTCCCAGATCATCCGCACCGGGCGCCGGGTATGCCAGACCAGCAGGGCCAGGAACGCCTCGACGGTCATGTCCTCCTTGCCGCCGAAGCCGCCGCCCATGTACGCGGCGATGACCCGGACCTTGCTCTGCGGCAGCCCCAGGATGTGCGCGATCATGGCCGCGTGCTCGATGACCTGGGTGGACACCCGCAGGGTGAGCACGCCGTTCTCGATCCAGCCCACGCCGGCCTCGGGCTCGAGGTAGGCGTGCTCGACGTGCTGGCTGCGGTACTCCCCCTCGATCACCACGTCGGCGGCGGCCAGCGCGCCGGCCACGTCGCCGCAGTGGATCTGCCAGTTGACCAGGGTGTTGCCGACCTCGTGCACCCGCGGCGCCCCGTCGGCGCGGGCCGAGATGGGGTCGAAGACGCCGGGCAGTTCCTCGTAGTCGACGGCGACCAGTTCGGCCGCCTCGTAGGCGATCTGGGGGGTGGTGGCCGCGACGACCGCCACCGGCTCGCCCATGTACCGGACCCGGTCGGCGGCCAGCACCGGCATGCTCACCTGGAGCTCGGCCAGGCCGCCGCTGGCCAGCTCCACGATCTGGTTGCTGGGCACGTCGGCGGCGGTGAGCACGGCGGCGACGCCGGGCAGGGCGCGGGCCGCGGTGACGTCGATGCCGGTGATCCGGGCGCTGGGCACCGGGCTGCGGACGACCCGGCCGTGCAGCATGCCGGGCAGCTGCCAGTCCGCGGCATAGTGCAGCGAGCCCTTGACCTTGTCCACGAAGTCGTGGTGAGCCGGTGAGGTGCCCACGATTCGATAGGGCTTGGTGAACCGCTGCAGGTCGGGGGTGGTCATTGGTCGGCGTACTCCTCGATGGCGTCGAGGATCTTGGTGTAGCCGGTGCACCGGCACAGGTTGCCGACCAGCGCGTACCTGATCTCGTCGCGGGTGGGCCTGGCCTGGCCTTGGCTAACACAGCGCCGGACCAGGTCGACCGAGGTCAGCACCATGCCCGGGGTGCAGAAGCCGCACTGCGAGGCGCCGCGGCGCAAGAAGCACTCCTGCAGCGGGTGCATGACCTCACCGGGGCCCATCAGGCCGCGCATGGTGGTCACCTCGTGGCCCGCGGCCTGCACGGCCAGGGTCAGGCAGCCGTTGACCGGGTCGCCGTCCAGCAGCACCGTGCAGGTGCCGCAGACGCCCTCGCCGCAGCCGTACCGGACGTCGGCCATCCCGAGCTCGTCGTGCAGCACGTCGAGCACGGTGTCTGACGGAAAGACCCAGACCTCGTGGTCAGTCCCGTTGACGCTGAGCACGATCTGCCGCTTGTTCACCGGGCGTCCCCCGTCGCGCGGGCGGCGGCCTGGCGCAGCGCGCGGGCGACGAGCACCCGGGCCAGCCGGCGCCGGTAGGCCGCGGACGCGTGCACGTCGGAGGCCGGCTCGAGGGTTTCCGCGATCCGGGCCGCGGCCGCGTCCAGGTCCTGGTCCGCGGTGCTGGCCATGGGCCCGGGGTCGGCGAGCATAACGCGATCCGCCACTCCGGCCAGGGCGACGCGGGCGGCGGCGATCTCGCCAGGTCGTTCGCCGAGTTCGACCACGGCGGCCACGGCCACGATCGCGAAGTCTGAGGTGCGCCGGACCATCTCCAGGAACGACCAGCCCTGGCGGGGCCGGGCGACCGGGATCAGCACGTCGGTGATGATCTGCGACTCGGCCAAGGTGGTGGACCAGTAGCCGGCGAACAGCTCGCTGACCGGCACCGTGCGCTCGCCATCGGGACCGCGCGCCACGACCCGGGCTTGCGTGGCCAGCGCGCAACAGCCGATCTCGGAGGTCGGATCGGCGTGCGCCAGGCTGCCGCCGATCGTGCCGCGGTTGCGAACCCGTACGTTCCCGACGTGCCGGATCGCCTCGGCGAGCAGCGGGCAGTGCTGGCGCACCAGGTCGTGCTCGAGCAGGACCCGGTGCCGGGTCAGGGCGGGCAGCCGGAGCAGGTCCCCGGTGCGCGACGGCGGGCGCTGGTCGGCCAGGTTGATGTCGATCAGCAGCTCGGGACGGGCCAGCCGGAGGTTGAGCATCGGCATCAGGCTCTGCCCGCCGGCCAGGATCTTCGCTTCCTCACCGCGGGCGGCCAGCAGGCGCACCGCCTCGTCGTAGCTGCCGGCGGCTACGTAGTCGAAGGGGGGTGCGACCATCCGCGCTACCCGGCCACGGCCTGCAGGCGGGCCACGGCGGCGGCCAGCACCGCCTGGTTGCTGGTCACCACGGGCAGGCCCAGCCGCTCGGCGATGGCCGGGCGGACGGCCATCGCACCGAAGTTCGTGCAGGAGGCGAAGACCAGGTCGATGGTGCCGGCCGCGGCCAGCGGCCCGAGGGCCCGGACCGCGAAGGCCACGATCTCGTCGTGGCCGACCTCGGCGATCGCGAAGTTCTCCGTTATGCCGAGCCCGGTGATCCCGGCCACCGTGAAGCCGTCGGCCTCGATGCTGGCCTTGATCTTCTCGTTCAGCTCGTCGATGTACGGCGTGATCACGCCGATGCTGGCCGCGCCGGACGCCTCGATCGCGGTCCGGACCGCGCCGATGGTGGATATGACCGGCGCGCCGGTCAGCTCGCTGATCCGCTGGCACAGCTCGGTGTCGTAGTCGTTGCCGCGCAGCGCCCCGGCGCTGGTGCAGCCGAACACCACGACGTCGGGCCGCGCGGTGCCCAGGTCGCGCGCGGCGGGCAGCGCGAACTCGTCCAGCATCCGGTTCTCGCCCGCCGGGGTGGTGTCCTGCATGTACATCCGCGCCGTGTGCAGGGCGGTACCCGGTGGCAGGTCGCGGGTGAAGTCGACCTCCATCATGGTGTTGGAGGACGGGATCATCAGCCCGACCCGGGCGGGCCGGGCCCTCATGGTGTCTGCACCGTCACTGCGACGGGGCCGTCGCGCAGCTCGCGGTAGATGGCGACCTCCTGCGCCGACGGCGGCGCCAGCTCGGTGATCTCGTCGCTGAGTAGCAGCTCGAATCCGGTCTGCGCGCGGACCTGGCTGACGCTCACGCCCGGCTGCAGCGCGCACAGGCGCATCCGCCGGCTGACCGGCTCGAAGTCGAGCAGGGCCAGGTCGGTGACCACGGCCCCGAGCCGGCCGGTCACCAGCCCGGCCCGGGCCCGGCTGTCCCCGCCGGACAGGTAGCCGGGGCTGGTGACGAAGTCGACGCGCTCGACGAAACGCCGCGGCTCGTGCTGGGTCACGATCAGCACCTCGTTGCACAGCGAGATGATGTCGTTCGCGCCGCCGCTGCCCGGCAGTCGCACCCGTGGCCGTTCCATGGTGCCGATCACGCTGGTGTTGATGTTTCCGTACATGTCGACCTGGGCGGCGCCGAGGAAGCCGTAGTCGAAGTAGCCTCGCTGCGCGTACAGGAAGATGTCGGTGATGTCGGTCAGCATCTGCGCCCCGTAGGCGGCGCGCATCTCGTTGGTGGAGATCGGCAGCTTGCCCGGCAGCAGCGCGGTCCCGATGATGCCGCCCTCCAGGACGATGGTCAGGTGCGGCGCGTGCCGGTGCCGGGCCACCGCGGAGGCCAGCAGCGGCATGCCCACGCCGGCGAAGACCACCTTGTGATCGGCCAGCAGCCGGCTGGCCGTGATCGCCATCAGCTCCTCGGCCGTGATGTCGCCGGTGGTGTCGGGTGGGATGTCGGCCGTTATGTCGCTCATCGGGGGGTCAGCTCCCCGGCGTCGGCGGCCAGCGCGGCCAGCCGGTCGGGCCCGGCGGCGGCGAGGAAGCCGGCGAAATCTGCGTGCGCGTCCACGTTCTCCTCCACGTAGCGCAGCCCCGCGGCCGGGCCTTGCTCCTTGGCCGCGGCGGCGTAACCGTCGAAGTGCCGCAGGTCGGGGCCGTAGCGGCCGTAACACTCGTGCGGGTAAGCCCCGTGCGGGGCCGCCACCACGGCGTCGACGGCGAAGTGCGGCAGCATCGTGCGGTCCGGGTGGGCGGCGATCTGTTCCGGGCTGACGATCTCCTCGGCGCTGACGATCACCGTGCGGGCGGCGCGGGCCATGTCGACGTCCATGTGCCGGTACCCGTCGACCTGCACGTTACCGAGCATGTCGGCCCGGTGGGCGTGGATGAGGGCCACGTCGGGGTTGAGGGCCGGCACCGCGGCCAGCCGTTCGCCGGTGTACGGGCAGGTGACGGTCTGCAGGTCCAGCCGGGCGGCCAGGTCGGAGCCGAGCATGGTCAGGGTGGGCAGGAACGGCACGCCCATCGCGCCGGCCTTGTAGCGCAACCCGATGGCCAGGTGGCTCCACTCGTCGTAGGCGACCTCGCCGCGCTCGACGTAGTGCCGGAAGATCGGGGCCAGCCCCCAGGGCAGGCCGATGCCGACCCAGCTGGAGACGATCCGGTCCAGCGCGCCGGTGGACAGGAAGAGCTCGATCTCGTAGCAGGCCAGCGGCCGGGACACGGTCAGGTGCCGGCGCCGCTGCCGCAGTAGCGCGAACACCAGCGCCATCGGCGTCCGCGAGTACAGCGTCCCGCCGATCGCGACGTGGTCGCCGTCGCGGATGAGTTGCACCGCCGCCTCGGCGGTCATCCGCTTGTCCACCGCCGGCCGCCCGCCCGCCTCCCGCTCGGCCCGGGCCGCCAGCACGGCGACGTGTTCCATCAGTCCGCCCGGTTCACTACGGGCGCGGCGACCCGGGTTCCGAGCAGCGGCAGGACCTCGGTGGCCAGCCGGTAGACCTGCTCGGCCTGGTAGTTGTAGGGGCAGAACACCAGGTGCTTGACCCCGGCCTCCAGGTAGGCGGCGATCTGCTCGGCGCATTGCCCGGGCGTGCCGCGCACCGCCGACTCCGGCGTGGCCTCGCTCCAGGCCGGCACGTCGAAGTAGTCGCCCACGTACTGTCCGGCCAGCCGGGTCGCTTCCTCGTAGGAGTCACCGATGCACAGCGGGACCTGGGCGACCAGGTTGAGCTCGTCCGGGTCCCGGCCGGCCTCCTCGGCGTAGTCGCGGATCCTGGACCACGCCCCGGCGATCGACTGCGGGGTGTAGAAGTAGGTCACCCAGCCGTCCGAGCGGGTGGCCACCCGGCGGAGCACCCGATCCACGTACCCGCCGATGAGCACCTGCGGCCGGGGCCGCGGCCGGGGCAGCATCCGCACGTGGGACAGGACGCGGCCGTCCCATTCGCCGCTCACGTCGTCCTCGTCCCACAGCCGGTACAGCATGTCCAGGTTGCGCTCGAAGATCTGGCCGCGCTGGGCGAACGGCACCGCGGTGGCGTGGAACTCCCGCTCGTACCAGCCTGCCGCCACCCCGAGCATGAGGCGCCCGCCGCTGCCGAGCTGGATGGTGGCCGCGGTCTTGGCCAGGATGGCCGGCTCCCGGATGGGCAGCACCAAGATGCCGGTGCCGAGCATGATCCGGCTGGTCCGCGCGGCCACCATGCTCAGCGTGGTCAGCGCCTCCAGGAACGGGAACGGCCGCCGGGCCCCGAGGAACAGGTGATCCCAGGCCCAGACCGACGCGAAGCCGAGTTCCTCGGCGGTGATCGAGTACGCGCAGACCGCGTCCATGTCCGGGACCTTCGTCTCCGGGGTGAAGTTCTCCAGAGCCAAGCCGAACTCGACGGTCATGGGCGAGCCTCCAGGCAGGTGGGCGGGGGACCGCATCGTCCCAGGAGCGGGGCGTGCTCGCCGGCTCCTCCAGCATCGTATGCACGGGCCTCCGGCTGCTTCATTGGCGGGGGCTGCCAGCAAGGCCGGCCATTATTCGGCAACTGATGCCATATCGCTGCCCCGGCCGGAACCGGGATAGTGACAACCAGGCCAGCGCTGTCCTCGATCCCTGGGCCCAGTGGTAATGAGGAGATGCCATGAGCACTGCAGCTGACGCATCTGACCTGGAAGCGACGAGGGCGCGAGAAGAACCACTGATCCTGGAGCGCCACGGGATCGACTACATCCCGCCGAACGAACGCCACGGCAAGCCCTACACCTTGTTCACGTTCTGGGCGGCCAGCAACGTGCAGATCCTCGCGGTCTCCGTCGGCGTCCTGGCCATCGTCTTCGGCCTCAGCCTGCCCTGGGCGATCTTCGCGATCCTGGTGGGGAACGCGGCCGGCGGCATATACATGGCGCTGCACTCGGTCCAGGGGCCCCGGCTCGGCCTGCCGCAGATGATGCAGTCCCGGGCCCAGTTCGGGATGTACGGGACGGCGCTGCCGAACCTCATCGTGGTGCTGATGTACATCGGCTACTTCACCTCCAGCGCGATCCTCGGCGGGCAGGCGGTGGCCAGCCTGTTCCACGTGACCACGGCCGAGGGCATCATCATCATCAACGCCTTCGTGCTGCTCATCACGTTCTTCGGCTACGACATGTTCCACTCCTACAACAGGATCGTCACCTTCTTGTCGACCGGGATCTTCGTCGCCATCTTGGTCAAGCTGGTGAGCGTGCTGCCCGCGCACCAGGCGGCCGGGGACAACTCCGCGGGCAACATCCTGCTGGCCATCTCGGTGTTCGTCGCCTGGCAGGTCACCTGGGCGCCGTACGTCTCGGACTACTCGCGCTACATGCCGGAGAACACTCCCGCCGTGAAGACGTTCAGCTACACCTACATCGGGTCGGTGTTCGGCGCGTCCCTGCCCATGTGCATCGGAGCGATCGCGGCGGTGGTGGCCGACAAGGCGGTGACCGCGAACGCCCCCGACTACCTGGCCGGCCTGCTGTCCGCCAAGTGGCTGTTCCTGATCATCATCATCCTGGGCGTCGGCTCCGGGAACTTCGGCAACCTCTACGGGCCGTACCTCACGTTCATGGCGATCATCTCGCCGTCCGGCAAGCTCGCGTCCAAGACCACCGGCCGTCCGGCCCGGCTCATCGCCACCACCATAGTCGCGATCATCGGCACGCTCATCGCGATCAAGGCGAGCAGCAACTTCATCTCCGACCTGGAGAACTTCCTGGTCTTCACCTTGTACCTGCTGGTGCCCTGGACCGCGATCAACCTGACCGACTTCTACGTGATCCGGCACGGGAAATACGACATACCCGAGCTGTTCAAGGTCAACGGCAAGTACGGGAAGTTCAACTGGTTCGCGCTGATCGTGTACGCGCTGGCGGTCGGGATCCAGTTCCCGTTCATGAACGACCCGGCCGTCTACGTCGGCCCGATCGCGAACTCCCTGGGCGGTGCGGACATCGCCTGGATCGTCGGCTTCGTCTTCGCGGGTGTCGTGTACTACGTGGGCGCGCGGCTCGGTCTGGCCTCCCCGACCCGGCCCAAGCACGGGTCCGCGGTCCTGACCGGGAAGGGCGCCTGACGGGTTTGCTGAGCCTGTGGGAGTTCGGCGGCGTCGTAGGGTGACGCCGAGCAGAGCTGCCGGGTGGGCCCCCGGCGGTTGGGGTGCCTGAGCGTGCCGTGACAGCTGAGCTCGCCGGGTGCGCCCCGAGTGCGATTAACCGGGAGGATATGGGCTTACGGGAGCGGTTTGTGCACCATAGGCCACCAAACTCGCCCAGAAGCCCGAATGCTCCCTGATAGATGCCGATCTTGTCGAACTGGTGGGCGATGACGGGCTGGCGGGATTGGTGGGATTGGTGGGATTGGTGGGACGCCGGAGCGGGCCGCTGGGCCGCTACGACGAAGGTCAGGTGCGAGAGGTGATCGAACTCCGAGCCCGCGTATTGCTCGTGCTGGACCGCGTGTTGCGGTGGCGCGCACCAGGGTCGTTCGGATGAATGAATTTGATCTTTTTCTCTTGGGGCCCGACACATGGACCGCGAGGCCGGGCCGGCGGATGATGTGGCCGGGAGGTCATCTATGAAGACCACGGCAGCGGTGCTCAGGGACGTGGGCAAGGACTGGGAGATCATCGAGCTGGACCTCGACCCGCCCAAGGAGGGCGAGGTGCTGATCCGGTTCGCGGCGGCGGGCCTGTGCCATTCGGACGACCACCTGCGGACCGGTGACATCCCGGTCCGCTACCCGATCGTCGGCGGGCACGAGGGGGCGGGCATCGTCGAGGAGGTCGGCACGGGGGTCAGCCGGCTCAAGCCGGGCGATCACGTGGTCTGCTCGTTCCTGCCGACCTGCGGGCACTGCCGGTTCTGCGCCAGTGGCATGACCAACCTGTGTGACATGGGCGCGCTGTTCGTGGACAACTGCCTGCCGGACGGGACGTTCCGGTTCCACGCCGACGGCGAGGACTTCGGCCAGATGTGCCTGCTGGGCACGTTCTCCCAGCGCTCGGTGGTCTCCGAGCACTCCTGCATCAAGATCGACGACGACCTTCCGCTGGAGACAGTGGCGCTGGTCGGCTGCGGCGTGCCGACCGGGTGGGGCACCGCGGTCAACGCGGGCGGCGTGCGGCCCGGCGACACGACCGTGATCTACGGGATCGGCGGAGTGGGCATCAACGCCGTCCAGGGCGCGGCGTTCGCCGGCGCGCGTAACGTCATCGCGGTTGACCCGCTGGAGTTCAAGCGGGAGAACGCGATGGAGTTCGGCGCCACGCACGTCGCGGCTTCCGCGCAAGCGGCGCAGGAGCTTGTCTTGGAAGTGACCCGTGGCGTCGGCGCGGACCAGGCGCTGGTCACCGTCGGAGTGGTGACCGAGGAGGTCATCGCGGCCGCGTTCGCGGCGGTGCGCAAGCGCGGCACGGTGGTGATCACCGGGCTGGCCGGGCCGGGCAAGAAGACGATCCAGATACCGTCGTTCGAGCTCACCTTGTTCGAGAAGCGGATCCAGGGCGCGCTGTTCGGCAGCGGCAACCCGTTCGAGACGATCCCGCGGCTGCTCGATCTGTACCGGGCGGGCCAGCTCAAGCTCGATGAGCTGATCACCAACCGCTACCAGCTCGACGAGGTCAACCAGGGCTACCGCGACATGCTGGACGGCCGCAACGTCCGCGGCCTGCTCATCCACTCCTCCTGACCCCCGGGTGCGGGGCCGGGGCGGGCGTGAGACGATCCAGTCCAACGGGCAAGATCAACATCGCGTCGCCGCTACTGGGAGTGAGCATGGCATCGGCCACAGTGAACCGCCGTAGCTTCGACCTGGCCGGCCTGGACGTGCCGGCGCTGGAGATCACGGGGACCGCGGACGGTCCGCTACTGACCGTGATCGCGGGCGTGCACGGGTGCGAATACTCCTCGCAGGCGGGGCTGCGGGCCTGGGCCGGCCGTCTGGCCGGCCGCGAGCTACGCGGCCGCGTGGTGGCCGTGCCGGTGCTGAACCTGCCGTCGTTCTGGGCCCGGACCCCGTTCGTGGTGCCCGAGGACGGGAAGAACCTCAACCGCCAGTTCCCCGGGAACGCCTCGGGCAGCCTGGCCGAACGGCTCGCCTACGACACCTTCACCAAGGTCATCACGGGCTCGGACGCCCTGATCGACATGCACGCCGGGGACATGGTCGAGGCGCTCCAGCCGTTCGCGCTCTACGACGCGGGCCCCAGCGAGGCCCGGGCCCGGGAGATGGCCAGCGCCTACGGGCTCGGGTACGTGATCCGCCAGGAACCGGGGCCCGACCGCGCCGTGGGCGGCACGAGCAGCGCCGCGGCGGCGGAGATCGGGATCCCGGCCATCATCGCCGAGGCGGGCGGATGCGGCCTGGTCGAGCGGGCGGCCGTCGAGGCGCACGTGCGCGGCCTGAACCGGGTGCTGGCGTTGCTCGGGATGTCCGAGGGACCCATGCCCGACGACGGGCCGCCGCCCACCTACCTGCAGCGGTTCCTGTGGCTGCACGGCCGGGACAAGGGATGGTGGGAGCCGGCCGTGCAGGTCGGGGAGGCGGTCGCCGAGGGGCAGGTCATCGGGACGGTCAGCAGCATCGACGGAACCCAGACCCTGGAGACCATCACCGCGCCGGCGGACGGCGTGCTGATCTTCATCACCAGTTCGCCGGCGGTGGCGGCG
>Ga0302308_10002330_pt1 | contig 15374 bp, 13 predicted proteins | sample III_Palsa_E3_3_FD_200531 | JGI IMG/M metagenome (GOLD analysis project Ga0302308, IMG submission 200531) | Peat permafrost microbial communities from Stordalen Mire near Abisko, Sweden - III_Palsa_E3_3 | ecosystem: Environmental > Terrestrial > Soil > Palsa > Peat permafrost | place: Sweden... | reverse complement strand
CGGAGCGGTGCTGGTCGATCCCATGCAGACCCCGCTGCCGCTGCTCGACCGCATGTACAAAGAGTACGACGCCGGCACGGCACCCGAGGTCTTGGAAAGGTTGGCGACGTTGTATCGCCGTGTTGACGGTTTTCTGATCGTCAGCGCCGAATACAACCATGGCATACCGCCCGCCATGAAGAACCTGCTGGATCACTTTCTCGAAGAATATTTCTGGCGGCCGTCCGGCATCGTCTGCTATTCGCAGGGCCAGTTCGGCGGCGTGCGCGCGGCGATGGCGCTGAGAGCCACGCTGGCAGAGCTGGGTATGCCGAGCGTGCCAAGCCTTTGCCCGATTCCGCATATCGGCAAGGCGCTGGATGAGGATGGCAGGCCGACCGACCCGCGCACGCAGAAGTCGCTCGATCGCTTTCTGGACGAGTTTTTCTGGTACGCCCGGGCATTGCAGCGGCAGCGCGAGGAAGGCACGCCGTATTGAAAGCATGCCGTTTGCATTAACCAAAAGGCCCCAGCGCGATCAGCGCCGAGGCCTTGAAATACCAAGCGCTTGGTGACGTTGGCGGTTAATCCTGGACCTCTTCACAACGACGTTCGGTCGTGTAGTAGGCCTTTTGATTCTGCGCATTCTTCTGCACCTGGTTACCGACCACGCCGCCCGCGACAGCGCCGCCGACGGTGGCCAGCGTCTTGCCCTTGCCGCCGCCGACCTGGTGACCGAGCAGGCCGCCCGCCACCGCGCCAACGCCAGTACCGATCACCCGGTGCGTATCCTGCGACTGGATATGTTTGACCTGCACGTCATGGCAAACTTGGCGCGCCTGCGCCGCGGTCGCCCCGAACACCCCAAGCGCCAGGCCCGCCGTAAGAACAAGTGTCTTTTTCATGGCTAACTCTCCAATAACGTAGGAAGTATTGATAGCCTGCGTCGCGTGACGGATGAGTCAAGTCGGCCGCAACGCATGCGATCGCTGCGAACATGGGGCATCAATTTCGAAGCGATATCTTGCATGCAAAGACGACGATGACGACTGTGAAAAAAACTGCGGCAGTTCAGATCACCAAGCCCGTCAAAAGCTGGTGTCTGTATCTGATCGAGTGCCGCAACGGCAGCTATTACGCCGGTATCACCAATCGGCTCGACGCGCGCTATGCCGCGCATGTCGCCGGTCGCGGCGCTCGCTATACCCGCGCCAACCCGCCGCTGCGACTGCTGGGATGTCGCAGTTATCCCGATCGATCCAGCGCGTCGCGCGCAGAGTGGCAGATCAAGCAGCTGCCGCGGGAGCAGAAGCTAAGTTTTTTGCGGGGGGCTGATTCGTTAGACAACAGGCTCGAGCTACATATTGACACTATCGAGCCTTGAGTGGCCCGGGTTACGGGCCGATCCTGCGACCATTCGCTGCTCGAATGGTTGCTCCGGCATCCTGCGCTCACGGTCGCTTGCGTTCACCCCCAAACTACCGCGATTATTTTTTCTTGGGCATGTACAGGTCGGTGATCGTGCCTTCGTAGATTTCCGCGGCCATGCCCACGGACTCGCTCAGGGTTGGGTGCGGATGGATAGTCAGGCCGATATCTGCCGCTTCGCTGCCCATCTCGATCGCCAGCGTCACTTCGGAAATCAGGTCGCCGGCGTGCTGGCCGACGATGCCGCCGCCGACGATGCGATGGGTTTCTTCATCGAACAACAGCTTGGTAAAACCTTCCGTGCGATCGTTGCCGATGGCGCGACCGCTGGCGGCCCAGGGGAATTTCGCCACGCCAACCTTGAGGCCTTTTTCTTTCGCCTCACGCTCGCTGACGCCGACCCAGGCGATTTCTGGGTCGGTGTACGCCACCGACGGAATCACCCGCGCGTCGAAGTAACTCTTGTGCCCTGCCACCACTTCGGCGGCGACCTTGGCTTCATGCGTAGCCTTGTGCGCCAGCATCGGCTGGCCGACCAGATCGCCGATGGCGAAGATGTGCGGCACGTTGGTGCGCATCTGCTGGTCGACGGTTATGAAGCCGCGCTCGCTGACGCTGACGCCGGCCTTGTCGGCGCCGATCTTGCCGCCGTTGGGCGAGCGGCCTACTGAGACCAGTACGCGGTCGAACAGCGTCGTTTCAGGCACGCTGTCGCCTTCGTAAGTCACTTCGATGCCTTTCTTGGTCGCCTTGGCCTCGACTACCTTGGTCTTGAGATGGATGCCCTTGAGGCGCTTGCTCATGCGCTGCGCCAGCGGCTTGATCAGGTCGGCGTCGGCGCCGGGAATCAGCTGATCCATGAACTCGACCACGGTCACTTCGCTGCCCAGCGCCGAATACACGGTGGCCATTTCCAGGCCGATGATGCCGCCGCCGACGACGAGCAGCTTTTTCGGCACGTCCTTCAGTTCGAGTGCGCCGGTAGAATCGATGATCCGCTCGTCGTCCCAGGGGAACGAGGGAAGTTTCACCGACTGCGAGCCGGCCGCAATGATCGCGTTTTCGAAACGGATCAGCTTCTTGCCATCTTTCGTTTGGACTTCCAATTCGTTCGGCGAAATGAATGCGCCCACTCCCTCGACCGTACGCACCTTGCGCTGCTTGGCCATCGACGTCAGGCCGCCGGTGAGCTTGCCCACTACCTTGGTCTTGAACTCGCGCAGCTTGTCGATCTCGATGGTCGGCTTGCCGAAGGTGATGCCGTGCGCGGCCATCGCCTCGGCTTCGTCGATCACCGCAGCGGCGTGCAGCAAGGCCTTGGATGGAATGCAGCCGACGTTGAGGCAGACGCCGCCAAGCGTGACGTAGCGTTCGACCAGGATGGTGTCGACGCCAAGATCGGCCGCGCGGAACGCCGCCGTATAGCCACCCGGGCCGGAGCCCAGCACGACGAGTTTGCACTCGATATCGGCCTTGCGACCGGATTCACCGGCAGCTTTCGGTGCTGGCGCGGCCGACTTACTGCTGTCGGCGGCGGGCGAAGCCGAAGGCGCGGCTTTGGGCGCCTCGGTCTTGCTCGACTCGGCTTTCGGGGCATCCTGTTTGGGCGCCTCGGACGGGGCAGCTTCCGAAGTCGTGGCGGCGGCCGCCGTCTCGACGATGGCAATCACGCTGCCTTCGGAAACCTCGTCGCCAACCTTGAGCTTGATCTCCTTGATGACGCCCGCGACGCTGGTCGGAATCTCCATCGTCGCCTTGTCTGATTCCAGCGTGACAAGGCTCTGTTCCTTAGTCACCGTGTCGCCGACCTGCACCAGAATTTCGATGACCGGCACGCTGCCGTTGCCGCCAATGTCGGGGACTTTGATTTCGATGGTGTTGGCCATGGGAGAGCATCCTTCTTTAGTCGCTCGCGGCACGAACGGCGCGTAGCTTGAATATGGGTACCGCACAGGCAGGAGGCGGTCGACCGACCGCTCTCACCCTGGCGCCTCCCCCGCCGGGAGAGGCGCCGATACGTCAGAGCAGCAGGCGGCGAATATCACCCAGCTGAGTCGCCAGGAAGGCCGCGAAGCGCGCGGCCAGCGCGCCGTCGATGACGCGATGGTCATAGCTCAGCGACAGCGGCAGCAGCAGGCGCGGCGCGAATTCCTTGCCGTTCCAGACCGGCTTCATGGCAGCCTTGGAGACGCCCAGGATGGCTACCTCCGGCGCATTGACGATCGGCGTAAAGCCGGTGCCGCCGATGCCGCCCAGCGAACTGATCGAGAAGCAGCCGCCCGACATTTCCGCCGGGCCGAGCTTCTTTTCGCGCGCCTTTTTCGAGATCTCGCCCAGCTCGCGCGCCAGATCGAGCAGGCCCTTCTTGTCGCAATCGCGAATCACCGGCACGACCAAGCCGTCGGGCGTGTCGACCGCGATGCCGATATGGAAATATTTTTTCAGAATGAGTTTTTCACCGGACTCGTCCAGCGAGGCGTTGAACTGCGGAAACTGCTTCAGTGCCGCGACTACGGCCTTGATCTGGAACACCAGCGGGGTGACCTTCAGATCCTTGTTCTCTTCGCCGAGCTTCTTGCGGAAGGCTTCCAGCTCGGTGATGTCGGCATCGTCGTGCTGGGTGACGTGCGGAATCATCGCCCAGTTGCGCGCCAGGTTGGCGCCGGAAATCTTCTGGATGCGCGAGAGCGACTTTTCCTCGATCTCGCCGAATTTGGAAAAGTCGATCTTCGGCCACGGCAGCAGATTGAGGCCGCCGGCCGCGGCCGAAGCATTGCCCACAACCGGACGCGCGCCCGAGGCCAGCGCGTGCTTCACGTAATCGCTGACGTCCTCGCGCTGGATGCGGCCGCCGCGGCCGCTGCCCTTGACCTGGGCGATGTCCACGCCCAGCTCGCGCGCGAACGCGCGGATCGCCGGGCTCGCATACGGCGCGTCGCCGGGCATCACAATGGTGGCGTCTAGCGGTGGACGCGCGCTCGGAGCCGCATCGCCCTCGGGCGCATTGCCCGGCAGCACGGCGCGACCGCCGATCGGGGCGGGCTTTTCGGCCACCGGCTTGGTCTCTTCAACCGGCTTTTCATCCGCCTTTTTCGGCTCGGCCTTCGGTGCCTCGGCCTGGACCGGCGTAGCGGCCTTGGCGGACGCAGCGGCTTCCGAACCGGCCTCGTCGGCTTCGATGGTGGCGATCAGCGCGCCCTCGCCCACCTCGTCGCCCACCTTGACCTTCACTTCCTTCACCGTGCCGGCAAACGGCGCGGGGACTTCCATGGTGGCCTTGTCCGATTCCAGCGTGATCAGGCTTTGCTCTTTTTCGACGCGATCACCGGCTTTGACCAGTACTTCAATGACCGGGACGTCGGACTGGCCGATATCGGGAACGCGGGCTTCTTTCAGATCGGCCATGGGGACTCCTACAAATGGCGATGGCGTGCCGCCTGGGGATGGCGGTCGCGGGCAAGGCCACCATCATAACGAACGCCTGCGCAGTCCGTCTGCCTTGATAGCGTTATCGGAGCCTGAAGACAGCTACCATGCGCGCGCGTATGCATGACCTTGAGCGCACGCAAAGCCTCGATTGATGTCCTACGCTGAACTCACTATCGCCGTCACGCGCACACTGCGCGGCGGCCAAGGAAGCCAAGCATGTTGATCATTCGCGACCTGTCAAAAACCTACGCCAACGGCGTGCGTGCGCTGCGCGGCGTGTCGCTGGAGATTCCGCACGGCATGTTCGGATTGCTCGGCCCCAACGGCGCGGGCAAGTCGTCGCTGATGCGTACCATCGCCACGCTGCAGGATCCGGACGCCGGCAGCATCACGCTCGACGGCGTCGATCTGCTGGCCGACAAGCAGGCCACCCGGCGCAAGCTCGGCTATCTGCCGCAGGAGTTCGGCGTGTACCCGAAGGTATCGGCCGAGGCGATGCTCGATCACTTCGCGGTGCTGAAGGGCGTCACGGTCAAAGCCGAGCGGCGCGAGCTGGTCGAGTCGCTGCTGCGCCAGGTCAACCTGTGGGACGTGCGCAAGCGCAAGCTCGGTACCTACTCCGGCGGCATGCGCCAGCGCTTTGGCATCGCCCAGGCGCTGATCGGCGACCCGCGGCTGGTGATCGTCGACGAGCCCACCGCCGGGCTCGACCCGGAGGAGCGCAACCGCTTTCTCAACCTGCTGGCGGAGATCGGCGAACGCGTGGTGGTGATTCTTTCCACGCACATCGTGGAGGACGTGACCGACCTGTGCCCGCGCATGGCGATCATCGCGCAGGGCCAGGTGCTGCTTAGCGGCGAGCCGATCGAAGCGATCCGCTCGCTCGACGGCCGCGTTTGGCGGCGCAGTATCGACAAGGCCGAACTGGATGGCTATCGCGCGCGCATGAACATTCTGTCGACCCGACTAACCGGCGGCCGCACCGTGCTGCACGTGCTGGCCGAGTCACAGCCAGGCGAGGGCTTCGAGTCCGTGGCGCCCGATTTGGAAGACGTGTATTTCGGAAGGCTGCGTGCGCAGGGCGCCGTGGCGAAGGCCGCTTGATGCTCCCGTTTTTTAGCGTCTTTATTTCGCCGCCAACGGCCGCAAAGCGACAGGTACATTGATGTTCTTCGAAATCCTCCGATTCGAATGGCGCCAGCAGCTGAAGGCGCCGCTGTTCTGGATCGTGGCGCTGGTCTTCGGCGCGCTGGCGTTTACGCTGGTCAGCACCGATGCCGTCGTTATTGGCGGCGCCAGCGGCAACGTGCTTCGCAATGCGCCGACGGTGATCGTGCGCCTCATGAGTGCGCTCACCGTACTCAGCATGTTTCTGGTGACGCTGTTCGTCGCCGGCGCAGCGCTGCGCGACTTTGACCTGCGCACCGCCGAGCTTTTTTTCAGCACGCCGATCAGTCGCGGCGCCTATCTCGGCGGACGCTTCGCCGCCGGCTATCTGGCGTCGCTGGCAATCATGCTGGCCTGTGCGTTCGGCATCGCGGTCGGCGGCTTGATGCCGTGGATCGACACGGTAAGGCTTGGCCCTTCCAGCTGGCACGGCTATGCCTGGGCGTTCGGCGTGATGGTCATACCGGACATGCTGTTTATCGCGTCGCTGCTGTTTCTGCTGGCCACCACGACCCGCTCGCTGCTGGCTACCTATGTTGGGGTGATCGTCTACTTCGTGCTGCAAAGCGTGGTCGGCCAGCTGACCAAGGACGTCAACAATCACTTCGTTGCGGCGATGCTCGATCCCTTCGGCGCGCGCACCATGTCCTTGGTCACGCGCTACTGGTCGGCATATCGGTCCAACCACGAATTGCCGGCGCTGGAAGGCGTGCTGTTGTTCAACCGGCTGCTGTGGAGCGCCGTCAGCGTGGTGCTGCTGGCAGCGGCCTTTGCACTGTTTCGACCGAATCGCGAAGGCCTGCAGTTGCTCCGCCGCAAGAAGCGCGCGGGGCCGCCGATGCTGCGTCCGCTATCCGCCACCGCGTCATTGACTGTGCCAGCAGTGCATCTCTCCGACGACACCCGTGCGCACTGGCTGCAGCTGCGCACGCTGTTCGCGTTCGATACGCTGGGCGTGCTGCGCGGCGCGCCGTTCCTGATCATGCTGGCCCTTGGCGTGGCCAACGTGATGGGCGCCTTTCTGCTTTCCGGCCAGATTTACGGCACCTCGACCTATCCCGTCACACATCAGGTGCTGGAGAACATTCGCGGCGGCTATCAGTGGCTGCTCTACATCATCATCACCTTCTACGCCGGCGAACTGGTGTGGCGCGAGCGCAGCCAGCGTTCGGCGGAAGTCAGCGACGCCTTTCCGCTGCCGGACTGGATCCCGCTGACGGCCAAGCTCGGCGCGTTGCTGATCGTGATCGCAACGTTCCTGCTGGTCGGCGCCCTGGTCGGCATCGGCTGGCAACTTGGGCATAGCTACACGCATATCGAACCCGGCCTCTATCTCGGCTCGCTGGCGCTGGACGCGATTCCCTTTCTTTTGCTGGCCGTGCTAGCGCTGTTTCTGCAGGTCATCTCCAACAACAAATTTCTCGGTTATCTGCTGACCATCGTGTGGCTGGTCGCGCAGATCGGCTTTGGCCTGCTGCACTGGGACCAGAATCTGTACAACTACGGCAGCGCGCCGGACACGCCGTATTCGGATATGAATGGCTTCGGCCATTTCCTGAAGGCCGCACTGTGGTTCGACTTTTACTGGGCCAGCTGCGCCGTCGTGCTGCTGGTGCTAGCCGCGCTGTTCTGGGTGCGTGGCACCGGTGATGCCTGGCGCGACCGCCGGCGCGAAGCGCGTATGCGCCTGCGCGTGCCGGCCGCGTCTGCCCTGATTCTGGCCCTGCTTGCCTTTGTCGGCAGCGGCGCCTGGATCTACTACAACACCAACGTACTCAATCATTACCAGAGCAGCGCCGAAAAACTGCAGCAGCATGCCGATTACGAAAAGAGATACGCGAAATACAAAGATTTTCCGCAGCCACGCATTACCGCGGTAAAAGCCGACGTGGACATCTATCCGAACGAACGCAAGCTGGAGATTCGCGGCCAGTACACGCTCGTCAACAAACACGCAGCGCCGATCAGCGAACTGCATGTGAACTTTGCCGACCCCTTCACCGTAAAGTCGGTGGACTTTGCGCCTCATGAGACGGTGAGCGAAGACAAGTCGCTCGGCTACACGATTTATCGCCTGAAAACGCCGTTGGCGCCGGGCGCCTCGATGACTTTCGATTTCGCACTCGAATACGCGCCGAGAGGATTTACCAACAGCCCGGAAGGTGAATTCCTCGCCCACAACGGGACATTCTTCAACAACAGCGTCATGCCGCAGTTTGGTTACCAGACCAGCGATCAGATCACCGATCGCAACGATCGCCGCAAATACGGCCTCAGCGCGGACGTGCCGCGTATGCCCAAACTCGGCGATGAACAGGCCCGTGCGAATACCTACCTGAGCAACGACGCGGACTGGATCAGCTTCGACACCACAGTATCAACGTCCGCCGATCAAATCGCCGTAGCGCCGGGCTACCTGCAAAAAGAGTGGACGGCGAACGGCCGGCACTATTTTCACTACAGCATGCATCAGGACGCGAATACCAAGAACAGCGCGGATCAGCCGATGCTGCCACTGTTTGCCTACCTCTCCGCGCGCTACGCGGTGAAACACGAGCAGTGGAAAGGGGTGGATATTTCGGTCTACTACAACCCCGCGCACGCCTGGAACGTCGACCGAATGATTCAGGGCGCCAAGGATGCGCTGGATTATTACGACGCCAATTACACGCCGTACCAGTTCCACCAGCTGCGCATTCTGGAGTTTCCCAACTACAGCAGTTTTGCGCAGTCGTTCGCCAATACCATTCCGTTCTCCGAATCGATTGGCTTTATTGCCGACCTGCGCGACACCAGCAAGATCGACTACGTCTACTACGTCACCGCGCACGAGGTTGCGCACCAGTGGTGGGCTCATCAGGTGATCGGCGCGAACATGCAGGGCTCGACTATGCTCAGCGAATCGCTGGCGCAGTACTCGGCGCTGATGGTGATGAAGCAGAAGTACGGTGCCACCCAGATGCGCAAGTTTCTAAAGTACGAGCTGGACGCCTATCTGGCCGGCCGTGGCACCGAGAAGGTTGCCGAGGAACCGCTGGCGAAAGTGGAGAACCAGCAGTACATCCATTACCGCAAAGGTTCGTTGGTGTTCTACGCGCTGCAGGACTACGTCGGCGAAGCCGTGCTGAACAAAATGCTTAAGCAGTTTCTGATCGACAAGGGTTTTCAGCTACCGCCCTACACCACCTCAAAGGAGTTCATGGATGCGCTGGGCCGCGCCGTCGACCCGAAGTGGAAGCCGCTGCTGGATGACCTGTTCTGGAACATCACCCTGTTCGACAACCGCATCACCGACGCAACGGCGAACAAACTCCCTGACGGCCAATACCAAGTGACGATGAAGGTGCACGCCGGCAAGGTGTACGTCGACGGTACCGGCAAGGAAACCGACGCGCCGCCGGATACGCCCATCGAGATCGGCGTGTTCGCCGCACCGGCGCATGCCGGCCTGGACGGCAAGCCGCTCTATCTACAGAAACGCATGCTGCCCAACGGCGACAGCACGATCACCGTGACCGTGGACGGCAAGCCATACAACGCGGGTATCGATCCGTACAACGAACTGATCGATCGGGTGTCGACCGATAACCGCAGGCCGGTGAGCCTGCAGTAACGCGCCCCATCACGGAAAAGCCAAGGTCACGCCGGCTTTTTCGAGACTCTCCTTGATGGCGCGCAACAGGTCGCTTTTTGCCGACCAATTGTCCGCCGAACGCGTCCAGCCGCGCACGATCAGGCCGACGGATTTATCGCCCAGCGCACCGGTCCAGACGCCAGGCGCGGGATCCTTGAGAATGCGTGGGTCTTCTTCGAACAGCCGCTTTATCTCGGCCATCACCCCGCCGATGTCGTCCTTGTAGCCGATCGCGATCGGCAGCTCGAAGCGTCGCGTGCCGCGGCGGTTGAAGTTGAGGATCGCATCGCCGCCGACCTTGCCGTTGGGCACGATCGCCTCGCGGTTGTCCGGCAGCACGATCAGCGTATGCATGAGGTTGATGGCCTCCACCGTGCCTTCAATGCTGCCCGCGGTGACGTAGTCGCCGACGCGAAATGGCCGGAACACGATCAGCAGCACGCCCCAGGCGAGATTACTCAGCGAGCCTTGCAGCGCGAGCCCGATCGCCAGGCCAGCCGTGCCCAGCGCGGCAACCAGCGGCGCCGCCGACACGCCAGCGGTAATCAACGCCATCACGATCAGCACAGCCACCAGAACGCCGTAGATCAGGTTGCGTAAGAAGCCGCTCAGCGTCACGTCGACTTGGGCCCGATGCAGCGCGCGTTCGGACACGTTGGCAAGCCTCGCAGCAATCCAAATACCGATCAGAAGCACCAGCAGCGCGAGCAGCAAATTCAGGCCGACGTGGATCACGCTTTCCGAAAGCTTCGCTCCCAGCAAACGGTCGAGAAAATCATGCATGGTATCGGCTCGCGTCCAAAAGTCGGATTCAGGCTAGCAAACCGAGCATGAAAAATTTGCTGAATACCTCAGCCGTGCGATCGTTCTTCCATGAGCTCACGCACATGGCGAAGCGAGCGCATCTCCCAAATGGCCACGACCAGCAGCAGAACGGTGGTTGCGACGCCCAGCGCGCCAATCGGCCACCGGTTGAACGTCAGCGCAAGCGCGCCCAGCAGCACCAGACCGATAAGGTGCGACAGCGGCAGGTTGGTGCGGTTGACCGTTTTTTTGAACAGCGCGTTGCCCAGCAGATACAGCGCCGGCCCGCCGAGCAATACGGCGGCGGTGATCACATCGGTGCGCTGATGCGGATGACGCAACGTGAGCTCGTCCGCTACCGCAGACACGATGATGCCCGCCACGATCAGCAGATGCAGATAGGTATACGCCACACGCGCGGTTCGGCCGGGGTCGTCCGACTGCCTGATCGAACGACTTCCGCGCTCAGCGCCGAGGTCGAAGTAGATCCACCACATCGCCACGCTACCGATAAACGCGCTGATGAACGCCAGCAGCGCGCTGGGTCCACGAAATGTTTCGGCATAAATCGAACCGGTCACCAGCACCGATTCGCCCAGCGCGATGATCACGAATTGGCTGCAGCGCTCGGCCAGGTGACCACCTTCGACGTTCCAGTCCGCCGTGCTCGATCGCCCAAGGCCCGGCACGCGAAACGTCATCGCTGGGCCGAGGTATTCCAGCAACAGCGCGGCGACCCAGAGCAGCACGCGCGTTTGGCCGCCCAACCGTCCGCCGAGCAGCCAGAGAATGCCCGATGCCACCAACCAAACGGCGATGCGCTGAAAATTTCGCGTATTCGCCGGCGCGGCATCGCCGATCGCCCACAGCATGAAAAGCGTGCGCCCAACTTGCATGAAGACATATGCCCCTGCGAACAACATGCCGCGCTCGCCGAATGCGTCTGGAATAGCGATAGACAGCACCAGACCCGCCAGCATCAGGGTTAGCAAGGCCACCCGCACCAGCGGCCGCTCCGGATCAAGCCAGTTGGTCACCCAGCCGGTGAAGATCCACACCCACCACACGGCCAGAAACAGCAGCAGCACCTGCAGCGCGCCGATCAGGTTCAGCTGATGAAGCAAGGCATGCGACAGCTGGGTCACCGCATAGACGAAGACGAGATCAAAAAAAAGCTCGATATTGGTGACCTTGCTTTCCTGGTGCTCTGCGCGCTCGCGTAGCAAGCTGATCCGCGGCAGCAGGCCGGCGCGCGCGAAAAAGGAATGGCCTGATGGTGGATACGGCACGATTAAAGCCCCCGACGATGCCCGACCTGCTTGCGTTTATCGCACGACGCCGCCGGATTCACCACCGGGTTCTTGCGCCGCAATCGCAGCGTTCGAATCAGAGACGATGATCGTCGATGTCGCTGACCTTGCCGTCGACGATCGTCACCGTGGTGATGTGATCGTCGCGCCGGTATTGCCACTTTTCGCCAACGCCTTCGTCGGATAGAACGCGTACGCTGCCGCGTGTCCGCCGGGTGCCGCTGGAGTGGCTGCTGCGCGAACTGCGGCTGCGTGATTTATGCGAAGGCTTGCCCAAGAGCTCGGTCACGCGAACCTCGCTGTCGCCAGTGGTCAATACCTGATTGCCGACGCGCAGCGTGCTGACGGCTTGAACGGTGTTGCTCAGCGCGAGCGCTGCACCGCATACGATGACCGCTACGATCGGCAGCATACGCATGACATCTCCTTGTCTGCTTGTCTTTGTCTGCTTGCAGTCTTGAGTTTGATGAGAGCATAGCGAAATAGCGGCAATGTGGGCTAAGGCCTATGCCGTCAGCCTAGGTAGGTCTGATTCTCCTCAGTAGGTCTGACTTTCCTCAATATTGGCGACCCGGCCACCGACGATCGTGATCGTCACCACGCGCCCACTTTCACGCTTATATTGCCAGCGCTCGCCGACGTACGCGCCATACTGATTCTGCAAGGGCTCCTTGAAGACTGGCGTACCGAGCAGGTCGATTACGTGTGTCACCGGATCGCCTGCCGTCAGCACATGCTGACCGACGCGTAAGGTATCGTTCGCATGGATGCCGAGGCTTATTGCCAATAGCGGTATCAGCAGCATTCGACGCATGGTGTTTCCCCCTGAATGTAATCAACCGATCGTGCATAGCTTCCGGCGCAGATCTTCGTCAAACCGTTATTCCACTCTCTGGCGCAGATCAACCGCATTCATGGCAAAGTCAATCGGTTCGCGCTCTCTTCGCAGCCTATCCGAAAATTATTGCGTGCCGGCCGGGGGCGTAGCGCTACTGAGACACTCATCCGAAAGAGACTCTTTCGCCAGCCCACTTCGAAGCTACGAGGGTGCGCGTCGCAACTCCGCACGCCAGTTAATCAAATCGGGCGGCCAACACTTAGTGATTTCGCCGGCCGAGTCATGCGGTTCCGATCGACTTAACTAACGAGTAACTGATTACTCATTTATAAGTATCTGTCCAAGTTGCTAGTTCCTGACATCCTTCACTGGACGGCGCGCGTTTGCTAAACAAACGCGTCACAGTCCTTATAACGCCGTGCCTGCCAAGTTATCCATATCCAGGTGAATGTTGTTTAATCGAGGAAGTTGCCTCTGCAGGGCCAACGCCGATTCGGGAGGCAGCTGGGCAACGACAGTTTCAAATGCGTGCAGCAAGCTGCTTTCGCCATCCGACAGTTCGCGAATCCACGCCACGTCGCGATGCGAGGAGACACGGGTGAGCGAGCCTGCAAGATAGCGCCGGAAAGCTCCACGCACCGTGCCTTTGCGGCGAGGCGTACCGCCGCTGGAGCGCAGTTGTGTCTGCAGGTCGGCGATCATGGCGCCTAGCGTCTGGGCGTTTTCATCTAAAACCATCTTCAGTCCTGGCTCGCAGGACGATGCGGCGTGCCGATACAGTTGCAGCAGGTCGATACTGCGCTGAATCAAGGTGTTGTAAGTGCTCTGGGGCAAAGTCGAGGGCATAGAAGACATGTCCACCTCCTGAGGATGGGCTGCTATTCCTATATACATCCTCTGCCCAGGCGACTTAGCACCACATAAACCGCCTTAAATCCGCTGGATACCGGTCAGCTTGCAGTTGGCTGCGCGCCGCAGGAGGCGCCAAGACCTCAGCTACCGCGACGTTTGAATAAGCTCTAGCGGCTGACCATTGCTGGCACGCACACCCTCCTGCAGTTCACTCAGCGCATCGATTGACGGGCACAGAGCCTGGATCTGCGGACGCAGCGTCTGCATGCGCCGCAACAGCCGCGGCTGGATCTGAGTGGCGAGCCCGGCGGCCTGATCGCGCAGGGCCGATGCAGCCTGCAGATCGCCGTTTAACGCCGCGTTGATAGCCTGCTGCCCCATGTCGCTGGCGATCAGCGGCATGAGGTCGCCCGCAATCTGGTTGGCGTATTGGTTGATGGCGTCAGCGCTCCAGTCGTGAGTGCTGCGGCTGGCGGCAATGCGCTGCTTGAGTTCTCTGGCGTGATCGGTCAGTCGCTGATCCAGCTCGGCGCGTGTTTCCGCACTGAGATGCATGCCACTGGCCTCGGCGCGTACCGCCTGCACCGCGATGTCCACCCCGTTTTGTGCCACGGCACGTACGCGCGGCGCCAGCGCGCGCAAGTCTCGCTCAAACAAAGTCATGCGATCCTGATTTTCCGCGTTGAGTCGGACCGTGACGCCATCCGTGCGCAACAAACCTTGCCGAATCTCGACCCGAGAAGGCGCGGGCGTGGCGCGATCGAACGCTACGCTGTCCGCATTGAGGGTGACGTCGTAGCTGCTGGTCGCATGGCAGGTGGTGGCCAGATCCTGAGCATAAGCCGGACCCATCGCCAACAAGAAAATAAACGCGATCGTGGAGTAGGGGAGATGCATTGGCAGGGTTCGTCTAGGTAATGCACTCAGCGATACCCGGCCAGCGGCGAACCCATGCTGAATGCTTTTGTTCCTTCCAAAAAATCAACTGAAGAAAAGCGTCGGAAATATTTCAGGTGCCGCTAGCATTGGTGATCAGGTGCAGGCCGCCAGCGGACAACAAGCTACCACCTGGCGGGGTGGAATCCACGTTCTCTGACAACAATTTCTCATTGGTGATCTTGGGTAAAGTCTCTATCCACGGTGCCGTTTGAAGCGGGCCTGGAACATATACATCCCATTCTCCGTAGCCGGGGGTACGGTCTCCAACAATATTGAAACTAACTGGCACTCTGACCAGCCAATAATCTTTTTCAGCTTCCTTGCCAGTTGTTGGGATGTTGAACGTCCAGTGTTTCAATGCCGAGGTCGCCGCCACCGCAAACATCTTGCGGAATGGAGCCATCTCGCGATCACTCGCCGCCACTCGAAGATTAACCTGTTGAGCCGAAGCATTTTCAACAGTCCCGGCGCGGTTAACCAAGAGCAGAACATAAACTGTTCCAGTGACGTGCTCGGCCACCAGATCGGGCGGATAAGAAGGACTCGGAACACTTTTTTCGCTGATCTGATCAGTGGCTGTGCTCGCGTGAGATTCTGCCATCCCCTGACCAAAATCCGCGCCAGCAATGCTGATGGCATATTTCCCTTCCGCCACCGGATTAGCAATAACACGCAGACTCATTTTTGATGTCGCGATTGCGGGTTTTCCGCCTTCCAGCACGGGATCGAATCGCCATTGAGAAATAGATCTACCAATCAGTTGAACGACAGCTGGAGGTAATTTGGAGGATTGATCAAGGTCGTACCGGCTTACGCTGCCGCTGGGCGATACCTCGATGTTCCCAGTCACCACCATGCTGCCAACGGCACGTTTGCGCACGGCCTCGACGTCATTTGCCAATGCAGCCGCCGATAAAGTCACGCAAAACAACGCTGCCAAAAGTCGTTTCATCCCTAAGCCCTCGTTAAGCCTTCTGAAAGCCTAACACTGTGT
>Ga0302308_10002328_pt1 | contig 15382 bp, 10 predicted proteins | sample III_Palsa_E3_3_FD_200531 | JGI IMG/M metagenome (GOLD analysis project Ga0302308, IMG submission 200531) | Peat permafrost microbial communities from Stordalen Mire near Abisko, Sweden - III_Palsa_E3_3 | ecosystem: Environmental > Terrestrial > Soil > Palsa > Peat permafrost | place: Sweden... | reverse complement strand
CTAACCTTATGATCTTCGGCATTGCGTCGCTGGGTGCCGCGATGGCGCCGAACATGCTGGTCCTGATCGCGTTCCGTTTTGTGATGGGCCTCGGGCTTGGCGCGGAGAACGTCGTTGGATATTCCACGCTCACCGAATTTGCGCCGCCTGCATCGCGCGGCAAGATGCAGGGACTGATGGCCGTGTTCGTCGTCTCGGGATTGCCGGTTGCGGGACTGATCGGACTTGTGCTGATCCCCTCGATGGGCTGGCGAGCCATGTTCGTGCTCGGTGGAATTGGCGCACTTGGCGTCTGGTATGCGCGCAAGTCGTTGCCGGAATCTCCACGCTGGCTTGAGTCGGTGGGTCGTCATCAGGATGCCGAAGCGATTCTTTCGAAGATCGAGAACGAGGTACGGGCCGAACACGGTGGCTCGTTGCCAACGCCGTCGCCCAAGCCCTCGGTCGCGCCATCCCGTGCGCTTGGCTCGCTTTTCATGGGCGCAATGTTGCCGCGCATGATCGTAGGGTGCGTGACGCTGGTGGTGATCAATACCTTGTTATACGGCTTCGTGACGTGGTTGCCGACCTTCTTCGTGCATCAAGGATTCAGCATTGCGAAGTCGTTCGGCTACGCGCTCGTGATGTCGCTCGGTGCGCCTATTGGCTCGGGTATAGGCGCGCTGACGGCAGATCGATGGGGACGCAAGCCGACCATTATTGGCGCATCGATCCTGGCCATTATCTTCGGTGCGATCTATCCGTTCGTGAGCAACCCGGTCATGTTGCCGGTCGTCGGCTTGCTGCTGGTGATCCCTATTTATGTGCTGGTCGCCCTGCTGTTCGCGATCTACGTGCCGGAGCTGTTTCCAACCGAAGTGCGCCTTCGTGCATCGGGTATCTGCAACACGCTCGGTCGAGGTGCGACGATCGTCACGCCCTTCATCGTGGTCGCGCTCTTTGGACGCTACGGCGTGGTCGGCGTGCTTGCGTTGATGATCGGCTTGCTGGCAATTCAAATTGTGGTGGTGGCATGGCTTGGCGTCGAGCCGACCGGCCAGCGCCTGGAAGACATTCAGCCGACGGGCGCGCCCGAGCGCCTCGACATCGGCGCCGATACGCGGGTTTCCCCGCTCAAGTAATCACGGAGAAAGCAAGATGGATGCAGTGAACAAGCAGTTCCTGAGTGCGCAGTTGTTTATTGACGGAAAGTTCGTCGATGCCGCGTCGGGCGAGACCATGGACATCATCAATCCGGCGGACGGCGCTACGATCGGGACGTTGTCGAAGGCATCAGCGCAGGACGTGGGCCGTGCGGTGCAATGCGCGCACGACGCGTTCGAAAGCGGCGTATGGCGCGACATGGCTTTCCAGCAACGGGCTCGCGTGCTGAACCGCTTCGCTGATCTGTTCGAAGCCGACCTGGAGAATTTCTACAAGCTGGAGACCCTGAACAATGGCCGGCCGATCGTCGAGACGCGCGCGCAGATTTCGCGCTTGCCGCAGTTTTATCGATACTTCGCGGCGCTTGCGCTCACGCGCCGTAGCGACGTGATTCCTATCGAAGGACCGTATCTCTGCTACACGCAACGCGTGCCGCTTGGCGTGTGCGCGCTGATGACGTCGTTCAATCATCCGTTGATGATTTTGTCGAAGAGTTTGGCGCCGGCGCTCGCAACCGGCAATAGCGTCGTGATCAAAGCGTCGGAGCAGACACCGCTCACCACGGTGCGGCTGGTCGCGTTATTGCAGCAGGCGGGTGTTCCTGACGGCGTGGTGAATGTGATCAACGGCGAGGGCAAGGAAGCGGGCGCTGCGCTGGCGCGTCATCCGCTGATCGCCAAGGTCGTATTCACCGGCGGTACGGAAGTGGGGCGTTCCATAGGCGAGGCAGCGGCGCAAACTTTCGCACTGACAACGCTCGAACTGGGCGGCAAGGGCGCGGTGATCCTGTTCGACGACATGGACATCGATCGCGCGGTGAACGGCGCTGCGTTTGCCGCGTTTATCGGCGCGGGGCAAACCTGCGTGTGCGGTGCGCGCCTGCTCGTGCACGAGTCTATCTACGAGAAGTTTCTCGAGAAATTCCGCACCAAGGTCGAGGCAATTCGCGTGGGCAATCCCGCCGATCTCAACACGCAACTAGGCCCTGTGATCTCCGAGCGTTCGCGTACGCGCATCCTCGGTATGCTGGAACGGGGCATCGCGCACGGGGCGAAGCTGCTCGCGGGCGGCGGTATTCCGGCGCATCTGAACGAGGGTTTTTATCTGCAGCCTACAGCGTTCTACGACGTCGATCCGAAGTCGGAATTGGGGCAGGGAGAGGTGTTTGGTCCCGTCACCGTGATCATGCCGTTCAAGGACGAAGCGGACGCGCTGCGCATTGCCAACGACACGCAGTTTGGCCTCGCGGCCTCTGTTTGGACAACAGACGTGGCGCGGGCGCATCGCGTGGCGAGCAAACTGGTGTTCGGCATGGTCTGGATCAACGATCACCATCGGCTGGATCCGGCTTCACCGTGGGGCGGCTTCAAGAACAGCGGCGTGGGACGGGAAACCGGGATCGAATCCTTCGACCAGTTCAGCGAGCCGCGTGCGGTGACTGTCAATACCAGCGGCATCACAGTCGACTGGTACGCCGACGATGGTCAGTTGAAGCGGCTCAACTGAAGCAACCGAAACTGACAAAGCCGGCTGGGGCATGGTGACCCTGACCCTGACGTGGCGATTCTGGTTTCTTCAGGAAAGAGGCGCTTGCTCGACAACCCGGTAGCTGGGCGTTGCGGCAGGAAACCTCAGCCGCCGCGTTCAGTGGCGTCGTCTCGCCCGACGGACGTGCGCCACTGAACGCTGAGCAGGTGCTCCCGCATGGTCCGTGAAGCCAATTCGCTATCGCGGGCTTTCATGGCGCTGACAATATTCTCGTGCTGTTGGGCGAAATAGCGACGGGTCTCCTGAGCAGCGGTTTTTTCACGCACGTCCGGCTTGACCCGCATGCCATTGATGACTTCCATCAGGGCGATGAGAGCGGGGTTGCGCGTGGCCTGTCCGATCAGTAAATGAAATCGATGATCCCATTGTTGCCACTGCTCATCGTTCTTTGCGGCAGCGTTCTTCCGCGCGCATTTCTCAAGTTCAAGCAAGTCATCCCCGCTCGCTTTCGTCGCGGCAAGTCCGGCAAGTGCCGGCTCGAAAAGCAGCCGCATTTCTGCGATGTCCGCTGGGCTGGCTCCCGCGCGGAGCCCGCGTAGGGTCGGTGCAAATTTGAGTGGTCGCGCACCCAGATAAGTGCCGCGGCCGACACCTCGCCACACACGGCCCGAGGCCTCCAGCGAGGCAAGCGCCGTGCGCAATTCCCTCCGGGTAACGTCCAGGTCTTCGGCGAGACGTCTTTCAGGAGGCAACACGTCGCCGTCCTTGAGTTGGTGGTCGACGATATATTCCTGCAGCCTGTCCAATAGTGGTTTATCCATTTTCATCTTTGAACGTTTTTTCGTACCGATTGTTGTACTGTTTTGTACCAATCATCATTGGTACAAAAATACCAGAATGTGACTTACTTTCACACAACCGAATATATTTTGTATCGACTAAAATCGCCTGATTGAAGGGTTATAACTAGCTGCATCCCGGTATCGCTAGGCATAGCATTGTATTTTTTTAATGTGAACCAATCAAAATTGGTTCGATCGATGATCCTCCGTCGTCGCAAATGGAGTTGCGCATGTCGTTCACAACCCGACCGGAACTGATTGGCACATTCGGCATGGTGTCCTCGACGCACTGGCTGGCCAGTGCGTCGGCGATGGCCGTTCTCGAGAGAGGGGGCAATGCCTTCGATGCGGCAGCCGCGGCAGGTTTCGTTTTGCAGATCGTTGAGCCGCATCTGAATGGACCCGGCGGCGAACTGCCGGTGGTGTTCTACAGTGCACGCGAACAACGGGTCCGCGTACTGTGCGGGCAGGGCGTGACGCCCGCGGCAATGACGATATCGCGCATGCGTGAGTTGGGTCTGGAGGTCGTTCCAGGTACGGGGTTGTTGCCAGCGGTCGTGCCCGGAGCATTTGGCGCCTGGATGCTGATGCTGCGCGACTACGGCCAGTTGCCACTTGCAGACGTGATGAGCTACGCGATCGGCTACGCGGAAAACGGCTATCCCGTTCTCCCGCGAATGACGTCGTCAATCCTTGCAATCAAGGATTTCTTCCAGACTGAGTGGCCCACGTCGGCTGAGCAATGGTTGCGCAATGGCGACGCACCGACGCCGAACCAGTTGTTCGCCAATCCGGCGATTGCGCACACGTACAAGCGCATCCTGGAAGAGGCGAATACCCGCAGTGATCGTGCTGAGCAATGCGAAGTGGCCAGCCAGGTTTTTTATCGCGGATTCGTGGCACAAGCTATTGACCGTTACTTCCGGTCGACCGCGGTTCTCGACACTTCCGGCCAGCGTAACCATGGCCTGCTCAACGCGGACGATCTTGCGCGCTGGGAGCCGTCCTACGAAGATCCGGTCTCATACGACTATGAGGGCTTGCGCGTTCACAAGACCGGCCCATGGGGTCAAGGACCGATGTTTCTGCAGCAACTCGCGCTCCTTAAGGGCTTCGATCTCACCGCGATGGATCCAATGGGCCCGGATTTCGTCCACACAATAATTGAATGCTCGAAGCTCGCGTTTGCCGATCGCGAGGTGTTTTACGGCGATCCTCTATTCGCGCAAGTGCCCATGGAAATGCTGCTGAGTGACGCCTACAACGACGAACGGCGCCGGCTGATCGATCCCGGCCGCGCGTCGTTTGAATTCCGTCCCGGCAGGCTGGCCGACAGCGAACTGCGTGCCGCACTGATCATGGCCAATGCGGGAAAACAGCAGTCTGGCGGCTTTGGCCAGGGCGAACCGACGTTCGCTCCCTTGCCTGAACTGCGTGGCGATACGGTTCATCTCGACGTGGTCGACCGCTGGGGCAACATGGTCTCGGCAACACCATCGGGTGGATGGCTACAGGCCTCGCCCGCCGTGCCCGGTCTCGGCTTCAATGTGACCACGCGCGCGCAGATGTTCTGGATGGAAGAAGGTCTGCCATCGTCGCTCGGGCCCGGGCGTCGTCCCCGCACCACGCTTTCGCCCACGCTTGTCACGCGGGAAGACAAGCCTTATGCGGCGTTCGGCACGCCCGGCGGCGACCAGCAGGATCAGTGGTCAATCCAGCTGTTTCTCAGGCATGTGCACGCCGGCATGAACTTCCAGGCCGCTGCGGAGGCACCCTCGTTCCAGACTGCTCACTTTCCCGGCTCGTTCTATCCGCGCTCGATGCAACTGGGCAAGATGTCCGCGGAGTCGCGCTTTCCCGAGAGCACGCTTGCCGAGTTACGCGCGCGAGGGCATGACCTGACTGTCGCCGAGCCCTGGTCGTTAGGCCGGGTCTGCGCGGTTGGGATCCGGAGCGGGCTGATGCGCGGCGCGGCCACACCTCGCCAGATGCAGGCATACGCTATCGGACGATAACGTTCGCATCCCCGTTTCGCATCCTGAGACACTACCCAATTCCCTCAGCGAGAACATGCCGTGTCCGCTATCGCCGACCGTCTCGAAAGACTGCCTCTGTCGGGTTTTCATCGGAAACTCCTGCTCATTGGCGGGCTGGGCTACCTGTTCGATGGACTCGATTCATCGTCACTTGCCTTTCTGCTGCCGGTCGTGAGCAAGCTTTGGCACCTGACAAGTGCCGAAACGGGCCTGGTCGCAAGCAGCACCTATATTGGATACTTCTTCGGGGCATTCCTTTCAGGAGTACTGGCTGATTTGATCGGTCGTCGTCGCATCATGATGACCGCACTTGCGATCTACTGCGTTGCATCGCTCGCGAGCGCCTGTGCCAACGACTGGCACACGTTCTTTGCGTTACGAATCGTGGCAGGCTTTGGCTCTGGCGCGGAGACCGTGGTGATCGCGCCATTTCTCGCCGAATTCGTGCCTCGTCGTTACCGGGGTATCTTTTGCGGGGCGCTGGTCGGGTTCATGTCGTTTGGTTATCTGGGTTCGTCCATAGTTGGCTTCACCGTGGTGAGAAACTTTGCCGATGGCTGGAGATACATGGCAGTGGTGACTTCATTGCCCGTTGTCATGCTCCTGTGGTGGCGAAGGACGCTGCCCGAGTCACCGCGCTGGCTGGAGAGCCAGGGCCGAACCGCCGAGGCGAATCGTATAGTGAGTGCAATTGAGTCATGGTTCAGCGACAGGGGTATTCATCTGGCGCCCGTCGCGTCTGTCGGCCAGATAACCGCATCGGCACCCATAAGAAGCAGCGCGTTGCACAACGTCCTGACGCTGTGGTCGCCGCGCCTCGCGCGCACAACCGCAGTGAGCTGGTTGATGTGGTTCTCGGTCGCGTTTGCGTACTACTCGTTCTTCTCCTGGATTCCGAGTCTGCTCCTCAAGGAGGGGCTCACCATGACGAAAAGCTTCGGCTATTCGATCGCCATTTATGGAGCGCAGATTCCGGGTTATTTTTCCGCGGCATGGCTCAATGAACGGATTGGCCGGAAGGCTGTGGTGGCGTCCTACATGCTGCTGGGTGGGGTTGCGGCCATCACCCTTGCGTTCTCTCACAGCGGCTTGCAAATCATGGGCGCGGGCATCTTCCTGTCGTTCTTCATGAACGGTGCGTTTGCCGGGGTGTATGCGTACACCCCGGAAGTCTTTCCGACAGCCGTTCGCGCAACCGGTACCGGATCGTCTTCATCGTTTGGTCGCATTGGTTCGGTGAGCGCGCCGATTCTGGTCGGACTTGTCTATCCCACGCTCGGTTTTCTGGGCGTGTTCGCGATGACCACGACCGTTTTGTTGATTGGAGCCTGCGTAGTAGGTTTTCTCGGCATCGAGACCCGCAACCGGTCACTGGAAGACATCGGGGAGGGTGGTCCGGCGCAGCAGGATGTGCGCGGCCCGCTCAGTTCCACCGAGATGAACGGCTGAACGTCCTGCTCATCCCCGCATCACTTTTACGTCAAGGCCATGCAAAACAATGAGATCGCGCCTGAGGCGCTAGCCACGCGAGCGCTGGATATTCGGGACCTTGAGCATCTGGCAATTGCCCTGCGGCTGAAAGATCAGCCCATGGAGATTTTTCGTGCAGTTCACGCAGTGGCGCAACGCACGATAGGCCTTAGCCTGTTCACGATCATGTCCTACGACGCGCAGCGCCTTGAGGTCGAGCGCGTTTATACAAACATGCCGGACGTCTATCCAACGGGAGGGCGTAAGCGAAAGCAGGGTACCGCGTGGGCCAGCCAGGTCCTGCTAGATCTCAAGCCGTTTCGCGCAGAAACGCCGCAAGGCATTCAGGATGCATTCGACGATCACGCGGTGATGACCGGCATGGGCCTGGGGTCGATATTGAACATCCCGATCGCCTACGATGGAGTATGCGTGGGTACGATGAACATGACGCATAGGGAAGGGTGGTATGCGGCCACGCATGAACGAATTGGCCTGCTGATCGGCTCCTTCCTTGCCGCTGCACTCCTTATGCGCAATACCATGCCGGCCGGCGACTTCACGGGTCGCTGACATGAACACGACCAATCGGGTCACGACTGCTTCCACGCCGGCCAAAACCTTCGAGGCCCAGGGCGCCTGGCTACTTGTTTTTGCCCTCGGCTATCTTGCGCTGATAGCGGATGGCGCAGACGTCATGATGTACGGCTTGACGCTCACACGGATCAAGGATGAGTTCGCTCTGAGCAACGTCCAAGCAGGGGCGTTGGGGAGTTTGACGCTGGTTGGCATGGCTATCGGCGGAATTTTCGGCGGCTGGGCAAGCGATCGTCTGGGACGGGTACGCGTGGTCGCGTGGGCGCTGGCGCTTTTTTCGCTGGGTGCCGGGATGCTTGGATTTACCCATAACTTCCTGGAATTCGCGGTCGTGCGATTTATCAGTTCGTTGGGCATCGGCTCCATGGTGCTGGTCACTACACTTGTTGCCGAATATGTGCCCACGGAACGGCGCTCCCTGATTCTCGGTGCCCTGCAAACCGGCATTTCGGCTGGCTACATCGTCGTCATTGCGCTGAGTAACTGGATTTTGCCGCACTATGGCTGGCGAACGTTGTATTACGTATCCGCACTGCCGGTGCTCTTGGCGCTGGCCATAAAATTCGCGGTGCGCGAACCGGCAAGCTGGCAAGCGAGCCGCGCTGCTGCGCGCGAGAACAAGCGCGGGCTGGTCGACAATCGCTATTACCTGATTTTCAGTCATCGACAATCACGCACCCTGTTCATCCTGTGGACCTTGGCCTCGGTGTTTGCGCTTTCCGGGTTTTATGGCTTGAACAACTGGTTGCCGACTTACTTGGAAAAGGAACTGCACATCAAGTTCAGCGCGATGGCCGGGTACATGATTGGCACGTACGTGGTCGCGTTCGCCGGCAAGATCATCGCTGGGTGGCTGGGTGATCGCTGGAGCCGACGCGGTGTTTATGTCCTTGGCTGCATGGGCGCCGCGCTTTTCCTTCCCGTGATTATTTTTTGGCACACACGTGAGAACATTGTCTATCTGATGTTCCTCTTCGGCTTCATGTACGGCGTGCCGTTGGGGACGATCGGAACCTTCATGTCGGAGAGTTTCGCCACCTCGATCCGCGGCACGGCTGTAGGCGGTTCCTATAATCTCGGTCGTTTCTGCTCGGGCTCGGCGCCCGTCGTTATCGGTTACCTGGCTACGCAGTTTTCGATCGGTATCGGCTTCCTGGTAGTCGGTGCGGTTTTCTTTCTAAGCGGTGTAACCGCGCTGTTCATTCCCGATCGATTGCACGATACGCAGCGTTAGTCTACGCAAGCGAGTGAGCTGCGCGTCGCCAAACCGGGCTCGTGCACGGTCGAGAGAAAGAAGCGAACCGCTTGCATTGCCTGGAAGGCTGAGTGACGCGCTTTACGCGCTGCGGCAGTGGGCTGGCCGAAGTCTCGGAGATACGATCGTGGATATCAATCTGAACCTGAGGATACCTATATTTCTTGTCGAACCTCACAAGCCATTTCGAACTGAGTGGCGCAGCGCGGCCGCACCACCAGCCTCGCTCAACGCCGCATCAAGGACCAAAGCAGCAGCGCCAGCAACAGCACCGCGACCAACTGCCAGAACAGCACCGGATCGCTTTCGAGCAAGGGCTTGCGCCGAACCGGTGCCATCGCGTCTCGACCGTTCGAAAAGCGGTCGAGATCGGCGCAGACTTCGAGCACGTCCTGATACCTGCGCGCCGGATCGGGTTGCAGGGCTTTTTCCAATACCAGGTCGAGCCATTGCGGCGCGTCGAGCCGGTACTGATAGAGCGGCACGCGGCCATTGAAGCCATAGGGCAGCTTGCCGCCGCTGAACAGCCGGTACAGGGTCACGCCAAACGCGAAGACCTCGGAGCGTGCATCGCCTTGCGAGTCTTTCATCAATTCAGGCGCCATATAGGCAGGCGAGCCCGGTGCGACATCGGGGCCCGGCACCTGCATGCCCGGCATATAAGCGAAACCGAGATCGAGCAGGCGTGTGCCATTGCCCTGGATCACCAGTACGTTCTCCGGTTTGATATCGCGATGGAAGATATTGCGGCGATTCAGCGCGTCGATCGAACGGCCCAGATGCCGCGCGATCTCGAGCGCACGCGGCAACGCCATGGGCTGAGGCGCCGTCAGGAGTTTTTCGAGCGTGACGCCGGCGCCGAGCGGCATCACCACATAGAGGCGGGTTTGCCGGTTTGCATCGACCGGAATTGGCGCGAGCACGCCTTCGTCGCCGATCTTGCCGGCCAACCAGCGCTCGCGCACGATCGACTGGCGCACGTTTTCGTCCTGCTCGACGCGCGGTTTGGGAAACTTGAGCGCCAGCGGCGTGGTCGGATCGGTCAGATCGTAGCCCGAGAAAATCCGTGAATAGAAGCCATCGCTCAACACGCTCTTGAGCAGATATCCATCGACAACATTGCCCGCGTCGGGCACCGCCGGAATCGGCAAGGCGCCGACCACCCGCTCCAGGTAACCGACATCGAGCACAGGCAGGCCGCCCACATCGAGCACCGCGCTCGTCACGTCGTCCTGCGAGCCGCGCGTCAACGCTAGCGCGCCAAGCCGGCGGGCAGTGTCGAGCGCACTGCCACGCGCCGCGAGCACCGTCTGCAGCTCGCGCATCGGCACGCGGCGATAAAGCCCGTCGGAACACATCAGCAGGCGGTCGCCCTCACGCAGCTCAAGGGTTTCGATGCGAGTCACCAGCGTCGGATGCATGCCGACCGCATGCGCTACATAAGAACCAAAGGCGACCGGCAGCACGTCGTCGTCACCGAGCTGGGTCAGTTGGCCATCGCGCAGCAGATAGAGCCGCACGTCGCCCGCCGCCACCAGATACCCCGTAGCGCGGCGCACGATCAGCGCTGCAAAGGACGCGGCCATCTGGTTCAGTGCGGGATCGACGCGGCCGATCTGGTGCAGCCAGCCGTGTATTGCCTCGAGCGCGCGCGCAGCGGCTACGCCGGGCTGCAAGGTGTCGGGGAGCCCGTAATAGGCATCGATAAACGTCCGCACCGAGAGTTCGGCCGCGACGCGCCCGCCCTTGCTGCCGCTCACGCCGTCGGCCAGGGCGATCACGCTGCCACGCGCGGCGCGTTCCGCCAGATCGCCGAGCATCACACCGACATAGTCTTCATTGATGTGATCCTGCCCGCGGACGCGGGCAGGGCAAGAGACACAACCGATCTCGAGGGCGGCGCACTCGCCGCGCTCCGGCCGCAACTGCAGGTCGATTTCCTGGCCGCCCATGCCGCGACGGCTAGCGAGCTTTCCCTCTGGATCACCTGGCATCCGGTCGGTGTCCGGTGCGGGCAAGCTATCCAGGGAGAAGGGTTCACTCATTTACTTTTTGCCGTGGGTCATCACGTCGCTTGTTTCCAGATCGTGCTCGATTTTTTCGAGCACCTGCGGCGAGCGCTTCTTGAGCATCAACAGCCAGATTGCGCCAACCAGCATATACGCAACGAATAGATAAGGCAGGATGTTATACGGATAATCGGGCACTGGATACACGCTGCCGATCACCGCACCGACCATCGCCAGTGCGCCAAGCACGCCCCACACGACGTTGATCGTCTTGAGTTCGCCCTGCTTCTTCAGGTAGATCGGCGCCGCGATCGCGACCAGGAAATACGTGACCAGGAAGCCGAAAGTCGCGAACGTGCTGGTGTAGCCGAACGTGTTGAGCGGACCCGTGCCGAGCATCGCAATGCACACAACGAAGGTCACGATCGAGGAAAACGCAACAGCCAGGTAAGGCGTCTGGTGCGTGCGGTGCACCATGCCCATCGAGCGGTGCACGAACTGATAGCGGCCCATCGAATACAGCAGGCGGCTCGATGAGTTGATGCACGCAAGCACGCACGAGAACGCGCTGACCGAGGCGATAAGATAAAACACCTGGCCGAGCGGCGAGGCGCCGACGCTCGTGAGCAAGGTGCTGAGCACGGCCGAATCGGCGCCGAGCTTGGCAACGTCGCCGTGATAGGCGATCGTCATCGAATAGGCCACGAACATGAAGAACAGGCCTGACAGGATCACGCTCCAGACCACCGCACGCGGAATCACGCGCAGCGGGTTCTTGGTTTCCTGGCCGAGCGAGGCCGCGCTTTCGAAACCCACGTACGAGAAGATGCCGAGCACCATGCCCTGCGCCATGCCCTTGCCGCTTACGCCCTGCAACCCCAGCTGCGTATGGTCGATGATATGGTCCGGATGCAGCGCGAGCACATAGATCAGCACACCGCCCACGATCACCACGGAAGCGGCTTCGATGCCCAAAGACAGGCGCGAGGAGAGTTTCACGTCGCGTGCCGAGAAGAACCAGGCCAAGCCCACAAAGATCGTGTAGACCGCCCACGACGGGATATTGACGCCCCAGGCCGAAAAGGCGTTCTGCACGAACACGACGCCTGCGGCGCCGACCCCCATCGCCGTGCCCACGTAAGCCGCGATCAAGCCCCAGCCGGCAATGCCCCCCGCCATCGGGCCCAGCGCGCGCGAGATATAGATAAAGAACGAACCTGCCGACGCGATACGGCTCGAGAGCGCGATGATGCTCATGCTTACCAGCAGCAGCCCGATCGTCGAAAGACCATAAATAAACCAGGTCCCCGCGCCGGCCAGCGCCGCGATCGCGGTCACGTTGATTGACGGCGTGAAAGTCGGAGACAGGTTTGCGATGGATTGGCCGATTACCTCAGGAAAACCTAACGTACCGGTACGCAAGCCGCCGGATGGTGCCGGCGCTGCTTGCGTGCTGTTTTGTGGAGTGCTTTGCGGAGTGCTCATGTTGGGTTCCTGATAGATTGGTGAATCAAAGCTGAATGCGCTGCGCTCAACTTTTCCACAGTCAAAAATCTCGAAATAAACTGCGCCCCTCTGTTTTCGTCCACTCGGGCGCCAAGTTCATCCACATGTTCAAGAGCGTCATTGAATACCGCACCGGACAGCAAACTTGCATGCTTGATGTCACCAAACCCTGCCTTTCCAGGGCGACGTCCCAGACGGACCGGAAATGCAGATCAAGACGTCGACTCCTTCACGCTGACAAATGCAATGACCGTGCCAAGTTTATTGAAATGAATCAAAACTTCCTGTCAATAAACTCTTATAGGTGTTGTCGTATCCGATGCCAGCCCGGCTCATCAGCTTCAAGCGCTAACGTCGGTGCATCGTTTACTGCATCTGGTGCGGCACTGCACCGAAAGGGCCGGCGTGCTTCTGCAATCTATTAGCGCGCCTTATGCTGGGGAAAACCGGGCGCATGGAATCAAACGCGCCGCAAGTATCGCGGGCATGCGCATAGATCGAGGTGATGAGCCATGCAGAGATGACTGCGTTTGCTTAATTACTTCAGCGAACCGAGCCTGACTAAAAGGCGAAGACCTGCATTAAAAACCTCCTGCTGCAAGAGCTCAGGATGGAGTTCGATTATTATTCCAGTTAATCTGACAATGACGCAGCGCTGTTTGGCGTGATTCCGGCCGCTGCAAGATTTGGCATTTCCCGTGGAAAGGGTACCTGTGCCGCGCCTTACGGCACGAACGAACAGATCGAAATCACCATGACCACTCGAGTTCCGCTCAACGGGCAATCATCAGCCTCCGGGCGAGACGCAATCGCCCCCCGCGGTGCTGTCAGCGCAGTGCTTGCGGGGTTGCTTCTCCTGGCAACAGTCCTGTTTCTGCTCTCGTTGGGGGCCACGCTGGAAGCGTTGATCGAGAAATACTGGGTAAGGACGGTCTCCAGCAAATTCGATCCCTTTTTGGCGACATTCATTCCGGTCACCAGCGGCGCCGGTATCGCAGTCTTGGTCTTGCTGTCGCTGCGCATGATCGCGGCTTGGCGCAGGCGTCACGCGCGATAACTGACGGCCAGCTGTGCGCGTCAACGCTTAAGGCTCCCTTGCCGTTGACATGGTTCGGGCCACGAACAGTCATTCGATAATCGCGGCGAGATTGTTGACCATCGCGCCCGTACGTCGCCGATTCAGGCCGCAACCGCGCACGACATGGACGCGATCGGGATTAAGAAGAGGCGATATCCGCACCTGCAGCAACGCCAGGATAGCGGAGATTGAAACCTGCACAAGGCGCCGTGCATCGGGGTATTCGCACTTGCCCCCGATGCGCGGCGCTCCTTCGGCACTACGCAGTCTTAAAACGCGTGTTTGACGCCGACAGTGATAGCAACCTGGCTGTTGGTCGACGAAGGCGACAGCGTGTTGATGGTGGCATTGTTAAGCGCCGAGCCATTGGTACCACCACTAACGTGCTCATAGACGCCTTCGGCATACAGGTCCGTGCGCTTGCTGAGCGAGTAATCTGTCTGCAGCGTCACCTCGTGCCACCTCGGCGATGACGATGTGCCACCCGTGCTATAGGCGCCATCGGTGAAGGTATAGGCACCTGCCAGACTCAACGCGGAACTCAACGCATAACGCGCATTGACCTCGTAGTTGTTCAACCGCAAGCCACCGTTCAACGCGACATTTCCCGCACTGCCGGCAAACACGCTAGCCATGTTGTCGATCTGCGAATGCGTCCACAACAAGCCGACTGTCGCCGGGCCAAACACATAGTTGCCGCCCACGCCCCAGATCCGCTGACGTGCTGCGACAAAATCCGCACTGCCGTCGGCCAATGACACCGCGCCGTTGGGATTCGTGCCCAACACACCGCCACCCGCATTGTTCATCTGCAGATAGGCTGCCGCCACGTTGATCGGGCCATGCGCATAGGTCGCACCAAACCCATAGGCACGATTGTTCGAGAAACTGTTCGCGTTGTTGCTGAATGAATACGCACCGCCGAACGTGACTCCCGCATAAGACGTGCTCACGTATTTCACCGTGTTGTTCAGGCTCAGCGAGTCAGCAGCGAGGTTATCGTTATTGAACGGATGCGCCGAAAGATTACCCCCATAGCCGCTTCCGGCCGCCGACAACGGGCCGAGATAGTCATTCACCGAATCGAACTGGCGGCCGAGCAGCACGGTGCCGAACTGACTGCTTTGGAGGCCTGCGTACGCTTGTTCACCGAAGGCATCGCCGCTGTTGAACTGCGTACCGTTGTTCAGGTTGAAGCCGTTCTCGAGCTTGAATACAGCCTGAAGGCCCCCGCCCAGGTCTTCCGTGCCTTTGAGTCCGAAGACGGTGTTTTCGGTTGCAGAACTCGTTTCCTGCCAGGCGCTGTGGCCGCCCTGGTTGTTCGTGTAGATAAGGCCGGCATCGATTACGCCATACAGCGTCACACTGCTTTGTGCATGCGCTGAAACAACACAGCCTGCGGATAAAGCCGCGGCCAGGAAAGACGTGTTCAGGGATTTATTCATATTCACAACTCCATGGTGTTACGGCGCTGAGCGCGCTTTGAAACCGCTTGCCGCCCGGTCGAAGCTTCGACCAGGCGCAAACAGACATCGGGTAATCGGGTAGTCAAACAAGGGGAGAAGGCCGCGTTCAGGCCATGACGGCGAGCTGCCGGTTGCAGGTGTCGAGTGCGATCCGGAGCTGCTCTTTGAGCGTGACCGACGCTTCCATGATCGGCAAGCGCGTCTCGCTTCCAATCGCGCCGTCGATCGCCAGTGCTGCCTTCACGCCCGCTGGATTCGGAGCGCTGAACAAGAGTTTGATCACTGGCTTGAGCGCTTCGAAAAACACAACAGCGTCGTCCGTTCTCGCCGATAAAACGCGTTCGTGGATCTCGGCAAGAATATCGGCGAAAAGATGGGCGCTCGTCAGGATGCCGCCCGATCCGCCTGCGATCAGGCAGTCGACATAGGCGTCGTCGTTGCCGCACAGCACGCTGATCGGCAATTGGCAGAGCTTTTGGAAAGTCGCCGGTA
>Ga0302308_10002326_pt1 | contig 15386 bp, 7 predicted proteins | sample III_Palsa_E3_3_FD_200531 | JGI IMG/M metagenome (GOLD analysis project Ga0302308, IMG submission 200531) | Peat permafrost microbial communities from Stordalen Mire near Abisko, Sweden - III_Palsa_E3_3 | ecosystem: Environmental > Terrestrial > Soil > Palsa > Peat permafrost | place: Sweden... | reverse complement strand
GGTTATTGACGGTTAGGGGCAGCGTGACGCTCTTCTTCTGCGCCGGGGTCTCGCTGTCGGTGACGGTCACGGTGACGTTGAAGTCTCCCCCATGCTTGGGGGTGCCGCTGATCACGCCGGACGCGTTGATGGACAGCCCGTCCGCCAGGGCGCCCGGCGTCCACGTATAGTCCTCCTTGCCCCCGGCCGCCTGAACGGTGAACGGGGTGTACGCCACGCCCTGGGTGCCCGCCGGCAGGCTGGTCGTAGTGACCTGGAGCGTTGAGTAGGCGGGGGGCTTGACGGTAAGGGTGAGGGTGAGCGATGCGGAGGCCGTCTTCGCCGCCAGCGTGGACGCGGACTCCGTCTGTGCTGTCGCCTTCCGTGCTGTCGCCTTCTGTGCTGTCGCCGTTTCGCTGTCGGTGACGGTCACGGTGACGGTGTAGGTTCCCGCGGTGGTGGGGACGCCGCTGATCACGCCGGTCACTGGGTTAATGGACAGGTCAGGCGGCAGGCCGCTTGCCGACCAGGTGTACGGAGCCTTTCCCCCTTCCGCGTTAAGGGTGGCGGAGTATTGCTCGTCCTGGAGAGCTGCCGGCAAGCTGGTGGTGCTGACATGCAGGCTGACGTTCGTGCACGACTGCGTGAAGGTCACCCTGTTCGACGGCCCTGTCGCGGGGCTGGTGGTGGGATTTACGATGACGATCTGGCCCGCCCCGGTATAGGCGTTGGGAGACGGTGGCGTGAACGTATCGGCGGCAACAGCCTCGGTGCCCGCCCCGGCGAACGTCAGCGTCTGGGCCGGGCCGTCGCCGCTGTTGAGTGCCCAGTAGTAGGTAACCGTGGTCGCCTGGTTCGCGGTGATCGATCCCGTGAACGTGAACGTCGACGGGCCGAAGGTACAGCCGGAGTTGCTAGACGCCGGACTGACATGAGCTGACGCGGACAGCGAAAGGGTGCCGCCGCCGTGCGGATGGCTGGCCCGGTTGCACGACAGCGTGAATGTCGCGGCATTGGATACCGCCTTGGCCGGGCTTGTCACGACGATCACGGCCGTGCCCGTCCCCTCCGTCGGCGGCGTGAACGCTAGCTGCTGCACGTTCATCCGGCCGGGAGCTTTGAACAGCAGCGTCCCCGGCGCAGTTGTCGCGCCATCGCCAAGCGCCCAGTAGTACGTGACCGGGCCGGCCTTGGAGCTGGTGACCGTGCCGGTGAACGCGAAGCTCGGCGGCGGTGTCCCGCAGGTGACGGTAGCGGCCGCTGGCGCCGCGACCGCGGTCGCGCTGACGTTTCCCGACTGATGTCCGTGGATGCAAATGAGCAGGTAGCGAACCGTATTCGAGGTCACGCGGACTGGGCTGGTCACTTCGATCTTCGCCCAGCCGGCGCCCGCGGTCCTGGTCCGGATCACGCCGCCGGACACGAGCCGCGACCCGGCCGCGGCGAACCGCACGGTCTGCAGCGGTCCCATCCGCGGTCGGCCGTTCTTCGTCCCTGACGAGTACACCCAGCGGTAGGTCACCAGGCCCGGCCGACCGGCCGTCAGGGTGGCGCTGTTGGTGAACGCCGTCGGCGTCTTGCAGGATCCAGCCGCGGCCGGCGGTGTCGTGGTGGCCGAGGCCGTGAGCACGGCCTGCTTGGCGAGGGTAACGACCTGCGAGGTGGGCCGGCCCTGGGACGCGATCGCAGTGCCCGCGATCGCCGCCGCGCCCGCCACGACCGCGGCAATTACCGCCAGGACCGCCTTCTTGCGCCGGGGGAACCAGTCCTTGCGCCGGAGGAACCAGGTCACCGCGTCGGTATCGGGTGCTGACGCGGCGATCGGCGGCCTGCCGAGCAGCAACAGCAGCAGCGCCGCGGCGCGTGCCGCCAGCTGACCGCGGCCCCGCCGCTCCCAGTCAGGACCGTAGGCGGCGGTCGCCGTGGCCTCGAGCTCCGCCACGAACGTCGCGGCATTGGCCGGCCGGGTTGCCGGATCCTTGGCCATGCCTCGCTCGACCAAGGGCCGCAGCGGCTCGTCGACATCCGCCGACGGCACCGCCGCACGCTCGTGCTGTCTGCGTAGCTGCCTCAGCCGCCCAGAGAACGGGGTCCTGCCGGTCAGGCACTCGTAGAACACGGCCGTGGCCGCGTAGATGTCGGTGGCGGGGCTGGCCGGCCCGCCCGCCCACTGCTCCGGTGCCATGTAAAGCGGCGTCCCGGCGGCGGGGACTCGGCGCCCGGTCCTGACCGCCACCCCGAAGTCCGCGAGCTTGCTCGCGCCGGTCGCGTCGACAAGCACGTTCTCCGGCTTGTAGTCGCGGTGCACGATGCCGAGGGAATGCGCGGCGGCGAGGCCGAGCAGCGAGCCCTTGAGGACGGCAAGCGCCGACTCTGGACCGGTCGCGCCCTGCCCGGAGATCAGCTCATGCAGGGAGACGCCGTCGACGAGCTCCATCACGATCGCGGCACCCGCTCCGGGTTTCTCCACGTAGGCCAGCAGCCGGACGACCTGAGGGACCTCGAGCTCGGTCAGCAACCGGGCTTCCTCTCGGAAGCGGGCCATGTACTCGGGGTCGCCGACCAGGCTGGCGCTGAGGTACTTGATCGCCACCCGCTGCCCGGTCGCCTCGCTGGTCGCCTCCACCACCCGGCCGGACGCCCCGCGTCCGAGCTCCCGGCCCTCCGTATAGCCGCGGACCGCCCACGAACTCATCGCTAACTACCCTTCCGCGGCGGTCGCGCCGCGCGTGACACATACTCGAAACTGCGGTCCCCGACGATGATCCGAGCGCCCGGCTCGATCGCCGTCGGCTCGTTCGGGATCAGCCGGAGCGGCTTGCCATCGGGCGGGTGCAGCACCGAGCCGTTGCCCGAGCCGAGATCGCTGACCGCGACCTGCTCGCCGGTCACTGATATGCGCAGGTGCAGCCGGGAGACGGTCCCTTCCGGATCGGCGATGCGCAGCGGCCTCGCCCGCCCGGCGGCGACATCCGTGTCGAGCGCCGGCTCGCGGCCGACGACATAGTCCGCGTCGAGGGCGAACCCCGTTCCGTCGTCAAGCACCAGGACGCCGAGCGGCGCGGGAAATTCCGCGGTCGGCTGACTGCGCCCTGGAACCTCCGGCTCGGTATCGGCCGGTTCAGGCTCTTCCAGCTCAGGATCCGCGTGCGACGTCACCGTGACGATCAGGCCAGCGCCGTACACGATTCCGCCATCAAGCCGGAACCGGGTATCGGCGACCGGGAGCTTAGCCGTGGACTCGGCGAGGGCGAAGGTGGCGGTGATGACGGCACCGGTGAAGATCCGGCTGACCGGGATCAGCGAGCTGCTGCCCGACAGGGTCACCGCCTGACCGCCATCGACGATCACTGCCGCCGTCGCGTCGCCGCTGACGAGCACCACCAGCTCATCCGTGGATGTCGTGCCCGCACATGCGAACGCGCGCTGCCCGTCGGACTCAAGCGCCGCCCGCGCGGCGGTGCGCACCAGCGTGCCGCCATCCCCGGCCGCCGCCTTGACGCGCTCGACCGCGTCGAGCAGCGGATCAGGGTCGGCGTCAAGGCCGTCGCTTACCGCGACGAGATCGCCGAACCGAGCGACAAGTCCCTGGCCAGGCAGCGGGATACACCGGGTGATTCTCATGCCGCCCCGCCGCGAACGTAAATCAGCACAGATCGCACCCGCCGTTCTCGTCCGGCCCCGCGAGCAGGCCGAGCTTGCTGTCGACCTTGCCCATACAGAGGCGGCACCGAGCCAGCTGATACGTCAATTTCCCGCTCGCGACCCGACAGACGCCTTAGCGCCTGCACGTCTGCCCGGAACTCCCCGGCCGGGGCCCGCACACTTGCACTCATATCCGCTAGTCTGGGCGGCTGCGGTGTGCTGGCTCTGTGCCGGCGATGTCGCGGCAGCTCGCGGCCGCCTCAGCGGGCGCAGGCGTAGGTGAATCTGCTCTGGCCTGCCTCCAGATCCGGGGACAGCACGCGAAGTTCCGCCGTGGCGGGCTGGGTGCCCGGCCCGCGGAAGTTCACCGGCAACTGAACCGGCGCCGAGGACTGACCGCTCGCGACGGTGATCGTGGCGACAGGCGCGGCAGGATCCCCGTTCAGGGACCACTGATAACTGACCTGCCCGCCGTTGCCGTTGGTGAAGATTGTGCCCATGACATCCACCGTGACATCGCACTGGGTGCCCGGCGACCGCGCCGTGACCACGACGTCGATGACCTTGAGCGGTGGCCGATGCAGGTGTGCCCAGGCATACGCGCCCGCGCCGGCGACTATCGCGGCGGTGATCAGCGTGCTGACCACGGTACGCAGGCGCCGGTGCCGCGCCCTCCGCTTCGATGGCTGCGGCCACGCCGGCACCGCGTCTTTCGGGCCAGCCGCGCCGGGTGCGCCGGGTGCGCCGGGTGCGCCGGGCGCGCCGGGCGCACCGGATGCGCCGGGTGCACCGGGCGCGCCAGTCCTGGGTGGCAGCCAGGTCACCGTCTGACCGTAGACAACCGGATCCTCATCGTCATCGTCGCCGCCGGCCCTGGCGTCGTCGCCAGTTGGCTCGGCGAGCAGGTCCGGCTTGAGGACGGTCGCGCGATCTGCCTCGTGGGCTGGCCCGGCACGATCCGCGCCGATGGCCTCAAGCGCCGCGCGGATGGCGCCGATCCGGGCGATGACCTGCCGTGCGTCCGCAGGCCTTGCCGCCCTGTCCTTCGCCATCAGGTCATCCACCAGCTCCGGCAGCCCGGCCGGCAGGCCCGCGCGGCGAGAGCCAAGCGGGACCGCCTGGGCGGTCAGCTGCATCATGAGCACCTCGCTAGGATCCGCCGCCGTGAACGGAGGCACCCCGGCAAGCAGCTCGTAGAGCACACAGCCGAGCGAGTACAGGTCGGCGCGACCGTCCACGTCGCCGCCTTCTACCTGCTCAGGCGACATGTACTCGGCCGTGCCAAGCGCAAGGCCCGGCAACGTCAGCCGCGGCGAATTGTCGGCGAGCAGCCGGGCGATCCCGAAGTCGATGATCTTGACATGCAACCGCGCGGCCACCATCAGGTTGCCCGGCTTGATGTCACGATGCACGACGCCGACCGCGTGCGCGGCGTCGAGGCCCATGCAGGCCTGCTCCACTATGTCAAGCACGCTGGCGACGGGGAACGGCCCCATGCCGCCCGCCGCCCGCCGCGCGAGGACGGCGGCCAGCGAGGCCCCCTCAGCCAATTCCATGACCAGGAATAGCTCGCCGCGGACGCGGCCCGCGTCATAGGCAGAAACGATGTTAGGGTGCTTGAGCGCGGCGACCGTCGTGGCCTCGCGCCTGAATCGGCCAATCGTCTCGCCGAGCAGCGCCGGATCTGTGATCTCGGTAAGCTCCACCAGCTTCACCGCCACCGGCCTCCGGGTGGCTACATCCCTGGCCCGCCACACCTGGCCGAACCCGCCGCGGTCAAGCGGAACCTCAAGCTGGTAGCGTCCCGCCAGCAACGAACCGGCAGTCGATGCGCTCATGATTCCCGGTCCTCCGCCGACTGATCCCGACCAGCTTGCGAACCCGCAGCAGGTAAACGCCGGGGCCGCGGGTCCGTTACTTACATGATGTGCCAGCCGCCCCGCCTACGGCATCCCTATTATCACGGAATCCTTGTCCGGTCCGGCCAGGACGCGTTCTCGGCTGCTGTGATCAGGGCGAGCCAGGTAAGGCTAACCCCACTACCCTTCCGTCGGACCGCACCATGGCTCCGCGACGTGAGGTCGTCCAGCCTTCAGGTATGAAGAAAACGCAACCCATGGTGGAACGAGTGGCCGGCTGGTCGGTCCGGCATCGCAAGACCGCGGTGATCGGCTGGCTGCTGCTGGTCGTCGCGGCCGTCGTGGTCGGCCAGCGTCTCGGCACCCAGAACCTCAATAGCTACGACCCCGGGCAGGCGGGCCGGGCCGAGCGGGTGCTGGCGCAGCCCATCGTGCAGCAGCCCGACAGCGAGAGCGTCCTCGTCCAGGGCCGCTCCGCGAGCCAGACCTACGGCCATGACCCGGAGATCCGGGAGGCGGTCCGGCAGGTGGTCGCCGCGCTGCGGTCGGTGCCCTCCTCCGCGGCCGATATCCAGTCCCCGCTGACCAGCCAGGGCCTGACCGGTACCGGTCTCACTAGCGGCCGGTCCGCACTGGTCACCTTCAACGTCGCGGGCAACCCGGGTAACGACGACCAGGCGGTCGTCCCGGCCATGAACGCAGTCGCCGCCGTCGCGGCACACTACCCCGCGCTGAAGGTCGAGGAGGCGGGCGACGCCAGCCTGGACCGGGCGACCAACGGCATCACCAGCCAGGACTTCCGCAAGGCCGAGGTCACCTCGGTACCGGTCTCGCTGGTCCTGCTGCTGATCGTGTTCGGCGCGCTGATCGCGGCGGGCATCCCGCTGCTGCTGGCGGGCACCGCCGTGATCTCGGCGATCTCGCTGCTGGCCATCCCGAGCCGGTGGCTTCCGATCGACAGCACCACCTCCTCGATCGTGCTGCTGGTCGGGATGGCGGTCGGCATCGACTACTCGCTGTTCTACCTGCGCCGCACGCGCGAGGAGCGCGCCGCCGGGCACGACACCACCGAGGCGCTGCGGATCGCGGCCGGCACCTCCGGGCGGGCCATCGTGGTGTCGGGGCTGACCGTGATGATCGCCCTGGCCGGCCTGTTCCTCACCGGTATCGACGTATTCTCCGGCATCGCCGTCGGCACGATCATGGTGGTCGGCGTGGCGGTGCTCGGCTCGCTGACCTTCCTGCCCGGGATCTTGTCCATGCTCGGCAAGTGGACGGACCGGGGCCGGATACCGTTCCTCGGCAAGCGACGCACCGCGGCCGGCGAGTCCAGGTTCTGGGGCCTGCTGGCCCGCGCGGTCGTGCGCCGCCCGCTGGCCTGGGGCGGCGTGGCCACGGCCGTACTCGTGGTCCTGGCGGTGCCGGTGCTTTCCCTGCATCTGGAGGACCCGGGGATCCACGAGCTGCCGTCCAGCGTGCCGGTGGTGCGCAACCTGATCGACATCTCAAACGCCTTCCCCGGCGGGCCTGAGCCCGCCGAGGTGGTCGTGACCGGCTCCGATCTCGGCGGCAAGGGCGTCAGCGAGGCCGTCGCCGCGCTTCGCGGGCAGGTGGCGGCCACCCACGGCGCCATCCGCGAGCCCATCACCACCGCGATGTTCGGTAACGACCAGGTGCTCGTGGTGTCGGTGCCGCTGGCGGGTAGCGGGACCGACGCCACGTCCAACGCCGCGCTGGCCGCGCTGCGCGGCCAGGCCCTGCCGGCCACGCTGGGCAAGGTGCCGGGGATCAGCTACTCGGTGGCCGGGGTCACCGCCGGGAATCACGACTTCGATGCGCAGCTGTCGAAAACCATTCCGTGGGTCTTCGCGTTCGTGCTTGGTCTGGCTTTCCTGCTGCTGATGACCACGTTCCGTTCGGTATATATTCCGGCGCTTTCCATCGGGCTGAACCTACTCTCGGTGGGGGCCGCCTACGGCCTGATGGTCTTGATCTTCCAGGACGGCCACCTGGAGAAGCTCCTCGGCTTCAGCGCCTACGGCGGGATCACGCCCTGGCTGCCGCTGTTCATGTTCGTGCTGCTGTTCGGGCTGAGCATGGACTACCACGTGTTCATCCTGAGCCGGATCAGGGAGCTCTGGCTAGGCGGCGCGTCGGCCAGGGACGCGGTGAGCAGCGGCATTGCCCGCAGCGCGGGCGTGGTGACCAGCGCCGCGGTGATCATGGTGGCGGTGTTCTCGATCTTCGCCACCCTGTCCATGATCGAGTTCAAGATATTCGGAGTGGGCATGGCGGTGGCGGTGCTCATCGACGCCACCGTGGTCCGCGGCGTGCTGCTTCCGGCCGGGCTGGCCCTGCTCGGCGACCGCGCCTGGACCCTGACACGCCGTGAGAGGCGGCAGGTTTTGGGGTCCCGGCCGCCCGGCACCGGGTCCGACCCGGGTTACGTGTTGACCGGGAAGCCGAGGTTAACGCCGCCGTGGCTCGGGTCGGGCCAGCGGGACGTGACGACCTTGCCGCGGGTGTAGAAGTGCACTCCTTCGGTGCCGTGGACGTGGGTGTCGCCGAAGAGCGAGGCCTTCCAGCCGCCGAAGGAGTAGTACGCCATCGGGACCGGGATCGGCACGTTCACGCCGACCATGCCGATCTCGGCCTCGGACACGAACCGGCGGGCCGCTCCCCCGTCGCTGGTGAAGATGGCCACGCCGTTGCCGTAGGGGCTGTCGTTGACCAGCTGAACGGCCGCGTCGTAGGACGGGGCGCGGAGCACGCTCAGCACCGGGCCGAAGATCTCGTCGGTGTAGCAGCTCATCGAGGGGGTGACGTGGTCCAGGACGCTCGGGCCGAGCCAGAAACCCTCCTGGTTTCCTGGGGTTCTTGGGATTCTTGGGGCGCCGCCGATCACCGGGTGGGCCCGGCCGTCGACCGCGAGGGTCGCGCCCTCGCGGACACCGGAGTCCAGGTAGGAGGCAACCTTGTCCCGGTGCGGCCCGGTGACCAGCGGCCCCATCTCGGACCGTTCGTCGTAGCCCGGCCCGACGCGCAGCCCGGCGACCCGGCCGGAGATCCTGCTGACCAGCTCATCGCCGATCGGGTCGACCGCGACCAGCGCGGATACCGCCATACAGCGCTCCCCGGCCGAGCCGAACCCGGCCGAGACGGCGGCGTCCGCGGCGAGGTCGAGGTCGGCGTCTGGCAGCACGACCATGTGGTTCTTCGCGCCCCCCAGCGCCTGCACCCGCTTGCCCGCCTTGGTGCCCTGCTCGTAGACGTACCTGGCGATCGGGGTGGAGCCGACGAAGCTCACCGCTTTGATGTCGGGGTGCTGCAGGATGGCATCAACCGCCACCTTGTCTCCGTGCACCACGTTGAACACGCCGTCCGGCAAGCCGGCCTCGGCCCACAACGCGGCCAGCAGCAGCGACGCGGACGGATCCTTCTCCGACGGCTTGAGCACGAACGTATTGCCGCACGCGATGGCTAGCGGGAACATCCACATCGGCACCATGGCCGGGAAGTTGAACGGCGTGATGCCCGCGACGACGCCGACCGGCTGCCTGATCGAGTACGAGTCAACGCCGGTCGAGACATTCTCCGAGAACCCGCCTTTGAGCAGATGCGGGATGCCGCAGGCGAAGTCGACGACCTCCAGGCCGCGGGCCACTTCGCCCGCCGCGTCCGCGGCGACCTTGCCGTGCTCTTCGGTGATCAGCGCAGCGAGTTCGGCGGTGCGGGCGCGGACGAGCTCACGGAAGGCGAACAGCACCGAGGCGCGCCTGGCCAGCGAGACCCGCCGCCAGGTGGCGAACGCGTCCTTGGCCGCTTTGACCGCCAGATCCGCCTCGGCCGGTGAGGCGAAGTCGACCTGGCCGCTGACCTGCCCGGTGGCCGGGTTGTACACGTCGCCGTGACGCTCGGACTCCCCGTCCCAGGGCTTGCCGCCGATCCAGTGGGTGATGTGCTTGGAGGTCACTTGGCTGCCCCTTGGTTGACCGCGTTTTGGTTGACCGCGTTTTGGTTGACCGCGTTTTGGTTGACCGCGTTCAGGGCGTCGGTGAGGATGCCGAGCCCTTCCTTGGCCTCGGCCTCGGTCAGCGTCAGCGGCGGCGCCATCCGCAGCGTGTGCCCGTACAGGCCGCCCTTGCCGATCAGCAGGCCGCGTTCCCTGGTCGCCTCGAGCATCTGGCCGGCCAGCGGCGGGCTCGGCTTCTTGCTGACCGGGTCGACCAGGTCCACCGCGAACATCAGGCCCTTGCCGCGCACCTCGCCGGCGATGGGGGTGTTCTTGGCGGCTTCTTTCAGGCCGTCGATAATGATCCGGCCGGTGACGGCGGCGTTGCGCTGCAGGTCGTGGGAGAGCACGTAATCCAGGGTGGCGTTGCCGGCGGCGGTGGCGATCGGGTTGCCGCCGAAGGTGGAGATGCCGTTGCCGCGGATCCCGTCGAGCAGGTCGCCGCGGGCCACCACGCCGCCGATGGCGAAGCCGTTGCCGAGGCCCTTGGCGAACGTCATCGCGTCCGGGGTGACCCCGTGCGCGCTGATGCCCCAGAAATGCTCGCCGGTGCGACCCCAGCCGGTCTGCACCTCGTCGGAGATCAGCAGGATGCCGTGCTCGTCGAGGACCTCCTTATACGCCGCGAACAGGCCATCCGGTGCCATCGTGAACCCGCCCACCCCCTGCACCGGCTCGGCCAGCAGGCACCCGACGTCGGCGGGATGGATGCCGTCGGCCAGCAGGGCGCGCAGGTCCTGCGTGCAGGCCCTGATGTAATCGGCGTCATCGAGGACGGCGTAGGCGGCCAGCTGCCGGTCCGCGCCGTGCAGATAATGAGTGCCGAACGGGCTGTGGCTCGACATCTTCCAGGCCGCGTTGCCGGTCACGGCGACGGTGCCGAACGACCGTCCGTGATAGCTGCCCCGCATAGCCAGGACCTCGTTGGCGTTCCTGGCGGTGAGCGCGGCGAGCAGCGCGACCTCGTTCGCCTCGGAGCCTGAGTTCGTGAAGAACACCTTGGCGTTCTCGATGCCGGACAGCCTGGCGATCTTCTCTGCGAGCTCGACCTGGTTGCGGATCAGGTACAGCGTCGAGGTATGCACGACGCCGCTGGCGATCTGCCGCTCGACCGCGTCGCGGACCTCGGGCACGTCGTAGCCGAGCATGTTGGTGAGAATGCCGGCGAAGAAGTCGAGATACCCGCGACCCTGGGCGTCGGTCACCCGGCAGCCCTTGCCGCTGACGATCTCGATCGGCTCGTCGTAGTAGATCCCGACCCAGTTGGGGATGACCGCGCGGTGGCGGGCGAGTAGCTCAGACATGTTTCCCACTCTTCCTGGTTTCGTCGCCCGAGGGAACCGACATCATGTAAGGCTTTCAGGCTTTGGCTTTACTCTTTGTTCTATGCTTCCCACCGTGGGCGATTTGCTCGGCCTGGACGTGGTGCGCCGTGGCAGCCCGCAGGTGGTGGCGGGCTCGTCCGGACTGGGCGCGCGGGTTCGCTGGGTCCATGTGCTCGAGCTGGCGGACGTGGCCCACCTGCTGCAGGGGGGCGAGTTCGTGCTCACCACCGGAATCGCGCTGCCGTCCGAGCCGACCCTTCTGGCCCGCTACGCTGCCGACCTGGCCGCCGCCGGGGTCAGCGCGCTGGCGGTGGAGCTGGGCCGCCGGTACGTCGGTGCCCTGCCTGACGCCCTGGTGCGGGCCGCCGCCGGCTGCGGGCTGACGCTGATCGCGTTCGAGCGCGAGGTCCCATTCGTCGATATCACCGAGGCGGTGCACGCCCGGATCATCGACGCCCAGCTGGAAGAACTGCGCGCGTCGGAGCGCCTGCACGAGGTGTTCACCGAGCTTTCCGTCGCGGGCGCGACCCCCGACGAGGTCGTGCGGCAGGCCGCGACCCTGGCCGGGCGGCCGGTGATCCTGGCCGACCTCGCCCACCGGGTGCTCGCCTGCGAGCCAGGCAGCGCCGATCCCACCCGGCTGCTGGCCGGCTTCGCCCGGCGCAGCCGGGCGGTCAGCGCCGCGGGCCCGAGCGGAGCCGCGGGCCCGAGCGGAGCCGCGGGCCCGAGCGGAGCCGCGGGCCCGAGCGGAGCCGCGGGCCCGAGCAGACCAGAACAGCCCGGCCGGCCGGGGCGGACCGCCTACGACGAGGCGTCGGGCTGGCTATTCACGCCCGTCGGCGCGCGCGGCGAGGACTGGGGACGCGTGATCCTGGTCTGCGACGAACCGCCGACCGGCACCGACACGGTACTCGTCGAGCGGGCCGCCACCACCCTGGCGCTCGGCCGCCTGCTCACCCGGCACCGGGAAAGCCTGGACCGCCAGGCCCACCGGACGCTGATCACCGGCATCATCACCCAAGCCCACGCCGATCCGGCCGAAGCCGCGGTGCGCGCCCGGGCGCTCGGGGTTCCGGTCGATGACCGGCAGCTCATCGCGGTGGTGTTCCGGCTCAGCGATCCGCTGGGACCGTTGGGAGCGCTTGGGGTTTCCGCTCATGCGCGGGTGCTCGACGTGGCCGACGTCGCGGCCGCCGCGTGCCGGACCGAGCGAATCCCCGCGCTGGTCGGAACCCTGGATGATGCCCGCGCCGGAGCTATGCTCTCGCTCAGCCCGCAGGCGGATCCGGACCGGGTGCTGACCAGCCTCGCGACCCTGATCAGGGAGCGGCTCGGTAACGATCAGGACGGCCTCGTGATCGGGGTCGGCGCCGCGGCTGGATCGATCAGGGACGTGCGCCGCTCGTTCCTCGAAGCCAGTCAGGTCGCCGACGTCGCGGCCGGGCGCCCCGACATCCGCGAGCGGCCGTTGTTCTACCGGCTACCTGATCTGCGGCTGCGCGGCCTGCTCCATCTGCTCCGCGACGACCCGCGGCTGCAGACCTTCGTGGAGCGCGAACTCGGTGCCCTGCTCGCCCGCGATCAGGACACCGACCTCATCAGCGTGCTGGCCGCGTACCTGGCGGCCGGGGGCAACAAGGCGGCAGCGGCCAAGAACTCGCACCTGGCCAGGCCCACGTTCTACCAGCGGCTGCACCGGATTGAGCGGATCCTCGGCACCGACCTGAGCTCGGCCGAGTCGCGGACATCGCTGCACGTGGCACTGCTCGCGCTGGAGGCCGCCCGCGCGGGTGAGGCCGTCCGCGGGTGAGGCCGTCCGCGGGTGAGGCCGTCCGCGGGTGAGGCCGTCCGCGGGTGAGGCCGTCCGCGGGTGAGGCCGTCCGCGGTGTCGGGCAGCCCCCTGAACGCGGTCGGAACAAATAACCGTCAGCCCGGCTGAGCGAGTCGGCAGGGATTCTTTGGCCTGGCTTCCCCTGGCCTGGGCTTCCGCGGCAGCCCGGCATCCGCAGCCTCGGCCGCCTTGGGGACCGGCCTCCCCCGGACCAACCAGGGCTAGTCGATCATTCGTCTATAGATTTGAATTTCTTCTTTAACAATCGGCTCTGGAGTTCTCATTGGCAACATAACGGGTTGCCTTGCTGCCACAAAGAGCTTATAATTCGAATGTAATGACGATCATGTCACCGTCGAATGAGGGATCAATGCCAGCAACCCCCGCCGATGAGCCATCCGGGCAGGACGATGACGCTGCCCGGATGGCTCATGTGGCGGGCAACTCTTCAACCGGTGATCCCATGCAGGATGAATCGAGGGGCTGGCGGGAGCTTCCGCCTTCGAAGGAGGACTGGCTGACCGAGGACGAGTGGGTCGCGCGGCTGGCGTCGATGCATGACGAGGATCCCGGGCTGGCGCCCGGCGAAGAGCCAGATCCCGAGGACTCGCCCTCGCCTGCCCGCAAGCCGCGATCTTCCCGGCCGGGCCAGGGATCGCGTGCCCCGGTCGGGGTCCCCCGGGCGGTGCCGTCGGCCCGCCGGGGTCCCGGGGAGCCCGGCTCCGCGCACCGGGTCCCGGGGCACTCGCCCGGCCCGGCCGGGGCGTTCGCCACCGGGCAGCTGCTCGACATGGCCCCCGGCGGCGCCGCGCTGCACGGCCTGGCCGAGTCCGCCGCCGGCCCCGGTGACCGGTTCACCGGAGCGTCCGACGACGAGCTGACCGGGGTGATCTGCGCGCTGGACCGGGCCGAGGCCGCCGCGTGCGCGCTCAAGCACGTCGCGGTCGCCGAGCTCATCCGGCGCCGCCCCGAACCGGGCTGCCCGCCAGAAGGCCCGGCGCAGATGCCCGCCACCTACGATGAGTTCACCGAGGCTGAGCTCGCCGACGCCCTGGCCGAGACCCGCTATGGTGCCGCCGGGATCCTCGGCCTGGCTCATGACCTGGAGGTCAAGCTGCCCGGCACCAGGGCTGCGTTCCGCACCGGGGTGCTGCGCCGGGCTAAGGCCGAGATCATCGCCCGCGCGACCGCGAACCTGGACCCCGCCGAGGCCCGCGCCGCCGAGGCGCTCGTGCTGGACCGGGCCGGCCGGCTGACCCCGGGCGGGTTGCGCGCCGCGATCGCCCGCGCCGTCCTGGAAATCGCCCCGGACAAGGCGGTCAAGCGGCGCGAGGAAGCCCGCCGCGACGCCCGGGTGCAGCGCTGGCTGGAAGACTCCGGCAACGCCGCCCTGATGGGCCGCGAGCTGCCCCCCGCCGAGGTCCTGGCCGCCGACCAGCGCATAACTTGGTGGGCGAAGAGGCTTAAGGCAGCGGGCCTGGACGGGGATATGGACCAGCTCCGGGCTCTCGCGTACATGGATATCATGCTTGGCCGGGACTCCCGCCCCGCCGTCCGGCCCGCCGCGGGCCAGGACAGCGGGGACAGCGAGAACCGCGCGCCCGGCAGCGGCGCGCGCGGCAGCGACAGCGAGAACGGTGCGAACGGCAGGCCGGACAGTCCACGCGGCGATGGGCCTGAGGGTCCCGGCGATGGGCCTGAAGGTGGCGATGGGCCTGAGGGTCCCGGCGGCGGCGGATCACCGGCACCGGACCCCGGCGAGCCAGGGATCCCGCCGACCACGAGCGTGCTCCCGGCCGGGTTCATCGGCTGCATCAACCTCACCGTCACCCTGCCCACCTTGCTGGGCCTGGCCGACCGGCCCGGCGAGATCTCCGGCCTGGGCCCCATCGACCCCGCCTTGGCCCGCGACCTGGTCCACGCTGCCGCCCAGAACCCCAAGACCACTTACTGCGTCACCGTCACCGACGAGCACGGACACGCCATCGGCCACGGCTGCGCCAGACCCGAACCCAAGAACCACACCCGCATCGCCAGGCCACCCGAACCCCGGCCACCCCGCGGCCACAGCCCGCCCGGCGGACCCGACCCGCCCGGCGACCACGATCCGCCCGGCGGACCCGGTCCCCGGCCGGGATTCACGTTCACCGCTACCGGCGATGAGGGGCCGCCCGGCGGCTACGGTGCCTGGCGGCTGTCCACCGGGATCCCCGGGCAGCCGGATCTGCTGATCGAGCTCGACCCGATCGCTATCGACACCTGCGATCACCGGTTCGAGGCCCGCGGTCATGACCCGGGGGTCAAGCTGCGGCACCTGACCCAGATCCGGCACGCCACCTGTGTCGCCCCGACCTGCCGAAGACCGGCCAGTAACTGCGACTTCGAACACAACATCCCGTACGAGGCAGGCGGCCGGTCGTGCCTGTGCAACGGCGGGCCTACCTGCCGTCACGACCACCGCCTCAAGCAGCACCCCCGGTGGAAAGTCGAGCAGATCGCCCCGGGAACCTTCCGCCGGACCGCCCCCTCCGGGCGGCAATACACCACCGAACCCACCCGGTACCCGATCTAGCCGACACCGGGATCAGTCCACGCGGCCGAATCAGGCGTCGAAGACCTGGCCGGCGCGCTGGACGACCGGAGCCACGGAGCTCCAGGGGAAGTTGATCCAGCGGTCGGTGTGCTTCCAGACGTAATCGCACCTGATCAGTGACCGGGGCTTTTCGTAGATCACC